>Ga0335075_10003987_pt1 | contig 23161 bp, 20 predicted proteins | sample Lox_Sample_24_FD_206723 | JGI IMG/M metagenome (GOLD analysis project Ga0335075, IMG submission 206723) | Soil microbial communities from Loxahatchee National Wildlife Refuge, Florida, United States - Lox_Sample_2.4 | ecosystem: Environmental > Terrestrial > Soil > Wetlands | place: USA...
CCGGGTAGACGCGGGCGAGCCGGGTGGACACGCCGGCCTGCAAGACGATCGCGTGCACTCCGGGGTACGACAGCACGAACGTGTCCGCCGCGATGGCGAGGACCACGATCACGACCGCCAGGTTGAGAAGCCGGCCGGGCCATGTGCGCTGCGACGCAGGGAAATGGACATTCATCGTGATGCGAGTCCAGACTTTGCCAGAAGGGACGTTTTCGGGAGTAAATGCGAATTCTCCCTGCCAATCGATGCCCACGGTAGCGGTGTTAGTCACTGAATGGCGGGATTTCGGGCCTTAGCCAGCTGTGTCGCCGTGCACGCCGCGGTGCGGAGCGGCAACTATGCTCTCTGGACGGGGACCCGGGGAGCGCCGGCGACTGTGATGACCAAGCGGAGTGAAGAAGATGAGCGGGCGGAAAAAGGGCGGCAGCGACGGCCGGGCACCGGGCGGCGGTGGCTATGCCAAATCCGGTAAACCGCGGCCCGGTACCGGCGGGAACCGCAGGGACCGCCTCCAGGGAAAAGGGCCCACGCCGCCCGCGCACATGCGCACCGGCCACCCCGCGCAGCGGGCCGCCGCTGAAGGCAGGCCTGCCGCTGAAGGCCGGCCTGCCAGGAAGACGGAGCAGGAACGCGGGGGAGTCAGCCGGGGACGTTCGGAATACTCGAATCAGAACCGGGCGGCCCGGGGCAGCGGCGACGAAGCCGAAGTGGTCGCGGGCCGGAACTCTGTCGTCGAGTCGCTGCGCGCCGGGGTGCCGGCGGTGGCGCTGTACGTCACCGGGCGGGCGCAGCAGGACGAACGCGTCGCGGAGGCGGTGAAGCTGGCGGCCGACGCGGACGTCGCGGTGCTCGAGGCCGCGCTGCCCGAGCTTGACCGGCTGACCGGCGGCGCCGTGCACCAGGGCGTGGCGCTGAAGGTGCGGCCCTACGACTACGCGCACCCGGAAGATTTTTCCGAACGTACCCCGGCGACTCCCCCGCTCATCGTGGCTCTCGACGGCGTGACCGACCCGCGCAACCTCGGCGCCGTGGTGCGGTCGGCGGCGGCGTTCGGCGCGACGGGTGTGGTGGTGCCCGCCCGGCGCAGCGCCGGGGTGACCGCGGGCGCGTGGAAGGCGTCGGCCGGGGCGCTGGCGCGGCTGCCGGTGGCCCGGGCCGTCAACCTGACGCGGACGCTCGAGGCGTACAAGTCGGCCGGTTTCTTCGTGGCGGGGCTGGACGCGGCGGGCGAGACCACGGTGCGCGACATGCCGGTCGCGGACGGGCCGCTGGTGCTCGTCGTGGGGTCGGAAGGCCGCGGGCTGTCCCGGGTGGTGGCCAGGGCGTGTGACCTGCTGGTCCAGATACCGATGGCTTCTGGCACCGAGTCGCTGAATGCCGGCGTGGCCGCGTCCATCGCCCTGTATGAGATCGCGGCCGCGCGGGCCGCGGCGACGGGCTGACAGTTCTCGCCCGCTACCACCGGGCCGGCCGGAGCCGGTAACCTGGCAGGGATTCCGCGTCCTGGCAGGACGCGTTAGCGCCAGCCGGTGTAGCTCAGCAGGCAGAGCGTCCGCCTTGTAAGCGGCAGGTCAGCGGTTCGAATCCGCTCACCGGCTCGAAATACCAGCAGGTCAGTGACGCATTTGGCATCTATCAGGGCAGCGAGGAGCGCACAATTGCCAGCCCTTTCAAGATGTGAGCGACGTATAGCCTGAGAACAAAGGTGTTGGTCCGGCCGAAGTCGCTGAGGGTGACGATCGCGTCGTCCACGTCGATTCCATCGATTCTACAATCATCGGCGACGGTACGCAGGCGCGCGACGACGTCGGCTGTTGATGCCATATACTCAGATGGCAAGCAGTGATCCGTCCATTCTTGCATTTCAGCCGGGGAACTGTAGCGGTGCCACAGTTCGGCCAGTGCTGGGGTAATGTACACTTCGGTGTCCATTGGATACCTTTCCATAAATGACAAAATGCGTTGATACGCAACGGGATCGCTGCCTCGTCCACGATCACGCTATAAGTGCGATGTCGACGCCTGGTCGACGCGATATCAACGCGTCTTCGGCCGCTGTTCACGGCGGCGTGGCAATTCCGGTCAGGCCTGCGAAGTCGCCTACGGCGTCAGTCGTCGAACTCTACGAGCGCGGCGAGGGCAGGATGCGGTGGCGATGTTGTGACTGTCAACGACGCCGCACGGTCTTCCTGCATAATCTCCGTAATTACCGTTCGCCCCATTGGGACGAAAAGGGTCTCGTCCAGGCGGATCGATTCTGGGAATGTGGGGTTGAGAACGCGGACTCTGACCTCGACCGGTGCCACGGTTCCGAAGTTATCGTAGGCTACAGAAAGCCAGCCGTGGTTGAAGCTGATCGCTCCTTGGTAAGAGACCGGAACCAGCGGGATGACCCGCTGAATCGTCGCGTCCGGCCCGGCACCGGCAGGCTGGTCCAGGAAAAGTGCGTAAGCGCCAGAACTCATTTTTCTTCCCCCCGATTTCAGACCATCTGTGAACGATGGTCCATGTATGGCATCTGCATGGACAGAGCGCGTCACCAGGGTTGGGATACGTCAGCCCAGCGAGTCGGTCCGGGCCAGCCCCGTGCCGGGAGGGCGGGGGGTGTGCGAAAATCCCTGCATGACGTTTGGTGGCCTGCACAGCGGCCCCTGGGAGATCCTGGTCATCCCGGTTGTGATGATGCTGCTATTCGTGGTGATCCTGGTACGTATGTACAGCCGAGGACACCGGTAATCAGCAACAGACACCGTGGCGTGCCTTACAAGCGCAGGTCAACGAGGGTGTCCCCGTAGGTGCCGCAGCGCGCGGCGCTCCCGCTATGGTCTTGTGGTGCTGTCACGTTGGCTCGGGTGGCTCGCTGCCGCCGCCGTTACGCTGGTGGCTTCCGTCCTGGTGATCCTTGATCTGACCGACGCCGGGCTGCGGCGCTGGTGGGACGGTCACGCCCTGACCACCGACACGATCGCAGGGCTGCTCGTGCTTATGATCACGGTCCTGGTGGTTGATCAGGTGGTCCGGCTCCGGCAGCGCAATAGCCGGGCCCTCGCCGTGGCGGTCCAGGTCGCCATCTTGATGACTCAGGCCAACCGCGCGTCGCAGGCAGTGTCCAAGGTACTGGCCGGCTCCGGCGACCGGAACATGGCGAGCGAAGAGTTCCGGGCGTACACGATGATGCTGCTGGCCGTCGCGCCGATACTGATCGAAGACGCGACGTCAAGAAGCTTCCTCGAACGAGCCCAGACCCTGGACGGTGAGATGGCCGTGGCGCTGAGCTGGCTCGCTACGACGCCCGGCCAGGGAAAGTTCTCGGTCACCCGGCTCGATGACGCGGTACAAGCGCTCAAGGCCGCATCGACCCCGCTGCTCCAGAACCTGAGTCCGGAGATGCGGTCGGCCGTTCGCGGAGATGATCCCGCCTGACCGGCCAGCGCTGTGGACTTTGTGCGCCCCGGGGGAGTCGAACCGCCCAACCTACGGATTAAGAGTCCGTTGCTCTGCCGTTGAGCTAGAGGCGCGCGCCTTGTTCTGTTTTCTCAGTGCTTTGCGCTGATAGATCCAGTGTCGCCTGCCACGCGGGCGCGGTCCCTAGGGAAACTCCCCAGTTCACCTCCCCAGGAAGGGTGCCGTTTTCGGCACCGGGTTACGCTCGTATTGGCCGGGGGGTGGCCGACGTCGTGAGCGGGATCGAGGTGGGGCCCGTGCAAGACCGGCAAGTGCCGCTCGATCTTTTCGTCGGCCGGACGGCGGAACTCGCGCGGGTGAACGAGGTTGTCACCCGTGTGGAGGCAGGGCAGCCGTGGCTGGTTGCTATCGAGGGCGATCCGGGTGTCGGGAAGACGTCGCTGGCGCGGCGGTGCCTGACCCAGGCCCCGAGCCTGAGGGTGCTGTCGGCCCGCGGCGACCAGGCCGAGACCGATCTGGACTTCGGGCTCGTCGATCAGCTGCTGCGGGCGCCCAGAGGCGTCGCGCAGCCGGTTCTGCCGGCGGGCGGGGCCGACTCGGCTACCTCGTTCCTGGTTGGCGCGCGATTGCTGGAAATCATGGGAGAGCAGCAGGCCGCCGGGCCGCTGGCCATCGTGGTCGATGACCTGCAATGGGCCGACCGCAGGTCGGTGGAGGCCCTGACGTTCATGCTGCGGCGGCTGTCGGTGGACCCAGTCGTCGCCGTGGTGATGTACCGCGGGCCCAGCGGCCAGCTGGACGAGGCGGCGCAGCGGATGCTGGTGAGCGTCGAGAACCGGCTGCGGATACCGCTGGGCGGACTTAGCCCGGATGAGGTGGCGTCGCTGGCGGCCGCGGTCGCGGCGGGACCGCTGGACGATGAGGCCGTCCGGCGCTTGCACCGGCGTACCGGGGGCCACCCGCTGTACCTGCGCACGGTGCTGAGCGAGGGGTTCGACTTCGATCCGCGGGCTCTGCAGCGACTGGCGCTGCCCCGGTCGCTAGCCGCCGCGGTCGGTGATCATCTGCGGGTGCTGCCGTCGGAGACCAGGGGCATTGTCCAGATGCTCGCGGTGCTGGATTTGCGCATGCCCCTGGCCCAGCTCGGCCAGGTCGCGGAGGTCGACTCGCCCAGCGGAGCCATCGAGCCGGCGGTAGCCTCCGGCGTCGTGGACTGGTGGCCGGAAGAACCAAGCTGCCCGGTGGCTATCCGGCACCCGCTGGTCCGCGATGCCGTCTATGCCGGCATCGCGGCCGCCAGGCGCCGCATGCTGCATGCCCGGGCCGCGGCTATGGTCAGCGAGTCGGCGTCCTGGAAGCACCGGGTGGCCGCCCTGGATCATCCCGATGAGGGCCTGGCCGCTGAACTGGAGCACCTGGCGGGCGGGGAGGCAGCCCAGGGCCGGCTGGCGCTCGCCGCCACCCATCTGCAGTGGGCCTCGGACATCTCCCCAGCGCGGGCCGACCGGGAACGGCGGCTGCTGACCGCGGTCCTGCACCTGGCGCTGGCCGAGGAGTCCGGTGCGATGGCCCTGCGCCAGGCCGTGGAGGAAGCGGCGCCGTCCCCGCTGCGCGGCTGCGTGCTGGGGACGATGGCGTTCTCCGCTGGCCAGCTCGGCGAGGCGGAAGAGCGGTTCACCGAGGCGCTGGCGCAGGCGCGGGACGACCCGGGCAGCCAGGCGCTGGCCGCCACGATCGCCGGTCGCCTGGCCGGCACCTACGCGCTGCTAGGGCACGGGGAGAAGGTGATCACGCTCGGCCGGTGGGCGCTAGGCACCGGTCGCGTGAGCGCCGTGGCCGCCAGTCAGCTTCGCACGCTCATCGCCATCGGCGCCTCTCACGCGGCCGGCCCGCTCGAGGCGCTGGCCGAACTGGGGCACCTGGATGCCGACCCGGCCAGGGTCGGCCTGATCGATGTCGATGGCTTGTCGTTCCGGGGGGCGCTTCGCCTGCAGATTGGTGATCTGGGCCAGGCCGTGAACGATTTGACCGCCAGTCTCAAACTGTCACGCCGGGGTGCCACCCTCATCCTTGGCCTGCGGGCCTGCTGCTATCTGGCACTAGCCCAGTACCTGGCGGGAGAGTGGGATGACGTGTTGCTCACCTCCGAGCAGGGGTTCTCGGCCGCCATGATCCATTCCCGCCGCTACGAGCTGCCGATGCTGCACCTGGCCGCGGGCTGCGTGCCGGCCGGGCGGGGCATGACCGAGGAGGCGGAGCGCCATGCCCGGCTGGCCGGGGAAGCGGCAGCCAGCCTGGACTACGGCCAAGAACGGCAGTACGCGGCGATGGCCCGGGCCTTGGTGTGCCAGGCCGCGGGCGACTATCTGGGCATGGCCGATGCGCTAGGTCACTGGCGGGATGAGGCCGCGCTAGACGGCCGCAGCCGGGTGTATGCGATGCTGTGGCGGCCGCTGCTGGCCGAGGGCCTGATTGGCTCGGGCCAGGCCGAGCCCGCCGCTGCGGTCGTGGCGGGGATGCGGGCTGAGAACGGCCAGGTCACCTACCTGCAACCGGCCCTGGCCTGGCTGGAGGGATGGCTGGCCGAGCTGCGGGGTGCCCCGCAGGAGGCCCTGGAGATCTACCAGCGCGGGGAAGACACCGCCAGCACGCAGAGCCCGGTATACACCGCCCGGCTGCTATTGGCACACGGTCGGCTGCTGCGCCGGACCGGGAGCAGGAAGGAAGCGGTCGACCGGCTGCGCCGGGCCAGCGGCTTGTACCTGGGCCTTCGCGCGACGCCGTTCATCACCCAGACCGAAGAGGAACTGGCCGCCTGCGATCTGCCCGGCGACCCGGCCAGGAAGCAGCCGGTGCTGGCGCTGACCAGCCGGGAGACCGAGGTGGCTCACCTGGTGGGGAAGGGGCTGTCCAATCCGGAGATCGCGGCCGAGCTGTTCATCAGCCGTAAGGCGGTGGAGTACCACCTGGGCAACATCTACGCCAAGAGCGGCCTCCAGGGACGGCAGCAGCTGCGCCGCTACGTCGAGCAGTGGCGCCAGCCGGCCGCGGTCTAACCGCACCGGAGCGCACCCAGTTATGGAGGCCGAGATGCATGGCAAAATCAGTAGGTGCAGATCGGGATGCTCGGGCCATTCGAGGTTCGCGCGGACGACGGCGCTTTCGCCGACGTGCCGGGCGCCCGGTTGCGCGCGCTGCTGGCCGCCCTCGCGCTCGAACCAGGTCACGTAGTCCCGAAGGCCACGCTCATCGACTGGATCTGGGGTGAGCGTCCGCCTCCCGGCGCCGCGAATGCCTTGCAGCGCCTGGCCTCCCGGCTGCGGAAGGCGCTGCCAGCAGGGGTGGTCGAGGGGCAGCCGGACGGCTACCGGTTGCGGGTGGAACCCGACGCTGTCGACGCCGTGCGGTTCGAACGCCTCCTCGGCCAGGCCCGCGATGACGGCGATCCGCGGCGGGTGCCGCTGCTGCGCGAGGCCCTCGGGTTGTGGCGCGGCCCGGCCTTGCAGGACGTCGGGCTGGAGGACAGCCCCGCGTTTGACGCGGCGGTCACCCGGCTCGAGGGGCTGCGCCTGGCGGCGATGGAGGATTGGTTCGACGCGGAGATCAGCCTCGGCCACGGCGCGGAGCTGGTCACCGAGCTAACCGACCTGGTGGCCGCGCATCCGATGCGGGAGCGGCTCGTCGCCGCGCTGATGCGTGCCCTCGTCGCGACCGGCCGCGACACCGAGGCGCTGCTCGTGTACCAGCGCACGAGGGAAGCCCTGGCCGACGCGCTGGGCGTCGATCCCTCCCCAGAGCTGTCGGCGTTGCACGTCGCGCTGCTGCGGGGCGAGTTGGGGCGGCGGGAGGAAGAGCGGAAGACCAACCTGCGCGCCGAGCTGACCAGCTTCGTCGGCAAGGACGCCGATATCGCCGCGGTCCGCGACCTCATCGCCGGGCATCGGCTCACCACCGTCATCGGGCCTGGTGGCTCAGGGAAGACCAGGCTGGCCACCGAAACCGCGCGCACGCTGCTCGGCGACCTGCCGGACGGGGCCTGGCTGGTGGAACTGGCGTCGATCGGCGCGAGTGGTGACCTCGCGCAATCGGCGCTCGCCGCGCTCGGGGTCCGGGATGCGCTGCTCGGCGGCGCACCGGACGCGGAACCGATGGACCGGCTCATCGCCGCGATCCGCGAGCGCGACATGCTCCTGATTCTGGACAACTGTGAGCACGTCATCGAGGCAGCGGCGTCGTTCGCTCACCGGGTGCTCGGGGAGTGTCCGCGGCTGCGGATTCTCGCGACGAGCAGGGAACCGCTCGGCATCACGGGTGAGGCGCTCTGGCACGTCGAGCCGCTGGCGCTGCCGGCCGAAGGCGCGGACCCCGGCGAGATCGAGTCATCCCAGGCCGTTCAGCTGCTGCGGGACCGAGCCGACGCGGTGCGCAAGGATCTCGCGACCGATGCCCGCACGCTGTCGAATATGGCGCGCGTCTGCCGGGCGCTCGACGGGATACCACTGGCCATCGAGCTCGCCGCGGCCAGACTGCGCACCATGTCCCTCGATCAGCTCGCCAACCGTCTCGACGACCGGTTCCGGCTGCTGACCGGCGGCAGCCGTACCGCGCTTCCCCACCACCGGACGTTGCGCGCGGTGGTCGACTGGAGCTGGGAGCTGCTCACCGACGCCGAACGGATGGTGCTGCGCCGACTCGCGGTGTTCTCCGGCGGAGCGAGCCTGGACGCGGCCGAGCAGGTCTGCGCCGGTGATTCGGTCGAGCAGAGAGATGTGCTCGAGTTGCTGACCGCTCTGACTGAGAAATCGCTGCTGCTCACCGAGGGGGACAGCGCACCACGCTACCGGATGCTGGACACGATCAGGGAATACGCCACCGGCCGGCTCGCGGAGGCCGGGGAATCGGATCTGGCGCGGCACGCGCACCTGGCGTACTTCACCGGACTCGCGGAAACGGCGGACCCGCATCTGCGCCGCGCCGAGCAGCTGCAGTGGCTCGCCACCCTCGAGGTCGAGCATGACAACATCGCCGTTGCCCTGCGTGGCGCGGTCGCGGCCGGCGAGGCGCAGGGGGCGATGCGGCTCGCGGCGGCCGCCGGCTGGTACTGGTGGCTCGGCGGGCACAAGGCGGAGGGCCTCGAGCTGCTCACCGGGGCCGCCAGCGTGCCAGGCGAGGTGAGCGATGAGATCCGGGCCATGGTGTACGCGCTCGGCGTGACGTTCATGTCCGACGGTCCAAGAGACATGCAAGAGGCGACGGAGTGGATCCACAAGGCCTATCGCTTCGCCCAGCGCAGTCAGAACGGCAGCCCGCTGCTGGGGCTCGTCGCCCCGCTGGAACGCATGCTGCAGGCGCCGCATGAGTTTGTGGCCGCGTGGGAACCGCTGCTCACCGACGACGACCCGTGGGTGCGCGCCCTGGCCCGGCTGCAGCTCGGCAAGATGCGGATCATGTTCGGCCAGGGCGGGCGCGAGGCGGATGCCGATCTCGAGATAGCGCTCGCTGAGTTCCGGGCGATCGGGGAGCGGTGGGGGATTTCATTCGCGCTGACCGAACTCGCGGACCGGATCGCCACCCGCGGTGAGTTCGCCGGCGCGTGCGAGCTCCTCGACCAGGCGATCACGGTGGTCGCCGAGGTCGGCGCCGTCGAAGATGTGGCGCGGATACGGTCGCGGCAGGCTCAGCTGTACTGGCTGCTCGGTGATGAGGAGTCGAGCGCGGCTGCCATGGCCGAGGCACAGCGGTCCGCGGAACGGGTCGCGTGGCCGTACGCGCTGGCCGGGCTGGCCCTGACGAGGTCGGAGCTGGCCCGCTGGCGGGGCGACCCCGAGGAGGCCTACCGCCAGCTCGGCGTCGCGGCAACCGTGCTGGGCCCGGAGCAGGCCATCATCCGGGCGATGACCCACGACTTGCTCGGCTACCTCTCCGACAGCCTGGACGAAGCCCGCGAGCACCGCGTCGCCGCGTTCCAGGCCGCACTGGAGGCCGGGCTTGCGCCCCTGATCGCGAGGGTGCTTGTGGGGATCGCGGACCTGGCGCTGCGCTCCGGACGGTACGAGCAGGCCGCGCGGCTGCTGGCGGCCAGTGCGAGTGTGCGCGGGCTGCCGGATTATTCGCAGCCGGATGTGACCCGTATCGAACAGGAAACACGGCGTCGCCTCGGCGAAGCGGGGTTCACCGAGGCGACGCGGGAGGGGGCGCAGGCGAGCTGGCCGGAGCTGGCGGAAGCTACGCTCGCCGGCTGAACGTGGCCCGGGACCAGACGTACCCGACGAGGGCGGCCCCGGCGCACCAGGCGAGAGCGGCGGCCGCGTAGCCACCCGACGGGGTGCCGGCCAGCAGTCCGCGCACGGATTCGATAATGGGCGTGAAGGGCTGATACTCCGCGAATTGCCTGAACCCCTGCTCCATCTTGTCGGCCGGCACGATCGCGCTGCTCAGGAATGGCAGCAGGAGCAGCGGCACGAGGCCGAGGCCCGCGGATTCCGGGGTTTTCGCCGCCATTCCCAGCGCGACCGTGAGCCAGGCGGTTCCGAAAGCCGTCGCCGCGATGATGCCGATCGCCCCGAGCCAGTCGAGGGGCGTCGCAGGTGACCGGAACCCCAACGCGAAAGCGATTCCGATGATGGCCGCGATGGCTATCGAGCTGCTCAGCATGGTGGCGGCGACGTGGCCGGTCAGGACGGCGCCGCGGGAGACATTCATAACCTTGAACCGGTTGATGATGCCCTTCGCCATGTCGGAGTTCACCGATACCGCGGTGCCCGACAACCCGTAAGTGATGGCCAGCAGGATCATGCCTGGTGTCACGTATTCGATGTAGCGTTCGCCGACACTGAACGCGCCGCCGAGCACGTACACGAACAGCAGCATGATCACGACCGGCATCACGGCCCCGTTGAATATCGTGACCGGATTCCGCAGGATGTGCTTGAAGTTGCGGCGCAGCATGATCCGCGCGTCGGTCAGCGGTGCTGTAGGTGCTGTAGGTGCTGTAGTCGTGCTCATTGTGCGATCGCCTCCGTGCTCGCGTGACCTGTCAGGGCGAGGAAAACGTCGTCGAGGTCCGGTGTCTGCACGGAGACCTCGTCCGCGTCGATCATGTGCTCGTCGAGCCGGTTCAGCAGGGTTCGCAGCGACCTCGAGCTGCCGTCGCTCGGGGCCTGCAGGGTCAGCTCCTGGTCGTCCCTGGTGGCCCCGGGCAGGACCCGCGCCGCCGCGTCCAGCGCCGCGACTTGGGAGAACCGGAGCCGCACGTAACTGCCGGGAACCAGGCGCTTGAGTTCGTCGGGAGTGCCCTCGGCGACCAGGCGGCCCACGTCGAGCACCGCGATCCGGTCGGCGAGCTGATCGGCTTCCTCGAGATACTGGGTAGTGAGGAAAACGGTCACGCCATCGGCCACCAGCTCGCGGACGATGTGCCACATCGTGCGACGGCTGCGCGGATCCAGTCCCGTCGTCGGCTCGTCAAGGAAGATGATCTGCGGCCGGGTGACCAGCGTCATCGCCAAGTCCAGCTTCCGGCGCATACCGCCGGAGTAGGTCGACGCCAGTTTCTGGGCCGACTCGGCCAGATCGAACCGCTCTAGCAACGAGGCGACGACCCGCTTGCTCTCGCCGGCCCGCAGGTGGTGCAGGTCCGCCATCAACCGCAGGTTCTCTTCCCCCGTCAGCAGATCGTCGACCGCGGCGAACTGACCGGTGACCCCGATTACCGAGCGCACCTCCTTGCCCTCGGTCGCCACATCATGCCCGGCAACCCGTGCCGTCCCGCCGTCGGCCTTCGTCAACGTGGTCAGCACGTTCACCGTGGTCGTCTTGCCCGCGCCATTCGGGCCCAGGAGCGAGAAAACCGTGCCCGCGGGAACATCGAGATCGATGCCATCGAGGACGATCTTGTCCCCGTATGCCTTCCGCAGCCCTGAGACTGCGATCGCTGAAGTACTCATGCGACCAGCATCGACAGCGCCGCTGACACGGCCCTGACACGCCTCCGACACGCCTTCTGACACGGCGGTGCCGGGGGCGGTCAGCGCGATGGTTCTTGCGTCCGGCCTGCGCCTATCCGCCCGGCCCCGGAGCAGGCGTCGATGAACGCGGTGAGCAGCTCGGTCGTCCGGCGGGCATCCTCAAGCGGGGTCCAGTGGCCGATGTCATCGATGACCTCGACGCCGGCGCCGCCATGAGCGGCGGCGATCTGTTCGCTGACCGAAGGCGGGCTGAGCGCGTCATCACGGCCGGCGACGAGCAGCAGCGGCAGGCTGGGATCGACTGGCCCGGGATCGGTCGCGGCGGCCATCGCCTCGTTGTTGCGCGCGTAACCTTCGGGGTCCTGGCGCATGACGAGTTCCCGCACGAAGGCGGCGACCTCCGGCTTTCTGGACCGTGTCGCGGGCGACAGCGACCTGGCGACGATCGCGGGCGCGACCGCGGCCGTTCCTTCGGCGCGGATCACTGCGACGCGGGCCCGGGTCGCCTCGCGCCCGGCGGCGTCCGGAGGCTGAACCGCGGCGAGCAGCGCCAGGGCGGCGACCTTGCCGGGATGACGTGCTGCCAGCGTCCGGGCTACCAGGGTGCCCATGGAGTGCCCGACGATGACGGCGGGGCCGGCGCCGAGGGCGTCCAGGACAGCCGCGATGTCGTCGGCGTGCGAGGCGATGCTGATGTCGTCGTTGACCGGCGACCGGCCGGCGCCGGCGAAATCGGGCCGGATGACCTGGCAGGTGGCCGACAGCGCGTCGGCTTGCACCTGGTAGACGTTGGATGTCCCGCCGATGCCGTGCAGGAATACCACTGCGGGTCCGGTGCCGGTGTTTTCGACCGCGAGGTTTTTGCCGTTCACTCGCATGAGTCGTTGTCCCTTCTTCGTGAAAGCGGTGATTTCCGTCTCATGCCGTACCGTCTGCTGACGGTCCGGGCGTGAGAAGCCCGCCGAGAACCGCGTCGGCGATCGCGGTCGCGGATTCAGGGTCGATCGGAGCGTGCCCGACCAGGAGGCGATAGATGATCGGACTGAACAGCACGTCGATGGCGACCACCGGCGTAATGCCGGCGCGGACCTCGCCCCGCTCGACCGCCCGCTGCCACATGACCGTGGTCTCGGCCCAGCGGTCCGCCAGGAAGCGGTCGCGCAGTTGCCGGGCGGCTACCGGGTCGGTGGCGGTGGCGCCGAGCAGCTGGGCCAGCACCGTCCCGGCGTGGGTGGCGTAGAAAGCGGCTACCCGGCGAACCTGCTCGGTCAGGTCACTGCGGGCGTCACCGAGGTCAGCCGGCGGGACCTCACGGGCCATCCGGGCGGCGAAAGCGTCGATGGCAACCGCGAGGCGGTTGGGCCAGTACCGGTAGATGGTCGGCTTGCCGACCCCCGAGCGGGCACTGACGGCTTCGATCGTGACGAGCGGCAGGCCCCCTTCCTCGAGCAGGGCGCCGGCCGCGGCGATGACCGCAGCCCTGGCTTCCTCGCTCCGGGGGCGCCCGCGCCTGGGCGCCGGTGACGCCGGCCCCGGCGCGGACTGGCCCGCGGGGACGTGGCCGGCGCGTGCGTCGCCGGCGCGTGCTGCCTCGTGTGCTGACCTGGGCACGGCTCGCATCCTCCGTCATTTACGTTACGTACCGTAAATAATATATGCGATGGCCATGGCCGCCGACAAGAGCGTGCGAGGCTGTTTTCGCCCAGGCCTAGGCGGTCCCGCTGATCCGCTCCAGTACCTCGTCGGTGGTGGCGTTCTCGCCCAGACGCGGGAAGATCTTCTCGATCGTGTGGTTGCTGGCGTCCTTGTCGAAGTCCGTCATCGCATCGGTGACGAAGACCATGTTGTAGCCGTAGTTCCAGCCGCTGCGCGCGGTGGACTCGACGCCGATGCTGGTCACCAGGCCGGTGAGGAAGAGCTGGGTTACGCCAAGCTGGCGCAGGTCGTACTCGAGCGAGGTGCCGATGAACGGGTCCCACATGGGCTTGACGATGACGAGGTCGTCGGGCTGCGGGGTGAGCTCGGGGACGATGTCGTCGAAGTCGTCCGGCGTGCCCGGCGTCATGACGTAGCCCCCGGTTTTGCGGCCGCCCAGGGTTCGGCCCGACTTGAGCACCTTGATGCCGAGCGAGTTGGGCACCTTGACGTAGATGACGTGCCAGCCGAAGGCGCGGAACGCGTCCGCGAGATGTGCCGTGCGGTCGATCACGTCCTCGAGTGGCTCGGTCCACTCAGAGTCGGCGGGCAGGTAGTGCCCCATCTCGTAGCGGTTGAGCTTTTGCTGGTCGAAGACGATGAGGGCGGCGGTCTCGTCAATGGCAGAGATAGGCATGGTTACACGCTAAAATCGTCAACCACACTTTGTCAATCCGAGTTAATAAATTTAAGTTTACGATCTCCTTAGACTCAGGCGCCGGCGAGCTTGGCCGGTGAACCTGGTTTGGAAAGCTAGGTTGAATAGATGCCGGAAGAACTGAATCCTGTTGAGGTCGCCGCCGCGCTGCAGGTGAGCATCGGCTTTTTCGTGCGGCGAGTGCGCCAGTCGCCGCTGCAGGATGAGCTGTCGGTGCCGGAGATGTCGGCGCTATCGCGCCTGGACCGGGGCGGCCCCGCGACACCGGGCGCGCTCGCGCAGGCCGAGCAGATCACGCCACAGGGCATGGGGGCGACGTTGAGCACGCTGGCGCGGCGCGGCCTGGTCGAGCGCAGCCCGGATGCGCAGGACGGACGGCGGATCTTCATGTCCCTGACCGAAGCCGGGCGGCAGGCCGTGCACAGCAAGCGGTCCGCGCGCACCAGGCAGCTCGGGCAGGCCCTGTCCGAAGGGTTTACCTCCGAGGAGCTCAAGGTCCTAGCAGCAGCGGCCTCGCTCATCGAGCGGCTGGGGAAAAGCATCTGACCGTCTGCGAAGGCATTTACGTGCGTAGGCCTAAGCACGTATTATCTTTTTCGTGCTGAGGCTTGGGAGGGTGTCATGCTAGCAACTGACGGGTCGGCGGTCTGTGAGGCCTGCGGTCGGCAGCTGCCTGTTCGGGAAGGAAGAGGCAGGCGGCGGCGGTATTGCGACGCTACCTGCCGGAGCGCGGCGCGGCGCCGGCGAGCCGCCGCCGACGACTCAGACGTTAAGGCTGACTTGACACCGGCTGATCGTCATGACAATCTTGACACCGTGCATCGGCTCGCTGACGTGGTGGCCCGCGTCGGCAGCGGCTCACCGCTTGCGGCCCTGGCGGCCGCACGTGACTTGGCCGCCGCCGCCAGTGAGGCGATGCAGCAGGCCGTCGACCGGGCGCGCGCGTCCGGTCATAGCTGGAGGGAGATCGGCGATGTACTCGGCACCACCCGGCAAGCCGCGTTCCAGCGGTTCGGACACCCAGTCGACCCGCGGACCGGCGCTCCGATGAGCACGGAAATCCCGGCCGACGCCGCCGACCGCGCGGTCGCGATCTTCGCCGCCATAACCGAAGGTCGCTGGGAAGAAGCGCGCCGCGACTTGAACGCGAAAATGAGCCAGGGCCTCGACGCCAAGCGGCTAGCCGACGGCTGGGCGCACATGGCCGGCCTGGTCGGCGCCTACGAAGGCATGGGCGAGCCGTTCGCGCACCGCGTCGCCGAGAACACCGTGGTGGAGATCCCGCTGCGGTTCGAGGCCGGCGAGGCGACCGGGCGGGTCGTCTTCGACGAGGACGGCAAGGTCGCGGGCCTGTGGATGCGGCCATGATCGCGGCCCTCGTCATCGGCGGGGTGGTCGTGGTCGCCATGATCGCCGTCTCCTGCTACGGCTGGGTTACCCTCCCGGCCGACGCACGGGTACCGATTCACTTCGGCGCTGGCTACAACAACTTCGTGCCAAAGACCTTTGGACTGATCTTGCATCCCGTCGCCGGCGTGGTGATCTTTGTCATCTCCATCGCGACGACGCACAACCCTGCCAAAGCGTCGTCCGCCGTTTACATCTTCCCCGTCGTCATGTGCGTCCTGCTGATCGTCCAGATCGGCGCGATCAAGGTAGCCCGCAGCAGGTCCGGGATCGTCGGTTAGTTCTTCTTGCGGATCCAGCGGGCACGCCCGGTAAAACCCGGACGACCGAACCACTGACCGTACATGGCGTGGCTCGCGGCCCGGTCCTCCCTGGCCATGTCCGGGTGGAACACCGGCGGACCGTCAGGGACCGGCAGCTGCGCCACCTGCGACTGGTCGAAAGTGCACTTGACGTACGCGGACGTGATCGTGGCGATCTGATCGGCGTCAACAAAGCGCAGCCAGCCGCGGGCCGCACCGACCCTCAGCATCTCCGCGCGGGCCTTGGCCTCGTCTTTCGAATACTTGGCGGCCAGCCCGGTCCCGGTGTAGACGACGATGCCGTCGAAGAGGTCGAGCTCGGGGACCTCCAAGACGTGCTCGACGACGCCGAACTGCTCACCAGAGTTAGTGACAACCGGCTGGCCGGTGACCACCGCCTTGTAGGAGATGGCGAACATCTCCTCCTCCGGCCCGGCACCCTCCGGTCCAGCATTGTCCTCAGACATTGATCACGCCTCCCTGCCGCGGTTCGCCCCATGCATTATCCACCCGCGGTCAGGCCGAAGTGCCGCCGTCCGCCATCGCGAGCAGCTGCCATTGGCGGCCGTTCCACACGTCGGCGAACGGCAGGTCGCCCGTGGTGTAGTCGTAATCGCCGACGGCCATGCACCGCGTCGGCGACGGACAGGCCACGTCGGTCAGCACCGCCTCGGCTCCGGCCGGGTACGCGGGCTGCAGGACCCGCCAGTCGCCGCTATCGGATCCGGCGTTCAGCGTGCCGGCGAGTGCCTGGCCGCGGTCGGCGCTGTCGATATAGTCGCCGACTGCCAGGCAGGACGCGGCCGCCAGGCCGCACGCCACGCCAGGCAGCTGGCCGTCCGCGCTGTCCGCGCCGTCCGGGCCGTTCGCTCCGCTCGAGTTGTCTGCCACGCGAGTCGCGGCGGCGGCCGGGGCGCCGCTCACATCGATGCCCACGCCGAGGTCCAGGCTGACGCGCAGGTCGCCGGTCACGGGGCTCCCGAATGGCAGCAGCCGCCACGCCCCGCCGTCCCACTCCTCGGTCACCACCTGCAGTCCCGGAACCTCCCCGTTCTGGCTGACCCCGCTGGCCGGGGGTGACGACGGATAGGAGTAGCCGGTCGCGACGCACCGGGCGGGCCCGGTGCACGAGACGTCGACGAGGTTGCTGCGCGCCATTGGCGGCGTCGGGAGGACGTGCCAGCGGCTGCCGTTCCACAGCGCCGCGAACGTGCGGGACGTCCCGTCCGCCGCGTCGAGGCCGCCGACCGCCACGCAATGGGTGGCCGCCGCGCAGGCAACGGCGGTCAGCGCGCCGGAGCCCGCGGGATCGGGGGAAGGCAGCTCTCGCCACGAAACGCCGTTCCACTGCTCGGCGAGCGGCTGGTACGCGCTGGCCTGGGTCGCGCCAACGGCGACGCAGTCGTCGCGGCCCGGGCAGGCGATGCCGTCCAGTTCGTCGTCCGCGCCCGGGCTGACCGGGCTCAGCAACCGCCACGTCGCCCCGTTCCACTCGGCCGCCAGCGTCAGGCCGACGCCGGCCGCGTTGAAGTACGTGCCCACGGTGAGGCAGCGGCCGATCGCGTAGCAGGCCACGTCCCACAGCGTCTCGGGCGTACCTGGATTAGGCGCCGGGATCACCCGCCAGGTGGTCCCGTTCCACAGTTCGGCGAAGGTGCGGCCGTCCGTGACGTCCTCGCCGACGGCCACGCAGTACGCGGGGGTCGCGCACGCCACGCTGTTGACCTTGAGGATGACCGGCTGGGCGGGCGGGGCCGGGGCGGCGACCGTTCCCGCTGAGATGATGGCCGCGGCCGCGACCGGGGCGATCAGCGATCGGAGGACGCTGGTCACGTCAGCCCCCACCTCCAGCCCTGCCGCGGCGACTAAGAGGGCTCTTCACCTGGAGTATTGACCGGCGAGCGACGCGGGGCAATAGTCGGAATTCGTTGAGGATCCCGGGCAACCCACGGCCAGGGCATCGACATCAGGTGGGTATGGAGCCTCCGGAGAGCGCCCGGTGAGACCTTCCCGGGAAGCCGAATACACCGACTACATCCGGGGCCGCCTGCCCTGGCTGCGCCGGGTGGCTTACCTGCTGTGCCAGGACTGGCAGCAGGCGGACGACCTCGTGCAAACCGCGATCACCCGGCTCTACACCCACTGGGGCCGCGCCCGGAACGCCGCCAGCATCGACGCTTACACCCGCACGATCCTGATCCGCGCGTTCCTCGCCGAACGCCGGTCCGCCTGGATCCGCCGGGTATCGCTCTTCCCGGCCTACCCGGAGCTCGCCGGGCCGCCGGCCGCCGACCACGAGGCGCTCCTTGACCTGCGCGCCGCGCTGGCGAGCCTGCCGCCCCGGCAGCGAGCCACCCTGGTGCTCCGCTTCTACTGCGACCTGCCGGTCGACCAGACCGCGGCGGAACTCGGCTGCACGCCGGGCACCGTGAAGAGCCAGACCGCCAAGGGCCTGAGCGCGCTGCGCCGGGCACTCGACCCGATCCCGGCCGAGGAGGCCTGACCATGGACGCCAAAGACGAGGGCACCGTGCGCACGCTTTTGCGCGCCATCGCCGACACCGCCGAGCCGCCGTCCGCGGTCGACGTGGCCGCGGCCCGCCGCCGCGGCAGCCGCCGGGTCTGGCTCCGCCGCGCCGCTCTCCCGGCTTTCGCGGTGGTCGCGGTGGCTGGGGCGCTGACGCTCCCGCGCGGTCTTCTTCTCGATCATTCCGAACGTACGGTTGTTCCTCCCCAGCCTCCCGCCACCTCTCCGGTCGTGGAGTCGCCATGGTTGTTCAATCCGCTCGTGCCCTACGCCTCGTTCGGCTGGCTGCCTCCGGGCTTTTCTGAGAGCGCCGCGAACAACATCGTGGTCAACCAGGGGGTCGCCGCGGCCACCGATTTCGTGAGCCGGGAGGCGGCCGCGCCCGCGGCGGGCCGCCTGCTCTACCTTCAGGTGAACGCGCGAGGCACCTGCGCGGTGACGGTCGCCTACGCCCAGGCGGGGATCCGTGACGACGGGTCGGAGCAGGTCACCTGCACCGACGCGAACTTCGACATGACCGGCGCCGCTCCCGATGTCGACGGGCAGCCGGCGTTCTGGACCGGTCATGGCTCCGGCGTCGCCTGGCAGTACGCGCCGGGCGCGTGGGCCGAGCTGTCCGCGTCCGAGATCGGCAGTGGCCGGGCTTTGGCGCCGTCAGCGGCGACCCGGGCGCTCCTGCTGAAGGTCGCCGCCCGCGTGGCCTACGGCGATACGACGCCGCTCACGTTCCCGTTCCGGCTCAGCGGCGGACTGCCAGCTGGCTGGCAGCTGTCGCGGGTGTCGTTCACAGTCTCCGGGGGCCGGATGACCGGCAGCGGCGTCACGGCCGGCCCGGCGGTGGACACCTCGGCCCTGACGATAACCGCGGGGCCGGGCGTCTGCGATTTCCCCGCTGTCCCCGGCGAATCGACGTCCTACGTGGCCCGGCTCGGCGTGCAGTGGCGCTACCGCACGGCCGACCTGCCGGGCTACGCATGGCAAGGGTTGTGCGCGACGAAGCCGGTCGACGGGCTGGCCGGGGTCACGATAGGCATGGCCATGAGCGACCCGGCTACTAATAAGCCGCTCCCCGGCGCCGCCCAGCTTGGCGGCGCGCTCGGCGTCCTCGCCCGCCTGCGTTTCCTCGGTCCCAGCCCCGCCGCATGGACGGCCAACCCGGTGGGCTAGCCCCGGCCGTCCGGTGTATCCCAGAGGGGTATCCAACAGGATGGCGGCCAACATTGGGTGTCCTTTCTGGGGCAATAGCCCCAGAAAGGACACCCAATCAGGGGGCGCCCGGCCCGAACCCCATGCCAGGCGCGGCGGAATGTCCGGATAAAAGGGAAATATCCGACAAAATACCCTGCGCTCGCGCCGCGGGGCCTGGCGCCTCAATCCTTGTCAGCCCGGTTTTCGGTGCCGGACTCCGCACAATGATTTAGCCGCCTAGCTCACCGAGGTTGTTGGGGCTGGGGAGGCCAGAGCAGATGTTCTCGTCGGCGTTGCGGGTCTGCACGCCGGACGCGGGGACGCTCGCCGGGGCGGCCGCGTGCGGCTTGAGCTTGGCTGGCCGGCTGGTCGCGGCCGCCGTGGTCGCGGCCTTGCCGCCCGCCGGCTTGGCCGCCGAGGTGTGCACGGCGCCGGCTGGTGTCGCGCTGGGCAGGTGGCCGGTCCACGGCAGGTCCTCGCGGAGCAGTTGCCACACCGCGGACGCGGCGGGCTGGTCGGGAAGCAGCCGGTCGATGTTCGCCGGGTCGAGCTTGTTGGGCAGTGTGACGAACGTGATGTGGCTCAGCTTCAGCGAGCTCAGGCTCTGCGCGAGCCCGAGCAGCGCCTGTACCGAGCCAAGCCCGGGGTCGGTGGTCAGCGACTTCGTGGCCGCGTCGGCGAGCCGGTAGAGCGTCACCGGGTCGCTGAGCGTGCCCGCGCTCATCACCTTCTTGATCAGCGAGGAGATGAACATCTGCTGCATCTCGATGCGGTCGAGATCGCCGCCGTTGCCGATGCCGTGCCGGTCGCGGACGAAAGCCAGCGCCTCGTTGCCCGACACCACGTGCAGCCCGGCGCTGATGTCGAGGTGGCTGCGCCAGTCGTGGATTCCCGGCGGGGGCACGCAGACCTGGACGCCGCCGAGTTCGTCAGTCATCGTCCGGAACCCGTTGAAGTCCACCCGGATGAAGTGGTCGATCCTGATGCCCGACATGTCCTGCACGGTCGCCACCGCGCACGCCGGGCCGCCGAGGTTCATCGCCGAGTCGAACATCGCGCCCTGCTGTCCGGGGACGATCGCGTCGCCGCCGACCCGTTCCCGGCAGGGCGGCCGGTAGACGATCAGGTCACGCGGGATCGACAGCACGATCGCCCGGGTGCGGCTGGCGTTCAGGTGGATGAGCATCGCCGTGTCCGACAGGTCGGTACCCGGGTCGTAGCCGAACCCGGGTCCCTGCCCGTCCCTGGTCTGCGAGCCGAGCGCCAGGATGTTCAGCACGCCTGCCTTGGATGGCGGCGGCAGCTTCCCGAGCACGGTCATCGACTGCGTGGCGATGTTCCCGTTGAGGTGGCTGACGAACAGCGAAAGGCCCGCGGTCGCGGCCAGGACCAGCGCGGATGCCGCGGCCGTGGCCAGCAGCAGCCAGCGCTGCCAGCGGCCCCACCGCGCCCCCCGCACGCCCGTTCTCACCGCTCAGGCACCCCCGGCCGACGACCTTCCGAGCATGTGAGATTACCAACCGTGACTACCGTTTCCGTGGTGACGCGCCGGGACGGAAGCGCGGCGTGAGTTCTGAGTTAATTAACATACGCAACGGCATGGGCTGACTCCGCAGCGGGGAAGTTCTCCCGTAGGTCGCTGTTAACCCCTCGGACGGTGTGGTGACGTATGGGTAGTGAGCTCCCGCCGGATCAGCCGGACGACGAACCAGGAGAGGATCAGCCCGCCGGCGCGGCACCGGCACCGGCACCAGCGGGCGGGCGGCGGCGGCGCCGGCGCCGGAAGATCCTCATCTGGGGATCGGCCAGCCTCGCGGTGCTGCTCGTCGCGGCCGTGGGGACCGGGTACACGCTGCTGCGGCACTTCAACGCGAACATTCAGCAGGACGACATCAGGGGCCTGCTCGGCAATCAGCCGGTCAACCAGCATCCGCGGGCGGAGAACATCCTTGTCATCGGGTCCGACACCCGCGCCGGCCAGGGCAGCGGCTACGGCACCGGCTTGGTCACCGACCAGTCCGACACGCTGATGATCATCCACATCCCCGCCAGCCGGCAGTGGGCCGAGGTCATGTCGATCCCGCGCGACTCCTGGGTGGACATCCCGTCCTGCACGATGGGCGACGGCCAGCAGTCCGCGCCTACCCAGTTCAAGATCAACGAGGCGTTCGCGACCGGCAACCTGGACGGCAATCACACCGCGCTCGGCGTCGCGTGCACGGTGCGGACGGTCGAGCAGGACACCGGGATTTACATCGATCACTTCGTGGTGGTCAACTTCACCGGGTTCCAGGACATGGTCGCGGCGCTCGGCGGCGTCGAGGAATGCAACCCGACGCCGATCAGCGACCCGCTCTCCCACCTGTACCTGTCCGCCGGGTACCACATGCTGACCCCGGCCCAGGCGCTCGGCTACGTGCGGGCCAGGTACACGCTCGGCGACGGCAGCGATCTCGAGCGGATCGGCCGCCAGCAGGCGTTCATGTCGTCGCTGATCGGCCGGGTGAAGAGCGAACTGCTCAACCCGCTGGCGATCTACCGGTTCCTCGACGCGGCCACCCGCTCGCTGACCATCGACAGCCAGCTCGGCGGCATCCAGGGGCTCTACGACCTCGGACAGTCACTGCGGGCGCTGCCGCAGGACAAGATCGCGTTCTTCACGCTGCCCACGTTCCCGCGCGGCGACGTGGTGCCTGGCGACACCGCCAACGTGCTCTGGACTCAGCCGGAAGACAACCAGATCTTCGCGTCCTTCCGCGACGACGTGCCCGCCAGCAGCTCGCTGTTCGGGTCTCAGCAGCCGAGCGCGCCAACGGGCCTGACCGTGGGCGCGCACGAGAAAGCCGGCGGCACGCCGAGCCCGGCCGCCGCCCCCGCCGTGAGCTCCACGCGAACGGCGAGCCCGAGTGCCGCCGCGAGCCCGGTCACGCTCCAGGCACGGACCGCCAACCAGAACATTTGCGCCGGCTGAGGCGGATACCGTTGACCGGGTGAAGAGGGCGTTGCGAGCAGGGCGCTTGGCCGCCTGCGCCGCGCTGTGCGCGGTGCTCGGCCTGGTGCTGTTCGCCGCGCGTCCGCCCGCCGCGCGGGCGGACACGAGCCCCGTCCGGCACGTCGTCATCGTCGGCATCTCCGGCCTGCGCTGGACGTTCGCCACCCCGGAAACCACTCCCACGCTGTGGCGGCTGGCGAGCGGCGGCTCCGTCGGCTCCCTGGTCGACTACGCGCAGCAGCCCGTGGCCTGCCCGGACGACGGCTGGCTCACGCTCAACAGCGGCGCCCGCGCGGAGGGACCGCGCCCCTGCGCGTCGCTGCCCCCGGTCATCAAGGAGGGGGCCGGCGCGCGCATCCCCGCGATGCCGGAGATCGTCAGCTACAACGAGCAGTTCCATGAGAGCCCCGACTGGGGCCTGCTCGGCACCCTGGCCGGCTGCGTGACCGCCGTCGGGCCCGGCGCCGCGCTCGCGGTCGCCTCGCCGTCCGGCGGCGTCGCCGACTACCTCTCGTCCGCCGATCAGCTCACCGCGGCGGTGCTGGCTCGCTGTCCGCTGACCGTCGTCGACTTGGGCGCTCTCAGTTATCCCGAACGTACGTCGGCCTCCGCCGCGGACCGCCAGCTCTCCCGCATCGTGGCCGGCCTCCCTCCGGACACCCTGCTGCTGGTCACCGCGCCTGGCGCCGCGCTTGGCGGGCTTCCCCACCTGCGGTCCGTGGTCGTCAGCGGCCCCGGCTTCGACGCCGGCCTGCTGCACGCGGCCTCCACCCGGCAGCCGGGCATCGTGACGCTCACCGACCTGACCCCGACGGTCGCCAGCTGGCTCGGCCGCCCGGTCCCGGACGGGCTCAGCGGATCGCTGCTGACCCGGGGTGACCGGGGCAGCCTCGCGGCGGCGGTCCGGGTGCTCATCGGCCGGGACACCGCGGAACAGGTCTGGATGACCACCCACGGCTGGTTCTTCACCGCCTACGGGGTGGCCGACGCGCTCTTGCTGCTCGTGCCCGCGCTGCTCTTC
>Ga0335075_10003988_pt1 | contig 23158 bp, 19 predicted proteins | sample Lox_Sample_24_FD_206723 | JGI IMG/M metagenome (GOLD analysis project Ga0335075, IMG submission 206723) | Soil microbial communities from Loxahatchee National Wildlife Refuge, Florida, United States - Lox_Sample_2.4 | ecosystem: Environmental > Terrestrial > Soil > Wetlands | place: USA...
AGGGCAAGCTCGACCTGATCGGCGTCTCCAACGCCACGCTCGACGGGGTCAAGATGGCCTACGACCTCCTCGGAAGTCTTGGGGAGGTTCAGAACGCCTACAGCATTCTCGACCAATCCGACGACCCGGTCGTGGACTTCTGCGAGGAGCACGGGATCGCGTACGTCGCCTACTTCCCGCTCGGCTCTGCGTTCGCGGGAGGCCCGAAGGCGCTCGCCGCCGACCCCGCCGTCGCCGAGGTGGCCGAGAAGCACGGTGCCACGCCGTCGCAGATCGCGCTCGCGTGGCTGCTGCACCGCTCCCCGCAGATCCTGCTGATCCCCGGAACGAGCTCGGTCACCCACCTCGAGGAGAACCTCGCGGCCGGCGAGATCTCGCTCGACGCCGAGGACATGCGGCGCCTGGCGCAGGTCAGGCCGGTGGCGAACCCCGGCGGGCGCTGACGCAGCGGCCGGCGCGGTCAGCTGCGCCGGCCGTACAGCAGCCGGCGGGGGATCGGGACCGGTGAGAGCTTGCCGGCCGCGTCGCCGAACAGGCGGCGCGGCTCGAGCTTGGCCAGCAGGCCCTCGAGCTCATCGCGCTCGCGCGCGGTGAGCCGGTTGGTCCGTCCCCGCCCGATCCTGATCAACTGCACCAGCCGACGGCGCTCGGCCGGGTTCAGCCGCTGGTAGTGGTCCTTGGCGAGCACGGCGACCTCAGCCGCGGACAGCAGCGCGACGACCGGGATCCGCCGGACCCCGGGGACGCGCTCGGCGGCCCTGGCGATCGAGCGGTTGACGAACCCCGACGGCATCCCCGAGGAAGTCTATGGCGCACCTGGGCCGTCGCTGCGCAGTGGGGGCCGTTTGGGCCGACACGCGTGGGGTCGGGCCCAACCGGCGCCCCACCGGGCCCGACAGCTGGGCGCAGACCGACTTGACCTCGAGGTAGTTCTCCAGCACCTCGTGGCCCATCTCACGACCCCAGCCCGACTCCTTGTAGCCGCCGAACGGCAGCGAGGCATCGAACACGTTGTAACAGTTGATCCACACCGTCCCGGCGCGCAACTGCTTGGCGAGGCGATGGGCCTTGGAGATGTCCTTCGTCCAGATGCCCGCGGCGAGGCCGTACGTCGACCGGTTCGCGGTCGGCATCACCGCGTCGAGGTCCTTGAACGGAGCAACGGTCACGACCGGGCCGAAGATCTCCTCGGCCTCGACCTTCATGTTCGGGTTCGTGTCGGTGAGGACCGTCGGCTTCACGAAGTAGCCCTTGTCGCCCTCGCGGCTGCCGCCGGTGGCGAAGTTTGCTCCCTCCTGACGGCCGGATTCGAAGAAGCCACACACGCGGTCGAGCTGCTCCTGGGAGACCAACGGGCCCATCTCGGTCTGCGGATCCTGGCCGGAGCCGAGCTTGATCGACTCCGCGTGCTTGGTGACGCCCTCGAGCACCTCGTCGAAGTCCCTGGACTCGACATACAGCCGCGAGCCCGCGCAGCAGCACTGGCCATGATTGAAGAAGATCGCGTTCGCCGCTCCCGGAATCGCGGTCTCCATGTCAGCGTCGGAGAACACGATGTTCGGTGACTTTCCGCCGAGCTCGAGCGTGAGCTTCTTCAGGTTGCCCGCTGCGGACTTGACGATCTCCTTGCCGACCTCGGTCGACCCGGTGAACGCGACCTTGTCGACATCATCGTGGGAGGCCAGCGCGGCACCCGCGTCGCCGAACCCGGTGACGATGTTGACCACGCCCTCCGGGACACCGGCCTCGAGGATCAACTCGCCGAGCCGCAGCGCGGAGAGCGGGGTCTGCTCGGCCGGCTTGAGCACGACGGTCACCCCGGTCGCCAGCGCCGGCGCGAGCTTCCAGGCCGCCATCAGCAGCGGGAAGTTCCACGGGATGATCTGGCCGACGACGCCGATCGGGTCCTTCAGCGCATACGCATGAAACTCCGCGCCCGGCATGTAGGGGACCGAGATCGGGATCTGATACCCCTCGATCTTCGTCACCCACCCCGACATGTAATGGAAGATGTCCGCTGCCAGCTCGACGTCCCCGGCGCGCGCGACCGCCAGCGGCTTGCCGTTGTCCAGCGACTCGAGCAGCGCCAGCTCATCGGCGTTCTCCAGGATCAGGTCGCCGAGGCGGTGGATGATGCGGCCGCGCTCGTTGGGCTTCATGCCGGCCCAGGTGTTCGCCTCGAACACCGCGCGAGCCGTCTTCACCGCGCGGTCGATGTCCTCAGACGAGCCCTCCGCCGCGTGCGCGAGCACCTCGCCGGTCGCCGGGTTGTAGACGTCGAACGTCTTGCCCGAGGCGGCGGGGACCCAGTTACCACCGATGAGCATCTTGCGTGGCTCAGCGACGAAATCCTGGGCGCGCTGATCAACACTGTCCGCGATCGCCATGCGATCTCCTCTCTCTCGTAGGTGCCGGGATGCCGCCATCTCCGGCGGGGTGGCGTCGCCGCAGCGGTCACCGAGCCCCATCAATCAGCATTGCGCGCGTGCCTAATCGATGCCTAGGCGTTGCAACAAGGTTGCAAAAGCGCGATGCTGAACGGAGGTCATGCGCGACAGCTGGATCGGGCTCCAAGCCGGCGTCGACGCCCGTCGTTGGGCGAGGGTTCTGCGCCGCGCCCATGACGTCGCTCTGCACGAGGGACACGTCCCATCGATCGTCCGCGGCGTCATCGCCGATTCGTGGGAGCGGTGCGCAGAGACAGGCGTCGATCCCTCCGAGCCGGGTGCCCCGCAGGTGATCGCGCCGGATGACGCGGCCGAACGATTCCGCGATCATCCGCTATCGCAGACCACCGACGTGCTCCGGGCGACGCTCGGCGCGTTGCTGTACGAGGCGCGTCACATCCTCGTCGTCTCCGACGCCGACGGCTGCCTGCTCTGGTCCGAGGGGCACCCGGACGTGCTGTCCGCCTCGGAGGAGATCCGGTTCACGCCTGGGTACGCATGGTCCGAGCTCGCCGCGGGGACCAACGCCGTCGGCACCGCGCTCGCCGCCGATCACGCCGTCCAGGTGTTCTCGGCCGAGCACTTCCGCTCCGAGGTCCACGGGTGGCAGTGTTCGGGCGCGCCGATCCACGATCCGGAGACCGGCGAGCTGCTCGGGGCAATCGACGTCACCGGGCGATTCGAGACCGCCAGCCCACACACGCTGGCGCTGGTCGCGCTCGCGGGGCGGCTGGTCGAGGAGCGACTGCGCGCCCAGATGCTGGAGCGTGACGCTCGGATCCTCGGGCGGTTCGCCGAGAGTGCGCCGCTACATCGCGCCGGCCCCGCCGCCGCCCTCAGTCCCTCCGGGCGCGTGCTGGCGGTGACCGATGGGCTTGGCCCGCTCGCGCCCGGGCACCGGGTGGCGATTCCGCCGGCGGGAGACCGGATCGTCCTGGCCGACGGCACCCAGGCCGCGATCGAGCCGCTCGGTGAGGGCGCGATGCTCGTCGGCAGCTCCCGCCGGCCCGGAGATGGTGTCGCGCCCGGGGGTGCGCACCGCCGCGCCCGCCGCGCGGGTGCCCATCGCCTGACTGTTCGTCCCGGCGGGCGAGCGAGCTTCTTCACCCCGACGGCCGAGCACCGGCTCACCATCCGTCACTCCCAGATCGCGGAGCTGCTCGCGCGTCACCCCGAGGGACTCGACGCCCGGGCGCTCTCGGACCTGCTCTACGGCGCGCCGGGCCACGAGGTGGCCGTCCGCGCAGAGCTGCACCGGATGCGAGACATTCTCGGCGACTGCCTGGGCACGCGGCCCTACCGGTTGGAGGGCGTGGCCACCGAGATCAACCGTCCCGCTGGTGGCTGATACCCCCACTGAGGACCGTCTGCGGTGACCTGACGGGCGCGGCGGCCGGCCGGAAAACGGCCCGGCCACCGCCCTCGGGGGAAGGGCGGTGGCCGGAGAGAGGCCCCGGGCGTCAGGAGGTCCCGGGGTCGACGAGCGTCACGCCTGCATCACTGACCGTCCCGGAGGACGGAGAGAACGTGACCGCGTCACCGTCGAGATCGACCGCCGTGCATTGGTCGCTCGTCGACGAGCAGGCGAGGGACTGAAGGCCCTCGCCATTGGGGTCGATCGACTGAACGCCGGCCGCGTTGACCGTGCCGCTCGTCGGATCGAAGGTCACCTCGTTTCCGTAGGCGTCGACCGCCGTGCACTCCGTCAAGGCGGAGCACGCCACGTCGTTGAACACCCCGGCGCCCGCGGACACGTCGCCCTCGAGCGCGACGACGCCGGCCGCGTTGGCGGTCTCCGTCGTCGGATCGAACGTCACCTCATCGCCGGTGCCGTCCGCAGCCGTGCACTGCGATGCCGACGGGCAGCTCACCGAGGAGAGTCCGTTGCCGGTGGCGGGGTCGATCGAGGTGGGTCCGGCGATCACCGTGCCGTCGGTCGGATCGAACGTGACGACGCTGTCGCCGCCGTTGCCGCCGCCGCCAGTGGCGGTGCACTGGGTCGCGGTCGGGCACGAGACCGCGGCCAGGTACACGTTCGCGTCGACCGCGGCGCGCCTGGTGTGCTCACCCTTGAGGTGAGCCGGATTGAACGTGACCGCCTCACCCTCGCCGTCGACGATCACGCACTCATTGAACGCCGGGCAGCTCACCGCCGTCGGCTCACCGGCGCCCGGGTCGATCGTCTGGATGGCGCTCGCCTTCGGGTGCGCCGCACTCGGATCGAAGGTGAACACCTTGCCGGTCCTGGTGAGCCCAACGCAGTCGTCGGTTGCCAGACAGTCGACCGAGTCCACCGTGGTGGCCCTGATCGACGCCACCTGGGCGCCCGACGGCGAGGCGGGATCGAAGGTGACCTCCTGCCCAAGGATGTCCACCCCGGTGCACTGGTCATCGGACGGGCAGGACACCGACAGCAGGTTGCCGGGAAGGGAATCGCCGGCGTCCAGCGGCTTGATGACACCCGCACCAATTGCCGGGTGGCGGGTCGCCGAGCCTGTTGACCGGACCAGTTCCGCCCCGTGCGCCGACGCGCGGGAGTTGCTCGACTGTGAGGCGGGCGACACCACGTACATGACGGTGGCGGTCGCCGGCACGTTCGCTGAGATCGCGTCGGTCGTCGTGGTCGTCTTGCCTGTCCACAGGTTGGTGAGCCGGTACTTCGAGGACCCCGAGAGCCCGATCGCCGAGACGCTGGTACTCATCGGTGCGCTGCTCGTCGTGTCCTCGTTGAACAGCGTCACCGCCACGTCGCCGTCGGCAAGCGGCTTCTCCATGATCAGGTGGGTCCCGTCGAACGTCCCGACGATCGACGCGGGAGCGCCCTCCGGATCCTGGTCGACCGCGATCACTCGGCGGTTGCCGAAGACCTTGACCGCCAGCTTCAGCTGCGCCTTGGTCGCCGGCGCGGTGTTCGGGCCACAGTTGGACGGACAGAGGTTCGTGCCCATCAGCAGCGGGTCGGCCATCTCGGAGAACATCGACATCTCCGACTCGTCCTCGGCGAGCGTGAGCGACCCGTTGCCGACCTCCATGATGTCGGGGTCGATCCAGTGATCCGGCCCGGTGTACTGGTCCCAGGTCTCCGCGTCGGCGTTGACGATGCCGACGACGCTGCCGGTGGCCTTGCGGCCGGTCGCGGTGAAGTTGGCGTTCGAGTCGCCGGTGGGGCGATCCAGGTCGGCGATCGGCAGGCCCCACTGCACCGAGTTGACCGTGGCGGCGCCGGCGATGCTGAACACCATCGGGCGCGGCGCGTTCGAGATCGCGCCGGCCAGCGCGCTGTACATGTCGGTCTGGGTCTGCTGCTGGTCGGTGTCGTAGGCCGGGTTGGTGGAGAACGTCGGGCCGCCGAAGCCCGTGTTGCCGGGCGCAGCGTCCATCCCGTCGTAACCCGGAGGACCGTTGGAGCCGGGAGCCTGCGTCGAGTCGCTGCAGCCCCAGTCGGCCTTCACGTAGTCGACGCCCCAGGACGCGAGCGTGTCGGCGTCGATCTGGTCAAAGCCGTAGCTGCCGGGAATCTCCTCGCAGTTCCAGTTGTTGGAGGCGTCCAGGTACAGGCCGAGCTTGAGGCCCAGCTTGTGGACGTCGTCGCCGACCCTGGCAAATCCGTCGTTGGCGCACGGCTTGGTCGGCGGGAACAGGTAGGCGTTGACGAACAGCTCTCCGTCCGGCAGCCGGCCGTTGATGGCGCCGCAGGTCTCGGGGTCGAGCGAGTTCGGGGCGTCGACGGCGTAGGTGTTCGGCGAGGCGACCGCCTCCAGGTCGTCGTAGCAGCCGTCGGCGTTCACGTACTGGTAGCCGTCGCGCTCCAACCCGGAGCTGTGGATGAACCTCGCCACCTGCTCCATCGCCTGGGCGTTGTTGTCACACGCGTAGGCGTTGTAGGAGTTCCACCCCATCGGCGGCGTCGGCGCCAGGCCGTTGTCGGACGCCAGCGCGGCGGACGCGCCGAGCGAGCACCCGATTGCCGCCACGACCGTCGCGAGCGCGGCCCGGATCAGTCTGCGCACGTCAGTCTCCTTCCTGCCGGTCTCCGACCGGCGGGCCGTCGGTCGGCGTCGGCTGCTGCCCCCCGTCGCCTGAGTGTGTACGTTCACAACCTGTCTCCTCGTGAAAGTGCGGCACGTACCGGCCCGTCGTGGGCCGCTCCGCGCGGGACCCTACCGACCCACTGCTCTCGAGTCAACGGATTGGCCCACCTGGACAGCAGTTCGACGGCCGGCGAACTGTCCAGCTGACGGGTGACGCGCTCTTCCGACCCACCGCTCCGTGAACGTTCACAACAATCGAGACATGCTCACCGCTGGCCCCGACCCCGCCTGTGGTCAGTTTCATTGCGGGGTTCGATGAAATCGACCACGGCCGGACCGTTCGCCCGTGACGTCACCGATCTCCTCCAGGGAGCGGTCGCCGCTGGCGGTGTCTGAGCGGGGATTGGCCGATCGGGGCGCCGATTGAGCCAGGATCGGTCGGCCAACAGCGCGACCGGACGGTGGCCGCCTTCGCGTGCGGACGCGCGCCTCATCGATCCCCTCCCCTTGCGCGCTCACTCGGACCGCCGCCACGGAGGCCGATCACGCGCGCTCACTCGGACCGCCGCCACGGAGGCCGATCACGCGCGCTACTCGGACTGCCGCCACGGGGGCCGGTCACACGCGCTCTCCGTGATCTGAGCGAGCAGATATGAACGCTCACAATCTCAGCGTTATCAGCACATCGACAAGCCCTCAGCTCGTGATCCGCTGATCTGGAGCGGCATTTCGCGATACTCCAGCGATCCACCTCATGCGTCACGCCAGGACAATATCTGCATTCAGAGAGAGCGTTCACAATCAAATCGGCGATCATTGGTCCGCATGACCGAGCCCGCAGATCGACCCGACGGATCCGATGACGAGGCACCGCCCGGGCCGCCCGCGGATGGCCGGCGCCGCGCCGGCAATGGAGCGCGCGGCCGACCACCTTCGATCACGGACGTCGCGACCCTGGCGAAGGTGTCCTACCAGACCGTCTCCCGCGTCCTCAACGGGCATCCGAACGTGCGCCCGGCGACGCGGCTGGCCGTCCTGGGGGCGATCGAGCAGCTCGGCTATCGCCCGAACAACGTCGCGCGCACGCTCGTCACCGGACGCTCACGGACGCTGGGCGTCATCACCCTCGACGTCGCCGACTCCGACGGGCTCACCCCGTTGTACGGGATCGAGCACAGTGCTCGCGAGCTCGGCTACTACGTCGGCATCGGCAACCTCGATTACGTCGATCGCGCCTCGGTGCGGGCGGCGGTCGACCGGCTGGCCGAGCAGTCGGTCGCCGGCCTGCTGGTGATCGCGCCGATCGAGGCGGCCAGCGACGCGCTCGCGGCGCTCCCCTCCGACCTGCCGGTGGTCGCGATCGAGGGGTTTCCCAACCACGGGCTGTCGACGTCGTCGGTTGATCAGGCGGCGGGCGGCCGGGCCGCCACCGAGCACCTGCTCGAGCTCGGCCACCGGACCGTGTTCCACGTCCGCGGCCCCTCGGAGTGGATGCAGACCCAGAATCGCATCGCGGGGTGGCGGGCGGCTCTGCAGGACGCCGGGGCGGAGGCACCGATGCCGCTGGCGGGGGATTGGAGCGCCCGCTCGGGCTACGAAGCGGGCCTCATGCTGGCGCGCATCCCCGAGCTGACGGCGGTGTTCACCGGCAACGACCAGATGGCGCTCGGTCTGCTGCTCGCCTTGTCCGAGCGCGGCCTGTCGGTGCCCGGGGACGTGAGCGTCGTCGGCTATGACGATGGCGAGGACGTCGGCTACTACAACCCGCCGCTCACTACGATCCGCCAGGACTTCCGTGCCGTCGGCCGGCGCGGTATTGAGATGCTGGTCGCCCAGATCGAAGGCGGCGAGCAGGCCGACGAGCACGCCGTGATCGCGCCCGAGCTCGTGATTCGCAACAGCACCGGACCATGCAAGAGCTGACCACACGACAGGATCAGAGCCCCAGCCGGGCCGCCCACAAAACCCGAGGCGCCGACCCGCGCGACCCGCTGGGTCTCGCGCCCGACGCGCCTCTGTTCGCCGCCTACCTTGAATGTCTCGATCGGTTCGCGGCCGGCGAGGCGCCGTTCCAGACGCCCGGCCACAAGGGCTCGACCGCGCTGACCGGCGTGACGGTCGCCGGCGACCATCCGCTCGCGGGCGGCCTGGACACGATCAAGCTGACCCATGGCACGCTGGTGGAGGCCGAGCGGCGGGCCGCGGACGCCTACGGCGCGACGTACTGCCGTATGTCGACCGGCGGCTCGACTCACTGCAACCAGGCGATCGCGATGTCGATCGGCGCACCCGGCGACGAGGTGATCGTCTCTCGCACGCTGCACCGCTCGCTGCTGCTCGGGCTGGTGCTCGCCGGGCTGGAGCCGGTGTGGGTCGAACCGCAGGTGAGTGCCGACACCGGGCTCGCTCTCGGCTATGCGCCGGAGACGGTCGCCGACGCGCTCCGCTCCCACCCCGGCGCCTGCGCGGTCCTGCTCAGCGATCCCTCGTACGTCGGCACCTGCTCGGACCTGCCCGCGCACGCTGCCGTGGCGCACGCCGCCGGGGTACCGCTGATCGTCGATGCCGCGTGGGCCGCGCACTTCGGGTTCCATCCCGCGCTGCCACCTCATGCGATCGGTGCCGGCGCCGACGCGATGGTGACCAGCGCCCACAAGACGCTGCCCGCCTACTCCCAGGGCGCGCTGCTGCTGGCGCGCACCGAGCGGCTGGATGCGAGCCGGATGACGCGCGCCTTCGAGGCTCTCGCCACGACGAGCCCGGCGGGAGCGATCCTCGCCAGCGTCGACGCCTCCCGGGCGCTGCTCGTGCGCGACGGCGAGGCGCTGCTCGGGCGCACGATCGCCGCCGTGGCGGGTGCGCGTGCCCGCCTGCGGGAGATCGACGGCCTCCAGGTTCTCGACGGCCCGCTGGTCGATCCCGTCAAGCTGACCATCTCGCTGGCAGGGACGGGGGCGCACGGGGTGGCGATCGAGCGGGATCTGGCCGAGGCCGGCGTGCCGGTGGAGCTCGCCGACCGCGACACCATCGTCGCGCTGGTCACGCTCGCCGACGAGCCCGCAGCGATCGAGCGTCTCACCGAGGCGCTCACCGAGTCCATCGAGCGTCGCCGCGGAACCCCGCGGACGATCTCGGGAGCGGCGGGCTGGATCGTGTCGCCTCGGCCGAAGGCCTCTCCACGGGAGGCGTTCTTCGGGAGGGTGGAGACCGTCCCGTTCTCAGACGCCGCCGGGAGGGTGAGCGCGGAGTTGATCGCGCTCTACCCGCCGGGCGTCCCGGTCCTGGCCCCCGGCGAGGAGATCACCGGGCGGGAGCTCACGTCGCTGTCGGACGCCGCTCGGGACGGGGTCCGCGTGGCCTACGCCAACGACCCGACGCTCGCCACGATCCAAGTTCTCGCCTGAGCAACGACCTCTTATCCTCTGCGACAGGTGACGAGGATCGGTTGGCGCGTCAAGCTCGGGGCCATTCTGGCGATGGTGGCCGCGGTCTGCGGGGCCGTCGTGGTGCTGGTCGCAAGCGGCCCGTCAGACGCCGACTCCGCCGCGGTCTCCCGGCGGGCTCTCGCGGCGCACGAGGCCGGCCGACTGATCGCTGCCGTCCGGATCCCCGGCCAGGTCGCCACCCCGGCCTCGGAGCCGGAGAGCGCCGACCCGATCGCCGGCCTGAGCCGCGCGACCGGACCGGTGACGGTGGGACGCTCAGGCTCCTGGAGCGCCTCGCGGTCGGCCGCCGCAGTGCGAGCGCTCCTGGACGCCCACCCTCCGGCCGGGACCCGTCGCGCGCCGGGCGCGTCACTGACGTTCATCGCGATCCACGACCCGGCCGGCCTGGCGAGCGCCCGCCTCGAGCTCACCGTCGTCGCCACCGGCCCCCGATCGAGCGCGGTCCACGCCGAGGCGCTCGTGCGCTGGCTGGTGGCCCGCTCGCCCGCCGAGCGTGTGCCGACGGGCGCGCACGAGCTGGAGATCACCCGCGGCGCGATCGGACATGCCCCCTCGCTCGTGGTCCGCGTGAGCGACCGGGCGCGGATCGCGCGGATCCGGGCGCTGCTCGACCGGCTGGCACCCGTCCAGCCCGGGCACGTCTATCACTGTCCCGCGCAGTTCGCGCAGGTTCCGGTGGTCAGCTTCGTGTTCCGCGCCGGAGGCTCGCGCTCGCAGGTGCTCGCGGTCGCGACCGAGCAGGCCGACGTGCGCGCGCCGACGACTGCCTGCGACGCGATGCACTTCACCGTCGGCGGGCGTGAACAGGCGCCGTTGCTCGGGGGCTACCGGCTGTTGCGAGAAGTGAGTTCATTACTCGGACGCCGGCTGTGGACCGGGCCCTATGCCGCGTGAGCGGGTCGCTCAGGTGCCTGGCGCACGAGCGCGAGCTTCGCGGCGCGCGGCAGGCGCTTGATGCGGGCCTCCTCGCGCCGCGCCGCCGTTCGATCCGTCATCGGCTGCGCGAACGCGAGCGTGACCGGCAACCGGCTCGCGGTGTAGCGGCTCGCGGTTCCCGCGTGATGCCGGGCCAACCGGCGCTCCAAGTCGACAGTCCAGCCGGTGTAGAGCGAGCCGTCACGGCAGCGCAGCATGTACACCCAGGCCTCGCTGTCGGAGTCGGCGCTCATCTCGCCCTGTTCACGCTCACCGCCCGTTCCCCTGCCCGGGGTGCGGCGCCAGGAGGTCGGCGAACACGCAGCCGTCACGTTCGACGACCTCGCCCGGGCGACACGCGACCGGCGCCCGGAACACCGGACCGTCGAACACGAACGTGTGAAACTCGCCGTTCTCGCCGCACGGGTCGACGTCCTCGGGAAGCCCGGCGAGCAGGCCCCTGTCGAACTCCCGGCCGGCGAACGAAGCCGACAGCCTGCGCGGATCGAGGCAGACGATCCGCGCCCGGAAGCCGAGTTCGATGAACCGCTCGGCGAGGGCGCGGGTGTCCGCGCCCCACAGCGGGAACCGGGCGCGGCGTCCGGCGGCAGCGCACTGGCGCTCACGGTAGGCGCGCACATCACCCAGGAACAGGTCCCCGAACGCCACCTCCTCGAGCTCCCGCAGGGGTGGTGAGGCCAGCGCCTTGCCAAAGGCGGATTCGTAGACCTCATTGCTCGCCCCCGCGGGGATGCGTATCTCGACGAGCTCGGCCCCGATCGCGTCCGCCTGGCGGCGCAGCAGCTCGACGCGCACACCGTGCATCGAGATCCGCTCATGGTCTGCGGTGATCGTTGTGATCAACGCCGACGGGCCCGGCTCGCCGCCGGCGGTCAGTGAATGCAGTGCCAGCGCGGAGTCCTTACCCCCGCTCCAGGAGAGCGCGTACGGCGAGGTTCCGGCTGAGGACGACATGCCGGCGAGCCTAGGGCGGGCACGCGGCAGGTGCCTCGTCACGCCCGGGCGCAGCGCTAGATTCCCCGGCCACTGCGCCGCGGGGCCACCGCGGCGATTCCTGAGGAGGAACACATGCATCATCAGTTCTCCCGGTCGGTCCGCCGGGTCTGCACCAGTATCGGCGCGCTCACCTGCGCCTCGCTGCTCGCCGCGACGTTCGCGGTCGGCGCGCAGGCCAAGACCACCACGGCCAACAAGAAGACCTCGACAACGAAGGTCACCCCGTCGTCGCCGATCACGCGTGGCTCGGGATATCTCGCGCTCGGCGACTCGGTCAGCTTCGGCTACCAGGAGCCCACGGTCGTCCCGGCTCCCGACTACACGAACGCGGCCAGCTTCGTCGGCTTCCCGGAGGTCATCGCCTCCGACCTGCACCTCAAGCTCACGAACCTCGCCTGCCCCGGTGAGACGTCGTCGAGCCTGATCAACTCCTCGGCTCAGAGCTTCGGCTGCGAGACGAGCCTCAGCCCGACCACGCCCGCGTACCGGGCCACGTTCCCGCTGCACACCAAGTACAGCGGCTCGCAGCTGAGTGCCGCGGTCAAGTACTTGAAGGCGAACCCAGGCACCCGCCTGGTGACGCTGATGATCGGCGCCAACGACTACTTCCTGTGCCAGGCGACGACGGCCGACCAGTGCGCCAGCTCGACCGAGCAGATCGACGTGGTCGGGACGGTCGCCAAGAACGTCAGGACGATCGTCTCCACCCTGCGCAACAAGGCCCACTACAACGGCCAGCTGGTGCTCGTCGACTACTACGCGACGTCCTCGGCACTCGCAGCGGCCACCGATGGACTCGACCAGCAGATCAACCGCGCCGGCCACGGCTTCCACGTGCGGTTCGCCAACGCGTTCAACTCGTTCGCGGCGGCGTCGGTCCATTCGGGCGGCAGCGCCTGCACCGCCGGCTTGCTGACCCAGCTGTCCACCGGCGGCTGTGGCGTGCACCCGAGCGCGTCCGGCCAGGCTCTGCTGGCGTCGACCGTGATCCGGTCAGTCCGCCTGCCGTAGCGATCCGATCACTCCGGGCGTGGCCACGGCGCCACGCCCGGTTGATCGCCCCGCCTCAGCTCGCGGCCAGCGCCGCGACGTTATGCGCGGTGCTCGACACCTGCGAGACGCGCACCGGGTCCCTCACGGGCGTCAGCGCGAGCCGGGCGATCGAACCGTCGCCGAGCTGGGCGACATGGTTGTTGCCCCAGGCCCAGAGCCCTCCCGCGCGATCGATCACGTAGGTGGTGGATCCGCCTGATCCCACCGCGACCAGGTGCAGCCCGTGCAGCGCCTGAAGGCGGATCGGCCAGAGTGACCCATGGCGGGTCCCGTCTCCGAGCTGGCCGAACCGACCGCTGCCCCACTCCCATGCCGCTCCGGTCGACAACAGGGCGATCGTCTGGCCGTTGTCGCCGTAGCTGCCACCCTCGAACACCTGCCGCACCGAGTGCGGCAGCGCGACCGCCACCGCCGAGGTCGCGATCGTCCGGCCGCCGTCGCCGACCTGGCCGCCACGGTTATAGCCCCAGTCGTAGTAGCGACCGTCGGCCATCAGCACGCCCGCGTTGCCCCACCCGGAGGTGAGCGCGACCGCCCGTCCGGTGGGGAGTCCCTGGACGGGAACGGGTGTGCCGGTCCGCGCCAGTGGACCGCTGGTCCCGTCCCCGAGCTGACCGACCGGGCCGGCTCCGCAGCTCAGGATGACCCCGCGGGAGTCATAGAGCGAGTGGCGCAGCGCGCCGACGGCGAGCGTCACGCCGGCCAGCGGCACCCGGGTCGGGGTGCGGAGGATCCCGCCGCGCGGCCGGCAGAACTCCCTCGACCGGTCATTGCCCCACGCCCACACGGTGCCGTTCGCGGCGATCGCCATCGCGCCGTCGTAGGGCATCGGGTTGGCGAGCGCGGTGATTCGCACCCCCTGCGGCAGATGGACCCGGACGGCGCGCGCCGAGACCCGGCCCAGCCTGCCGTCGCCGAGCTCGCCCTGAGAGGCAGCACCCCACGCGTAAACGGCGCCGGCGGCGGTGAGCGCGTAGCTGTCGGAGTTCGATGTCGCCACCTGGACGATCGTGCCGTGCAGGCCGCGGACGATCGCCGGGGACCAGCGCACCGGTCCGACGCCGTCCGGTGACCCCGCCAGAGCGGGATGGTCAGGGTGAAAGCCGATGTCGAGGCGAGGCCCGCCGCCGCCGTACTGCCCCCACTGGAAGACCACGCTCGAGCGGCTGGCCGCGAGCGCCGCCTTCGTCCTCGGGGCGGGGCGATGGAGACGGGAGACGGGGTTCGGCTTCGAGGAGCCGCAGGCCACGAGCAGAGTGGCGGACGCGCACGCACCGAGCATCAGCAACGACGACGATCTGACACGCATTCTTGATCCTTTTCCAGGTCGGTCCTGCCCCGCGTCGCGCCCCTGGTGGCGCGCCGGCCGGCGATGACGGTACGACACTGGCGGACCGATATTGGCTCGCTTCACGTGACCTTATCCGGGCGCCCACACAGCACCGAATTCGATGGCAAACGCCAATCTGCCAACGCGATCCCACCGGACGCCCGGATCAGGGTACGGTTGCGTCGGGGCGTGAGATGCCGCTTGATTTCCGCATCCTGGGACCGCTCGAGGTGGTTGATCATCAGTCGCCTGTGGCGCTCGGCGGCCCGAAGCAGCGCGCGCTCCTTGCGATTCTGCTGCTGCATCGCGGACAGGTCGTCTCGAGCGAGCGTCTCGTCGATGAACTGTGGGGCGATCGCCCGCCGGCGAGCGCCGGCAAGGCGCTGCAGGGCTACGTCTCGCACTTGCGTAAGGCACTGGGGAGCGAGGTCCTGCTCACGAGAGGGGGTGGCTATGTGCTGGTCCTGCTGCCCGAGCAGCTCGATGCCGAGCGCTTCACGGCGCTGGCAGCCGAGGCGAGCGCGTCGCTCAGCCGCGGCGACGCGGCGCGCGCCTGCGCCTTGCTCGATGATGCGCTCGGTCTGTGGAGGGGCGAGCCGCTGGGCGATCTGAGCTACGAGCCGTTCGCCGCCGGCGAGATCTCCCGCCTCGAGGAGGCTCGGTTGGCGGCGGTCGAGGACTGGATCGACGCGCGGCTCGCGCTCGGTCATCACCAGGCACTGGCCGGCGAGCTTGAACGCCTGGTCGCGCTGCATCCGTTTCGGGAGCGGCTCCGCGCGCAGCTGATGCTCGCGCTCTATCGCAGCGGCCGCCACACCGAGGCGCTCGCGGCCTACCAGACCGGCCGGGCCGCACTCGCCGATGACCTCGGGCTGGAGCCCGGTCCCGCGCTGCGGGCGCTCGAGCAGCGCATCCTGGTCCACGACCCGGGCCTCGAAGCGCCCGCCGAACCACCACCCGGGCCGCCTCGGAGCGGCGAGGATGCTCGTCCCGCCGCCTGGAAGCGGATGGTGGTACTGACCGCCTGCGTTCTCGCGGTCGCCGCAGCGATCGCGGTGGCGGTGACCGAGCTCACCAACCGGCGCGCCGCCGCGATGCGGGCCATCCCCAACACGGTGGCCGCCATCGATCCGCAGAGCGATCGGGTCGTCGCCGCGGTGCCGGTCGGCGCCGAGCCGGGCGCCATCGCGTTCGGCTCGGGGTCACTGTGGGTCGCCAACAGCCAGTCCGGGACGATCTCGCGGATCGATCCAGTACGCAGACGTACGGTGGCGACGATCCCGCTCGGCCGGCCGGCGACCGGTCTCGCCGCAGGTGGCGGATTGATCTGGGTCGTCGAGTCCAACCTGAACCCTTACCTGACGACGAATCAGGGCAGCCTGCTCGTCCAGCGCCTGAACCCTGCGTTTGACACCTCGGCCGCCGCGGTCCGGATCGCCAACGTCGATCCGGACGGACCGGGCGCCGTCGCGGCGCATGGCGACTCACTCTGGATCGCGCCTGCGGCGGGCCTGCTCACCCGCCTGAACGCGCGAACCGGCGCACCGCAGCAGCGACTCGATACGAACGCGACCCCATCCGGCCTGGCGATCGGCGAGGGAGCGGTCTGGATTGCGGACGGGGACGGCGACGACGTCGTCCGAGTCGACCCCACCGGCCTGCTCACCCGCACCCCGGTGGGCGACGACCCGACCGGGATTGCCATCGGCGACGGCAGTGTCTGGGTCGCCGACTCGCTCGATGACACGCTGGTCAAGATCAACCCCGATACGCGCGCCGTGACGGACACGATCAGGGTGGGTCAGTCTCCTTCGGCGGTGCTGTTCGCCGACGGATCGGTGTGGGTGGCCGACAGCGCGAGCGGGACGGTGAGCCGAGTCGACCCACGGACCGACCGCATCACCGCGACGATCCCGGTCGGAGGCAGCCCACAGGCGCTGGCCTTCGCCGACGGACGGATCTGGATCACCGTCGATGGTCGGTCGTCCGCGCCCCCCGGCGGCACCCGCGGACAGACCCTCAAACTGGTGATGTCCTATGCGATCCCGACGATGGACCCGGCGTTCGAGGCCGACGCGCAGCTCCTCTACGAGACCTGCGCACAGCTCGTCAACTACCCGGACCGGGGCGACCCCACGGGCTCACGGGTGATCCCCGAGGTGGCACGCGACCTGCCCACACCGACGGATGGGGGCCGGGTGTACCGCTTCGTGATCCGCACCGGGTTCCGGTTCTCGCCACCGTCCGGGCGGCGGGTCACCGCGCAGACGTTCAAGGACTCGATCGAGCGCACCCTGAACCCGAGGATGCACAGCCCCCAGGCCCCGGATCTCTCCGACATCGTCGGCGCCGGCGCGTACGAGTCCGGGAAGGCCGGCCATATCGCCGGGCTGACCGCCAGCGGAAACGTGCTCACGATCCGGCTCGTGTCGCGGGCTCCGGATTTCCTGCAGCGCCTGGCCCAGCCCGCTTTCTGCGCGGTGCCGCCCGGCACGCCGGCCAATCCCGACAGCACGGCCGCGATCCCCTCAGCCGGCCCGTACTACGTCGTCTCCCAGACCCCGAGCCAGGGAGTGGTACTCGCCCGCAACCCGAACTATCACGGGACCCGGCCGCGTCACTTCGCCCGCATCGACGCGACCACCGGGGTCCCGACCGTGCGCGCGGTCCGGGAGATCGAATCCGGGCGCGCCGACTACACCGCGCCCGGGGTGGACTCGCCTCCTCAGTCCACGACCCTGGCCGCGCTCACCGCCGATCTCGACGTCCGCTACGGGCCGCACAGCACCGCCGCCGCGGATGGCCATCAGCAGTACTTCACCAGCCCCAATCCGCAGCTGGACTTCTTCTTCCTCAACAGCCATCGCCCGCTCTTCAGCGACGTGCGCGTCCGGCAAGCGGTCAATTTCGCCGTGGACCGGCAGGCGCTTGCCCACCTCGGCGACCTCTTCGAGCCACTTCCCGAGCACCCCACCGACCACTACCTGCCGCCGGGCATGCCCGGCTACCGCAGCGCCAGTGCCTATCCGGCCACCCCGGATGTCGCCAGGGCGCGAGCCCTCGTCCGTGCGGCCCATGCGAGCGGCAGCGTCGCCGTGCTCGACACCTGCGATGCGTATCCGTGCCCCCAGCAGGCGCAGATCGTCAAAACCGATCTGGCGCGCATCGGATTGCGCGTCCAGGTCCGCACGCTCCCGTCCGGGACCCTGTTCGAACGCGAGATGCGGCCGGACAGGCGATTCGATCTCGCGTGGAGCGGATGGATCCCCGACTATCCCGACCCCGAGGCGATGCTGCACTCGCTCCTCGACGACCCCGCGGTCGGGCCGACGCTGAAGGACCCCGCGGCCATCCGCGAGCTCAGGCACGCGGCGCAGATCTCGGGCGTCCGTCGTTACCGCGAATACGGCGCGCTCGACCTCGACCTCGCCCGTCATGCGGCACCATTGCTCGCCTTCGGCAACCTCCCCGGCATCGACTTCTTCTCCGCACGGATCGGGTGTCAGGTGTCTGGGCTGTACGGGGTCGACCTTGGTGCGCTCTGTCTGCGTCGAACGCGGGGCTGACCGTGCGACGGCTACGCCACGTCGCGCAGAGCGGGTGGCGCGAGCGCGAACGTGACTGTCGCCTCGTCGCCGAACTGGCGGACGGTGGCGCCGAAGCGGCGAGTGAACACGCGCAGCATGGCGCTGTTGTCCGGGTGGACGTTCGCCATGAAGCGGGTGACTCCAGACGTGGCGGCGGCGATCGTGAGGTGCTTGACCAGACGGCTCCCCAGTCCGCGCCCCTGGTGGCGGTCGGCGACGACGATCGCCACTTCCGCGGCTCCGGATTCGATCAGCACGTACTCGGCGTGGGCGACGATCGCACCGGTCCGATCGCAGGCGACGACTCCGTGGCGGTGGGGATCCTCCCGCGTGAGCTCACGCGTGAGTCGCAACAGGTTCGGGCCGCCTGACCAGAACCGCTGCTGCACCGATCGCAACGACAACTCGAGCAGGAAGGCGTGCATGCGCCCGGCGTCGCTCGGCCCGACGGGCCGGAACACCCACGCGTCCTCGCGTCCTGCCTGAGTGGACGTGTCTGCGGATGTGGGCACCTGCGGCATGCAGGCGATATCGGCTCCTCAGCCGGCCTGCTGCAGCCGGCACGGCCCGTCCTGGCCGGGTGGGCAACCGACACGACGCTCGGTTGCCGATATACCGGTGAGCGATATAGTTGGGGTCATGGGTGCCGCGCCGTCGCGTGACGGGTTCGAGAGTCTCGGCCGGTACGCGGGGTCTGCCTCACTGATCCTCGCGAGCCTCGCCTCGGGGGAGAAGCATGGATATGCGCTGACCCAGGACGTCGAGTCGTTCGCCGGCGTGCGGCTGGCGCCGGGCACTCTCTACGAGGCGCTCGCCCGGTTGGAGGCGCAGGGACTGATCGAGGCTCTGGAACCGGTTGGCCGGCGCCGGCCGTATCGGCTGACCGCGACCGGAGCCGACGTTCTCCGGACACATCTGGCCAGTCAGCGCCGGATCGCGGACGTGGGGCTGGGGAGGCTGGGGACGTGGGGAGCGAGGGCGTGAGCGAGCGGAACCTGGAGCGATCTGCGCGGCGCTTGGTGCACCTGTATCCGAGCGAGTGGCGTCGCCGGTTCGGTGACGAGTTCGAGCAATTGCTGATCGACGAGATGCGCCACCGCTGGTCGGCGAGGAGGGCTGCGAACGTCGTCGGGCATGCCGTTCTGGCACATCTCACGGTGGCGGGCATGGTCGGGCGCACCCTCGCGCCGCAGGTTCAGGCCTGGCGGGCAGTGAGGGTGCTGGGGATGGTGGTGGTGATGTTCCTTGCGATCGGGATCGGCATGTGGTCGCAGCTGGCGGTCGGATGGACGTGGGCGTCGCCGACCTCGGCGGGCACCCGGACCGCGCTGTGGCTGATGTCCGGCGCGCTGCTCGGGCTCTCTGGGATGTTCGCGCTCGCATTGATCGTGCTGATCTGGCCGATCGCCCGGCGAGGCCGTCGCCCAGTCGGCCCCCTCCTGGCGCTGGGCGGCTGCGGAACGGCGCTGTGGATCGGCTGCGTCCACGTCGCGGCGCAGTGGCCGGCGACCGCCACGTCAGGCTGGGAGACGCGCACCATCGTCCCCGCAGGCCTGGGGCGGATCGGCTGGGCGGGCACGCTCTGGCTGAGCGCGTACTGGGTTCACCCCGGCAGGCTGCTTGCGCTTCCCGCAGACGTGCTGGCGTGGATGATGATCAGCCCTCTGTTGCTCACCGGCCTTGCCGCGGCCGGGCTCGCCACGGTCCGGCACTCGGTTCCTACGACCGGATTGCTCCGCGCGCTCGCCTGCGTCGGTGCCGTGAGCGTCGTACTCGCCGCGCTGTTCGTCGCCGGCGCTGCCGCCTGGATTCTCAGCAGCGGTTCCGGCCCCCGTGAGTTGTTCCAGGCGGGATCGCTCGACGATGGCGGGCTCGTGCTGCTCGTCGGCGCGGTGCTCACCGCGGCCCACCTCGCACGCCGGGCGCTGCTCGTGGCCGACCGACCGCACAGCACGTGAGTCGCCCAGGCGCGCCGAGTGGCTCGGGCTGGACGCGCCGCCGGCTGCTCGGCACCGCGGTGACCGCGAGTGCCGCATTCCTCGTCGGCGGCCTCGAGCTCGTCGATCACCGTGTCCTCCCCGGCAAGCACTATCTGGATGAGATCGACGGCACCTGCTCGGTCCATGTCCCAAAGGAGACGTTCGCCGTGTCCGGCCCGACCGCCAGCGGGCGGTTCTTCTCTCTCGCCCGCCGTCGCGAGGTCGGCTACACGATCGCGTACCCGCCGGGTCATCGCCCGGGCGACCGCCTCCCGCTCGTGCTCTACCTGCACGCCCATGGCGGCAACCACCGCAGTGCACTCGGGTCGGTCCCCCCGGCGCGGGCGCTGGCCGGCAATGGCATCTCGGCGTTCGCGATCGCGGTCTTCGATGGCGGGAACCTGTATTGGAACCCGCACCCGGGCGACGATCCGATGGGCATGATCGTCGACGAGATCATCCCCATGTGCCGTCGGCACGGATTGGGGACGGAGCCCGGCATGATCGCCGCGGTCGGCGAGTCGATGGGCGGCTACGGCGCGATCCTGCTCGCCGAGCGACACCCGTCCCTGCTGGCGGCAGTCGCGGCGATCAGCCCTGCCATCTGGACCTCATACGCGCAGGCCGTCCATGTCGATCGGTCTGCCTTCGCCAGCGTCCAGGACTTCGCGCGCGACGACGTCATCACGCACGCGGGCACGCTGGCCCACGTGCCGTTGCGGATCGCGTCCGGGTCCAACGACCCGTTCCATCCCGGCGTGGTCGCGTTGGCGCGCAGGCTGGGGCCGAGCTCCACGGTGGAGATCACCTCCGGCTGTCATGACACCGGCTTCTTCAACAGCCAGCAGCAACGATCGCTGCAGTTCATCTCACGACACCTGAAGGCTCCCTCCCCTGCCTGAGCGCCACGTGCGGGTCACGAAACGCCTTCGACCCGGGCGCGACGATATCTAGAGTCGCGGCATGAGCCGGTTCTTCGAGCCTCCCCCGAATCCGTGGCCTGCGCAGGCTGCACGAGCCAATCCGCCGCCGTGGACGGGACGGCCGCAGGGCGTGCCGCTCGGGGCGCTGGTGAGCGACCTGCTGTTGGCCCGCTCAGACCGAGCCGCGGTCTATGTCGACTACCTCGACGCCTACCCGGAGGGATTCGAGCTCGAGGTCCGGGCGAGCACACGCGTCGCGTATGACGCGCTCGCGCGTGAGGGCGACCGCTCGGGCCCAGATCCGTTCGGGCGGCATTGGCCGATGGTCGGCGAGCGGAGTGACGTGCTGCCGGCGCAGTTGCTGAGAGTCGGCGTGCGGTTCGCTGACGGTCGCGCCGTGACGAGCATCGGTGGGCACGACCGTCCGGTGGGCGGACCGGTCATGGATGCCCTGGCCGGTGGCGGGCACCGCGGTGGGGAAGAGAGTCGCTTTCACCAGGGCTACTGGATCTCGCCCCTGCCTCCGCCAGGTCCGGTCTCGATCGTCTGTGAGTGGCCGGCGGTCGACATCCCGGTCGCCTGCCGGCAGATCGATGGTCAGGCCGTCCTCGACGCCGCGGAGAGGGCGCGAGCGATGTTCGGCGACCCGCACCACGTTCGCAACGACGGTCGCACGTGGCCTCTGGGGACGGGCGCCGATGTGGCGTGGATCAACGAAGGGGTAGCCGCAGGCCCGACGATCACGTCCGCGATTCCGCCGGTCTTCGAGTCCTACTGCACCCTCGAGGTGCCGCCCAACTACACGGACGAGCTGGCCCGTCATGAACAGGCGGTGATCGAGCTGCTCGCCAAGGAGACCCCGGATCACCCCTGGTGGCTGGGGTATCTCGACACGGGCGCCAGTGACGTTGTCTTTCCGTACGCCCCCAGGACGACGATCTACTACGGATATGGCTACGTGCTCGTCGAGGCGGGACCCCAGCAGGCCACCACCTGGCGGGAGGAGCCGTTCAACTGGACGCTGCCTGAACTGTTGTTTCCGGCCGACCGCTCGTGGCTGGTGTCGACCATGTGGGACGACGCCTGGTCATCGATCGGCGGCTCCCGGAAGCTCATCGATGCGGTCGTGTCGCACCCGACACTTGGCCCCGCGGCCAGACGCATCTCACCCTCGGAGAACGTCAACTGACCGCCGGCCGGCCCGCGGGTCGATCGCGCTCCCGGCGGGGCAGCTTCATCTCTGTGGCCTCGGTGGCGGCCACTCACGCCTGAGCAGTCCGTAGACCCACGAGTCCGACACCTCGCCGTTGACGATGCAGTCCTCGCGCAAGGTCCCCTCGCGCATGAAGTTGAGCTTCTCCAGGACGCGCGCAGACGCTGCGTTGCGCGTATCGGCCTCGGCCTGGACTCGATTCAGGTCCAAGGTGTCGAAGGCCCACTGCAGCAGCGCGAATGCAGCCTCCGTCGCGTAGCCCTGACCCCAGGCTGCGTCGTCGAGGCAGTAGCCCAATGAGGCACTTCGATGGTCCGGGTTCCATCGGTTCAGAGCGCACCATCCGATGAGCGCTCCGCCGGCGGCACGCTCGACGGCGAGCCGGGCCCCGGTGCCCTCCTCCGCCATCTGCCGGCAGGCTGCGATGAAGCGCTCGGCCCGCTCCTGTCCGCTCCAAGCGGGCGCGTCCCAGTAGCGCAGCACGGCGGCGTTGGTGTGCAGCGCGAAGAGCGCCTCGGTGTCCTCGCCGGTGAAGGGACGCAAGCGCAGCCGAGCGGTGTGAAGTGTCGGGGTGGGCAACACCACGTGCATGATGCCCCGACAGCTCATCCCCGTCAGCGCCTGCGAGGCATTCTTCCGGCGGGCGCGGGTGTATGTCATAAGCGAGTCGGGTAAAGAGATGAGCGTGGTGCTCGTGCTTTTCCTCCTCGCGGCGATCGTCGTCCTCGCGGTCGTCGGTTGGGCCGCGCTTGGCCTCGCGTCGGTGCTGCTGTGGTGGGCACTGATCGGGCTCATCATCGGCGGGCTCGGACGATTGATCGTTCCGGGCAGGCAGGCGATCGGCATCCTCACGACAGCGCTCCTGGGGATCGCGGCATCGCTGCTCGGGGGCATTGTCGGCCGCGCCGCGCACCTCGGCCACGGGTTGCGGTTCCTCATCGCGATCGGCGTCGCCGCCGTCCTCGTCGCCGTCTTCAGCTCCGGGCAGCGAACTCAGGCAAGCTGACCGCAGTCGCGCCGCACGGGCTGGCGCGGCCACGGACCGCTGCGGAGCCCTCGCACGGACTCGAACCGTGGACCCCTTCCTTACCATGGCCTCCCCTGACCTCAAATAGACCGCGCTGACTGGGCTTGCGGTCAGCTTAGGTGTCCCGAGACAACCTCTGAACTGCTGTGTCGGGGACATATTGGGGACATGCCTTCCGACTCCGAGCCTC
>Ga0335075_10003989_pt1 | contig 23158 bp, 24 predicted proteins | sample Lox_Sample_24_FD_206723 | JGI IMG/M metagenome (GOLD analysis project Ga0335075, IMG submission 206723) | Soil microbial communities from Loxahatchee National Wildlife Refuge, Florida, United States - Lox_Sample_2.4 | ecosystem: Environmental > Terrestrial > Soil > Wetlands | place: USA...
GTGATGTTCACTGTGTAGTCGTAGGAAGCGGTCCCCCAGAGAACTGTATACGCATTGGTGAATTTGCTGCTTTGAATCGTGGTTGTGCCAGACCCGAAGCCGGAGGAAGATAGGATTACGCGCCCCACAGTGTCGGAATAGGTGAACGCACCATTGCAGCAAGGGCCCGCATTGATACTTATCAGATTTCCGTTGCGATCTTCGATTTGCCCATTCATGGTGGTGCCAGTTGGAAAAAAGATTGCAGCCGAGGGAGTGCCATAAGCCGTGCCATCTGCGTCTATCCCGTCAAGGAACGGACCATTCTGGGCCGTGTCTACCTCATAGTATCCACCGGCATAGCATGCGACCCCGTTAGGATCGGTGGCGTCGGCGGTTGACACACTTTCTGTGTGGCCATTCCCTTCCGCGTCGAAGAAGACGTAGTCGGTGGTGTAATTGCACGTCCCTTGTGAATTGGGGTCGTAATATGTCCCTTCTGCGTACGACGTCATGGGAACCGTATAGGTCCAGCCAGCCTCAGAAACAGCAGAGACCTGGTTTTCTGCGTAGCTCAAGTACCCATCCACGGTGAGCGGACTCAGTACTTGGCCTGAGCTATACATGATGTAGAACGGAATCGAGAGTTGCCGACCGTCCGGCACAGGGACATTAATCTTTATCGTGACGGCACCGTTGGAAGGATCCACTGTCTCATTCAGCTCGTGAATGTAGTCATGGCCGGTTCCGGGTGTAGGCGTGTTCGTCTGCAAGGTGATCTGCGGGATCTGTGCGTTTGTGACTGTCCCAGAGAGCAGCAGAAAGCCTGCAAGGGCCATTCTTCGAGCAAAGGATCGGCAGTGCATCGAGATTCTCCTCAGTTTGTGCCGGACGGCGTCAATGTTTGACTGAGTTTTGGAAGAATTGCGGCAAGTTCTTGAAGTTCTTCTATGTAGCCTTGTACCATGATCTTAATCGGCTGTTTTCGTCCCGGGCTACCCAGCATTGTGGCAACGCCACTGCACACCCAATCTCGCGCGATAGGGTCGAGTTCGGTGTTCGCGTGCTGCTGCGCCCGCTGAAGGAATTGCATTTTCAGGTCGCGTAGGGGCTGTAGGTTGCTAGAGCTATCGAGACTAGGTAGCGCCTTATCTAGGATCTGGATGTCCTCGGCCACGTCCTGAGCTTCCAATCTCCGTTCCGCTGCGATTTTCGCGAGGAACTGCGGGTCGCCTTCGGTCTTGCCATCGTCATAGGCAACAGCCTTTACCTCGACGTCGATCGTATCTAACGGGCACGTCATTTCCTCCGATTTGCCTGCCCTTACAGTAAACGGCGGGCCGCTGAGCCCGTCATGAGCTACCATCCAGTACGACGTCTCACCGGTTGGGCCAGGAAAGTCACATTCCACGATGAAGGCACGGGCATCAGCGGTACGAGTATTTTTGAGCGTCACACTAAGATGGCCATCAGGGCGGCGCGACACCTCGGCTTGCAACCCTGTGCCTTGAGCGTGCGTGTTTTGGCAACAGACGAAAACGACCAGAAAGGCCGGGAAAAGCAAAGGGGCGCGCATAAACCTCCTGGAACGGAAACCCGAGACAAGGGCCCGGAACAACTATTTCGAGGAAAATCTCTTGAACGACGGCCCGCGCACACTACCCTAGTTGTCGATCGGCTGTGTTCCAAAATTCTTCTATGCTCGCAATAGAAAGCAATATCCCCACGGATGTTACACAGTCGTTAGATGGCATCACATAAAACAGGCAGAAACTCGACTCAATTCTATTCTCGAGGTGCGGCTGAACGGAAGTCTACACAGTGCCACGGATAACGTTATCCGTTTGCGAAATATGTCCTCTTGCTCGCCGTGCTGAGCAAAGTGAATATACGGGCTTCCGGTTTGAGGCCGGTGATCCGACTCGAAACCTTGCTTCCGATTAAGGAAAGCAGATTCCCGATTCGCGAACAGCGAGTCGTCCGCGTCACCTGATCGGCCAGGTCGATTCGTCGGAATCTGTCTCGGATCAGCCATCAATCAATACAAACATTGCGGTTATGGTCTTACAGAATATCCGGGGATTCTTGGCCTTCGATTGCCGTGCGTTGTCGCCGCGGTCGGAACTGTGGCTAGTGTTCGAAAAGTTAAGGATAGGCCCCTGGTTTGAAACCAGCGGGTCTATCCAGAGAGGTGTTTGTCGGCCGCAGCTAAAAGTGCTTCTTGAATTTCGACTGTGGTCGATTTTGCGGGTGACAGAACCCGAGTTCTGCTAAAGAACCAAACCGTGGCAAAGACCGAGTGATTGGGGTGCCTTCTTCCTGCAATTTCCTTCTGGCCGCGAATGGGATGTACCGAGCACCGGCTGGCACGTCGATGGCGATTACGCGGGCCGGCTGTTACCACCCTGTGGCGTGAAGGTGCACGCGATGCTGACCGACCTCGGACCACGTTGTGGCGGCGCGAACATCCTAAGCGGATCGCATCGTCTCGTGCATAAGTGGTTCTCGGAAAATCCGCCGCGACATGGGGTTCGAGGCGCGCAGCTCCGGAAGTCCCTGCAGCGACACCCGCACCTCCGGGATCTGTGCACCGCGGGTGATCCTGCTGCGCGTATTGCCCGGTTCCACGAACGTGTCGAAGAGATCGATGGAATCTCGCTCCAAGTTATCGAGAATATGGCATCGGCTGGTGACGTGATCCTAATGCACTCGTTACTCCTGCATGCCGGGCGCACCTGCCGCGCATTTGGGTACCACGCTTCTTGCTGAACAAGGACATCCACGTTGTGCCCTTCTGCTGTGCCGAACCGAGGTAGTGGCGAGAGAGTGGGTTAACTCCTGATCATCCGGATAACAGATCAAGTTCGTATGGGTCCCGACTTTTCCGGTTTCGGCGTTAATCAGGCGGTTGACCAACGACGGGAGTCTGCAGCAAAATCCGACTCGTCTGCAACGGGCCATTCCGTTGCGGCTTAAATAGCTTCAGGAGGTGCGCCATGTCGAGCGCCGGAGTTGTCGTGCAATCGGGCCAAGCGAAGCAAGTGGATCTGCGGGGATCGCGGATCGGATATCTGTTGACGGCGAAGGATTCCAGAGGTTGTTCTTTGTTCGAGTTCGACGTAGCGCCGGGTTTTGACACCGGCGCGCACTATCACACTAAAATCGAAGAATTCTTCTACGTGATCGAAGGCGAGTTCGACCTTCGGAGTGGCGAGCGAGTTTTCCAGGCGGGGCCAGGGACGTTCGTGTTCGTGCCGCCTGGCACTACGCATCACATTGCAAACAAGACCGGCAAACGGGCGCGGATGTTGCTGGGGTGCGTGCCTCCGGGGCACGAAGGATATTTCGACGAGCTATCGTCGCTCCTGGAGAAGAGCGGGCCACCTGATACCGAGGCAATTGGAGCGTTACGGAAGAAATACGACACGATTCAGGTGTCGGCCTTGCAATCGAAGTGAGTTGGCGATGGTTGGACGGGTTTTGAGTCCGCTCCAGCAAAACCGAAAACAGAGCGGTCGGTGAGTCGCGGCGATGGGTTTGAAACGCGCCTCGATTATCAACTCCTGATTCGTCGGATTACGGACAAGTTCGTTAATCCCCTGCAACTAATTCTCAAGCTCGACAAGCACGCTCCTCAGCGAGGGATTACGGCAAGATCGGAAATCGGAGGCTGACTGGCATTGCCTGTCCGGGACGAAGCGGCCAGTCTCAGGATGTCGGTAGGGTACTTTACCGATTAGGGCGTCATGCATCCAAGTGCTGCGGAGTCTTGAATAACTCTCTGCGCAAATGGGGCTAACGGCGCACGTCGCTCATCCTTGCTGGTGAATACAATAAGAAGTTACTGCAATCAGCGGCAGATTTATTGCGGGGGTTGCTTGTTCATTGGGGCTGGTTGGCGGAACGCCTGGATCGGATCGCTCATCCTGGCGAGCATCTGCGGTTTCGCGTATGGCTGGCACGAGCGATTCGTAAATCCTCCTTTGCTTGTAGTCATGAGAGAAAAGCAACCGCCCGAGGACACACTCCTGAAAAGGGGCCGGTACGATCAAGCCGCGAAATTAGTCCTGGCGTCCATCAAGGGTGACAAAACGGATTACTTCAAATATCAGACTCTCGCCACAATTTATTACGCCCGTGCCCTCAAAGACCAAGCAAACCGCGAACAGTGGATTCAACAGGCAGCCTCTTACGAGGCGAAGAGCGTGAGCGTCGCCCAGAATGACCCCATCAGCGCCCTGCCGGCTGCGTTCGGGCTCGACACCATTGCGGACGCATCGAGCAAACCCTGCCCATACTATCAAACTGCGACTCAGTACGCGCAAGAAGCTATTGAGGAGCTGAAGGGCGATGCCATCTTCGTCGGGGACGAAAAGATGCCGACCAAACCAATTCGAGATGATCTCGAAAAACTACAGGACAAGATACAGGGCAAGATCAACGCGAAGTGTGAGCACACGCGGTAGGATCACCCATTCTCGCAACCGCTAACGAGGCGACGCGCAATATGCGCCAATTTTTCAAATCAGGAATTACGTGGACAATGCTATGCAGCCTTACGACTCCGAATGGTGGATTGTGGGATTAGGATGGGAGTGAAATACTGTCGGACGAGGTCGATCACCGATTCCTTCTGAACGTCATCGAGCGCAGCGTTTCCCCTTCGTTGCTGCGATCCAAGTCACGGATATCGCGACCGAAAAGCAGGTGGCAGCCCACACCGAGAACCTGAGCATGTTCGGATGTTTCGTCGAAACCACGACTCCGTTCCCTGTGGGAACCAAGGTCAGACTGCGAATCTCACATGCGGGTGCAAACTTCACGGGCCAAGGCACCGTAGCCTTTTCACGACCGAACAGTGGGATGGGAATCGCGTTCGCTTCGGTTGAGCCGAGTAGTCTGCCAGTCTTAGACATTTGGCTGACGAGCCTAAGACAATAAGCCGTCACGAGTCCGCACAGACAGACACCAATGTTTCAGGGCTGGCCAAGTGCGAGGAGCTTTTGATTTCCGGAAGAGAGCGGTTCCTCAAAGGATCAATTATGTTGAATTAGGTTTCTGAACCGCGCCGGGAAGGGAATCGTCAGGCCTTCGCCCGGTGAGTCCCTGCCATCTTCTGCGCCATGTACAGCAGGATGCGCTGATTCTTTTCATCCGTCTTCGCAAGGAGTCGACGGAATTGCCCCAAGACCTTGGCATCTTTGCCCGAATTTCCCCACGCGATGTCGTCCGCCGTCTTGCGCTTCGGAAGGTTCGGCACCTTGGGTGGTTCCTCTCCGTCGTAGAAGAGCTGATACAGCGGCACTTCCATCGCTCGCGCAAGCTTCTCAAGCGTCTCGATCGCCGGCACCGTGTGTCCGTTCTCGACACGCGAGATATAGCAACGCAAGAGGCCAGTGCGTTTTTCGATGTCCCCTTGGGACAACTGCTTCTGTTCCCGTAACTCTCGCAATCTATCGCCGATGATCATGGTTGACTCTCCTCGCACCGCAGTATAACCGAGACAATACGATATGTGCGGATTATCCTGCCGTGCTGCCAGAGAGATCGCCGCCTCCTGCGATTACCATTCCGGCCTCGAGCTTCCTTAAAGTTGCCGCGGACCCTCAATCCGCTACCGATCGGGATTGCTTCTGTATTCTAAGGGCGATAATCGTCGAGGCTATTGACAGCGATTGTTCTTCCGGTCCTGCGGTCTGGGAGCAGCGTGTCGAAATCGCGGCTGTCGTCAGCGATTCTGCTTCAGAGTATGTGGCGTCTCAGTCGGAACAAAACAAATCTAGCGCAACATATAGGGACTCAGGTGGCAACCTTCAATCGATAACCATCCAATCGCCGGGAGATTGCCAACCTCCGAATAACCCTCTACCTTGGCCTGTGGGGTTTGCATCGATGGACCTTATCTTCCGAACACCCAGGGTTATAGCGGAGAGCATATTTACTTTTACACTGATGAACCCCTGGCTGCAAAAGTATTTCGAGCCTCCGAACCAAGAGCCGTTTGACTCCGCAAACCTTGTCGACAATTTTGAGGGCAGCTTGTGCGGTAGTGATTTACCACTTCCACCTCGTTGTTGATACGGGTGGCATTCTGGACAGAAGTCAGTCCGATGCAAATTACGGTTTCTTGCCATTGCCGTGAAGGGAGGAGTTGTGTGGAGAACCGCCAATGTCGTGATCCTCATGGCCGCCGCTAGTATCGGACTTCTTTTCCGACCAGCCTTGGCTCAAACGAAAGTATCGGATCTTCTCCGACAACTGGAATCGCGGAAAACCACTGATTCCGCAAAGGCCCAGCTTCTGCAACTCGGACGCTCCGATTCGAAGGCTAGACGGTATCTTGCGACTCATCTTCCTTCGCTGATTGCAGCGGACCCATGGAACCCAAATCGGGAGCGTGGGTCTCTTGACCCTCTTCGTCGCCAGTGGGAGAACGCAGTTTATCTGGCGGGAGGCCTAGAGCTCGCGGAGGCTGCCCCGGCCCTGGCAAAGCGGATAGATGTTCGATCCAGTCCGCTCTTCGACAACAGCAACGCCGCTGGCTACGCGCTTTGCCAGATCGGCGACCCGGCCATACCTTCGCTGCAAAGAGTGCTTGCCAATGGCAACCAAGATCAACGCACGCTTGCAGTGCGTGCTTTAGAGGATATCGATTCCCCAAAGTCAATCGCCGTGCTTCGAGATTACGCAAACAATGTAAAGGATTCCTATCTGACGGACCGTTTGCGAACGTATTTTCTGAACGGGCCCAGGGTCGAGCCGGCACGTGCCTGCCGATCAGCGGGGATTCCCAAGGAAACACCTGGCACCCAATCGGGAGCTGGCGGGCGGCCCGGAAATGGCCCCTGATCGGTTTAAAACGAAGTCGTTCTACCTCTGCCCCCAGCCCTAGTTCTCCGATTCTTAGTTCCGCGCTCGTTTCGAATGTGCCGTTGCTGTTCGTTGATAGAGCGCATTGAGATCCTCGGTGGCTGAGTTGATCTTTCGAATGGCAGCGGAGAATCCAACGTGGGGAGCGCCGCGCATTCACGGAGAGCTGCTGATGCTCGGTCTCGATATCTCGGAGCGAACGAGCCTCCGCAGCGTCAAGCTTCCCAGAAGTCGGCTTCCACACAATAGCCGTAGCATCTTTCGTCGCTTCACGGGCACGTTCAATGATGCATCCGTGTTGTTGCAATCCTAAGGGGCAGTGAAATTTCTGCATGTACCATGGAATTATATTAGTCATTTACATAATAGTATTGATTTGAGTTTACATTTGAGCTAGTGTACCTGCCCAAGCTTGAAGCAGCCTCGCGGCGTCTGCAGGTTTCGCGGACACCCAAGGATGGCTATATGCCCTTCCATCGAGATCGTCGGCTTCTGCGTTTTGCAATTTTTGTTGTGCTTGCCGTGAGCCTCGCGCCGACGATTGGCGCGCAGAAAGGGGGTGCAACGCCGGCACAACCGGCTGCGGGCCAGCAGGGTGCCCAGGCCGGTGGGGCAACGCCATATTTCGAAACTGAAATGGAAGCATACGGCGCCGTGAATCAACTATCAGAATCAATCGCTGGAGAGGTCTGCCATGACTTGGCGAACAAATCGGCTACCGTAGTCATCTTCGATCCTGCTTCCTTTCAGAATGTAGTCGCATGGCAGTCGTTTTCTGCGACCGCCACGGCACTCAAGGGAGCGTATGAGAGCCTCCTGACTACTGGCGAGGTGAACGCGCTCTTTCCGCCACCGGCACCGCCGGGCGGAGCGGTTCATTTCATGGCAGCCATACCAGTTACGTCGGCTTCAGATTTGGCCGGGCTCATTACCGCTCTCGCGTCCAGCACAACAAACAGCGCCTCGACTTTCACGATTCAGGATTCCACAATGGCCGTAAGCCTGGCGCATCAATTTGAGCGATTGAAGAGCGCACACAAGTGCGATGTGTTAGAGAAGTATTATCCGCTCTTTGGCTCCTACGTGGATCTCACGGAAGCGAACAACGCCGTGCAGGGGGCGTTCGATGACCTTAACAAACTGCGACGGTACATCCAGCAAAGTAACAACTTCACTGGGGATGCCTCGAAGCCGAAATACTTGCTGTTTAATGATCTCAACGGTCAATACGATTTGCTGCTAAAGAGCATTTCCGGGATGAGCCAGAGTCAAAGCGGCGGACAGCAGCCTGGCGGGCCGCAACAGGGTGCTGGTCAGAACACTCCTGCCAACGGAGCCCAACAATCAACTCCGAGCAGCGGAGCCGGCCTTATGTCGCTTGCGCAAGGCGCTGCTCTGAACGAGCTTTTGACTGAGGACGATACCTACGTGCTGTATGCCGACGTGGTTGCGGCGGGAGGCACACAGCGTGACCGGAAGAACGTCTTCACACTCATAACGGGCGACTGGATTTCTTATAGCGGCGGAGCAATCGTGAACGTCGCTCTGATACGCAGCGCGGACACTACGTTAATGCTTGCTGACACGTTGCGTTATCGTACAGGGTTTGCGCGCCACCTCAGCAGTCCCAGAGAAAGCGAGAGCATTGAGAACACAAACGCAGGCGAGAACGAGCCGAGCGTGTGCGGGCGGGAGAGACGTCTTCACTGGTGGGAATGGCGGAAGTACGTTCCCAATCCTTGCCCAGGCCCATAGCACATCGGGGCCGATACCAAACTTAGTGATGTCAGTTTGTGCGGTTCTAGAGGGGTAGTTCCCGAACGGTGGTACCCGCCAAATGTTAAGTTGGCTAGGTCACGCCGAAGGCTTTCGAGGGGAGTCGCAAGGTCCTAGCGCAACTGGCGGCTGCAGACATACGAAGTTTGGGTAGGAACCTGATCCGTAAACTGGACTTTGAGCACGATCTGAAAGTAACTGGGTACGTTTCCGTACGTCCTCTTCAGATTTGAGACAAGCATGTGCGCGAAATTCGGATCCGTAAACCAACGCACGGCACCAACATAACCGGAGGCTCGATTACTCATAAATGTCTCGAAGTATGTGCTTCCGACGGGACCGGGTGAGCGAGTGACCAATGCGAAGACTTCGCCAGCCTCTGTAGGGGCTGTCGAAAACTGATCCAGAAAGACTGCCGGTTCTCCGGGCTTGGGATGCACATTTTGAATTCCATTGGAAACGAATACGAATTCCGGCTGAGTCGACATGGACTTAAATTGCTCACCGAAAAAAACGGGCACACCGACAAAGATTACGTTGTTGTGTGCGAGCTCCTCCCAAGATAGCTCGCTTGTTTTCACAACGGCGATATTAGACTCTCGAGGTCCCAAGACCCTGCCGATTTGGAACGCGGCATCCACTTCGCCAAAGCTAGTGTAATAGCGGCTGGGCTGGGTGTTTGGGTAATCAAACGTTCTCCGCAGAGCTTTAACGCCTCGGGAATCAGAAGCCTTTCCCCATTCATCGAATGACTTGTCGCGGTAGTAGATCCCGGACCCCCGTTGTAATTCCACAAAGAGCGGATCCTCGATCGCTACCAACATCGGTCGGTCTGTGGCTAAGAAGGGCCTCCACAGTTGTTGCAAATCAGTGCTCCACCCCACTTCGCCTACTGGGGACATCGCTTCCGTTTGCCGAACCCTGAAAAAGGAGAGTACACCCCAACCGATGACGACTGTCAGAATCATCAGAGCGGCGGTGCCACCCCAAGCAAGAATCCGTGCCCTAATCGACTTGGGCCTGGGCTCGCTGCCGTCGGGCACGCCTTTGCGAGGTTCACATCGCAGTTTGAAATGCCCTTTGGGCAGATCAACAACGACTGAATCGCCCTTCCCCTCGGTTCGATAGTACTCAGCCAATTTCTGCCTAAGGCGGCCGACCTGAATACGAACCGCTGAGTCATGTCTCGGATCATAGGTTGATGGTTTGTCCATAGCGTCGACGGCGATCGTATATTCCTTGAGTTGATCGCCCTCGCCGTTGGCCGTTTTTTCAGCAAGAAATCTAAGCAGTCGCTTCAGTATCTCGGAATTCTGTAGAGCTTCGCTCTCTAGGATATGCTCCACTCGGTCCAGCAACTGCCGATCTGGTGTACCGCTCACAATTCGGCTCATGAGTATTAACCTCCACCAGTTTGCGGCGGATCGTACCACTAGTTCGTCCCAAATTAAAACAGGGCTGAGGGTCCCTACCGGCGCGAGGCATTTGATCCCTTGTTGGGGAGGCTCGTTTGGCCAGCCCCAGGCGGGCGCTGCGACCTATATGGCCGTCGCTGAGCTCTATGACTCGTAGAAAAGCGGAGGAAACGCTGGTTCGCTCCCCGCGGACAAAACGTTCGATTCCCCTCGACCTATGCCGACACGGTCGGTAAGTGTTACTTGTGACTAACCGCTACTCGCGTGCCCCCATGAACCTTACATAGTAGATTCCAACAGTGCTTCCACAGCGCCTAGAGCAGGGGCTTAGGCTGCCAGGCGAGCTGTGATTCGAATACTAGGGTTTGGCCGCTCTCACGGACGATCGAGAGGCGCTAACATTTCGACGATCAAACCAGGTCCCGTGGCGGCGTCAGGCTCCACCCCTGCGGGTGACTCATTGAAAGGCCACCCTCCTGCAGTAATGGCGGGCTTCGCGGGTTGGCTATTCGATGCCTACGACTTCTTCCTCGTGGTCTTCTGCCTGACGGCGATAGCGAAAGACTTTCACAAAAGCGACTCCCAAATCGCCCTCGTCATCACGATGACCTTGGTCTTTCGGCCGGTGGGCGGTTTCGTGTTCGGACTTCTGGGCGACAGGTACGGCAGACGCATTCCCCTGATGATCAATGTTGGAGTGTTTGCGATTGCGGAAATCCTGACGGGCTTGGCACCCAATTACGCGACGCTCCTCCTTGTGCGAGGACTTTTCGGAGTTGTTATGGGTGGGAACTGGGGAGTTGGGGCATCGCTGGCGATGGAAGGTTCGCCGGCAAATCGGAGGGGGATGTTTTCCGGGCTGCTCCAGGAGGGATACGCCGCGGGAAACGTGTTGGCAGCTGCGTGCTATTTTCTCCTCTTCCCACGCCTGGGCTGGAGACCTCTTTTCTTTCTTGGGAGTCTGCCAGCTCTCCTCCTGCTGGTGTTCATACGCCTGAGAGTTAAGGAATCAGAGGTGTGGCAAACACGGATCAGGTCACCGCAGTCATGGGGCCAACAGGCTGCCGAAGTTTTCTCGCATTGGAGGCTCTTCCTATATCTCCTCGCTTTTATGACGATGATGCTATTTGCCTCGCACGGCACTCAGGACATGTACCCGACATTCCTGCAGCGCCAGTGGCACTTTAGCCCAGCACGGCGGTCTGCAATCACCGGCTTTTCCGGAATTGGAGCCGTTGTCGGAGGGATTATTTTTGGTCACCTTTCCGACAAATGGGGGCGACGACGGGCTATTATCGTCGCGTTTGCTTTGGGCGCAGCGATTATCCCGATATGGGCCTACGCCCCCAATCAGCTCTGGCTGATCGCAGGAGCTTTCGTGATGCAGTTTATGGTCCAGGGGGCATGGGGCGTGGTCCCTGCCCATTTGGCGGAACTCTCACCAGATTCGGTACGCGCGTTGCTACCTGGTTTTGCCTACCAAAGTGCGGGCGTGATAGCGAGCTCGGTAGTATACATCGAGGCAGCCTATGCCCAGAAGGCCAGTTATGCAACGGCAATGGCCTTAACGGCGGTTAGCGTCTTCATTCTGGCTTCGATAATGGCAGCCCTGGGACCCGAGCGGCGCGGGTTGACGCTATTGATGTCCGCTGGCGAAAACGAGCCCGCCGCATCCGATACGGATGCGAATTGACTCAAACGGTGGTCGTTCCGGCCGAATGGCCGCTAGAATTTCTTCAGCCAGCGAGCTCAAGTCTTTCCGAACGGGCATGATCAAGGCTATTTCCTGCCTGTAACAGGTAGCACACCGTTTGTCACTTCCGCTCGCTTCCTATTCTGCCCGCGAGTCTGCTATACAGCTGGGGGTATTCAGGGTGACCGGGCACTTGTGGCTCGTTAGGTCTCGCCGCTTCCCCGTCTGGATGACACAAGGAGCTGATCGCCTGGATGGCTGGAGATCCATAACTGCTGATTTGTGATATCGAGAGGTTGATCCATGACCAGGACAAAGTTCCACATGATCGTCGGCGCGGCTTTGTTGACCACGTTGATGGCGTTCGGTTCGATCGGGTCTCGGGATGCGCATGCTCGTCCGAAACAGATGCTCCAGATGCCAAAGTTTCAGGTCGACCCCAAGTGGCCGACGATTCCCAACGGCTGGACGTTAGGCCAGGTATCTGACGTCACGACCGATTCGCAAAACCACATCTGGATCCTGCAGCGTCCGCGGACTGTAAAGCCTGGAGTAAGCACGGGGCCGCCGGTGATGGAGTTTGACCGTGCCGGTGGGTACGTCAAGGGTTGGGGTGGCCCCGGCGAAGGATTCGAATGGCCAAAGATCGAGCACGGCATCTTCGTCGATTACCACAACAACGTCTGGATCAGCGGAAGTGGAAACGACGATCAAGTCCTGAAATTCACGAATGACGGAAAGTTCGTCATGCAAATTGGTCACGGTGGTCACAAGAAAACGAATCAGGATACGGAAGACTTCTGGATGCCCGCAGAAGTGTTCGTTTATCCTCCGACCAACGAACTGTTTGTCGCGGATGGGTACGGAAACAAGCGCATTATCGTCTTCGACGCTGATACCGGCAAATTCAAGCGCATGTGGGGCGCATTTGGCAACTTTCCGATGGATAGCCCCTCATCGGGTGCGGCCGAGAGAGGAGCGGAAGGCCGCCCCGTTCCCAACCCGAATCGCGTTCTTGCTACGGCGTTTGATCCTAATGACCCCGGGCCCCCGCAATTCAGCACGGTTCACGATGTCAAAGTCTCGCACGATGGTTTGGTGTACGTTGCCGACCGGGGTGGAAAACGCGTGCAAGTGTTTACGACCCTTGGCGAATATTTGACGCAGGCTTGGGTCGATCGATGGTGCGAGGCATTTGGAGATGGTTGTGGCAATGGGCAAACGGCCGCCAGCGTCGCCTTCTCTGCCGACCCGGAACAACGCTATCTGTACGTTGCCAGCCGAAGCCCAGGGCGCGTTTGGGTGTTCGACCGCAAAACGCTCCAGCCTCTCGAGTCGTTTGGGCGGCCTGGCATCGGGCCCGGTGAGTTCGACGTGCTGCACGAAATGACTACCGACTCCGATGGCAATCTCTACACCACCGAGGTAGAAGACGGCAGGCGAGTGCAGAAGTTCGTGTTCAAGGGACTCGTTCCGGTGACGGTAATGCCGGGACCCCAGCCGGTCGCCGTGGACAAAAGCTCCTACTTCGGCGATCGCTGACTGAAGCCGTCACGCGTAATTTACAAGGGCAAAGGCTTGCCGAACGTGGCCAGCGTCGCCATCGGCTCGGCGAGGTCGTGAACCGCAGCGAGGTTTGACCACTGCGCGAGGGCGCGGTCTCGTTGGGCACCGTCCACATGCATGAAGTCGCAGACTCGATTATATTTGGCAATGATGTCGTCGTGCGTCATCGGAGGACCGAAGTTGAACCCGGGCCTGGATTCGGTTTCCTTCGTCAACATATCGCCCGACCGAGTGTGCACGGTCATTCGCACCTGTCCGTAGGAAAACCCTGGGTTCACTGATACTGTGATTCGTTTCATGAGATCTCGCGCCGCTGGATCCATGATCTTCTCGTGTGTGAATGAATCGAGGTAAACGTCCCCGTCAATCAGCGCCCGGGAGGCTTCATAAGCCATGCTGTGATCGGCGGTCTCCCGATTCCTGGGGTCCCATTTGGGCGGGTCCGCGATTTCCAACCACCCCGAAAACGGCATTTCAATCTGAACGGATTCGATGTTCTCGGCTTTGGTCCAGGCCCTGATTGTCGGAATCACATCTGCGTGCATTGCCTGCGTGTAGCCTTCCGCGGGGCGCCGCTTGATGGCTGCTGAGAGGCCTGCACTCGTCGGAGCGGGGGCTGGCAAGCGGAGTTGGGTATACGGGCCAGTCATCCTGTCCCACAAACCGTCTCTACCTTCGAAAGGCTTCGCGGGACCTGTCATCCCCTCTCGCGCCGCCAGTGCGCAAAATACCGCCACGCGAACCGCGTCGGCAGTCGCGCATCCTTTCTGCATCGACAGGGTATTCGATCGATCTACACGCAATGGAACGTGTAACGAGAGAGCAAGGGATAGCGCGTTAGCAAGCTGATCAGGATTCAATCCTAGAAGCATGCCGGCAGCCACTGCGACTGCCGGTGCATAATACAGGCCGATATCCAGGCCCTCACTTTTTCCGCCAGCACCGCTCAGCGCCGAATCGATCTGGTAAGCCAGAATGACGGCCGCCATGACTTGACTGCCGGTCGAGTGTGATGCCTCGCCGATCGCAAGAATGCCGCCCATCATGTCGCTTGTATGATCGTTGAAGTCGGTATGGCGTATCATGCTGCTGTTCGCGTAGGCCGCCAGCTCTGGAGACGTGGTGACACCGTAGCCTAGGACCGTGCTTTTTAGGTCACTTTGCGTGGATCGAGCCAATCGCGCGCAGATTCGAGCAGGTTCTGATTCAAATCCGGCAATAAGAGAAGCGATGGTATCAACCATGGTGTTGTTAAAGGCATCGACCCACCTATTGCTCAGATTCGATTCCGAAAACGAGCTTGCATATTCGACAATCAAGCGGCTCGTCTCGTCCATGGGACCGTTGCCCGAGGCGCGATTGGAATCGTTCACCCAGCCTGGACCGGTCTCCAGTCTGACACCAGCATATCGCTCCTCGTCTGCCCATTCAGCGGGTCTAAACGAACTGCCGTGTTCGGCCTTCCCGGCCCCCATCTGGCCGCGTGCGGTTTGTGCCGAAGCGGTGCCTGTTTTCAATAACTGACCCGCGACCGCGGCGCCGACGCCCAGTTTCATGAGGTCTCTTCGCCCGAGATTTGGCACCTTCAGGTTCACGTTTTTATCTTTGTTCTCGCTCATTCTGGCCTCCTATGATTTCAGGTCTGCTCCTCAGGCAAACCGCCTAGAACGAGAACTTGATTCCGAACCGGGCGACTCGCGGACTCAGGACATAACCGATGTAGTTCGCGTTTCCTGCGTTCTGGTTGGGTTGTTGCCCAAGTATCGTATTCGCGTTGAATAAGTTGTAGATGTCGAGAGAGGGCTCCAATCGATAGTGCTCGCCGAATACGAAATCTTTGTCGACTCGAATATCCATATCCTCCAGATTGTCGAACCGCTGGGTTCCGGGAGGCGCGATTAGCACAGCGACGGAGGCAGCGCCATTGGGACGCGAGGCAACATTGATCGTGCTTTCGATTGGATAACCCTGGCGAAAATCGTTTACCGCAGATATTGCGATGCCGTACCACGGAAGTATGTATCTCCCGCCGAACCGGGTGATCCAGCGGGCATTCAATCCAACGTTAACGGGATAGCCCGAGGCCGCCGAGATCGAAGGCGCATATTGTGCACCGTTCTGTTGCGCGATGTTCGTCGGATCCTGGTATGCATCGGGCGCACTCCAGAACTGGCGGGTGCTCTGGAAGGTCAGGCTGCCGTTGAGCATCCACCTCTTGGACATGCGCTTCGCCAGCAAGATCTCAAGACCATGATAGGTCCTGTAGTAATCCGGCTCGTTCGTCAAAGTGTAGGCGGAAGGCAGCCGGAGGGTGGGCACATAATAAGTCACGGTGGCGCAGTCGGTCGGCGCGGTCGGGGCCGTTCTGGTCGGGCAATTCGTAGGTGTGAACGACTGCGAGGTGAAGTCCGCCGATGTTACGCCGTCAAGCGCCTTCCAGATGAAATCACTATACCTCCGATAGACATAAGTAACAGTCATCGCGAAGCCTGGCGCCAGTTCCTGACTCACGCCGGCCGTAATCTCGTCGGTACGCGGATCCTTGATATTCGGATCGACGGCGTTTGGACTTGTCGTGCCAGCCGGGTTGGCCGGGTTATAGTTGTTGGCGAAGGTGCGATAGGTGGTGCCGACCTCGTTCATTTGGACGATTCCGTCTCCGTTAAGGTCGGTCCACGGGAATTGAATGTACGATAGCGATGGCGCTCCATTCCCGTTGGGCAGTCCCACGGTGTCGTAGGTGCCTGCCAATTCACCGGCGGTGCGCATGTCATAATACTGAGCGTAGCTGACCTTCAGGACTGTTTTGTCTGTGCCGAAAAGATCGTAGGCTGCTCCGACCCGAGGAGCAAACGTATTCCATGTCACCCCGCCATTGGCCCCCGGGTACTGGACGGATGGTAACCAATTGAAAGGGGTCACACCATTGCTCATTATCTGCCCTTCGTAAATAGAAGCTGGAATATTCTCAGCCCGCTCCATATCCCACTGGTGGTCCCACCGAATTCCTAGGTTTAGAGTGAGTCGCTTGTGGGTGTATGTATCCGTGAACCAGCCAGCTTGTTCATAGAGAAAGGCGTCTCCAACGCTCGGCCGATAGAAGTTTACAGCCAAAGGCTGAGTGAACGGCATCGCTCCCGGAGTGGTCTCGTCAAAAATCGCCTCGGCACCCCCACCCTGGAAGCCTTCTCCCCAGTTTTCGTAGCGGGACCAGATATAGCCAAATTTCATGGTATGACTGCCGCCCCACTTACCTGGCAAGAAGTAGCTCGACGCAGCTTTAAAGGTGTTCATCGGCTCTGATAAGAATTGATAGGCGATTTCGCCAGATGCGCGATACTGCCCCGTACTGAGGTCATATTGAGTTTGAACGTTTTGAAGCGACGGATCCTGCGGTCCAAAAGTGTTCTGCTTGCCAAAGTGCAAGAATGAGACGTCAACCACCCAGCGACTATTGATTATTTGCTGATCATCGAACCTCCACAACGGTGTCCAGCCGGCATCCCAGAAACGAGGCCCTCGTGAATGGGAATTGTAATGCTCTGAGAGGTCGATGGTCGACTCTACGGCCGTGTTCGGCCCGAAGAGGAAGTGCGGTTCCTCCTTAGTGCCGTAGATATTCTCAAACGTGAATGTGTTGTTGTGGAAGACCTGCCAACCGAGCTTATATGACAGATGGCGTAGAGTTGAAACGTCGCTTTGCGTGCAAGAACGAACGGTGCCCCACGCGAACGCTAAGGGGTCAGCCGCCACAGCAGCGCAATTTCCGGACGTAACGTAGAGCTTGTCGTCACCCACAGTGATTGCCTGTTGTCCATAGCTTGCCCAGAACCAAAGACGTCCCTTCTTTACAGGGCCACCGATGTCCCCGCCGAAATCGCTGAAGTGCTGGAGCGGGTTGCCGGCGGATGTTGCTGGAAGCGATACGGCTTGCCGCAATGCGGGGTTGAGATTGTTGGCCTCAAGCTTTTGATCTTCCACATCGTAGTGGAATGAGCCATGAAGCGTGTCGGACCCACTCTTGGTGACCATATTGATGGCCATGCCTGATGTTTGCATCTCTGGATCGGCGCCGCCCGTCGTCACTTGGGCTTCTTGGATTGAGTCATAGTCGACCCAGAAGCCCGTGTAGGATCCGGCCGGAGATAGGTCAACTCCGTCCAGGTAATACCTGGTTTGGTTGCCATCAGCACCCCGCGACACGAAATAGACCTGCGAGCCGTTTGTAGCGCCACCGACGTCCTTGGCCGGACCTTGGACCCCCGGGGACTGCTCGGCTATGTTGTAGACACCATGCGCCGAAGGAAGTTGCTGCAATCGTTGCTGAGTCAAGTCCGACGCCTCGGTCGTACTTTGAACGTCGATGACCGGAGCCGCTCCGCTGACCTCAACTGTTTGCGTAACGGTCGCGAGTTTGAGCTGTGCATTGACCTCAGCGTTGAACCCGATCGTGATCTGGACCCCCTCTCTCACATAGGTCCTGTAACCATTCGCCTCAAACTTCACCGAGTAAGCCCCAATCGGAATGTCGGCAAACTGATATGAGCCCGTGGAACTCGTCTGAACCGTGACGGGCTGGAGTTCCGACGTACTGGATATAGTTACTTTGACGTTTGGTATTGCTCCCCCGGTTGAGTCAGTGACCTGACCGAAGATCTGGCCCGTCTGCCTCTGGGCGCTTGCTGCGGTCGCACAAACGAGAAACGCCAGCAAACACATCGCAACGCAATGGGTCTTCATCGATTATCCCCCTTTGATTGAATCCTTTGCCCTCACCCATTTCTGAGCGATCACGATGTAATGCGAACGATCGCTTGGACGACGCCCGATCTGTTCGCCAGGAAGCACTCCGAAACAGCAAGAGCTCTGGCGCTGCGGGAAATCACAGATAGGTCTAATGTTCCAGCGGCGGCCCCCTACCAGATCGCCGAGCGTTTACACCCCAGCAGGAAGGTTGGCAAGGGAAAACAGGTAACAAACGTGTCTTTGACACGTTACATCGACTCTGAGCCCAAAACTCTGGTAGGGCACGACTTGACTAGCTGCGATACTCGGCCTGCGTTGTGAAAGTGCGAGAGGCAGAAAGGCAAGAGGGGGCGAGAGGACTCTTCCGGGGGGCGCCCATGGTGAGGTTTCCGGCCTCACTGACAACGATGCGGCTGATATTACGGCCTTTCTCCGGCCATTCGGTTCCGGCGCAACCACTGACACCGCTAAGGAAGATGGAAGATTCCGGTGTCGGCGAAAACGGCTTGGCTCAAAGAGCCGAGGCGCCAGAATCCCCTGGAGTTCCAATAATTGAGGTTGTCCCTGTGGCTGCCTCTTAGAGCACCATCAGGCTGCCGCTGCGATTCCGATACAAAACCATCGGCGGATCACCCGTTAGAACATCCCCTTGCAAAATGAAAAGTTCCCCAATGTAGCCTGGGCTGCCGGAAATGAAGTTGAACTTAGCTGCATAAACCTGGGCGGCAAAGTCGTCGGCTGGCAGATCATCGTCGATGCCCCAAGATTCGCGAATGACTTGAACGGCCATGATTTCCTTCCACTCCGCGGGAGTCAGTGGATGTGGCTTTGTGTCTTCCATACGATCAGCTTAGAAAAGCCACGGAGGTTGTCAAGGTGGCTCATTCCGAGGTGCCCACACCTTCCCCGGATGGTCGCTGCCGCAAGAAATCAGGGTTCAAGTTTCGGAATCCCATTGAGTACCGAGTAGTCGGCCACCGTTGCGCCGGCATGTGCGAAGTAAGCTACCCAAAATTGCCTCATCCGATTCCATTCGTTAACTGTCATTCCAGCGGCATCCACCCCCTCGACATAGATCGTGACACCGCGGAGATCACCGACAAGACCTCGCCTGTTCAGATCAGTCAGGCCTGCCTGCACGTTGACAGGAGATGAGCGTTCGAAATTCAGCCGGTTAGTTGTATTTCGCATGTCGGAATAAAGCACGAGTGCTCATCGCCGACATGCCCACCTATAACGGCGAGAATCGACGCGACGTGCTCATCCGCCAAATTCGGGAAGCGATCGCGGAGGACAACCGCAAAGAGGTGATCGAGCGCTTGCTCAAAGGACGCCAGCAAAGAGTCAGAAACGGCCATTTTCCGGGCGGGAATGCGCCGTATGGTTATCGCCTGCGGAAGAAACGATTGATCCCTCATCTGACCGAAGCGGCCGTCGTCCGAGAGATCATCCGGCTCAGCCGGTGCGGCACAGTCACCAACGAGATCGTCAGCATGCTCAACGCCCAGGGGGCGAAGCGCAGGAATGGGACACCGTGGACCGCGCGGCAAGTGCGGGCGATCCTGTCGCGACGAGAACTGTACGAGCGGGGAAGGATTCACTACGGCCACGTAAACGGCGAGAGTGAGCGGCTCATTCTGATACGGATGTGCGATGCGTGAAGTGGAAAAACGATTGCGGTGGCTCCTCTTTGTAAAGAGGAGCCTTGCGAGCCGATATAATGACCACTGCTTCGTGGTTTGACCCGCGGATCGGACGCAGTGACGGCATGGCCTTGACAATCCTTGATAACAGGTCTAGGGTTAAATTGAACTAACTAATTAGTTCAAATCAAAGGCCGAAAGGAGACATGCGCCATTCGCACCAAGAAAACAGTGACAAAAATCGTAGCGGCTCTCGCGGCTCGAACCCAGTTCGGGCAGATTCTGAAGAGAGTCAAGAACAACCAGGAGCGGTTTGTAGTCGATAAGCGCGGGGAACCGCAGGCCGTGATTATGGGCGTCGAGGACTACCTCAAGAACTTCGTGAAGCGGCCGGGCGCTTTGGTCGCGATACAGCGACAAGCCAAGGCCAAGCGACTTGAACAACTGTCCTTGAGTGCCGTCAACCTTGAAATCAGGCGCTACCGACGGGATCGAGGCCGTGGCAGCCGTTAGCGCGGTGCTCGACACCAATGTTGTCGTGTCCGCTCACCTCAAACCGGATGGACGCGAGGCTCTTATCCTTGCCTTGGCGCTTTCGGCGAGGTTCACCTTCATCGTGTCCGAGGCGCTCCTTGAAGAATATGAGGGCGTGCTCGGACGGCCGCGCTTCGGATTCGATCCCGCTGCGGTCACGCGCTCCATTCGTGCGATACGTCGGACGGCGGTCCTCGTGAAGCCCTCGGAAGTTCTTCATGTCACCCGGGATCCGGACGATAACAAGGTGCTCGAATGCGTGGTAGAAGGCGCAGCCGAGTACGTCGTCACCGGCAATATCCGGGATTTCCCAGCCCAGTTTCGGAAAGTGCGCGTCATTCCATCACGCCAGTTCCTTATCATATTGGCGGCTCATCTGGCCTAAACGTCAGGGAGCAGGCCTCTAACTCAAAAGCGTGCCTTTGAAAGGTGCGCTTTTTCCTATCTGGGCTTATGGGAGGGCTTCGGATTCGCCCGTTAGTCCCAGATTCAGGAGGTAGAGCACTGCTCACCCGCCTGCCGCTGGTTTCGTCGGGAGCCTCGTTGGCGCGCGCGCTGGCCGCCCCGCGGGACGCCCGCGTCAGCGTTTTTGCCCGGGCCTAATCGTATACGCCCGAGAAGTCGCACCTTCAGCCTTGGTTCTTGATCGTGGCGAAGCTTCGCCGCGATCATGAGCCGCTCGGTAGAGGGGTGCCCGTATACCACCGGCGCGCTTGTAGCATTCTCGGCACAGCAGCGCGTGGGCAGACATTTCATTGCCACAGTCAGGGCAGCTTACGAAAATCTTTCCGTCTTTCATCGTCTAACTTATCTGACGCCCCCAAAAACCTCACGCTTGACTGACAGCAATGCTTGCCCTAGCGTATTCAACAGAGTGCAAGGGCGGGAGACCGCCGAAGGAAACATGAAATGACTGACAATGGACGTCCTATAAATCCGCCTCCTCCGCCCCCGCCACCTCCGCCGCCAGACGGACAAGAACAGCGCGGTGGCTAGACTCCTTTAAGGGCGAGTAGGGCTACCAAATAGACCGCCAGCGCAAAGACCGTGCAGTAGAAAGCGGCTGACAAGCGTCTGATTTTTGAAGCATTGAGTTTCTCGTTTGCAGTTACTCGCTCGCTGATACGCTCAATCATCGCATTCGCGATTTGCATCCTGACCGCTTCCCCCGTCTTTAGATTTTCGACCGGGTACTTCTCGTAATGCTCGGTTAGCTGCGACACCCAACGTGCGTCCTCGTCTGGTAGCGGGTCACGGCGATAACGTCGAGGCCACAATTCCGCCACACAAAACACCGCAGCCCCAAACAAAATCACCGCATAAACAGTCAGCAAGATATGCGGAATCGCCGAATGTATGGTCGTTGTCGCGGGAAACGCGCGCAGCGGGTCGGTAGAGAACAGCGCGATTATCGCCAGCAAAAGGCCGCCTTTCACGTCTAGCACGTTCACCAAATCGAGCTGATAGCGGCTTTTCTCCGAAGCTGTTTCATGCAACCAATCCAGCACTTCCTTGGGAACGTCCATCTCGCCTCGCTCTTTCGCTCGATATAAACAGCAAGCCTATAGTGTTCGGAGGAGCGCCGCAAACTTTCGGTCTCGACGAAGTGGATCGAGCAGTGGTTCCGTCCTCAAGAAAAGCACCCAGTGGGACCTTTCCTCAATGGCAATCTTCAGCTCGGCGATTGCACCAATCTTTCGTCCGAGACCAATCTCGGCCACTGCCACGAAGAACGCGGGAACATACTCCGACTTATTGCGCCGCGCTCTAAATTCCTCCAGAATCTCTTGCGCCTTGGATTGCTGCCCCGCCGCTCCGTACGCGTGCGCGAGAAATCCCGCCATCACCAAGCTTCCTTGTGAAACGTTCCGCGCTTTTTCGAAATGCCGAATAGCGTCCTCAAACTTCTTCTGTTGAATGCAGACTCTCCCGAGGCAGGCGTGTGCCACGGTGAAGTCAGGGTTTGTAAGGAGAGCCAACTCAGCACGCTGCGCCGCCTTTTCGTATTCGCGAGCGTGATAATGGCAGTCGCCCAAAAGGGCATTGAGAAATGGCGCGGAGGCTTCGTTTCCCCAGGCATCGGTCATGGCCACGATGGCCCGGCGCGGGTTACCGCGCGCGATATGCAGAAGGGCAAGCCCGTTGTGCGCGAAGGGGTAATCGGGTTTAAGGGAGAGGGCTTTCTTAAATTCCCGACATGCGGCCAGGAGATCCCTGTCAAAGCAGAGTTTCACCCACGCCTCGGAAACCATCGCCTCGGCCGAGGCCGGATCAATATGGAGGGCCCGCTTAGCATCGGAACGCGCTCGCAGGAACGCTTCGACGGGAGGCATGAGACAGTGAATCCCCGCCATGATCCACGCGTCTGCGCGCCCTGACCACGCGGGCGCGAAGGTCGGATCGTGGTCGATCGCTTGGCCATAGAGCGTGATGCTTCTTCGGATCGCACCCGGCGTTCTTACGGCCCAGGCGTGCCGCGCTCTCTCGCACGTTGACGCAGCTCTAGTGCGAGCGCCCTGCCTTTCCGTTGACAGGTAGACGGTTTCGACCGGACAGATAAAACGAAACCCATGTCCTCGGTAGGTTCGGATGAAGCGGGGATTCTTGGCGTCATCGCCCAGAAGCTTGCGCACTTGGCAAACGAGCACGTGCAGATTCACCTCGTCAACGTTCTTATGCCCCGGCCATAGCCTTCGGCGGAGGAACGCGCGCGACACCGTGCGGCCGTGCTGCTCGATGAGCGCTGTGAGAAATCGGATCAGCCGTGAATCGACAAGGAAGTCCTTGCTGCCCGTGCGAAGCCTAGCACGCGCGGGATCAAGCGCGAACGACGCAAACCGGTATTCGTCTGGGATCGGCTGGGCCATGGCCACCCAAGATGCGGCACATGGTAGCACGAACGATTGTTACCGTTCTGTTACACATTTCCGGCTGCT
>Ga0335075_10003990_pt1 | contig 23154 bp, 19 predicted proteins | sample Lox_Sample_24_FD_206723 | JGI IMG/M metagenome (GOLD analysis project Ga0335075, IMG submission 206723) | Soil microbial communities from Loxahatchee National Wildlife Refuge, Florida, United States - Lox_Sample_2.4 | ecosystem: Environmental > Terrestrial > Soil > Wetlands | place: USA...
TGCTGCTGCACCGGCCGGACAGCCCCGCGGGCGAACTGGACGGCGTCCGTCTGCTCAGCCCGCGCACCGTCGCCTACATGGCCAGCAATCACCTGCCCGGGGGCGCGGACCTGGACACCTTCGGGCGGCCGCTCTACGCGGAGACGGCGTTCGCGGGGGTGGGCTTCGGTCTGGGTTTCGCCGTCGTCATCAATCCGCTGGCGACTAAGTCACTCGGTTCGGCCGGCGAATTCAACTGGGGCGGGGCGGCCTCGACCACGTTCTGGGTCGACCCGGCTGAGCAACTGACGGCCACTTTCTTCACCCAGCTGATGCCCTCTAGCGCTTACCCGATCCGGCCGCAACTTCGGCAGATGGTCTACCAGGCGCTGGTCGGTTAACGGTCAGCGATCGAGTCCGCCCCGGTCCGCAGCCAGGCTGCGGAATCTGCCCCCAGCTTGCCGTCGTCCAGCGCCTCGCTCGCAAGCAGTACCTCGGTGGCCGGGGGGAGCGGTGCCGGCGCAGCCGAGATGTTGACCACGCAGGCAAACCCGCCGGGGCGGCTGAACGCCAGCACGCCGTCCGGCGCGGCGAGCCAGGTCAGCGAGTCATCGTCGAGAAAGTCGCGGCCCGCTCGCACTCGCAGCGCGGCCCGGTAGAGCGCCAGCATCGAGCCAGGGTCCTCGGCCTGCGCGGCTGCGGCAAGCCGCCGCCATGCCGCCGGCTGTGGCAGCCACGGCGCGGCGCCCGCGGCCGGACCGAAACCGAACCCGGGTGCGTCCGGATGCCACGGCAGCGGCACCCGGCAGCCATCGCGGCCACGGATGCGGCGCCCGGACCGCAGGAAGATCGGGTCTGCGATGAGCTCATCCGGGATGTCCTCGACTTCCCAGAGGCCGAGTTCCTCGCCCTGGTAGAGATAAGAACTGCCGGGTAGCGCCAGCGACAGCAGAACCGCAGCCCTGGCGCGGCGGGTACCAAGAGCCACGTCGGCAGCGTCCGGCTGCGGCCGCCAGTCCATTCCGGTGCTGGTTCGCCCGTACCTGGTCAGGTGTCTGGTCACATCGTGGTTTGACAGCACCCAGGGCGCCGCCGCGCCGATACTGCTCAGCGTGGTGTCGATGACCTGCCGCAGCCGGGCAGCATCCCAGGGCGCGCCGAGGAAGTCGAAGTTGAACGCAGTGTGTAGCTGGTCGCCGGCCAGGTAAGGCCGCAACCGCGTCAGCGGCTTCAGCCACATCTCGCCGACGAGGACCCGGTCCCCTGGATAGGACTCGATAAGCCGCCGCCAGGAGCGGTAGATGTCGTGCAGGCCGTCCTGGTCTTCCCACGGCATCCGGGTGCCCGCAGGCAGCCCGGCAACATCCGGGAGCGCGGGATCCTTGACCAGGAAGTCGGCCACGTCGATGCGGAATCCGTCGGCGCCGCGGTCCAGCCAGAACCGCAGGACTTCCTCGAACTCGGCTCTTACCTCGGGGTTGTCCCAGTTCAGGTCCGGCTGCTCCGGGGCGTACATGTGCAAGTACCACTCGCCAGGACTGCCGTCTGGCTCGGTTATCCGTGTCCAGGCAGGACCACCGAACATCGACCCCCAGTCGTTGGGCGGCAGCTCACCCGAATCGCCGCGGCCCGGCCGGAACCAGAACCTGGCCCGGTCGGCTGAGCCAGGACCCGCGGCGACCGCTGCTGAGAACCACCGATGCTGATCAGAGCAGTGGTTCGGCACCATGTCCAGGATGACCTTGAGCTTCTCGGCGTGCGCGGCCTGGATGAGTGCTTCCGCCTCCGGCAGTGTGCCGAAGACGGGGTCGATGTCCCGGTAGTCGGCCACGTCGTAGCCCCCGTCTGCCATCGGCGAGCGGTACCAGGGATTGAGCCAGATCGCGTCCGCGCCCAGGTCGCGCAGGTACGGCAGGCGGGCGGCCAGCCCGGCCAGGTCCCCGATGCCGTCGCCGCTGCCGTCGGCGAAGCTGCGAAGGTAGACCTGGTAGACCACGGCGGTGTGATGCCAGGCCGGCTCGGACGCGCCTGCCCGGCGGAGGCTGCGTCGCGGGTCAGTGTCCGGTAGCTGCTCAGTGTCCGGTAGCTGCTCAGTGTCCGGCAACTGGTTGGCGACCGGCGGCCGGTCGCCGACTGGCGGCTGTCCCGCGCTCAGGTCAGGATTCGGCATTCCGGCGGTGGCTGTGCGGCTTGCCTGGCGCGGCCGGCCCGGAGGTCGGCGCCGTTGTGTGCGCGTCCTCGCTCAGCCCGGTAGTCACTGTCGCAGTGGAGATGCCCTGAGCCGCCGCCGCGCTGGCAGCTGCCTCATCGGCCAGCCGCTCCCTGCGCACCTGGCGCCCTTTGTGCACGATGAGGACGACAAGCATGAGCACTACCAGCACCGCCAGCGCGTTGCTGGCCTGGGAGAAGTTCTTCGACACCTTGTTCCAGTCGCTGCCGAAGGCGTAGCCAAGCCCGGACAGAGCCGCTGCCCAGACCAGGGTCCCGAGCAGATTGAAGACCTCGAACGGGAGCGCGGGAACTTCCATGAAGCCCGATACCAGGCCGGTGAACGCACGGACGAGCGGGATGACCCTGCCGATAGCGACCGCCCAGGAACCCCGCCCGGCAAAGAAGCGCTCCGTGCGCTCAAGGTCTTTCCTGGTCATCAGAAGGTACCTGCGGTAGCGCTCGACGGTGCTCCGCCCGCCTAGCCGTCCGAGGCCGTAAGCGGCCGACGAGCCGGCGAGTTCGGCAAGCGCGCCGATGACGATCACCAGCGCCAGGCTGAGGTGACCCTGATAGGCCAGCACGCCTGCGAATCCGAACGTGATCTCGGACGAGATCGGGATACAGCAGGCCTGGACGAAGGCAAAGATAATCAGGGCCCAGTAACCGGCGTCGGTCAGGAACGTCGTCATGGACAGTTTCTACAGCATCGAGGGTGATGAGCGGGCCGTAGGTACCAGTTCTGCGGTGACGCCCGCCACACGGCGGCGTCCTCTGCGGCAGCGGCCGGCGTTCGAGCGCGTGCGGTTGCGGCCAGTGAGGCGCCCGGCGCCTATTCGGGCCAGTCGGGAGCGATGATGTCCGTCAGCCTGACAGCGGCGTATCGGTCAGGACCTCGGCGGAACGTGCCCCGCTCTGATCGCGGGCCCGCCGACGGCCGGCAATCCCACGTGTGAGCCCGGCCAGAGCTGCCAGCACCGCAATCGCGACCGCGGTCCACGGGACAACATCGCCGATCCGGTCGAACGGCGTCCGGTATCCCGCAGGCGGCAGTTCGAGGTGGACGAGGAGCACGCCGCGGTAGCTAGTCCCGGCCCAGGCCAGGACCCGGCCCCGTGCGTCGAATGCGGCCGAGTCGCCGGTCAGCGCCGCCTGCACGACCGGCCTGCCCGTCTCGGCGGCGCGGACGGCGCTCAGCGCGGCGTGCTGGGCCGGCGCCCAACTGGTCTGGAAAGTGGAGTCGGAGGTCTGGTAGATGATCACCCGGGCGCCGTGATCGGTATCCACCCTGGACATGTCGGGGAAGGCGGATTCAAAGCAGATCAGGACGCCAATCGTCAGCCGCCGGCCGCCGGGCAGCGTGGCCCGCAGTACATGTGCGCCAGTGCCCGGCACGACATTCTTGGGTGCGGCGCGACTGATCTTGGTAAGCCAGCCGAGTACCGAACGGAACGGGATGTACTCGCCGAACGGCACCAGGCGCGTCTTGACGTATCTGCCCTTGATCCCGGTCCTGCTGATCAGGGTGGCCTGCTTGGACTGGGCTCCGGCCGCGTTCGACGCGTCCTGGTTGACCAGGATCTCGGCGCTGGTCCTGCCCGACAATCGCTCCAGCGATGCCAGCAGGGCGGGATCCGTCGGCAGGTTGTAACCGACGCTGCTCTCGCCCCAGACAAACAGGTCAGCCCGGCCAGACTGACCGGCGGTCAGCTGCTCGTTCCGCTGGACCCGGACCGCGGGGCCGCTCGTCAGGCCGGGCTGTACCAGCGCGATCGTGAGCGGCTGGCCGGCTGGAACAGGTCCGGCTAGCGCGAAAGCCACCGGGCCCGCGGCGACCGCAGCCAGCGCCCCGGCAAGCCCGGCGAGGCGGACGACGGGCCGCCGTGCGATCAGGGCTATCAGCACGCCTATGTTGCACGCCACCAGCGCGAAGGTGATCAGCCACACGCCGCCCGCCGCAGCCAGCGCGAGTATCGCCGGATGCTGCCACTGGCTTGCCCCGAGCACTGCCCACGGCCCGCCGATGCCCTGCCAGGACCTGATCCATTCGGTCATGAGCCACGAGCTCGGCACGACCGCGAAGGCGGCCGCGGCCCGTGCGAAAGTGACCGGCGGGTGCAGGAATGACCAGGTGGCCACGCCGACCGCGGTCCAGAGGAAGCCGATGACGATGGCAACCAGCAGCAAGCCAGGGCCGATATTGGGCGCGAGCCAGTACATCGCGGCCAGCAGATAGCCAGCGCCGTACCACCAGCCGCGGACCGCTGCCTCGCGCCTGGTGGGCGCTGAGCGCATCAGGATGAGGCCGGGCACCAGCCCTGCCCAGGCGAGGAATTCCAGGTTCGACGCGGGGAAGGCCAGGACCGGGATGCCTCCCGTTGCCAGCGCGGCATACCGGCTCGGCTGTCGCAAGCTGCGCCAGATTCGCACGGTTCCCTATTGTGCTGGTCCGGCGGGAGATCTGCGCTGCCGTCGGCGCCGGATTTGCTGGACGATCACCCAGCCAAGCACGGCGACCGTGCCCCACGCGATCACCGCCTCGGGCCAGCCGCCAAGACGGTCGGCCAGTGTGGTCGAGTTGCGCAGCGGTACCGTCGCCTCGATCTCGGCTCTGGTCCAGGTGTGCGTGCTGGTGAGCAACTGGCCATCCGGCGCGATAATGGCGCTGATGCCGGTGGTCGACGCGACGACGACGGCACGGTTGTGCTCGATGGCCCGGATCCGGGCCATGGCCAGTTGCTGCAGCGTTTCGCCGGTCTGCCCGTCGATCTCGAAGTCGGCGTCGTTCGTCTGCACGGCGAGCAGGTTCGCGCCGGCCGCGATCTCGGACGAGACTAGGCCGTCGAAGCCGACCTCGTAGCAGATCACGTCACCCAGCCGGATTTTGCCGAGGTGAAACACGACAGCGCGGTGTCCGGGCGTGAAGTTGACTGGCTGCAATGAGGACGGCAGCGAGGTGATCTTGCTGATCAGGCTGCGGAACGGGATCACTTCGCCGAACGGCACCAGCCTGCGCTTGATGTAGACCGCGACCGGACCCCTGCCTGGCAACCACAGCTGGCCGGCGTTCCTGACCGGATCCTGTAGCACCGCCCCGACCAGAACGGGCCGCCCGATAGCGGCCACGGCCGTCGCGATCGAGTTGTAGATCGGCGGGTTGAGGGCGGGATCCAGGTCAGTCGAGTTCTCCGGCCAGATGACAACGTCGGGCTCCGGTGCCGCACCGCTGCGGACACGTGCCACGAGTTGCTCAGTGGCGGCCGCGTGGTTCTGGGTGACAGTCGTGGCGCGCCACAAGTCCGGCAGGTTCGTGGCGTGCGGAACATTGCCCTGGATGGCGGCCACCACCGCGGTCCGCTCTCCGGCTGTCGCCTGATCTGCGGGTAGCAGGGCGCCCGAGCAGGCCAGCGCGACACTGGCCGCAAGGGCCACGGCAGGCCACAGCCTCGCCCTGGCCCAGGGCGCCAGGACCCTGGTAGTGACGGACATCAACGCCGCCCGTGCCGAACTTGCCGGGCGCGAGGCCCGGCCCTGTCGCGTCGACAGCGGGCCGAGTAGCACCCAGGCCAGGCATCCCCCGACGAGGGCAACCAGGAAGGTCAGGAACGGCGGTCCGGCGACGGCGACCCAGCGCACCGTGGGAGCAGTTGCCTGGCTCATCACCAGGCGGCCCCAGGGGAATCCGCCCCATGGCCACCGGTCGCGTATCGCCTCCGCCGCCACCCACCAGCCCGCCACTGCCACCGGCCAGGCTCGCAGGCGCAGGAGCAGCCATAGCCCGGCAGCGAGGGCTGCGAAGATTACCGCCTCCGCCACGGCCAGTGCGGTCCAGACATACCACGCGAGGTTGACCAGCCAGGACACCAGCGGAAAGAAGAAGGCCAGGCCGAAGACGAAGCCGGCCAGGAGCGCCACCCTGGCCCGCTGCTGCCAGAGTGCCACCGTCAGCAAAGCCGGCCCGGCGGCGGCCAGCGGCCAGATGCCGGCCGGCGGGAAGGCAGCAGCCAGCGCGACGCCGCCAGCCACTGCCGTGCCCAGTGCCAGCGCTGGGCGCAGGTGCGAGCCTGACTGCGGCCGCGCGGCGGTGACGGCCGTCGAGACGGCCGAGCCCGCGGTAAGCAGCCGCATGTGTTCCTCTCCGGACAAACACCGTATTTCCGGCGCCTGTGAATGTTCCCGGTGCCTGTGAGCGTAGCCGGGCCTGGCGGACCGCGACATCACCCGGATGTGGCGCAGCTACCCGCGCTGGACCTGCTGGTCATTACTGTCAGTTCCGGAACTGACCGGTCCGGAACTGACTGTGCCGGAACTCGCTGTGCGGCAACTGACCCCTGCCTGAAGTAAGCCTGCCCGCCTGGGCCGGTAAGCGGGCGGATAGATTCTGCCGTCAAGCGGGCCAGTCGTCGCAGCCGTGCGGCCCGTCGCAGCAGTGCGGCTCGCCGCAATTGCGTTCAAGACGTCCGGGAAGACCGCACGGCATCATAGCGATGAAGCGAACCCGACAAACCTGATCCGGCTGCATGGCTGGCCGATGCAGGATCTGAAGCTTGCCCGGCCCCAGGGCACAGGAGGAAATGGTGAGCCGCCGCGGCTGGTGGTTGTTCGCAGCAATGAGCGTGATCTGGGGCATCCCGTACCTGCTGATCAAAGTTGCTGACGGTGGAGTGGCGCCGCCGGTGCTCGTTCTGGCCAGGGTCACGATCGGGGCCGCGCTCCTGCTGCCGATTGCAATCCGGAGGCGCGAGCTCGCGCCGCTGCTGCCGCGGTGGCCATGGGTGGCGCTGTTCGCGATTGTGGAGATCATCACGCCCTGGTTGCTGCTGTCGGAGGCGGAGACGAAACTGTCCAGTTCGCTGAGCGGGCTGCTGATCGCGTCCGTACCGATTCTGGTCGCAGTGATCGGCCGGGCTACCGGTGGCCAGGACCGGCTCACTGCAGTCCGATGGGCCGGCCTTCTGGTCGGCCTCGGCGGCGTCGCGTTGCTGGTCGCAGGTGGCGGGGCACGCGGGCAGGCAGGGCAGGTCGCGGAGGTGCTCCTGGTCGCTGTGTGCTATGCGATCGGACCGCTGGTCGTTGCTCGCAAGTTGAGCGATTTGCCGTCGCTCGGCGTGACGGCGGCCAGTCTTGGCTTCGCAGCGATCGTCTACGCGCCAATCGCGGCGCTTACCTGGCCGTCAGCCATGCCGGCTCCCAAGGTACTGGGGGCGCTTGCGGGCCTTGCGGTGGTCTGCACCGCGGTGGCGTTCCTGGCATTCTTCGCCCTGATCGCTGAGGCCGGGCCTGCGCGCGCCACAGTGATCACGTACGTCAACCCGGCGGTCGCGGTAGTGCTCGGCGTGCTGGTGCTCGGCGAGCGGCTGACCGTGACCATGGGCGTGGCCTTCGCGGCCATCCTCGGCGGATCGGTGCTGGCAACCAGGACGAGCCGCCCCGCTGCCCAGGCTGGCAGTACTGGCGCGGACGGGGCTGCCGGCGAGCGGCCCGCCGCGGACAGTGTTGCCGGAGACACTGCTGCGGCCGCAGGCCAGGCGACAGCCGGCGGGTTATCAGAGCGCGCGCCGAGGGCCACCAGACTAGACTCGCGCGGGTGATCGATCTCAAGGCCGCCAGGCAAGATCCGCAGACTTATCGTGCCGCCCTGGCCAGGCGTGGCGCGGCAGACGACTTTGATGCGCTCCTAGCGGCCGATGCCAGCTGGCGATCGCTCACCGAGCGAGCTGAAGCCCTGCGCGCTGCCCAGCGAAGCTCGTCGAAAGGCAAGCCGACGCTGGAGCAGATCGAGCAACTGCGGGCGCTGAAAGAAGAGCTCGACCAAGCGCAGGCTGAGCTCGGCGATGCCGCGCGGCAGCGTGATGAGCTGCTGGCCCGGATCCCGAACCTGCCAGATCCCACTGCGGCCGACGGCATGGACGAGGAAGACGCGCAGCTCGTCAGGACGTGGGGCGAGCTCCCGGACTTCAAGTTCGAGCCGAAGGATTCCACCGAGATTGTCTCGGCCCGCGGCTGGATTGACATGGCGCGCGGCGCCAGGCTGAGCGGCTCCAGGTTCGCCTACCGGATCGGCGATGTCGCACTGACCGAAATGGCGCTTTACCGGTATGTCATCGACAAGCTGACCAATCGCGGCTTCCTGCTTGTGCTACCGCCGATTCTGGTGAGCGAGCGAGCCATGTACGGCACCGGCTTCCTGCCGACCGAGGCGTCGAATCTCTATCACCTGGAGCACGACGACCTTTATCTGACCGGGACCTCCGAGGTCGCGCTCGCGGGCATCCACGCCGACGAGCGGCTCGAGGAAGCGGATCTGCCTGCCCGGTACACCGCGTTCACGACGAACTTCCGGCGGGAAGCCGGAGCGGCCGGCAAGGACACCAGGGGCATGTTCCGGGTGCACCAGTTCGACAAGGTAGAGATGTTCGTCTACAGCCCGCCCGAGCAATCGCGGGAGATCCACGACCAGTTGCTGGCCATTGAAGAGGAGATCGCGCAAGAACTGGGCCTGCCGTACCGGGTGATGAACATCGCTGTCGGCGACCTCGGCGCGCCAGCCGCGAAGAAGTACGACATCGAAGCATGGTTCCCGGTCCAGCAGCGGTACCGCGAGATCACCTCGTGCTCGAATACCACCGACTATCAGGCGCGACGGCTCAACATCCGGTTCCGCCGCGACGGGAAGCTCGAGTACGTGCACACGCTGAACGGCACGGGCGCGACCGCGCGGGCGCTGCTCTCGATCATGGAGAACTTCCAGGACGAGAACGGCACTGTGGCAGTGCCCGAGGTACTCCGGCGGTTTGGCGCTCCGGCCACCCTAGGGACGCCCGCCAGCTAAGACGGCGGCCCGCTAAAGCCACAACTCAGCGTCGCCCGAGCCGTCTGGGCCGGCCGAGTCAATCGATCCCAGCCGGGCCGCCGCCTGTCGAGGCCCCGGACAGCCCGGTCAGCAGCGCCGCGCCGACCGGAACGCCAAGCCCAGAGCACGCATCCCAGCCGGGCCCGGCGCTGTAGGCGCCGTTGCTCCCGCTGGTGATGTCGCGCAACCCGGCCACGGGCTCGCCGGGCTCGATACCGCCGTACAGGGCTGGCTGCAGTAGGCCCAGCCGCGTCCCGAGCGACTGCGCGAGCCTGGCCGTCAACGCGGCCCACAGCGGCGCGACGGCGCTGGTGCCGCCGATCACGCTGTCCTGTCCGTCGACCAGCACCTGGTAGCCAGTTGCCGGATCAGCGTTGCCGGCCACATCGGGCACGCCGCGGCCGGTATTCCCGGCCGGGTTGGCCGGGACGCCAGCGGTTGCCTGCCAGGCGGGCAGGGCGAACGTCTCGCTGACTCCGCCGCCGGTCGCGCCGCCCTGGCTGCCATCATTCCAGACGGTTTCCGAGGTCACGGTGCCGGTCGCCGGGTCCGCTTGCAGGCTGGTGCCGCCACAGGCCAAGGCGTGGGGGCTGGACGCGGGGAAGTCGGTGTGCGGGTTACCGTCGCTGACCCCGTCGCCGCTGCCGTTGTCCCCGGCCGCCACCGTCACCGTCACGCCGAGCGCGACTCCATCCGCGATCGCCCCATCCAGCGCTGTCATCGACTGCGCCGTCCACGAGCTCTCCGGCCCGCCCCAGCTAATGCTGACCGCGGCTGGGGTCGGCTCGGCCTGCACCGCGTTGGTGACGGCGTCGACGAAGCCTTGGTCGGTGTTAGGCGCGAAGTAGACAAGCTGCGTCGCGCCCGGTGCCACCGAGCCAGCGACCTCGATATCCAGCAGCACCTCGGCGTCGGCCCCGTTAGGCGCCTGGTCCGGAACATTGCTGGCGCCGTCTACCCCGACCGCCGTAACGGACGGGACCTGGATCCCGAGGCCGCTGAAATAGCTGTCCAGGTCGGCGGTGGAGAAGCCGCCGCCAAGCTCGATGATTCCGATCGTCTGGCCGCTGCCGTCGGTGCCTGCCGGGAACTGGTAGATCTCAGCCACCTCCGGCGGGGTGTATGACACCTGGGCGGCTTCCGGCTTGGCTATCCGGAAGTGCGGACTAGCCTGCGGCCTGGTGTCAAAGCCGAGTACGGCGACGACGACGCCCGCCAGCTCGGCCGGGATCTGCAGGCTGCCGCTGCGGTAGCGGTGGGTGACGAGTTCTCCGTGCGGGCCGGGGCTAGTGACCATGCTCAGCTCAGTGCCGAAGGCCTCAGCTAGCGCTCCGGCCGGGCCGGCGACGGTAAGCCGGCGCGATCCCGGGTCTCGCGAAGTCACCTGGATGGCGGGCTCATGGCTTGTCAGGACGCTGGCGACCAGTTCATGATCCGCGGGATCGGAACCGTAACGGCTGCGCAACTCGGCACGTGACAGCCGGGCCGGAGCCCCGTTGGCATCGCGCGGCAAGCTCGCGGCGCGTCGCGTCACCAGCGTGAGCTCGATCCGCTCCTGCGGATCCACCGGTCCGACCGGAACGGCAGCGGGAAGTGGCTCACGATGGCTTCCGGCCAGCGGAACTAACGAGCTCGAGGTCATTGCATCGACCCTTTCTCCAGGGCAGGCGGTGGCCGACGTCCCCAAGGCCGCCCGGCTGCTGCTGACTGACGGCGCATCTCCCGTCGGCTCACAGTAAACCGCGCAGCCGCCCGCAACGCAGCGCTAGCTCTGGGATATGGACTGTCCTGCACCCCACGGGCGGGCTCAGCCGGCCTGACAGGCGCGGCCTCGCCCCGGTCGAGGCGCGCGGCTGATACGTCCAGCGCGAGCGCAAGCGCAAGCGTGACACCGATGCCGACCGCGGCGCCGCCGATCGTGTCAGTGACATAGTGATATTTTGCCGCCACCAGGCCAAGTGCGACGGCTATGCCGAAGCCTGTAGCTAGCACGCCAAGGACGATGCGCAGCGAGGCAGGGGCTCTCGTGGCCGGCGGATCGATCAGCAGCACCGCGACGCAGGTGATCAGCGCGAACGTGGCGGTCGTGTGTCCGCTCGGGAAGCTCAGGAAGTCGATATAGACCCGGTGGATGACGTGCTTGAGCATCTCAGTGATGCCAGCGGCCACCGGCACCGCGAGCGCCACCATGATCGCGCCACGGTACCTTCGCAGGGCCAGGCAGCAGTAGCACAACACCACCGTCAGCAGTGCCATCGGAACCGTGTCGCCCACGGCGGCCAGCGGATCGAGCCCGGCCCGGTGCGGCCAGACCGCGCGGAACACTGCCTTGTCGAGGGCGTCAGGAGTACTGCCGTGGTAGAAAAGTGCGCTCAGCACGCCGACTGTCACGCCGCACACAACAAGGATTGCGAGGGCGGCAAGCCGGAACCGCAGCGGTATCAGGCGCTGCGTGCTGGGACTAGCTGGCCCAGTTGGACCTGATCCAGTCGGATCTGATCCTGGCCGAGCTGGCACAGGTCGAGCTGGCACAGTCACGGCTCGGCCTCCCACAGCTCGTTCCCGCCCGGCTGACCAGGCTACCTGGTCACGATGGCACGCGGCGGGATCCGTCCGTCGACGCTAGGCCAGCGAGGACGCTAGGCCAGCTAGGACTCTTCGGTCTTGGTCAGCAGGCGCGCGCTCCACTTCTCCTCGATGTGGCCATACCGCCAGACCAGGACGGCTGTTATCCAGGTCACGATGAACAGGCCAACGATCGCGAAGCCAGCCACGTTGATGTTGAAGTCGCGCATGATGCCCCAGAACCCGCCGGCCTGGCTGAGGCCTTTCACTTCAGTGGAGATGAGGCCGAGGGTCTCGATCCCGCCGACGAGGAAACAGATACCGACGGACAAGCCGGTGATCGCCAGGTTGTAGAACACCTTGCGCACCGGGTTGAAGAAAGCCCATCCGTAGGCCAGGTTCATGAAGATGCAGTCGCTGGTGTCCATCAGGGCCATGCCGGCCGTGAACAGGACAGGCAGGCAGCAGATCGCGTACCAGGGGATGTGCTGCAAGGCCAGGAACGCCGTGGTGCCGAGCAGCAGCACTTCGGTCGTCGTATCGAAGCCCAGCCCGAACAGGAACCCGACCGGGTAGAGCTGCCATTCCTTGCTGATCGCTCGCGTCCACCGGCCGAAGAACCGGTAGAAGAAGCCGCGGTTGTCGAGTTGCCGCTCAAGCTCTGCCTCGTCGAATGCACCTCGCCGCATCGCGCGAAAAACGCGGACGATGCCGGCCAGGATGACCAGGTTCAGCCCGCCGATGAGGAACAGGAACCCGGCCGAGACCAGCGTGCCGAACACGGTGCCGAACTGCTGCAGCCCGGAGCCCGCGTGCAGGACCTGGCTGAAAACGACCTTCTCGGCCACCACGATGCCCACGCCCATCGCGACGACAACAGTGGAGTGGCCGAGCGAGAAGAAGTAGCCGAAGCAGAATGGCCGCGGCCGTCCGGTTCCCTTGCGCTCGTTCATCTCCTTGCGGGTGGTGTTGTCGATGACCGCGATGTGGTCGGCGTCGAACGCGTGCCGCAAGCCGAGCGTGTAGGCCAGGACGCTGACGCCGATTCCCAGGCCGCGGTAATGCGCGGGTATCACGAACGCGACAAAGACGCCGAACCCGGCCAGGTGCATGGCGACAATCGAGGCGTACATCAGAGTTACCCGGCGCCGTTCGGCCGGGGTCATAGCTGCGAAGGACTGCCTGATCAGGTGGCCCGCGCGGGGCTTGCGGGCTGCGGTCGGGGCCGTCACTGTTCGCAGGCTAATCTAGTTGCAAATTAGTCGCAAGTACGGATTAGGTGCACTACGACGACGCCGCGGCGGCTGCTGGCCCGTCAGGCGACCCAGGTTCCCTAGGGTGGAGACGGGGTTTCCTAAGGCACAGTGGTCGCTAGGCACGGTGTTCGCTAGGGCACGGTGTTCGCTGGGGCACGGGACGGTGCCCGAAACAGGGAGAAAAGCATGACCACCTTCAGAACGGCCGACGTCGACGGCGGCGGAACAGCCGCAGGCCCGGCGGTAACCGTCGGGGCCCGCCCGCTGACGGCCGAGGAAGTGGTCGCGGTCGCCCGGCGCGGAGCACAGGTCGTTGTGGCCGCCGAGGCCATGGCAGCGGTGCGGCACGGCCGCGAGATCATCGACGCGCTGGCCGACGACACCGAGCCGCATTACGGCGTCTCCACTGGCTTCGGTGCGCTGGCCACCCGGCACATCCCGGCCGAGCGGCGCGCTCAGTTGCAGGCGAGCCTCATCCGCAGCCACGCGGCCGGCTCCGGGCCGCCGGTGGAGACCGAGGTGGTCCGGGCGCTCATGCTGCTCCGGCTGGCCACTCTGGCCACCGGCCGGACCGGTGTCCGCGAGATCACTGTGCAGACCTACGCAGCGCTGCTGAACTCTGGCTTCACCCCGGCAGTACCCGAGTACGGCAGCCTCGGCTGCTCCGGCGACCTCGCCCCGCTGGCTCACTGCGCGCTAGCGATCACCGGGCAGGGGGTGCTCACCGATGCCAGCGGCCGCGAGTACCCGGCTGCTGAGGCCCTCGGCGCAGCCGGGATCACGCCGGTCCAGCTGCGTGAGAAAGAAGGCCTGGCGCTGATCAACGGCACCGACGGCATGCTGGGAATGCTGGTGCTGGCCATCACCGACTTCCGCGACCTGCTGCGGATCGCCGACATCACGGCAGCGATGAGCGTCGAGGGCCTGCTCGGCACCGACGCGGTCTTTGCCGCGGATCTGCAGGCGCTGCGCCCCCATCCGGGCCAGGCGGCAGCAGCGGCGAACATGCGCGCGTTGCTGGCCGACAGCGCGATCATGGCCAGTCACCGGGGGCCTGAGTGCACCCGAGTGCAGGACGCGTACTCGCTTCGGTGTGCTCCGCAGGTCGCCGGAGCGGCCAGGGATACTGCCGACCACGCCGCTCTGGTGGCCGGGCGTGAACTGGCCTCGGCCATCGACAACCCGGTCATCACGCCGGACGGCCGGCTCGAGTCCAACGGCAACTTCCACGGCGCGCCTCTCGGGTACGTGCTTGACTTCCTCGCGATCGCAGCCGCTGACGTGGCGAGCATGTCTGAGCGCCGCACCGACCGGTTCCTGGATGTTGCCCGGAACCAGGGGCTCAGTCCGTTCCTGGCGGCCGACCCAGGCGTCGACTCCGGCCACATGATCGCGCAGTACACCCAGGCGGGCATCGTGTCCGAGCTGAAGCGGCTCGCGGTGCCAGCCAGCGTGGACTCGATCCCGAGCTCGGCGATGCAGGAAGATCACGTCTCGATGGGCTGGTCGGCGGCGCGGAAGCTGCGCCGCGCTCTGGACGGCCTGCGGCGAGTGCTGGCAATCGAGTTGCTGACTGCCGCGCGCGGCCTTGAGCTGCGCGCGCCGCTGGCGCCCGCGCCCGCCACCGGAGCGGTTCTGGCCGGACTGCGCGCAGTTGCGCCCGGCCCCGGGCCGGACCGGTACCTGGCACCCGAGATCGAGGCCGCGATCGGTTACCTAGCGGACGGCAGTGCCGTGCAGGCGGCCGAATCGGTAACCGGTCCGCTACGGTAACCGCGCACCGGCTGCCTTCCGGGTCTACACCGTAGTGGTTCGATGGGTACATAAGGCACGAATCACCCCGGCCTTAGCCGCCGAACAACTGCGGTGTCGGGCGTGGCGGCCCCGGAGCTGGTGCTTGCTCAGATGACCGGCGGCCGGCCCGCCTTGGTCATCCGCCACACGGTCTGCAAAGAGATCGGCCGCCGCTCACCCGGATCGGTCCGCCAGCCCTCGGCGAAGCCGGCGAACCAGGTCTTCAGCGCGCCGGGCAACCGCCGTTCCCTGATGATGGTTAGCGCGGTCCAGTCCAGCAGGTACACCAAGCCCAGCAGCCAGGGCAGGTTGCGCCGGGCGAGCAGTACCCGGTTGCGGCCGTCGTAGCGGTACCAGATGTCATGCCGCTTGTTCGACACCGGCGGATGGCACATCCGGGCGTCGGCGTCGTACTCCAGCGTGTAGCCGCGCTCCATGAGCTGCCAGGCCAGGTCAGTCTCCTCATGCGCGAAGAAGAACAAGTCCGGCAGCCCGCCCGCCTCCAGGTACGCCGAGCGCCTGGCCGCGAAGCCCGCGCCGACGAACGTGGTCACCACCGAGGACCGGTCCGGGTCGCCCGCTCGCAGCCGCGGCACGTGCCAGCGGACGCCGGTACCGCCGGTCGGGTCGACCACCCGGAAGGCCAGCACGGCGAGCCGCGGATCGGCCGCGAACCGTCCGGCCACGTGCTTGGCGATGCCCGGATCGGAGAACCAGCCGTCGTCGTCCAGGAACATCACGACATCCCCCGAGCTGGCCTCGACGCCGGCGTTGCGGCCGCCCGCCACGCCCAGGTTCTCCGGGAGCAGGACTGTCTTCACATCGCCAGGGACCGTCGGCAGCTCAGTGCCGTTGCCGACCAGGACGAGCTCGACGCCGTCGGCGCGCAGCGGCTCAGTGCTCTCGATGGCTCGCTTCAGCTCGGCAGGCCGGGTGCCCATCGTGATGATCACGCAGGACACCGACGGCGACGCCGACACCGGCCCCGCCACCAGACCCGAACCCTCGCCCGCTTGCTGGCTCACGACAAGCGCCGGGAGGCCATGATCGCGCCCAGATGCGCGACAACCATCAGCGCGGCCACGATCAGGCAGACGATGAGCAGCACCTGCGTGGCGAGCACTCCGCCCCTGATCGCGTCCGCGATGGCGGCCAGCAGCACCAGCACGGACAGCTCGATCTGCTGGATGATCCGGTGCACCTTCAGCACGCTGGCGGCCCGCCGCGCTGCCGCCAGCCCGGCTGCGCGCGGCTGCAGCGACTCGTTGTCATGTGACGGCGGCAGGCCCTGGATAGCCCGCGCGATGATGACATTGTCGGTCTCGGCCTTGACCAGGCAGGCGAGCACCGCGGCCGCCAGGCCCGCGGTCACGAACTTGCCGGAAATGGTCAGTTCGCCCTGGGCGCGCACGCCGAGCCCGATCAGCATCGCGCTCTCGCACAGGTAGTGGCCGACCCGGTCCAGGTAGATGCCGCCGGCCGAGGTTCGCCTGGTCAGCCTGGCTAGTTCGCCGTCGGAGCAGTCGAACAGCAGCGCCAGCTGGACCAGGATCGCCGCCACGATCGCGGTAACCAGCCCGCCGAACGCGATCACCACGCCGGCCGCGACGCCGCAGGCGATGAACGCGAGCGTAACGGCATTCGGCGACCAGCCCAGCCTGGCCAGCAACCAGGTAGCCCGCGGCGAGATCTTGCGCATGTACAGGCGGCCGAACAGGTGCTCGTCGTTCACCCGGTCGACGACCCAGCGCGGCTGGCCCTCCGACTTCACCTCGCTCAAGCTCGGCCGGGTCATGTGCCTCCAGTTCGGATCCTGCGTAGCCTCCGCAACATGGTAGGGCCAGCGGCGGCCAATCGGGATCAGTCGCGGCCGGCCTGGCCGGCCCCGGCCAGCTATTCTCCCCAGCATGCAGCCGATACCGCCCGAGCTCGCCGGTCATCCTGACCGGCTGAAGTGGAACGCGCGCTACAGCGGCGGTTTCATGCCGTCATTCACCGCGCACCCGCTGGCCGAGCAGGCCCTGACGCTGCCGATGCCGGACGGCCCGGTCCTCGAGCTCGCCTGCGGCCCGTCCGGCAGCGCGCTGCTCGCCGCAGCCGCCGGCCGGCCCGTAACTGCGGTCGACGCATCCGACGTTGGGCTCGGCCTGCTGGCTGGAGAAGCGCGGCGCCGGGGGCTTGACGGCCTGTTCACGCTTGTCCTTGCTGATCTTGGCAGCTGGCGGCCGGCCGCCGCCGCGTTCTCGCTCGTGCTCTGCACGGGTTACTGGGATCGCACGGTCTTCGAGTACGCCACGACTGCCGTTCGCGACGGCGGCCTGCTGGCCTGGGAGGCGCTCACGGAGGCGGCGCGCCGCGGCCGACCGCACCTGCCTGCCGAGTGGTGTGCGGGCCCCGGCGAGCCGGCCTCGCTCCTTCCGCCTGGCTTCGACGTGGTCAGCCAGGTTGAGGCGGGCCCGGAGCCGCCGCCGAGGCGCAGGCTGCTTGCCAGGCGCCAGGCAGAGCCGGCCAGGGCGGGAACGGGGCTCTCATCAGCTGGCGGCTAGTCTGCCCGGCGCCCGGGTAAGCAGCGACGGTGCAAGCAGCGCCCGTGCAAGCAGCGACGGTGCAAGCAGCGAGTAAGGCCCGGCACGCCACGCCATCAGGTAGTTTTACCGGATGCTCGGGCCTGGCTGGGCGGTGGATATCGTCGCCGCTCTCGCAGCGTTCGCGATCGCGCTCGTGGCAACTCCGGCCGGCATCTCGGGCGCGGTCCTGCTACTGCCGTTTCAGGTCAGCGTCCTGCGCACGCCGAGCCCGGCAGTTACCCCGACGAACCTGCTTTACAACGTGGTCGCGGCACCTGGCGCGCTTTATCGCTACTGGCGGCAGGGCCAGAGCGGCGGGCGTCTGACCCTGATCCTGCTCAGCGGAACGCTGCCCGGAGTCGTGGCGGGATCCGTCATCCGGGTGGAACTGCTGCCCGGCCCCGTGGTCTTCGAACTGGTCGTCGCTGCCGTCCTGATTCCGCTGGGCCTGTGGCTCGCAGTGAGCAGGCCGCGGCAGGTCGCTGCTACCTGGCTCGTGCCGGACGACCCGGCCGGGCTGGGGCGAACGCGCGGATCGCCGTTCTTGCTGGTGATGCTCGCCACCGGGGTGGGCTGCATCGGGGGGATCTACGGAATCGGCGGCGGATCGATCCTGGCACCCATCCTGATCGGGACCGGCCGCCGCCCAGCCGACGTTGCGCCTGCCGCGCTCGCGAGCACGTTCGTCACCTCGGTGGCCGGGGTGGTCACCTTCACGATCCTGGCGGCCAGCCGGTCGGGCGCGGTCGCGCCGGACTGGCCCACGGGATTTGCCCTCGGCGCTGGCGGGCTGGCGGGCGCCTACTTCGGCGCGCGGCTGCAGTCGCGCCTTCCGGACGCTGCTATCAGGAGGATCGTCGGCATTCTGGTCGTGGCCATCGGCGCCCGCTACCTGTGGTCCGGGCTTGGCTGATTGCGGCACCGCCCGCCGTCGAGCGCCGCCGCGATCGCCGTGCCGAGAGCCCTGGCCACCGGGGGCGGGAACGCGTTGCCGACCTGCCGGTAGGCGGCAGTCTTGCGGCCGCTGAACTGCCAGGAGTCGGGGAAGCCCTGAAGCCTTGCCACCATCGGCACGGTCAGCTTCGGCCGCTGGTCAGGCGGGAAGTCTGGCCCTGGCGGGCTGTCGGCGATGCCGAGCCCGTCCACGCCCAGGTCACGCCAGGCCGCGCGAGCACGGGTCGGTCCGAGATCGGGGCCTCCGTGCTTCTTGCTGCCGCCGACGATTGTCGGTGCGATCCGGTCTGCCTGCCTGGCCCAGTCGGTCGCGCCCGGCCAGCCCGCTGAGCCCATCAGATCGGCCAGCGTGGCGCCAACGCTCGGCGGCGGGGTCGGCAGGGGCTCGGGCCAGCGGAACCGCGCCGCCCACGGCTGCGCGATCGCGACCAGCACGAACCGCGGCCGAAGCTGCGCAACGCCGTGCTCACTTGCGTTGACGAGCTGCCACCAGGCCCGGAAACCGAGTTCACCCAGCCGCTCAAGGACCTGGCCCCGATAACGGTCAAACCTTGCTGCGGCCAGACCGCGCACGTTCTCCAGCAGTACGGCGCGCGGGCGGATCTCCGCGATGAGCCGCAACGCCTCCGGGAACAAATCACGTTCGTCAGCATCGCCAAGCTGCCGGCCAGCGATCGAGAACGGCGGACAGGGAACGCCGCCGGCGAACAGGTCGACATCAGCGAAGCCGCGCCCGTCGAGGCCGGCCACGTCGCCTTCGATGATCTTCCAGTCCGCGCCGCGGTTACGGCGGAGGGTCTCGCAGGCGTCGAGGTCGATCTCGATCACCGCCGCATGGCTGAAGCCAGCCTGCTCAAGACCGAGGGCCTGACCCCCGGCGCCCGCACAGATCTCCACGACCGTCAGTTCGCCCACGCAGCCTCCTGCAGCACCAGTCAGGCTGATTCTGCTAGCCGGCTGCGGCCAGGGAGAGACCCCACGCCGTCGGGGCGGCCGCCGACTCTTGCCGGCTCAGCTCACGGCGACAGTCAGCACGCCCCGGTTAAGCGTCCCAGCGCACATGCAGGGACGCCGGCTTGCGGAACACCAGCCCCTGGGGAGCGCTCGGCTTGCCAGGATCCAGCCGGAGTCCGGGCAGCTGGTCCAGCAGCGCACCCAGTGCTGCCCGCGCTTCGGCCCTGGCTAGCTGCGCGCCAACGCAGAAGTGCGGGCCGACGGCGAAGGACCAGTGCTGCCGGGCGTTCCGGCGGTGCAGGTCGAATCGATCGGGATCGGCGAACACGGCCGGATCCCGGTTGGCCCCGGCTAGTGACACGACGACGAGGTCACCGCGCCTGATTTCGCCACCGCCGAGCGCGGTGTCGGCTGTCGCGTACCTGTCCACGACCGCGGCTGCTGGCTCCAGCCGGAGCGCTTCTTCGACGGCGCTGTCAGTAAGGTCCCTGTTGACAGTCACCTCACGAAGCGCGGCTTCGTTGCGGAGCAGATACCAGACCGCGTTACAGATCATTCCCTCGGTAGTTTCGATGCCGCCGAACAGCATGACCGCGGCGTTCGAGACGATCTCGCCCACCCCGAGCTCTCCGGCCACTGCGGTGAGCACGGAGTGCTTGTCCGACCGCTTAAGGCTCGCCGTCACGCGGTCGCTCAGCTCGCCGAACGCCGCGGTGGCTGCTGCAGGAACGCCGACGGTCGGTCCGTCACCCTCAGACAGGGCAGACACGCCCGCCACGATGGCGTCGTACCAGGCGAGCAACTGTGACGGCGCGACGTCCAGACCGAGCATCTCGGCCATCACCGATACGGCGAGCTGCCCGGCCAGGCCACGCCGCAGTTCAGCGCCGGTCCCGCTTGCCGCTAGCGTCGCGACCAGGCGGGCGGCCTCGCGTTCGCAGGCCTGAGCCAGCTCGGCACGCGCCGGCGGCAGGCGCAGCGCGGTTGCGAACGGTCCGCGATGGCGCGAGTGCTCGGCGCCATCCAGCGACAGCATGCTCGGTCCGACCACGCGTGCTGTGGTGAACCGCGGGTCGTCGACGGTGAACGCTCCCGGATCACGGAGCACCTGATCAGCCAGGTCCGCGCGGGTAACCAGCCAGCCTGACAGGGCCGGCAGCCACGAGACCGGTTCAGCCTCGCGCAGTCGCTGCAGGATCGGGTGCGGGTCCGTTGCCAGCGACGCAACGGTCACCTCAGCGCCAAGCGGATACTTCGCCCTCGCCACGTTCTTATCCTGGCCGATCAGGCTGGACGTGCTGATACGCAGGTCCGCCCCTGCGGCTCCCGCAGGCCGGTCAGGCTCCCGTGCATTTCATGAATTTGACTCGGTGCTGGCATCACCGGGCTTCTCACGGTTGGCCAGGAAGGTTTCCGGCGGCGGTGCGCCCCATAGCTGCGGCGGCACGTCCCAGTCACCGGCGACCCAGCAGTCGTCGATCTGGTCGATGTCGGAGAACCACTCGATCCAGCTGCCCCACGGGTCCGGGTTGTAGTGGAAGAAGTTCGAGCCGATCGTGTGCCGGCCGAGGCCCCAGCCGGCGCCCCGCCCGCGTGAGCGCATCCGGTCGGCGCCGATCGCGATGGCATCGATCGAGGGCACCTCGAAGCTCGCGTGATGGAAACCCGGATGGGTCGAGCTGATGAACCCGAAGACGTGGTGGTCGCCGCGCCCGGCGTTGAGGAACGTCACGAAGTCATGGTGGACGGTGTCGCTGATCTTCAGCCCGAGCACTTTGGTGTAGAAGTCGGTCATCACGCCGGGCTGCGGGGTGAATAGGAGCGAGTGCCCGAGCCTGCGCGGATTCACGTCACCAGTAACTTCGCGCCAGGCTGCCCTGCCGACACGCTGCCTGCTGGCACCAGAGTTGACCAGGATCTCAGGGACCGGCCTGGGCGGCGCTTGCTCGGCCACCAGCAACTGGACCGCATTGCCGTCCGGATCGCGCAGCCAGGTGCCGGACTCCGCCGCTCCGGCTGGCGGCTCGATCAGCGGCGTTCCGGCTCGCTCGAGCGCGGCCAGCACGTCGTCCTGGCTGCCGGGAGCCAGCGTGAACGAGACGTGGTGCAGCCGCTTGACCGGGCCTTGCACCATGCGCACCTGCTCCTGGCTGCGCCCCGGGCACTGCGCCAGCAGCGCGCTGCCCGCCTGCACGGTCTCCAGGCCGAAATCGGTCAGGAAACCGTCGGCGACCTCCAGATCGGGAACCTCGAGCGCGTAGTGATGAAGTCCGGAGATCACCGGTTTCCCCTTTCACAACTTCAGGCACCGGATTGAGGTCCAGATTGGCGCCTGTGTTTAACACCCTAGTTGCTTGGTGGCTCCAGCCGGTCGATTTGTCGGTTATGTGGTCACCAAACAACCGGGGTGTCGAAAAGGATTACGGACGCGCATTTCCGCTGCCGTTGAGCGCCGGATGCAGGAACGGGGTGAGCGCGGCAATGACCGCGTCGCAGAGCGCGCCGGTGCGATGGATCGCGTTGCCGGTCATGAAGCCAACGAATCCTTCGGCGCGGTTCGCGTCGGTGCGGCCGAAGACGACATCGCAGGCTTCGCCAAGCTCCCGGCCAGCCTGCACGAGTTCCATGAGGGCGGGCGGCACCTGCATCCGCAGCGTGCTGCCGACACCTTCCCGGCCGGCCCGGTCGACGATGACGGCCCAGCCGGAATTGAACCAGGAGCCCTCGGTCTGCTCCAGGCCGCCCTCGATGCCGACACCGTAGTCGGCATCGCCGCGACCGATTGCCCGGATGGCCCTGTTCCGGGCGCCGCGGATAGTCTCGGCGTCTGTCATCGGCTGGGCTGCGACGCCGGACAAGACGTCGCAGCCGTGCACGGCGTCAAGGACTCCCGGCCACAGGGTTCCGAAGGCGAGCCGGGCCGCCTCGATCTTGGCAGGGTTGAGCGATCCGACCGCGACAATCATGCCGCCCGATGGTAGCCGGGGCTGGCCGGCTGCGGGCAGACTAACCGCCGGCCATTGCTCCGACGATGAGGTAGGGCTCGGCGCCGCTGGCGACCGCGTCCGGTAGCGAGGAGTCCGGCGCTTCATGCGACAGGTCCTCCTCGCACGCGAAGAACCGGATGAACGCCCGCCGCTGCTGAGTTTCCTGGTCGCGGATGGTGCCGCGCAGCATCGGGTACCTGCCTTCGAGCGCGTCCAGCACCGATCGCTGGCAGATCGTGCCGGTGAGCTCGAGCTTTACCTCGCCCTCGATGCCGGCCAGCCGCCGCAGATGAGCAGGTAGCACCACGCGGATCATGGCAGCGTCTGCACCTCGACGGACAGCACTGCGGGCAGGTCGCGGACGATCGGCGCCCAGCTGTCGCCCGCATCGGCCGACGCGTACACCTGGCCGCCAGTGGTACCGAAATAGATCCCGCAGTCGTCCAGCGAGTCGACGGCCATCGCGTCCCGCAGCACGTTGACGTAGCAGTGCTGCTGCGGCAACCCGTTGGTGAGCGGCTCCCAGTCGTCACCGCCAGTGCGACTGCGGTAGACCCGCAGCCGGCCGTCGGGCGGGAAGTGCTCCGAGTCGCTCGTGATCGGGACCACGTAGATGGTCTCCGGCTCGTGCGCGTGGACGTCTATCGGGAAGCCGAAATCGGTTGGCAGGTTACCGCTGATCTCCCGCCAGGTCTCGCCGGCGTCGTCGGTGCGCATGACATCCCAGTGCTTCTGCATATACAGCACCTCGGGCCGCGACGGATGCATCGCGATCCGGTGGACGCAGTGGCCAACCTCGGCGTCCGGGTCGGGGATGCCCTCGGACTGCAACCCGTGGTTCACCGGTCGCCAGGTATTGCCCTTGTCGTCCGACCTGAAGGCGCCCGCCGCGGAGATGGCCGCGAACATCCGGCTCGGCGTCGCCGGGTCCAGGATGATCGTGTGCAGGCACATCCCGCCGGCGCCTGGCTGCCATGAGGACCCCGACCCGTGACCACGCAGGCCCGGCAGTTCCTGCCAGCTGTTGCCGCCGTCGG
>Ga0335075_10003991_pt1 | contig 23150 bp, 24 predicted proteins | sample Lox_Sample_24_FD_206723 | JGI IMG/M metagenome (GOLD analysis project Ga0335075, IMG submission 206723) | Soil microbial communities from Loxahatchee National Wildlife Refuge, Florida, United States - Lox_Sample_2.4 | ecosystem: Environmental > Terrestrial > Soil > Wetlands | place: USA...
TCCCAGCTTCACCCGTCTGGACCGGCGCCGGCGACCTCCTGGTCCGCTGCCGAACCTGACGCGTTGTCCCAGCTTCATCCGTCTGGACCGGCGCCGGCGACCTCCTGGTCCGCTGCCGAACCTGGCGCGTCGAGCGAGCCTCACTCGTCTTATCTGGGGCCGATGACCGCTTACTCCATTGCCTGACAGCCAGATAGCCGACGATGAACACTCCGGCGGCCGCCGCAAGCGGTACCCAGCGTTCCCGCGCGCTTTTGGCTCCCTTCGTGACCGTCCGGCGTACCGGCTCGGGCGTGGCCTGCCAGACCGGCGCGCCCACCGCGGCTGCGCGGTTACGCAGCTGATCCCTTCCGCCTGCGCCGGTCGACATCGCCCTTTGCCGGGCGGCCCCGGTCCTGCCAGCCACCTGCGTGCGTACGCTCCCCGCGCGGCCGATGGCATTCCTGCGCGCCTGGACCGTCGAATTCTTCATCCTCCCCGACAGCTGGGCCGCCTTGGCCCGCGCTCTGCTCTTGACGTCTACTCTGGCTGCCAGCTCCTGCACTGTCTCGCCCAGCTGTTCGCGGGTCCGCTCGATCTCCGCCTCCAGCTTCCGGGGATCATCGGCGGGCGCGACTACCCGGCCGGTCAGCGGGGCGGTCTCCGGCTTGTCGGCGTCGGCAGCGGACGGCGTGGCCTGGGGAGCACGCTCGCGGTCGGACGCTTCCGCATCGGAAGGGGACCGCTGCGCAGGTACTTCGGCAGCGGATTGCTGCCCCGGGGCTTCGGCGCCGGATTGCTGCCCCGAGGCTTCGGCGCCGGACTGCTGCGCAGGGGCTTCGGCGCCGGACTGCTGTACAGGTGCTCCTGCGCTTTCGCTGGTGGTCATCGCCGTGCCCTTTCCTTGATCACATCCATATCGGTCTTGATCCTGGCAACAGACTGTTGTGGTACGGGAGAAGCTGCCTTTTGCAGGCGGCTCTTCCCTACGAGAGCCGCTATCGCTGCGACGGCCAGCAGGGCCGCGCCCACGATCAGTGCCGCGAGCCACGCCGCCACCACTCCGGCGATCGCGATGATCGCGCACGCGATGAGGCAGCCCAGGGCATACAGCGCGATCAAGCCGCCGCCACCAAGCATCCCGGCGCCAACACCGGCCTGTTTGCCCTTGCGGGTCATCTCCAGCTGGGCAAGCTTCAGCTCATCGCGCACCAGCACCGAGATCTGCTCAGACAGCAGCTTCACCAGGTCAGCAGTTGAGCGTTCGTGGACAGCAGGTGGTGGCTGCGCGCCGTCTGCGAGATTTCTCATGATCCTCTCTCCGATCCCGTTGGCTGTCTTGAACGTCCACAGGCCTAGACAGCCATCGATTGGGCCTTATCCGCCTTCGCCTTGGTGCGGCGCCGGAGGTGGGCGTTCAGCTCACCGCCCACCAGTACGGCCAGTCCCGCCAGATAGAGCCAGAACAGCAAAATGACCACTCCGGCGAGTGCGCCGTAGGTCTTGCCGTATGAGCCGAACTTGCTCACGTAGAACGAGAACCCGAGCGAGGCGACCACGAAGATGACTGCGCTGGCCAGGCCGCCCACGCTGAACCACTGCCAGTGTCGCGAACGGAGATTCGGCGCGTAGTAGTCGTAGAAGGAAAACAGCAGGGTGATCATCAGGATCGTCAGCAGCCAGCGGAAGATCGTCCACCCGACCAGGAAGCCAGTGTGGCCGAAGGGCAGGTGATTTTCGATCCCCGTGCCTATCGACGCGCCGAACACGATCAGTGCCGCCGCGGCACCCCCTAGCACAACCGTCGCCAGCATGAGCGGGATGGTCCGCAGCCGCTTGACCGCGTACTTGCGCTCACCGACCTCGTTGGCGACGTTAAGACCAGTCTCCAGCGCCGCCATACCGCCCGAGGCGGCCCATAGCGCCACCAGTATGCCGATGACCACTGCGGTGACATCTCCCCCGGACGACGACCGGCTTGTGGCGTGGTCGACGGCCTGGGTGAAGACCGAGGATGCCCCGGGCGGCAGGGCCTTATCCAGGCCATTGACCAGCGTGTGCACCGTGCCCGACCCGAGATGGAGGAGGCTGGTCAGGCCGAGCAGCGCGATCAGCGCCGGAAACAGCGCGAGGAACCAGTGATAGGCAAGGCTCCCCGCCGTCATGCTGCAGCGGTCAGTCGAGAACTTCTTCCCGGTAACCTTCAGGGTGTCGCGCCAGGCGGACTCGGTGGTATCGGGCTGGGTGGCGGTATCGGCCTTGGTGGCGGTATCGGCCGACGCGTGACGCTGTGCCGGGACCGCATCGGCGCCCGGGGCCGACACGTTATGCAGAGGGTTCCGCTCGGCCATTTCACGCCCCCCATCAAGCGGTGGCCTGGTCACCTGCCGGACCCGGTTGCTCGGCTCAGCAAGCCAGCGGCCCGGCAGCGAAGTCTGGGGCTCCAACGGTCAACCACGGCAAGTCTCAGATCGGCTGTCGGAGTTGGGCTGATCGTGCTCACCGAACTACCCGACGGCGCGGAGCGCCCCGCACAGCTTGTCCAGCTCATGCCAGACCTTGGCCGTGCTATGTTTTTGTTACGTCATCCTAACTCTCGGTCAACCCTACGCTTCGGCCGTCCCGACTGTCACTACCGTGTGCCCCTTCCGGCGCGCCCGGCCCAGCCGCGGCGCGAGGGCCGACACGCGCGGCTCAGCCCCCGGTCCACGAGACCGGTACGATCCGCGCCGCGGCCTTCACCCTCACGCGCAACCCCAACGGGACCGACACGCTGACCATCAACCCGGAAGTACTCCTCGAGCCCAGCACGCTGCAAAACGACCTCGCCAAATACGGCATCCCGGCCAAGGTCACCATCGGCAGCTTCTGTTCTTCCCATCCAGCTCCGGCGGGTTTCTCACAGGTCGTGACGTTCTACCCGACTTCCGCTGGTCGCATCAGCCCGTCACAGAACCCGACCATCACGATCGACCCCCGTCGCGCGGCATCGTCATACGCTTCCACCATGGACCGGGTGGCAACGGCAGGTACTAACCAGCGCCTTACCGGGTTTGATCGCCTGCACGCCGAGGGGCGGCAGGCTGTGCTGACCGGCGCTCACCGGGTCGAGTGCGTCCCAGCCGATGGCAACCCTCGCTGGGCGGTGGGCGCAGTCCTGCGGCCTGACCCCCGGGCGGCACAGGCGATCGAGCAGGTTGCCAGAGAAGCAGCGGCCGTCGTCGGCGCGAACCACTGGCTGGCCGGTGCTGCGCGCAGTTCGCACTTGTCCCTGCGCCGGCGCCTGGAACCGCGTCGAAGGCCGATTCTCGCGGGCGACCCGCTTGTGGCCCGCTACGCGGTAGCGCTACGGGCAGCGGCGAGATTCACCGGTTCGGTCCGGTTCATGGTTACTGGCCTAATCTTGACGCCGGTCTCCGTGATGGCGCGTGCCGTCCCGGCTGATGCTTCAGCCGATGGCCTGGCCGCCGCGTTCGGCGCGGCACTGCACGCCGAGGGATGCCACGATGCGGGGTCTGCACCCGCCCTCTGGTATGTCAACTTGGTGTACTTCACCGCCCCCATCCGCGCTGCGGACGAACTGGTTGGCTGGACCGAATCCCGCCAGGACGTCGAGGTGGCCAAGCTCCGGGTCACCGAGATGCAGATCGTCCGATGGGAATACACCGCGACCGGCATGATCCCGATCGGGCTGGCATCAGCCACGCTCCCCCTTTGAGAAGCGCTGTTTGGCCCGCCGCCGGTCTATGGGCATCGTCTCGGCGCGAACAAAGGGGAGGCGAAAAGATAAGCAGATGAGCTACGCGAGTGAGACCGAGCCGCTGCTGGGCTTTCTGAACCAGCAGCGTCACCATGTCCTCGGCATCTTGGAGGGCTTGTCCGATGAGCAGTTGCGGCGGCCGGTGCTGCCGTCAGGCTGGCACTGCCTCGGCATGATCAAGCACCTGGCTTTGTTCGACGAACATTATTGGTTCCGCAGCGTCGTCGGCGGGGAATCATTCGACTTCTTCCCGCAGGGCGAGAACGCCGACTGGCAGGTGGGTCCCGGCGAGTCGGCTGAGGATGTATTCGGCCTGTACCGGGAGGAGATTGAGCGTGCCAACGAGATAATAGAGGCTAACAGGCTCGACCAGCCGCCGCGCCAGCCCGATCCGCACTGGAAGCAATGGGGCGCCGACTTCCCGGACCTCCGGTTCATCATGCTGCACGTGATCAAGGAAACAGCCTGCCACGCGGGGCACCTTGACGCGGTCCGGGAACTCCTCGATGGCCGTCAGTGGATCGTGCTCTGAACGTGGCCTCTTCCTGGCGCACTTCTTGCCCGTCTCGGAGCCGAATTCCTGACGCGTTCGGCGGCATCGTGTGTAGAGCGGCGCTCGCGGGGTAGCGCGTCGAGCGGACCGATAGCCTGGAGGTGAGCGGGAACGACCGACACGATCAGCACCCCTGCCGCGGAAGGTATCGCCGCCCGGCGCGCGGCCGTCGTTTCCTGCTGGCTGTGCGGTATCGAGCTGCACAAGAACCAGATGGTGCCCGACGGGGCCGACGCGTGTGCGGACGTCCGCTGGTTTTGCCAGGATGTGCGGGCATGCACTGAGCGGTGGACATCGTCCCAGCCTCTCGTGCCACCTGCCGAGGTTGCCTGACCCTATGACTGATTGACGAAGCACATAAGAGGAGCGGCGCCTAGCATGAACCCATGGATGGGGAATCTAGGGGGATGCTGTCGCCAAACCCGCATTACTACCAGATTATGGGCCGGGCCGCCGAGATCGCGCGGGCTTTGGGGAGTCCGGCCGGCGGAGCCGAGCACCTGTTCCTGGGGATGCTCCACGACGGCGGGTGGCCGGTAAGCGCAATCTCTGACCTGGTCGACCTCTCCCGCGCCGAGGCGGCTGTGCGCGGAATCCTGGACAGTCCCGGCTACTCGCCCCCGCCTGCTGCCCGGTTCCCCGCCCGTAATGGGTACGTGCAGGCGGGGTGGGGCGTAAGGGTCGCCGTCGAGATGGGCGATTCCTACCTCGGCGTGGACCACGCTTTGCTGGCGATGCTCCGCAACCGGGAATCGGTCCCCGCGCGCGCACTAGCCGGGCTGGCCGATCTTGACGCGCTGGACGCCGCCGTCGTGGAGGCCAAGAACGCCGCGGTCGGCCCGCATGAGGACGCGGCGTTCCTGCCCGAGGGCCAGCAGCTGGACGGCCCGCTGTCGAGAGCAATCAGCGACGCGCTGCCCGAGGGCGCCACGTTCGGCTTCAACGGCGCTGACGGGCAAACGTGGATCCACGTGTTCGGCCCCGGCGGCAGCCTCGGCCGCGAAGTCTCCCGCGAGGTGCTGAACACCGCCCTGGTCAGCCTGGGCCGCCCTGGAATCAGCAGCTAACGCGGTGAAGCCTGCGAGCGTAAGCTGGCGCCGCCTTGGGGAGGCGAGTATCGAAAAGGGCAATCTTCTGGCTCAGTCGTTGATCGCCTGGTAGGCGGCCGTCCAGAAGTCGAGCAAGATCGGCAGCGAAGGTGGCGCGGGTGCCCGCTGGATCATGAGGATGGTCGTCATGTCCTCGGCAGGGTCGTTGTACCAGCCGGTGCCGTACACGCCGGGCCATCCGTAGCTCCCGACCGAGGCGGCCCAGGGATATGACACGCCCGGTGGAGGTCCGGGGTGCGCGCGCTGGGTGCGAACCGACATCCCAAAACCCCAGCCGATGTCGTCAAAGTAGCCTGGCCCGAACCCGGAAACCGCTTTCTGCACCGGCGTCAGGTGGTCGCTGGTCATCAGCGTCACCGACGGCCGCGAGAGCACCCGCTTGCCGCGGTGAGTACCGCCGGCCATCAGGGCCGAGGCGAAGGCGAGGAGATCGTCAGCAGTCGAGACCAGCCCGCCGCCCCCTGATTCGAACGCCGGCGACCGGCTCCAGTACCCGTCGGGGCCGTCTTCGACGACGACCTCGCCGGTGGCGTCATCGCGCTGGTACGCGGTCGCCAGCCGGCCGACGCTCTCGCCACTCACGCTGAAAGCGGTGTCCTTCATCCCCAGCGGCCCGCAGATCCGCTCGCGCAGGGCATCCCCGAACGACATGCCCGTGGCCCGGGCGATGAGCACGCCCGTAACGTCGGCGGCGGTGTGATACATCCATCTCTCACCCGGCTGGTAGACCAGCGGAAGCTTGCCCAGCCGGCGAATCCACTCCTCCGGCGACGGCGGTGGCTCGAGCGCACCCAGCGCGTCGGCGATCGGGACCGTTCCCGGCTCGGCCGGGACGACGCCGGTGCCGAGGGTGAAGGTGAGCAGATCCCGCAGCGTTATGGGGCGTTTCGCCGGTACCGTGTGGTCAAGTGGCCCCTCCGGATCGGCGAGCACGCTCATGTCTGCCAGTTCCGGGAGGAGCGGGTCGACCGGGTCGTCGAGGCGGAGCGTGCAGTCCTCGACGAGCGTCATCGCGCAGGCCGCGACGACCGGCTTGGTCATCGAGCCGACCCGGCAGATAGTGTCGGCTGCCATCGGCGTCCCCGCGCCTGCGCCCTCGAAGGCGAGATTGCCGGTTGCCTCGATGTGGACCTCGCCGTGGCGGGCGACGACGGCCACCGCACCCGGGACGTAGCCGGCGTTGACGTGACGCTCCAGCACCTCTCGCACGCGCGCCAGCCGTTTCGACGAGAAACCACCAGTGGTCACCCACTCCTCCTCATCTTTGCCTCCTTCTGCACTGCGCTGAGCGGCCGCAGCCGTCAGCGCACGGTGAGGCACAGCAGGTAGACGATGGGAGTTGCGGTTACTCATCGCCCTGGCCACGCAGAAAGCTGACGAGATCTCCCGGCCAGGCGAGCCTACGCCGGTGGCGTCACGGGCCACAACGGTCGTTCGTCCCCGCACTAGCGCGGCCGCAGCGCCGCGACTGCCTCTATGGTGGACTGATGGCGTCGGTCAAGCAGTTCCAAGTCACCTTCGACTGCGCAGAACCTGAGCGTGTCGCTCGTTTTTGGTGCGAGGTGCTGGGGTACGTCGTACCGCCGCCACCGCAAGGATTCGCCACTTGGGACGATCTCGGTCGCTCGCTGCCGCCCGAGGACCAGGGTTCATGGTTCGCATGCGTTGATCCCTCAGGTGTGGGCCCGCGACTGTACTTCCAGCGCGTTCCCGAAGGCAAGGTCGTCAAGAATCGGGTGCATCTTGACGTGCGGGTCGGCACCGGGCTCGCGGGCGAAGAGCGCCTGGCCATGCTTGAGGCCGAATGCACACGACTGGTCGCGCTCGGCGCGGTACGCGTGCGACTACTGCCTGCCGATGACGACAACGAGTCGTGCATCGTGATGCAGGACATCGAGGGCAACGAGTTCGATCTCGACTGAGTGCCCGTCGCCTGCCCGGGCTGAACATTGATTAGTAGCGGGGGTTGGGCTGGTCACGTACGGCGGTTTCGAGTGCTGTCAGGCTGGCGGAGAGGTCTTCTGCCTGGCTGGTTTTGACCCATTGCCGGATGGTGGCGGGCAGGGACCGGGGCAGCGCGACGTAGATCGTGGTGTAGACGCCGTAGACGGTGGTGAGCTGGTCTCGTACCTGTTCCGGGGGCACCCCGGTTGCTGGCTTGCACACGATCCGGCCATCAGGGGTGCGCGAGTTGCTTTCGTCCCATACTGAGCTGACGTCGAGCCGGGTTGCGCTGTGGAGCGGGGAGGGCAGGCTTGGGTCAGATGTCTGCTCTGCGCGCTTGGCGATGCTCGTGGCAGCGTCGTCGGTGGTGATGTTCGGCGGGATGTTCTCGACTATCACGGTCTGGCCGTCGTCGCTTATCGTGATCTTTGCCTGGAGCCGCAGTTCGGTGGGCTGGCCCGACGCAAACGCTTCGAGATCGCCGGTGACTGTGCAGCCGGTGATGAAGTTAGGCGGGCCGATCATGGTGATGATGTCCTGCGCGGCCGCTCTGGGATGCTGAATGACGTGACGGATCGCTTCTATGACCGCTAGTGGCCGGAACGGCGGCCGCGTGCCGTCGCGGTAGGTGGTGCCGTTGATGAGCCCGACCGGCACCGGCGCGAGGTCCCGGCGCTCTGCTGCCAGTACCACCCGTCCCGCCTCCGTCAGACGTGACTCGGTGTATCGGCGGCTCGCCGCCGGGTCGTTGCCGCGGCTGCCGAAGTTTCCCTGGCCGTCGACCAGGGTGACGGGTATCTTCCACGGCTGCGCCAGGTCCACGAGTACCGGGTAGGCGTACCACGGCTGGAGGCCTATCCGGCTTTCCGCCTCGTGCAGGACCTTCTCGTTAGACCGGAAGCCGCGGCCAGCCGTGGCAGCAAGTGCCTCCAGGATGGCGACCTGGACGGCGCCGACACCGCTGCGTTCGCTCAACGTCGCCCGTCCTTGAACCGGCGGCGGAGCTTCCACGCGTCGGAACTGGCGGCAACCACTACCTCGGTGCCCGCTACCAGCATGACGTCGGCGTTCGTTCGCAGCCGATCCCAGTCGATCCGACCCCGCCGCAGCAAGCAGTCGATCTTCCCGTATGAGCTCATGATCGTGACGATATCCAGCACTCCAAGACCGGCGGTCTGGGGGACAGCATGAGGCTGAAGAGCCATATCCGCCAGTGCGGCCCGCGCTCGCTGCATGTTCTGCTCGCCGGGCTCGATCACCACATCCGCATCGCCTACCGGAATCGATTCACCCCGAAGCCACAGGGCAGCGCTGCCGACCAGCACGAACGACACCCCGGTAGTCGCCAGCACGGCGGCCGCCAGTACTCCAGCGGGATAACCGGCAGGATCGCCGTTCGCTCCATCCTCTGCACTGGGTGCTGACCCGGCCATGTGGTTACGCTAGCTCCGAAGAGTCGACCAAGCAGCCTGGTTCTGCCCGTCATCGGCGAGAATCGCCGCTTTAGTGTCGAGCGCCGCTAAAGAGTCCTATTGTGCTGCCAGGATGGAAGTCACTTCATTGTTCATAAGTTCCAGTGTTTCGCCCGCCGCACCCGCCTAGTCATGGCACTTCATGACGCAGCAACTCCTTGGGCAATCCCGGCCGAGGCTTCGGGACAGCCGTTCTGGCGTACGAGGCGTGGATGGTGGTATCGCATCTGGGATCGTCATTCGAGCGGTGCACCCAGCGACGGGGTGCGTGAGCGGTGGGCGGGCAGAGCATGATCCACTTCCCGCAGTTAATGCAGTAATCGATAAGCATCGCGGCGGCTCCACCAAATTTACCTGCTACCTTGCCTCAGGCTATTCTCGTTTACTGAGCGGTCTGGTGGCCAGCGGCCAGGCCATCGGGATGGCTTCCAGCGTGGCTCCCAAGCGGCGAGCAGGCTCCGCGACTCCGATCGACAAGCTGCCGGGCCTAGCGCAAGACTCTCAGCCATGAGTGAAGCAGATGAGAAACAGACGTTGCAGCGGTTTCTGCAGTACGCGCGCGGTGCGCTCCTATGGAAACTTGAAGGGCTCTCCGACTACGACATCCGGCGGCCGATGACGCCAACCGGCACCAACCTGCTCGGGCTGGTCAAGCACTGCGCGGCAGTCGATTTCATGTACTTCGGCCTTGTGTTTGACCGGCCGTTCCCCGGCGAGAAGGACCTGGACTGGCACGAGGACGACGACGCTGAACTGAGCGGTGGCATGTATGCGACCGAGACCGAGTCACGCGAGCAGGTGACGGACTTCTACCGGCGGGTATGGGCCGCACTCCGACGCCACGATCCGGGAGCTGCCACTAGAGGCCCGCGGGACCGTGCCATGGTGGCCAGAAGACAGCAGGCATCCGACGCTGCACACCCTGCTCGTCCACACGATCCAGGAGACTGCGCGGCATGCCGGGCATGCGGACATCATCAGGGAAGCCATCGACGGTGCTGCCGGGCTACGCGAGGGCGTCAGCGGCATGCCTCAGAATGCCGATGCCGCCGCCTGGAAACAGCACTACGACAAGCTGGAAAGCATCGCCCGCTCCACCCGCCCGGCGTCACGGTGATATGGGACGGGACCATGCCATCGTTACAGCGCCCCATTCTCCCGTTCTGTGCACGCACAACGACGGGATGTGCTCATCGGCATCTCCCTGATCGACGCCACCACTCCACGAACCTGCGACCTTAAACACTGCGGCGTCATCAAGCTCTCGATCGACGACGTCATCGCCGCACGAGCCGACCGGCCAGAATACCTGGCGCGACGCAAAGCAGATTCGAAGCCGACCACGACAAGCCGACTACCTGATCAACCGTCGGATAATGCGGTCCGTGGAACTCGGTCGGGCAGGCATTCCGCTACCGGAGGCACTGCGCGCTGCGTTCAGAGGTACGTTGTGCCGATGGCAGTGTTCGCATTGTGGAGTGCTCCACGAACGCGATCGACGGCGTTCTTTCGATCGATGGTTGAGCGCGGCGACATGACCGCGCTCCACGAGCCGTTCTGCAAGCTAAGGGACTTTGGCGAGACCGTGGCGATAGGGCGAACCTTCGACTCGCCCCTGTCGCTCCTTACCTGGCTGCGTGATGAAACCCACAACATGAGCGTGTTCCTGAAGGATCACCCCCCGGTCTACCTCCCGGACGTGCTCGCCGACCGGCGCTTCCTCGTCGAGGCCCGGCATGCATTCCTCATCCGCCGTCCTGAGGAGATCGCAGCGTCCAGCTACGCGCTGTACCCCGGCATGAACGTCAACGCGATCGGGCTGGAGTGGTTGTGCGAGATGCAGGACGCTGTCCGCGATGCCGGGGCGGATGCGTCGGTTGTCATCGACTCCGATGACCTCGTGATACGACCCGCAGCGACCATGGCGGCGTACTGCGCGGCGGTAGGGCTGCCCTTCATCCCACGGGCGCTCAACTGGGAACCCGGTGAACGGCCTGAGTGGCACCAGTACGCACGCTGGCACGCGGACGCGAGCGCAAGCTCCGGATTCGAGCGGCACGAGCACGTGTACCAGCACACTGTCGAGAACTCCCCCGACCTGGCCCGGATCGCCGCCCACCACCGGCCATTCTATGAGCGGCTCTATGCACAGCGGCTGGACGTTACACCGTGGGAGCAAGCGGAGAGTTCCTAGCCTGTCGGCGCTACCACAGAAACCTAGGCTGTGTCGCGTGTCAAGCGGAGCCGATATCTGGCGCATCAAATAGAGCTAGGCACCGTCGTGCGAACCGCCTCCGCAGCCCAGAATCCGGCCAGCCCAGGCGGGTTGAAGCAGTCCGTTGGCGGGCAGGACCCCGGACCAGGAACAAGCCGGTTGAGCGGGGGGTGATGATGGTGGACGAGGGCAGCGAACTTCGTGAGGGCTACGCCCAGATCGGCGACCAGCGGCTGCATTACGTCGAGGCAGGCGACGGGCCGCTGATTGTTCTGCTCCACGGCTTCCCCGAGTTCTGGTACGGCTGGCGGCTGCAGATCCAGCCGCTCGCGGCGGCCGGATTCCGCGTCGTCGCACCCGACATGCGCGGCTACAACCTGTCATCGAAGCCTAAAGGCGTCAAGGCCTACGACAGCGACGAGCTGACCGCCGACATCCGCGGGCTCATCCAAGAACGTGGCGCCCAGTCCGCGCTGCTGGTCGGTCACGACTGGGGCGGAACCGTCGCCTGGGACACCGCGATGAACCACCCCGAGGTCGTAGACCGGCTGGCCATCCTTAACGCGGCCCACCCGCGGAAGCTGTCACAGGGACTGCATCACCCGGGTCAGCTCCGCAAGTCCTGGTACTTTTTCTTCTTCGACCTCCCGGAGCTGCCCGAAAGCGTCGTGCATGCCGACCGCTGGCATTTCTTCCGGCACTTCCTACACGACGCTCGCCCGGCTTATTCCGCGGAAGAGATCGACCGCTACGTCGAGGCGTGGTCGCAGCCGGGTGCGGCCACCGGGATGATCAACTACTACCGGTCCTCAGTGCGGACCTCACCCAAGCACGCCGAAGCGGCGCTTCGCCCCATCCAAGCGCCCACATTGGTCATCTGGGGGCAGCGCGATCACTACCTCGGCCCCGAACTAGCCGAGCCCGACCGTGACGACGTGCCCAATTTGGACCACGTCGAGCGGCTGGCCGACGCGTCGCATTGGGTTCATCACGACGAGGCTGAGCGAGTCACGCAGTTGCTCGCCGACTTTTTCGCCCCCGCCCTCCGCCAGTGAGCGGTGCAAGGCTACGCCTGCCTGGTTCCCGGCTCCGGGGACATTTGGCCGTCTGCCCGGCCCATACGCTGTTTGTCTGTCAAGTCCGCGTCATGTCCATGAGCTTCGCTCGTGTCGGACTCGTCGTTACCTCTTAGAGTCGTGGTAGTAGTAGCTGCCGTATCCGGTCTTAACCGGTCCCGGCGCCGAGTCGTCGTGAAACCATGATGCGGCCCACACCTTCTTCCCCCGCCGCTTGAACAGCGTGTCGTCGATCGCGACGGTGACCGGCTCCCCGGCCGGACCAGCAGCGCCACCACCAGCTTCGCGACCGTGATCCTCAGCTCATCAAGGTTCCAGCGGGCGCGAGAGAAGAGCCAGTGCGCCCGGCCGTGCGGCCACACCTGTGCCAGGCCCGCCCCGATCAGCATCCCGCACACCGTCCGCTTCCCCGTCTGCGCAAGGAACCCGCAGGCCAGGCCACAGAACGTGCGGAATGACGTCGCGGTGAACAGCGGGAACAGCACCGCCAGAAGGTTCACCAGCGAGGAAGGAACAGGTGGCGTTGCGTCCGGGAGCATCATCGGGAATCCGTTTCAGCGGCTTCGATAGCACCGCTGGTGCTCCCGCTGCCGCGCCTTATCGCGTATCCGGCGTAACGGGCCGGCTGTGCCGCAGCGGCCTGGGAAGCAGCCGGGCCCGGGGCTGCGGGTACCGGGCGGCGGATCGCACGGAGCCCTGATCTACGACGCGGCAGGGCCGGGCTGACCATCAGTTTCTGGATCTGATGCCAGGCCTGGGAACCGGGACTGGAACGGCAGCAAGACGCGCGTCAATCCAGCGGCTGTCTGGCGATGGCCTCTGGTTCGTGGCCGACTAGCAGCCAGCCGCCGGCCGCGGCGGCCAGCGGCAGCCCGGCCAGCAGGATGAGCACGTCGGTCAGCGGCAGGCCGCTGAACGTGGCGGTCAGGCTGCTGTGCGCCCAGGCCAGCCCGGCGATCACCGCGCCGGCCATTCCGAGGATGGCGCCGAGCAGGCCGAGCGCTGCGGCGGTGGCCGCTGTGATCGTCCGCCGCGTCGCGCTGCTGGCGCCGGTGGCGGTGAGCGTGCGCAGGTCCCGGGCGGTCTCGCTGCGGATCAGGCCGACGGACGCGGCTAGCACGCCGAATGCGATCACGATGCCCAGCGCGGTGGCCCCGGCGGCGAACTCGCCGAGATCCGGCGCGCTGGACTTGGTCTCGGCCGTGACGGCGTAGGCGAGCGCGAGCTGCCGGGCGGCGTTGATCTGCGTGGCGGTGAGCGGGGCCGGGGCCTGGATCAGCCAGCCGTTCAGGCTGGGCTGCAGGCGGTACCTGCTGACCGCGTACTGGGTGATGACCGTGTTCGGCGCGGAGGTGCCGGCCGGCAGGTTGCTGACCGTCTGTATCGCGGGGCTGGCCAGGCAGTCGTTGGTCAGCGTGCAGGGCGGACTGCCCCTGCTGCCGGGAACGCCTTCGCCCGGGTACTGGTAGCCGGGGGGGCTCCAGATCATCTCCATGTGCGGCAGGCCTGCCAGCCCTGGCCGCATGGTGAGGATGTCGGTGCCCGGAGCGATCTGGCTGGCGTTGATGCCGTAGGTGGCGAGCAGCTGCGGGGTGGCCACGTACACGGTGCCGGTGAAATTGGACGGGCTGTTTTGTGGCGTGCCTACCTGGTACAGCGTGGCGCCCGTGGATTCCAGTGGCACCGGCCGCGTATGCAGGCTGGCGGCGAGGCTGTCCACCTGCCGGCCCAGGCGGGCTGTCTGGGGGCTGCTGAGCTGGCTTATCGTGCCGCCGCCCTGGCTTTGCTGCGTGTTGATGATCAGCTGGCTGCCGGACAGGTCGGGGCCGGACCAGGCCAGCGGATTGCCGAACTTGATGCTGGCGACGAGACAGATCGCCATGGCCAGGAACACCGCGAACGCGGTCGCCGCGAGCGCGGCGCCGGACCGTGCCCGGTAGCGGACCAGATCGCGCAGCGCGATCCGGATCGCGACCGGCAGCTGCGGGCCGACTCCGGCGGCCAGCACGCTGATGGCCAGCGGGGCGAGCAGGACGATCCCGGCGATCACGGCGACCAGACCGGCCAGCAGGAGCAGCGCGCGCGCTTGGCCGGCGTGCCCTTGGCCGGCCACCCCGGCCAGGCCGCCGGTGAACGCCAGGCACGCGACGCCGGCCGCGAACACGATGACGCCGGGCAGGGCGGAGCGGTGCGCTGGCTTGAGCGGGGCGGGGCGGCCGGACAGCGCGGCCACCACCGGCACCCGGGCGATCGTCTTGGCCGGGCGGCGGGAGGCCAGTACCGACGCCGCGATCGCGAGCTCGGCCCCGATGGTGAACGCCCACCAGGGCAGGTTCGCCGCGTCGACCACGTGCCCGGTGGCCTGCTGCAGTGTCGGCACATAGGCGAACCAGGCGGCCAAACCGAGCATCGCCCCGGCCAGCGCGGCGGCCACGCCGACCGCCAGGCCGTTCACGATCATGACCAGGCGGAGGTTGCGTTCGGTCGCGCCGATCGCGGCCAGCATGCCGAGGGCGCGCAGCCTGCGCTGGGCCATCATCGAAAAGCCGGCCACCGACACCAGGCTGATGAATACCAGGCCGAGCACCTCCACCACCAAGACGACCGTCGCCGCCGGGAGCCCGCTCATGAAAGCCGACGGGAACGTGAACGTCGCCGCCGCCGGGATACCGGGCAGCGTTCCGCTGCCGCTGCTGATCGCCTGCTGGACGGCGGGTGAGGAGCCCAGCAGCATGATCACCTGACTGGGGTGCGGGACCTGGCCCGGGGCGGCCAGCGCGAACTCATCGGCCAGGTTGCTGGGGTCCTGCACGATGCCGATCACCCGCCAGGTGCGGCCGGCGGCCCGCCAGGTGCCGCCCACGTGCGCGCCGTACAAGCTGGCGACCTGGGTGGTCAGCGCGGCCTGGCCGGGGCCGGCCGGGTAGGCGCCGCTGACCAGGCTGAGCAGCGGCGAGGTGTAATGCCCGCGCGGACTCTCGGCACGCAGCTGCACAGACTGGGTGGTGCCAGTGGCGATGTCCTGGTTCTCGACCAGATCGGCGGGGCCCCAGCGGTCCTGGATGGCGGCGATGTCGGCGGCCAGGTGCGGGTCGGTGCCGGGCAGCGTGACCAGCGCGGCAGCGGTGCCGAACGTGGCGTAGCCGGGGTTGGGGAGCTGTGTGTTCGTGACGACGCTGGCGCCCCAGATCGCCGCGGCGACCGCCACGGTGAGCAGGCCGAGCACGAGCAGCTGCTGGCGCCATTCCCGGCGGAACAGCCGCCAGCCCCAGCGAAACACCGCCCGCCGGGCGGGGACGCCCCCATTACCGGTCCCCGCGCGCGGGCGGGTCAGGGTCGTCACCGGTCCTGCCCCAGCAGCGAGTCCGGACCCGGCGCCGGCACCGCTTGGTCCACGATGCGGCCGTCCCGGAGGAACACCACCCGGTCCGCCCACGAGGCGAGCTGCGCGTCGTGCGTGACGACGACGGCGGCCACGCCTTGCTGGCAGGCGGCGTGGATCATACGCATCACCGCTTCGGCGTTGGCTGAGTCCAGCGCGCCGGACGGCTCGTCGGCCAGCAGCAGGTGCCGGTCGCCGACCACCGCCCGGGCGATCGCGACCCGCTGCCGTTCACCCCCGGACAGCTGGTCCGGGTAGCTCGACCCGCGGTCGGCCAGGCCCAGGCCATCCAGCGCGCGCAGCCCGGCTTCGCGGGCCTGCCGCGCGCTGACGCCGTCCAGTTCCAGCGGCAGCGCCACGTTCTCCGCGGCGGTCAGGCCCGGGAGCAGGTTGAAGTCCTGGAACACGTAGCCGACCGACTGGCGGCGCAGCCGCGCCTTGTCGTTGCGCGACATCCCGGCCAGGTCCTGCCCGGCGACGAGGACCTGCCCGCTGCTCGGTTCCTCCAGGCTGCCCGCGATGGTCAGCAGTGTCGACTTGCCCGACCCGCTCGGCCCCATCACCGCCACCATCGTCCCCGGGGCGACTTCGAGGCTGATCTCCCGCAGCGCGTGCACCTCGGCGGCGCCTTGGCCGTACACCTTGGACACCTGACGCAGTTCCAGCATGCTCATCGTGTCAGCCCTGGCCCCCGCATATCCGGTCAACGCGTTCATGGGAAGAAGATGCCGCGGTGCGGGGCGCGGCACATCTGCCCGCGGGCCCATCTGCACAGAGCCGCCTCTGCCCGCGGGCGTATGCCCGCGGGCAGACGACCCGGCAACGCCAGGCGGCTACGATCGCTGCCGTGAGCGTGAACCGGCTGGCTGGAGGCGCCTAGATCATGTGGGCATTCCCCGTGCTTTGCTGCGCCCTGCTTGCCTCCGCCCTCCTGCTGCGCCGCAGGCCGCTTGTGGCGCTGGCCGTGATGCTGGGCGGTTCGGTGGCCGCCATGGCGCTGAAGCCGGTCATGCCGGCGAGCGTCCTGGAGATCGTCATCACCGGCGCGGCGGGCATCGAGATCTGCTACATGGCGGCGACACGCCCACGGGCAGTCTCGGCCACTGGCCTGGCCATGGTCGGCGCCTGCCTGCTGATTCCGGGCAGTCCGGAAGGCCTCGATCTGGCCCCGTTCCGGGGCAGCGCAGCCTTTGTCACCGGCATCGCCTGGCTCATCGGGACTTCGATCCGCCAGGCCCAGTTCCGGGCCGAGCTGCGGCGCGCCCAGGCGGCCGCGCAGACCGCGCTGGCCGAGCGGCTGCGGATCGCCCGCGAACTGCACGACATCGTGGCGCACAACATCGGCATCATCGCGATCCAGGCCGGTGCGGGCCGCCGGGTCTTCGACGCCCGTCCCGCCGAGGCGCGCGACGCCCTGGCCGCCATCGAGGCCACCAGCAGGGAGACCCTGTCCGGACTGCGGCGGATGATGACCGGGCTGCGGCGCGCCGAGACAGGACACGGGCCGGGACAGGCACCACTGGGCCAGGCGCCCGGCCTGGCCGACCTCGAACAGCTGGCCGCCATGACCCTGGACGCGGGCGTGAAGGTCGACGTCGACTGGCCCGGCAGCCGGGAGCCGCTCCCGGCCGACATCGACCTGTCGGCGTTCCGCATCATCCAGGAGGCCGTCACCAACGTCATCCGCCACGCCGGCACGGACAAGTGCCAGGTGTCGATCAACCAGCAGGACGGGCAGCTGTCGATCGAGGTCGCCGACCGCGGGCGCGGCGGCAACCCGGCCGGGACCGGATACGGGATCACCGGCATGCGCGAGCGCGCCACACTGCTCGGCGGCGACTTCTCCGCCGGCCCGCGCCCCGGCGGCGGTTTCCGCGTCGCCGCCCGGCTGCCCCTGCCCGCGCCGGAACGATGACCATCCGGGTCATCCTGGCCGACGATCAGCCGCTGGTCCGTGCCGGCCTGCGCATGCTGATCGAGCAGACACCCGGCATCGACGTGGCCGGCGAGGCCGGAACCGGAGCCGAGGCGGTCCAGCTCACCAGGGACACCGGCCCCGACGTGGTCGTGATGGACATCCGCATGCCGGGCATGGACGGCATCGAGGCAACCCAGCTGATCACCGCCGGCGACGCCCGCGCCCGGGTTCTCGTGCTCACCACGTTCGACGACGATGACTACGTCTACGGCGCGCTGCGCGCCGGGGCAAGCGGATTCCTGGTCAAGGACATGGCGCTGGACGACATCCTGACCGCGATCCGCGTGGTCGCGGCCGGCGACGCCATCATCGCGCCGGGTGTCACCCGCCGCCTGATCGGGCAGTTCGCCAGCCAGCCCCGCTCCGGCCGCAAGCCCTTGGAACTGACCGGGATCACCGACCGCGAACGTGAGGTGCTCAAGCTGGTGGGCCTGGGCATGTCCAACGCCGAGATCGCCGCCGCCCTGTACATCACCGCAGGCACCGCCAAGACCCACGTGGCCCGGCTGCTGACCAAGCTGGGCGCCCGGGACCGGGTCCAGCTCGTCATCATCGCATACGAGGCCGGCCTGCTACCGGCGTCACGCTGAGCCAGGAACGGGACAAGGAGGTACGGACACTATGTGGTTCGCGATCAGCGAGGCCGGGATGGACCCGGTCAGCAGGCTGACGAACACCCTCCTCGCCGGGGGCCGGGGCAGATCGGGCGTGGAGGTCGGCCCTGACCAGATCCGAGTACAGATGGGCGGCTTCAAGCTGACCGTACCGCGGGCGTCCATCCGTTCGGCCAGCCGGTCGCAGGAAAATGTCCGCGGAACGTACGGCGTGCACAGCCGCTCGGGGCGGTGGCTGGTGAACGGCTCCCCTGATGGCCTGGTAAAGCTCACCATCGAGCCGCCCTGCTATACCGGGCGCAAGCCCGTCTCGCTGTTCACCAGGGGAAAGGTGAACGCACTAACGCTGGCCCACGCCGGCAAGACCGCGGAGATCACCGTGGAAGCCGACACCTGCCAGATCACCGTCGAGCCAGGCATCACCATCACCTCGCCCCGCACCACCAGCCGCGACATCCGGCGGCACAAAGCGTCGAACTACAGCCCTGAGGTACCGCCGGGCGTCACCTGAGGCCACCGCCGCGTGACGGCCGGCATGCGCCGCCGCTGGCCCGGCAGGGCTTGACGCGCGCAGTCCAGTCATGTACTTTCCAAATGGAAAGTACATGACAGAGGAGCCTCAATGCGCGATGTGGCACGAGACCCGGCGCTGGAGCTGCTGCGGGTGCAGCGGAGCCGACTGGCGGACCGGATGCGTCCGCCGTGGTGGTACCTGCCCGGTATCGCCATCGCATGGGCGGTGTTCTTCGCGGGCCCCTTCACCTCGAGGTCTTTCTCTTCCCCCGCGACGGTTAGCACCTGGCTCATCCTGGTCCCCGCAGGGGCGGTGTGCCTCCTGCTGCAGTGGGGCATGACCCGGGCCACCGGCATAAAGGTGGGCCCCCGGCCCCGCCGGGTGCTGCGAGACGGCCTCTTCTACTATCGGCCGACCCGTCCCGCAGGGATCGCCATCTTCGTGGTGGGCGTCGCCGCCCTCTGGGCCGAGGGATCCCTGATCCGCCACGGCATGACCGCGGCCGCGATCGCGATCGCGGCCCTGGCGGTCGCCGCGGAGGTGGCCGCCCAGCAAGCCGGTCTGCGGGCGATCCGCGAGGACCTGCGAGGCGGCGGAGGGGCGGCGTGACCGCAAAGGCCAAGCTGGACCCGCTCATTCACCCGATCACCCGGTTGTCGATCTGCGGGCTGCTGGCGGCCGGCGCGGACTGGGTCGAGTTCGCCGCGCTGCGTGACGCGGCCGGGATCAGCGACTCGGTGCTGTCCAAACAGTCCGTCGTGCTCGAAGACGCCGGCTACGTGCAAGTCCGCAAGGGCGCGGTCGGCCGGCGGCCGCGCACCTGGTTCCGCCTCACCGCGGAAGGCCGCCAGGCGCTGGAGGGTCACCTGGCCTGGCTGACCCAGCTGGAGGAGGCCGTCTCCGCCACCAACCAGGATGGCCTGTCCTTGCCCCTAGCCCCGATTAGCATCAGGGGCGCGTCAAAAACCTAGGGAGTGTCTCACATCAAGCGGAGCCGATGTGTCGCACATCAAGTGGAGCTAGGCACGGTTTGTCGCCCCAGGGGACCTGTGTGGATCAGGTATCCAGGCATGCATCTCGCGCTGGGTAGTCATGGCGGGTGCTGCCGTATGGTGGCTGTTGTGATTAGTGCTGTGGTCTTTGACGTGGGCGAATGCCTGATCGATGAGACTCGCGAGTACGGAACTTGGGCTGACTGGCTGGGTGTCCCTCGTCACGTGTTCTCTGCGGTCTTCGGTGCGGTGATCGCCAATGGGCGAGACTACCGGGAGACATTCCAGGTATTCCAGCCTGGATTTGATCTTCAGGAGGCTCGCGAGCAGCGAGCAGCGCATGGCAAGCCTGAGTGGTTCGGAGAAGGTGATCTTTATTCGGATGCGCGGCCAACACTCTCGAAGCTGCGTGGCGCAGGCTTGTGGGTTGGCATCGCGGGTAACCAGACTGCTCGCGCAGGCAAGCTTCTCCACGGACTCGACCTCCCGGCTGACATGATCGCGACATCAGATGACTGGGGTGTGTCCAAGCCTGACCCTGCATTCTTCGCGCGGATGATCGCGGCAGTTCCAGGCGTGCCAGCCGAGATCCTCTACGTGGGTGACCGGCTGGACAACGACATCCGGCCTGCGGCGCGTCTGGGGCTGAGGACAGCTCTGATTAAGCGCGGCCCGTGGGCCGTGATCCAACGGGATGATCCGGACGCTGACCGGATACCGACCATGCGGATCGGGTCATTGGCCGAGCTACCGGAGAAGATCGCGGGATTTAACGCTGCAATGTGCTGAGCGTGGCCTGCCAGCCGTAGAGGCGATCATCGAGTGCTTGCACGCAGTCCAGCTCAGCCCAGGGCTGAAGTGATTTGCGTACTTCCAGTACGCGGTCCATCCCGGTCGCGTACCAGGTGATCCCGAGCTGCTCCAGGGCTTGCTCGGCGTACGCGCAGGCGGCTTCCGGATTCTGTTGGGCTGCTTCCACGGCCGCTAGGTCGCCAAGGACGACGGTGCGCTGCTTGTCGTGGACGATTGACGAACCTTCCAGCACGCCCGTCAAGGTTTCCTTTGCCTGCGGCAGATGCCCGGCCTTGAGCTGAGTATTGCCCTTGAACGCCGCAAGGCGTACCGGCGAGAACCAGGTAAACCAGTCGGGCGACGCGCGGTCATTGCCAGCGGCAAGGATCGACTCACCGTGCTGGATCAGGCGCAGCGGCAAGGCCGTCTGGTGCCTGGCCCTGCTCGATGAGCCGATCACCTTGCGTGGCGACCAGTCGCCGACCCTGCCTTACCTGGCCATCACCAACCGGCACGACGGCACCGGCGCCTGCGCGCTGCGCGCCACCGCCGTGCGGATCGTGTGCGCCAACACCTTCCGCGCCGCCGAACTGGAAGGCGAGCGCACCGGCACCACGTTCTCCTTTGTCCACAAGAGCGGCTGGCGCAACCACTTCCTGACCAAATCCCGCCGCTACTCGGTCACCTTCGGTGAGCTCCGCACCGCACGCGCCAAACACCGCCGCGCCACCACCCAGCCTCCCGCCCCCGGCCGCGACGCCTGGGGCCGCCCCCTCGACGAAACCATCGTCTTGGTCCTGGCCACCACCATCGGCGGCTACGCCGGGCACGGGCAAACCACGCCCGGCGCCGAGCTCGCCGCGGCATCCGCCGCCCGCGCCGGCGAGCACCAACATCAGGCCTTCTCCGCCAACTGACCTTCAACCAAGGGAGAAGCGATCGACCCGTGATCACCCTAGAACGGCTGCTCACCATCAACGAGGTAGCCGACCTGCTGCGCATCAGCCGGTGGAGCGTCTACCAGCTCATCTGGTCCGGGCAGCTCGATACCCTCACCATCGGCCCCCGCCTCATCAGACCCGCCGCGTATGCCGCATGCGTAGAAATGCTCGACGGAAAGGCAGCGCACCGCGCTCGTAATCCCGCCAGGTCACCCCGTCGGCGCCGGGAGCCGCGTCCTTCTTCAGGCCGTCGAACGACCTCAGCAGCAGCCCCGGCGTGACATGGTGCAGCAGCGCGGTGAACCGCGCGTCCTTGTCCCTTCGCGCGACCTCGCGCACACGGCCCAGCCCACTTGATACGCCTGGCCCGGCACTGCGTCCGGGGCGTGTTTCACTGCCCGTGTTCCCCACAACTCACTTCCTTTCCTCCCCTGCCTCCTCAGCCCGTGGCCTCGTTCGGCAAGCTCGCAGGTACTACGAAGCGATCCGACTTCCCGCGCCCGTACATCCGGGGATTACCGCCGCAGCGTTCCCCCGGCGGCCCGCCCGCCGACCACGCGGACAGGCAGGCACGGGACCTCCCGGTTCTCGCGCACGAAGGTTCCGTACATGCCATGGATCTCTGACCGCGCGGGGCCCCCTGACGACTCGCGATAACGCCGCCAGGGGTGTTGCCTTCCGCTCTGCCGACGGCGTCGGCACCCCGATCTCCTACATTTCGCGGCTCAATAGCCCGGCCTGCACGTGCCCCTGCCAACGCTTCACCACGCCCCTCACGGGACGCAGCGCATGACTCAGGGTCACCGTGGGTCGCTAGCCCTTCGGCGTGGAGCTCTTCCATCTCCTCCTTCGTGCCGGTTTATCCCGGCGCACCGGCAGTTGTAGGTCGTGACCTGGACTGCGTTGTTGCAGGTCACGGCTGTCCGCCGCGGGCATATCGCACTGACCTGACATGCTGGTGACAGGGCTGGGTGCCGGGCCGGGACGAGCAGGTCCGCGAGTTGCACCGCCGTTTCCGCGCCGGAATGTAGCTGGTCACCGTCACTCAAGACCGCGGAGATAGGAGGCAAGGGCCTGCGGTCCTTGGCCATAGAGCTCAAGAACGGGACCCTGGAGCGGGTTGCCGGCCAGGCCAAGCTCCAGCCCGCCGCTAAGGAGATCGGCGAGCTCCCGCGGCAGCGCGGTGAGCTGGTTGTGGTCGAGCGCCAGCCTCCGGAGGTTGGTGAGCTGGCCGATCTCGGGGGGCAGTGCGGTGAGCTGGTTGCCGTCGAGCCCCAGCCTCCCGAGGTTGGTGAGCTGGCCGATCTCGGAGGGCAGCACGGTGAGCTGGTTGCCGCCGAGCCCCAGCCTCCGGAGGATGGTGAGCTGGCCGATCTCCGGAGCCAGCGCGGTGAGCTGGTTGTGGTCGAGCGCCAGCGTCCCGAGGTTGGTGAGCTGGCCGATCTCGGAGGGCAGCACGGTGAGCTGATTGTGGCCGAGCACCAGTTCCCGGAGGTTGGTGAGCTGGCCGATCTCGGGGGGCAGCGCGGTGAGCTGATTGCCGTCGAGCCGCAGTGCTTCGAGGTTGGTGAGCTGGCCGATCTCCGGGGGCAGCACGGTGAGCTGATTGCCGTCGAGCCCCAGTGCTTCGAGGTTGGTGAGCTGGCCGATCTCCGGGGGCAGCGCGGTGAGCCGATTGCCGCTAAGCGCCAGCATCCCGAGGATGGTGAGCTGGGCGATCTCCGGGGGCAGCACGGTGAGCTGATTGTGGTCCAGCACCAGACTCAGGAGCCTGGGTGAGCTGGCCGATCTCCGGGGGCAGCGCGGTGAGCTGGTTGTGGCCGAGCACC
>Ga0335075_10003993_pt1 | contig 23146 bp, 25 predicted proteins | sample Lox_Sample_24_FD_206723 | JGI IMG/M metagenome (GOLD analysis project Ga0335075, IMG submission 206723) | Soil microbial communities from Loxahatchee National Wildlife Refuge, Florida, United States - Lox_Sample_2.4 | ecosystem: Environmental > Terrestrial > Soil > Wetlands | place: USA...
AACACGGCGAATGCCTCCTCGATAAGGGTGGCGGGAGGGGTGAACGCACTCCCGTGGGGACCCGCTGACCTTTCTGGTTCACTACAGGTCGTAGAAATCGTATCGGTACCCGTCCCGCTTCATGCGCCGGGGCAGGCTCAGCCGGCCGCCGGGGTGGCCAGTGCCTGGCTCCCAGTCAGCCGCAGGCCGCCCAGTGCCGCGCTGAGCTGGAAGTCCGGAGGGAGATCCCGGCGCACCTGGGCGGTGGCGTCGTGGTAGACGAGCAGCACCGTCAGGCCGGTCGGGCGGTAGGCCGCGCCGAGCACGTTGGCCCGGTCGTAGACGGCGACCGCGGCCCCGCCGCCGTAGCGTGCCGCCAGGCCCTTCAGGTCCGCTATGGCGGAGCCGCTCGCGGCGAAGTAGAGGCCGACGTGCGCCGCGACCACCTGACTCGCGAGCCGGCGCAGGGCGCTCCCGCAGTCACAGTCGGCCGGAACGAGGGCGATCGCCGAGCTCACCAGGCTGCGTACCGGCTGGTTCCTGCCATTGAGCTCGACGGTCCCGGCCGGCAAGCTGGTGAGGTCGGCCGGAACCGTCGCCGGAACCACGGAGGCCTGTGGCGGCACGGGCACGGTCGGCGCCGAGGCGGGGCTGATGGCCACGACAGAAAGCATCGCACCGGCCAGCATGGACAGCGCAACGCACGTCGCGATGAGCGGCAAGATGGCGGCATGGCCGCCAAGGCCCCGCCGGGTAAACGGGGCAAACAGGCGCAGCAGGCGCTCCCGCCGGCGCCGTGCCCGCAGTTCACGGTGGTACGCGAGCACGTCGCGGTCGAGCTCCCGGGCGTCGTCCGGGATCACGATGTTCTCCGGAGGCAGGCTGCCGTCGTCCCGTCCTGGCTCGCTGGCGAAGCTCACGGGCACCTCTTTCGTCCGTGACCATCAGAACCGTGGGTCCCTTCTTCTCCAAGTATGGGCCAAGTGGCGGGGTGCGTGCCGACTCGCGGAGGTGATTTCCGGAGCGTGAGCCGAACCTCAGGTAGACTAGATGTCTACCGTCAGCGGCGACGTACAGGTTCGTGCTACTAGCGGCCTCCACCTAGCTCTGGCAAACCCAGTGGTCCTGCTCAAGGACAGCGGATGGCGCAGTGGCCTTCGAGCGCGTTCTAGCGTGCTCGAAAATGGTGTATTGACCTGCATATCTGCCAGGAAGGGCATTTTATCGCCGGTGTAGGCCGTGGTAAGATAGCCTTCAGCGGAAGGGGTACTTGCCAGATGTCTTTTAAGGTCGGCGATACCGTCGTTTACCCCCATCATGGGGCTGCTCGCATCGAGGACATCGAGACTCGCATCATCAAGGGCGAGGAGAAGACCTATTTGGTCTTGAAGGTCGACAAAGGCGACCTGACCGTACGAGTCCCGGCAGACAACGCGGAACTTGTCGGTGTGCGGGATGTAGTTGGCCAGGAAGGGCTTGACCGGGTGTTCGAAGTGCTTCGGGCACCGCACACCGAGGAGCCGACCAACTGGTCGCGGCGGTACAAGGCCAACCTTGAGAAGCTGGCCTCCGGCGACGTGAACAAGGTCGCCGAGGTGGTCAGGGACCTCTGGAGGCGGGACAAGGAGCGCGGTCTGTCCGCGGGCGAGAAGCGCATGCTGGCCAAGGCTCGCCAGATACTGGTGAGTGAACTCGCCCTGGCTGAGAAGACCAACGAGGACAAGGCCGAAGCGCTGCTCGACGAGGTTCTCGCGAGGTAGTTGCCGCTCTGCTTGTCCTGGGTCCGGCTTTTCGTGTTTCCCGGTAGGGTGCTGCGGTGGAAAATCTGCCGCGGGTAGGGCTTGGCGTAGATGTACACCCGTTTGCGGAGGGCCGGGCTCTCTATCTCGCTGGCCTGCTGTGGCCGGGAGAGACGGGCCTAGCCGGGCACTCCGATGGTGATGTGGCGGCGCACGCGGCGTGTGACGCGCTGCTGTCCGCCGCGGGGCTGGGGGATCTCGGGGCTCATTTCGGTACGTCCCGCCCGCAATGGGCGGGTGCGGCCGGAGTGGTGCTGTTGCGGGAGACCGCCCGTCTTGTCGCCGAGGCGGGGTTCGCCATCGGGAACGTGGCGGTCTACGTCATCGGCAATCGTCCCAAGCTCGCCGCCAGGCGTGCCGAGGCGGTCGCCGTGCTCAGCGATGCGCTGTCGGGCGCGGAGGTCGGCCTGTCGGCTACCACCACCGACGGGCTCGGCCTCACCGGCCGGGGCGAGGGCATCGCCGCGATGGCGACCGCCCTCGTTCAGCGGTCGCGCTGACCAGTCTGTACGCGACGCGAACCCGCGAGTCAGACATATCCGACTTGCGCGTGCTCTCGGGGCCGTGACCGCCCCCTCGACGGCCACGGCCCTCGTCTTGGCACTGGCAGTTGGCACTGACAGAACTCGGAAGTCGTTGGCTGGCGCAGCGGCGCCAGTGGATGCCGCCAGACTCAGGCGTCGAAAACTTCGCCCGCCGTGGCCGCTGTATCAGCGGTCCGGCCGGAGTCGGCAGGCATGCCCGCGGTACGGTCGTCGTGGGCGACCGTGGTGAAGGGTGTCCAGTCCACCCGGCCAGCCTGGCCGAGCCGTGCCCGCCACCCAGTTCCCGTGCGTACGTAGCAGAGGCTGAGCGTGCTCGTGGCCATGGCGGTATAAGCGCACTCGATGTACGCGGTGCCCGCCTTCCCCGTGCGCAGCAGAGTCTCGGCGGCATTGCGTGCTCTGGCCTGGTCGTCGCTAACTCCGGCGGCCCGGAAGCTAGCTAGGTCATGGCCTGAGGCTGTCCAGAGATACATGATCACGGTCGGTGGCTCTCATCTAGATGACTGGCCGAAAGCCGGAGTGCTGATAGCAAACATGCCAGGTCCGGACTACGGTTGTGTGCGGAATGCACTGCACGCTGCGTACGTGCAGGCGCACCGATCGTGGTGGTATTGGGGGTGTGCCGGTGGAGACAAGCATCCCGGACGTGAAGACCACGTCACTGGCCGCATTCGCCTCGCAGTTGCGCTCCTGGCGTCAGCAGATGGGCTGGACCCAGGTCGAGATGGGAGCGAAGCTAGGCTACTCGGCGTCGCTGGTCAGCGGGGTCGAAACGATGGACAAAGCCCCTACGGCCGACTTCGCGGCCCGCTGCGACGAGGTGCTCGGCACCCCGGGCACGTTCGTCATACTCCAGGAACTGGTCGCCCGTGAGGCGTACCCGTCGTTCTTCGCGCCCGTGATCCCGTTCGAGCGGGAAGCGATACGGATCCACGGCTGGGAACTCGGCGCGGTCCCTGGCCTGCTGCAGACCGAGGACTACGCTCGTGCGCTGATCCGGTCTGGGCGTCCCAAGGACAGCAACGAGGAGATCGACCGGTCTGTCGCTGCCCGAATGGAGCGCCAGGAAATCGTCTGCGGTAGCAACTCGCCTCTTTTGTGGTACGTGCTGGACGAAAGCGTAGTCCGGCACGTCATAGGAGGACCGGCCGTTATGCGTGAGCAGCTCGACAAGCTGCTCGAGGTGGCAGACATTCCGGGCATCGTCGTCCAAGCCCTACCATTCGCCGCGGACAATCATGCCGGCGCAGATGGCCCGATTTCCGTGTATGAGTTCGCGGAATCCCCTAGCGTGTGTTACACAGAATGCTATAGCGGCGGAAGGATAGTAGAGGACCGGGTGGAGGTCGCCAACCTGATGACGGTCGTCAATCTCATCCGTGCCTCTGCGCTGTCTGCACGCGATTCCAGAGAGCTGATACGCCGGATAAGGAATGAAATATATGTCTAAGGATCGATTCACCTGGGTCAAGTCCTCCTACTCGGGCTCCCAGGGCGGGAACTGCGTAGAAGTAGCCGTCGGCACGCACGGCCGGGTACTCGTGCGGGACACGAAGGACCGAGAAGGGGCAATGCTGGCGTTTACCCCCGAGCTGTGGCGCGAGTTCGCCACACAGCTCAAGGCCGGACATTGCGGACGATGAGTCGCTAAAGGGATTCTCCTCGCAAAGAGGAGAATCCTCCGGAAGGCGTCCTGTCGGGGCCGGGCACCTGCTTCGGGTTCCCGCTTTGTTCCGGGGTTCTGTCGCTAATCCGGGACAAGGAGGGTTATTCAGGCTCTCGGATTGCCTCGCCCCCTAGGCGTGGCGCCCGGCTTCCCGCGGCGACTGAGCACTTTGTATGCTTCCCGCATCCCCATAACGGGACAAACCGGGCGCGAAAGTGGTCGCCGCGCATACAAAGTCGACGGAAGTGACAGGTGTGACAGGTCGCGATGCCTGCGGAATCCCGCGCTCCATCGCCTGAATAAGCCTCAGAGCGTAATCCTGATACGCAAACCTGGCATCCCGGGCACCTCGGTCGGGCTGAGCGGAGCTAGTCCAAAACCTGCGAAGCGTACCAGGGGAAAGCCTTCAAATCGGGGCGAAGGCAACTTATTCGTCAATTATTTGCCAACGAGACTAGGCGGCGAGGTGGCCGAAGAGGTATGCAGAGTGCGCCCGGCGCCCCAGAATGAGCGGGCCGACGGCAGAAAGGCCACGAGAAGGCCGTCGGAAAGCGAGAAGGTAAGCCGCCACTTTGCATCTATGGCTGCAAATCGGGCGAGCTGAGAGCGATGGCCCTTATTGGTCTTCTTCGTCGTCCTCGGGCGGAGTGGGGGTGGAGCGTACCCGCCTGAGCCGTGGCACCGTGACGAACGGCAGCGGCGGTTCCTCCTCGTCGGGGACGGCTGGGACGCGACGATCGCGCATCGCGGGCGGGGCAGTCGCAAGCTGGGAGTCTGGTTCGCCCGTGTTGCCGGTATCCCAGTAGTTGTGGGCCAGTGCGCCCGGCTCATCCGCTGTCTCGCTCTCGGCGGCCCGTTCGGGGAGGGATTGACCCTCATCGGGCTCGGCGGGCGCTGTCTCCTCCGGGGCGGTTGCCTCGTCGGAGACAGGCCGCGGAAGTTCGGGTGCTGTGAGCTGTGGCGCTGTCAGAGCCGGCCGCGGCGCCGGCGCCGGCGGCTGGAGCGGCTCGCCGGCGGACCGTGTCCTGGACTGCCGGAGCATCGTCAGCCACAAGGTGAAGCCGAGGAGCACGAGCACCCACGGTGCCGCCGCGATTATCCCGGCGGTCTCCCGGTGCGGCAGCGCCACGTTCATGGCGTGTACCGCGTCGGCCGCGCCGACGACGGCGATCACGAGGATGATCGACAGCCACGCGTACGCGCGCGCCCACCAGTGGCCCTCGCGCAGCATGAGCGCGGCCGCGCAGGCGATGACGAGCGCGGCGTCGAAGATTCCCGGATAGATCCGGGCCAGTCGCGTCGGCACGCCCGCCTGCAGGGCGATCGAGTGGACTCCGGTGTAGGACAGCACGAACGTCGCCGCGGCCAGCGCGAGAACGACGATGACGACCGCCAGGTGCGCGAGACGGCTGGCCCAGCGGCGCTGCGCCGGGAAATGGACATTCATCGGGATGTGGTTCCAGATTATCCAGAAGGGACATTCGGGTCTTTTTTCTCCCCATGGAGCGATGCCCACGTTATCGGTGCTACTCCCGAATTGGAATGATTTCCGGCCTATAGCACAGGCGTGTCGCAACCACAAGCAGGCTGGGGCGGCATACCGTACGCTGGTCAAGGTGACTCTCCGCCTCCACGACACCGCCGCTCGGGCCGTGCGGGAATTCCAGCCAGTCACGCCGGGACGGGTGTCGCTGTACCTGTGCGGCGCTACCGTCCAGGCCGTACCGCACCTCGGCCACCTGCGTACCGTGGTGTGCTTCGATATTCTCATCCGCTGGCTAGCGGCATCTGGCTACTCGGTGACCTACTGCCGAAACGTCACGGACATCGACGACAAGATCCTGCGTGCCGCGGACGCGGAGGGAATACCGTGGTGGGCGCTTGCCGAACGCAATCGGCGAGCCTTCTCGCATGCTTACGACGCGCTGGGCTGCCGGCCGCCGGACGTAGAGCCTCACGCCACTGGCCACATTCCGGAAATGACCGCGCTTATCGGGCGGCTCATCGATGGCGGACACGCTTACGCCGCGGGCGGCGACGTCTACTTCGACGTACATTCCGTCGACGGGTACGGCGCCCTGTCCGGGCAGCGCCTGGCGGACATGCGGCCCGCGAATGACACCGAAACCAGCGCGAACAAACGCGACCCGCGGGACTTCGCGCTGTGGAAAGGCGCGAAGCCGGACGAGCCCTTGTCCTGGAACCCGCGGTGGGAGACGCCGTGGGGTCCGGGACGCCCGGGCTGGCACCTGGAGTGCTCCGCCATGTCCACCAAGTACCTGGGCTCCATCTTTGACATCCATGGCGGCGGCGTGGACCTGGTGTTCCCGCACCACGAGAACGAGCGCGCGCAGTCCCGCGCCGCGGGAGACGACTTCGCGCAGTACTGGCTGCACAACGGCCTGGTAAGCCTGGCCGGCCAGAAGATGAGCAAGTCCCTGGGGAACATCCTGCTCGTCACCGAGATACTCACCCGGGTCCGGCCGCAGGAACTGCGGTATTACCTGGGGCAGGCGCACTATCGTTCGGTGGTCGAGTACTCCGACGAAGCGCTGGAGGAGGCGGCATCCGCCTACCAGCGGATCGAGCGCTTCGCCACCCGCGCGCAGCGCGTGCTCGGCGCGGATTCGGGCGCCGAGCATGCCGGACTCGCCGCGACCACGGCCGAGCTGCCGATCTCCTTCACCGCGGCGATGGACGGCGATCTCGGCGTTCCGGCCGCGCTGGCCGCGGTGCACGCGGCGGTAAGGGACGGCAACTATGCGCTGGCTTCCGGGAACACCGGCAGCGTGGCCAACTGCCTCGTCCAGGTGCGCTCGATGCTCGCGGTGCTCGGCCTCGACCCGCTGAACCCGCTGTGGAGCGCTAGCGACTCCAGCGACCGGCTGTTCGGCGCCGTCGATGGGCTGGTGCGGCTGGCGCTGCGGCAGCGGGAAGCGGCACGCGCCCGCGGCGACTATGCTTCAGCGGACTCCATCAGGGACACCCTGGAGAACATTGGGGTCGTGGTGCAGGACACACCGGAAGGCCCGCGATGGGAACTGAAGCGATGAACGGGCGGAGCAGGCGATGAGCGCGCGAAAGGCCGGCGGCAAGGACGGACGGCCGCCTGGCGGCGGGGGCTACACGAAATCGGGCAAGCCGCGGCCGGGTACCGGCGGGAATCGCCGGCGCGGGCTGGAAGGCAAGGGCCCGACCCCGCCCGCCTACATGCGGCCCGGGCACCCGGCGCAGCGCGCCGCCGCCCGCGAGGCGGCCGCGAGGCGCCCCGCCGGCCCGGCGAAGGGTGTGCGCGAGGGAGAAAGCCGTGACCGTTCGGGCTATGTGAATGAAAGCCCGGCGACTCGGGGTAGCGGCGACGGGCCGGAAATGGTCGCGGGCCGCAACTCCGTCGAACAGGCGCTGCGGGCGCGGGTTCCGGCGATGGCGCTGTACGTGACCGGCCGGGCGCAGCAGGACGAGCGGGTCGCGGAGGCGGTGCGGTTGGCCAGCAACGCCGGCATCGCCGTGCTCGAGAGCGGCATGGCGGAGCTGGACCGGCTGACCGCGGGCGCGGTGCATCAGGGAGTGGCACTGCGGGTACGCCCGTACGACTACGCACACCCAGACGATTTCACCGAACGAGCGGTGGATACTCCTCCACTCATCGTTGCCCTTGACGGCGTGACCGACCCGCGGAATCTCGGTGCCGTGGTGCGATCGGCCGCAGCGTTCGGGGCGACCGGGGTGGTCGTGCCCGCCCGGCGCAGCGCGGGCGTGACCGCGGGCGCGTGGAAGGCGTCGGCAGGCGCGCTGGCCCGGCTGCCCGTGGCGCGGGCCACCAACCTGACCCGGACGCTCGAGTCGTACGCCTCGCGCGGGCTGTTCATCGCCGGGCTCGATGCGGCCGGGACGACCGACGTACACGACATGCCGATCGCCGACGGGCCCCTGGTCCTTGTGGTGGGCTCGGAGGGGCGCGGGCTGTCGCGGGTGGTGGCGTCCGCGTGCGACCTGCTGGCCCGGATCCCGATGGCATCCGGGACCGAATCGCTGAACGCGGGTGTCGCCGCGTCGATCGCGCTGTACGAGATCGCGACCGTCAGGGCCCGGCTGCGATAGGCGCCTCCCTGGCGCGCCTTTCCTGGTGTGCCTCCAGCCACTGGCTCTAGGCGTTGGCGTCCTGGACGGCGGCGTAGCCGGGCACTGATGGCCACCTGATCCGCTCACAAGGAGAAGCAGGGCGGAGCGTTTCTCGTCGGCCACCCATTGCGGGCGCTGATCGCCCTTGGGGTGAATGGCCCACTTGACCTCTACCTCACCACTGTGCCGTGCATCATGCTCGGGCCTGAAATAGCCCAGCAGCCATCCGCGGCTCTCGGAAGCATCCGCCCCGGCGTTCCCTACATAGACCGTCTCTGACACGACCGACGACGCTAGCACGACGAGGGTGGTCGGCCAGGAACACATCGTTGCCTCCGGCGGCCGATGGCAGCCGGGGCTCATGAATCCAGGTCATCGCGAAGGAGATCCATCAGCAGGCCGTCGTGGAAATGGCCGTCATTGCCGCGCTCATACTGGCGCATTACGCCCACCGGCCGGAAACCGACCTTCCGATAGCACCGGATCGCCCGCTGGTTAGCTGCCGCGGGATCGATCGTGATCCTGTGGTGGCCTCGCTGCTCAAACAAGAACCGGGCAAGCAGGCCGATAGACTCCGGGCCGACGCCACGGCCTTGGTAACTATGCCCAAGGAAGATGTCGATACCCGCATGCCGGTACATCGGGTCCTGCTCTTCGTGGTACTGAATGCCACCAGCAACTTGGCCGCCGAACTCGACCACAAGCAGCATGCTAGACGCATCACCGCGGAGCATGACCGCGATGCGCTCAGCCGGCTCGGGCTCACCCCACCACCGAGTCACCGATTCTTCCGCCAGGACCGCCCGCAACAGCTCCACGTCGTCCTGCTCGCCGGGACGGATGGTGACGTGAGAGCCCCGCAGTATCGGCCGGAAGCCGACTGTATCGTCCTTAGAACCGTCCGCCATGAACGCTCCCCGATAGTTGAGCTGACGCTGACATGCAACTCTATGGATGGATGGCTTCCCGCCGTCCTTTCGCGGCGTGCATAGTCCAGAGCAGGCCGGCGAGATGTTCGGGGTCGGCGGTAAGCGTCTCCCAGACCGGGTCGCCCGCGGCTTTGGCCTCCTCCATCTCGGCGTGGAAGGCACTGTTCTTGATGGCCGCACCGATGTAGAGCATGCCTGAGGCCGGGTCCCGCTCCGAACACAGCGATGGATAAAGCATCTATCCGTATCGACTGTTCTGCGATTCTAATTCCGTGAACCCTCAGGAAACCGATCTCATTATGATCTTCGGGAACCGGTGTCTCAAGTGAATGGGCGGGGACGTTCCGGATCTGGAACAGCTCGGTAAGGACAGGAACAACGAACGGACGAGTGTCTGAGATTTCATAAGCATCCATCGCCTGGCCTACGAGCTTCAGCTTGACCTCGATAGGAACCCGCCATAATCACGCCGATCGAAGCCTTTCGGCTTACGGGTGTGATACGACACTCCCATGAAACCCAGAAGCCAGGTCGTCAAGGCAATGGCGATGATCCAGCGGCCACGGGACGGCGCGCTGCTCGTGAGTGAGGAGGCCGACCCGTCCGGAGCGCTGTTTCACCGGCCGCTCGGCGGTCATGTCGAATTCGGCGAGTACGCGCTGGACACGGTGCACCGTGAGTTTCACGAGGAGATCGGGCAGGCGATCATCGGGGTGCGGCTAGCAGGCGTGCTTGAGAACATCTTTGAGTGGAACGGAGCCACCGAGCACGAGATTGTCTTCATCTTCACAGCTGCCCTCGCTGATGAGTCCGCCTATGAGATACCGGAGCAGGTCATCCGGGATACCCATGGCAAGACCCGGGTGATCTGGCGGCCGCCTGGCGCGGCCAGCCCGCCGCTCTACCCAGTGGGTGTGGCTGACGTAGCCGCAGGAGCCATCATGGGAGCCAATCAAACGCACGATCTGCCTCCGAGCTGAACGCGGGTGCGGTGGCCACCAGGGGGTCCACCCCCATGATGTCGGCGCCTGGTGAAGGGACGACAACCTTTATGCGGCAAGGCTGACCTGGGGAGGCGGGTCGGTACAGTGCAATGGTGCCTGTTGAACGGTTCTGCCTTGCGGCTGCTGTGTACGGCGTTCTCCGCGACGGCGACCGCGTGCTGCTGCTGCGCCGCGCCGGGTCGGGCTATCACGACGGAGAGCTCAGCCGGCCACCTCGATGGTGGTGAGGACGCCCTCGGCGGTCTGGTACGCGAGCTCCGCGAGGAACTGACCATCAGCGTCGACCGGAACGCGTGCCGGCTGGCCCTGGTGATGCACCGATCGCCGGAGACTCCCGGTGACCACGAGTACCTTGATCTGTTCTTCGCCGTGAGCCACTGGGCCGGCGTGCCAGCGATCGGCGAGCCGGACAAGTGCAGCGAGCTGGTCTGGGTGAACAGCGCCGCCGTTCCGGCCGACACAATCGACTACATTCGGGCCGCGCTGGATGCCGTCGCGTCCGGCACGCCGCCTCTGCTGTCGTACGGGTGGGATGTCTCGTAACCCGATCGCTCCGCTACCGGTGACCGGCCAGTAGCCGGTACCCTGGCAGGGATTCCGCGTCCGGAGGGACCGGAGCGCACCCGCCGGTGTAGCTCAGCAGGCAGAGCATCCGCCTTGTAAGCGGCAGGTCAGCGGTTCGATTCCGCTCACCGGCTCCCGTGAGGTCTTCACGTTTCGGTGAGGCCTATTTTCACGTTTAGGTCTGGCATTCTGGGTGGGGTGTGGTCTTGTCTGGGCCGGGCTGGCCGGGGGAGGGCGCCGGAGGCGCCCTTTCGCCGTTCCTGGGCTTGTTTTTCTGTTTTTGGGGCATGCCGGCGCTGCTGTGGTGCTGGTGTTCGTGCTGGCGGTGGCGGTGTCGGCGGAACCGGTCAGGGCGGTGCGGCGGCTGCGGTCGCGGCGGGGGTCTTGCGGCGGCGCCTGCGGGTTCTGGGCGGGAGTCCCCTGGCGGCGCGGCGGGCGTTTTCTTCTTGCCGGGTGGTCCAGGCGGCGGTGATGCGCTGGTTGCGGACGGCCAGCAGGGCGGCGGTGAACAGCATCATCGGGGCGAGGCCCATGAGGCGGCACCAGCCGCGGGCGATGGTGTTGCTGGCGGGGTCCTTGGCGGTGGCGAAGCCGCGTTCGGCGCCGCTGCGGCGGGCGCAGGAACGGCGCCAGGCGGCGGAGGGGTAGTCGTGTTTCTGCGCGGTCTTGGCGAGCACGCCGGGCGGGACGGTGATCGTCTGCTGGGTGCAGCATTCCTGCGGGTGCTCGGGGGGCTGGAGGATCTCGGGCCGGTCCCGGTCCAGGCTCATCGAGGCGGGGCGGAGCGGGCAGCGGATCTTGCCCGCGGCGGCCGGGCAGGCCACGCGGTGGTAGCCGTCGGTGTCGTCGCTGGTGAGGCGGCCGAGCTTGTAGCGGGCGGCCTCGGCGGTCTTTGTGTCGTGGGCCTCAGCCTGGGCGGGTGCGGCGCCGCGGGCCAGCGGGGTAAGTTCCAGCAGCGGCCGCGGGGTGGCGGGACAGTACAGGTTCCCGTTGGCGATGACGGTGCCCTGGTGCGTGCCCTTGGGGCCGCGGTCGTTGGGGTGCAGGTCCTGGACGAGGCGGGCGCCTGCCTGGCGGAGCGGGGATGCCCAGTGTGGCGGGATGCGGTGGGAGTAGCCGGAGTCGGCCAGCACATCGCCGACCCGGATGCCGGACGACGGCATCGCCGTCAGCACGGGGGTGAAGGCGGGGACGGGGTCATGATGGCAGGACGACAGGGTCATGCGGCGGGCGAGCCCGGGAACGGGCAGGCCCTGCTCATCGGGCACCATGACCGCGGCGGACAGGTAGTAGCCGTAGAACAGCTCGTCCTCTTCATGCAGCAGGTTGTTCCTGCGGTGCCCCCACGACGCCTCGGGGTCGGCGCAGTCGCGGGTGCCGTGCGGCGGGGGCCGGGAGAAGGACTCCAGGTCGCTCCAGTCCACGGCCAGCGAGGCGCTGGCGTCCTTGAGCCCGGCCGGGACGGACGACTCAAGCAGCTCATCGCAGGCCGCCTGCAGTTCCGGCGACGGCAGCCCGTCGGGCTCGTCCTTGGCGAGCGCCCTGGTAACCAGGCCGCAGGTGTACTCGGCCTGCCGGTAAGTCAGCAGGTGCGGGCCGTCCTTCCAGTCCGCGAGGACGCCGAGCCGCCGCTGGTCGTCTGCGGGCAGGCTGACCAGCGCCTGGTGCACCCGGGTCAGGTGGGCGGGCCGCCCGTCAGCCTGGGTCAGGCACATGCCGGCCAGCAGCGTGCGGACGCTCAGCTGCCGGGCGCGCACTCCTGCGGGCAGCATGGCCCCGGCCCGCGGCGCGATGCCAGAGGTGTCGATGATCTCCTCGAGTGCCGCCAGCCCGGTCATCGCCGGCGTGCCGCCCCGGGCAGCCTGACCGCCTCGGTCTCCCCGGCCGGCTCCAGCCCGGCGACCAGGTCCCCCAGCCGCTGAGAGCAGCTGATCCCGGCCGCGTGCATGAACGTGGCCAGCCCCAGCCGGCCTGCGCAGTCGGCCAGCCAGGTCGCCCGCAGCCGGGAAGTGTCCAGCCGGGGCAGGCCGCTGCCGCCGTCCAGCGCGGCCACCAGCGGATTCGTGATGTTCCGGCGGCCCGGATCGGCGCCGCCGCAGATCAGTCCCCTGCCGGCGAACCGGGCGGCGGCCAGCAGCGGTGCGTGGTAGCGGTCCAGCACCGGCACCGTGCGCGGCCGGGCGCCGCGCACGGTCACGAGCACGCCGCCGGACCGGCAGGCGACGTCGGTGCCGCGCGCATCACGCAGGTCCCCGCGGATCAGCCCGGCGCCCGCCCCAAGGCAGACCAGCCCGGCCGCGCGCATCCGCCGCTCCGGCGTGGGCTGAGCGTCCGCGAGCGCGAGATACCCCCCGATCTGCGCCGGGCTATAAGGTGCCTTGGCCCGCTCCCGGGGCAGCGGCAGATCGGCCGGATACAGCTGCGGCACGACGCGGCGGCCGATGAACCGCAGGTTCGTGCGCAGCGTGCGGCGCGCCACGCCGGACAGCCCCGGCGCGCACCGGGTGAACCGCTCGGCGGTCGAGGGGTGCAGCAGCACCTCCGGCACCGCCTCCAGCCCGAGCCCGATGCTGTAGTCAGCGAGCTTCCCCGCGGCCCACAGCAGGTTCTTCGCCCGCTCCCGTCCCGCCGGCCCCGTCCGCGTGATCACGTCCCGGGCGAACGCTGCCGCCTGCGCCGACATCGACGACGGCTCCCACCGCCTGATATAAGCGGCAACATCAGCATCTGTCATACAGCACTTATACTCAAGTGCATGCGCAAGACGGGGGATTTCCGCTGCGACAATGAGAACGTGTCGCCCACCCCGGACCAGCAGGCCCGCGCGCAAGCCATCGCCGCCGAGATCACCACCCGCCTCGCCGGCCTCGCCTTCGCCCTGCCCGGCACCGTCGCTGACCGGCTCACCCGCTGCGGACGGGCGAACTGCCGCTGCCACGCCGACCCGCCCCGCCTGCACGGCCCCTACCACCAGTGGACCCGCAAGAAAAACGGCAAGACCGCCACGAAAATCCTCACCGACGACCAGCTCGCCGACTACGCCCCCTGGTTCGGCAACCACAAGCGCATCCGCGAGCTCCTCGCCGAACTGGAGGAACTCAGCCTCGCCATCGCCGAGAACGACCCCCGCTGGAACCGTTAACCGGGCCATCCGTGACACACGCCCTGCCAGACCCGGAACCGGAACGCCGTTCCAGCACCGTGTGGCTGACACCCGCTTAACCTGTGGCCAGCCCGCGAGCCGGAACCCGTTTCCGCAGGTAAACCCCAAACGTGAAGACCTCACGCAGGAGGTCTTCACGTTTCAGTGAGGCCTATTTTCACGTTTGAGTCTGGCATTCTGGGTGGGGTGTGGTCTTGTCTGGGCCGGGCTGGCCGGGGGAGGGCGCCGGAGGCGCCCTTTCGCCGTTCCCGGGCTTGTTTTTCTGTCTTTGGGCATGTCGGCGCTGCCGTGGTGCTGGTGTTCGTGCTGGCGGTGGCGGTGTCGGCGGAACCGGTCAGGGCGGTGCGGCGGCTGCGGTCGCGGCGGGGGTCTTGCGGCGGCGCCTGCGGGTTCTGGGCGGGAGTCCCCTGGCGGCGCGGCGGGCGCAGGAACGGCGCCTGGCGGCGGAGGGGTAGTCGTGTTTCTGCGCGGTCTTGGCGAGCACGCCGGGCGGGACGGTGATCGTCTGCTGGGTGCAGCATTCCTGCGGGTGCTCGGGGGGCTGGAGGATCTCGGGCCGGTCCCGGTCCGGGCTCATCGAGGCGGGGCGGAGCGGGCAGCGGATCTTGCCCGCGGCGGCCGGGCAGGCCACGCGGTGGTAGCCGTCGGTGTCGTCGCTGGTGGGAACGGTAACCCGACTTTTAATCCGCCGCTCACGAGGGGCCGTGCCGCGCCGGAACAGATGATCTGGACGCTAAGCGCAACACGGGTTCCCAGCAGTTCCGTAAGCGAATATTCGGCGATATGTGGTCCTGCGGCTTTCAGCCTATTTTGTCAGTAGCCGTTCTTCCGCACCGGTGGCTGCTGCGGTCGTCCCGGCCCGTGTGCATGGACTGTTACGCTGGAGGTATGACAGTAACGCTGCACTTGGATGGCGCCGTTGCGGAGGCGTTGGCCGCTGAGGCAGCCCGTCGTGGCCAGAACGTAGATCAGCTGGCGGCGGCTCTCCTGGCGGCGCAGCTGCCCAGGGCGCCGCACCGTCGGTCGGCCTTCGCCGCCGTGGGCGCTTCGACGTCCGGGCGTGGCGCGGCTGAGGCCGATGAGATGCTGGCCGAAGGGTTCGGGCGCGATTAGGTGCTGATCGTGGATACCGGTCCTCTGGTCGCAACGGCCGATCGAGCCGACAGGGACCACGCGGCTTGCCGGGAGCTACTGGAGAGCGAAGAGGTCCCCTGGTCACCACGCCCATGGTCATCGCGGAGGCCGCCTACCTGATCGACCGGCAGCTTGGCGCGAAGGCAGAGGCCAGCCTGTACACGTCCATCATCGACGGCCAGATGGAAGTGGCCGATCTCGGTATCGCAGATTGGCAGCGCATCCAGGATCTGGTCAGCACATATGCCGACCTACGGCTCGGTGGGACCGACGCGTCCGTAGTCGTCCTGGCTGAGCGGTATGGCGCAGTCAGGATCGCTACGCTCAACCGCCGCCACTTCGCCGTCGTCCGGCCGCGCCACGCTGACGCGTTCGAACTGCTGCCATAGCACTTGCAGCTCTCTTTTACTACGGCGACATCGACGCCGTTCATCTTTTTCTGGTGGCTCTTGGACTCTCGGCAGTTGTGTTGGCCGTCCCTTTTGAGGTTACGCAGGACGGAAGAATAAGGCTTGTGGCCGTCCCCACAGAAAACTTGTAAGCGGCAGGCGGAACGTGGTGCTCACGGCGCTGTACTTACACTCGGTTCGTGAGCGGCCGCCGTCACTTGACGTTCGGTCAAACGCAACGATGCGCCGCGACATGGACAACCGGATGCGATTCCTGGATGCCTAAGTAGAACCATGCAGCCTTTTTTGGACGTCGAACCGCCAAGATGCTGCCGAACACGGCAATCCTCCCTGCTGCGAGGAGGTGCCGCTTCCTCGCGAACTTGACGCTGCCATCGCAGACTTGATCGATCGCGGTCAAGGGGCGCAAGACCAGGCCGTCACGTTAGCAACCCAATGCGGGCATGGATGGCGGATTGGCGCGGTATGGTCTGGTTACGGCGATACTAGCTCAGGGTGAGGAAAAGTAACGCATTGATCATGGGCCTCGGTTGGGGCTGGGCGCTTGGGGGAATCGCCAGGACAGCGGTTAGCGCGCGTCACCACCAGCGGGCCGCCCATGATGTCTGGGGTAGCGCGTAGCCGCTCAGCGCCAGCGGTGCCATCGCGATCAGCAGCACCAGGGCCATCTGCCTGAGCACGTAGGTGATCGCGATGATGATGGCCACGATGACCGCGGTAAGGACGAGCAGGATGAGCATGGTGCCGCCTTGCGCGCCTTGCATGAGCATCTGGGTTAGCGTGCTCGTTGCTGTGGCGGGCAGGGCTCCGCCCGGCACGGCCGCGCTGATCCCGTTGGACAGGCTGATCGCCTTCGCGGTCAGCAGCAGTGAGCTGCTGGACACCGCCATGGCGATCGCGAACCGCGGAGCTACCTCCTTGAGGGTGTAGGAGCCCTGGTAGGTGTGGTAGCCCAGCAGGATCACCCCGCCGGCGCAGATCAGGAGCACGAAGAGCGTGTCAGAAACGCCGAGCATGCCCGCCCACATGCCCTCGACTGCAGGAAGGCCCGTGTAGTCATCGGTCGACAGTTCCGTCTGGCCGGCCAGCGTCAGGAGCGGATGGATCGCAGCGACGACCAGGCTGGAGAACCACGAGTCGACCAGGCATGAGACATCCCACGGCAGGCAGCCGAGCGCTTCCGGGTAACCCGGGGTGGCCGCCTCGGCCAGCGTCGGCGTGCGCCGCAGCGGTGCGGGTGCCCCGCGTACCAGAGCGACGGTCAGCACGAGGGAAGATGCCGTGTGACGGGAAGCCGCAGGAAGAACGAGCCGGGGCGAGACGGCCGCAGGGGCCGCCGTCGGCTCCGCGGGATGCCCGGCGGCCAGCGCCCCGCAGACGCTGAATAGGCAGCACGCCAGCGTGACCCCGGCTAGCACCCACGTGCCCGGACGGCTGCGGGAGCGGGCGGACGTCATCCCACGAAGCCCTTGAGGATGGTGAGCAGCACCGGTGCGAGCACCGCGACGCCGTAGCCGATGGCCGCGTACTTCAGGGTTTCCTTGGCCTTCATCACCTCGCCCGGGTCGCCGTTCGCGACCAGGTACCGGACGCCGCCGATGGTCGCGAGCAGCGTCGCCAGCCCCCTAGCGGGCCGCCGAGCCAGACAGTGATGTTGGTGATCACCTGGTTCAGTGATGTCACGGCCGCGATGGTCGCCGCGCCGACCGGGGCGGGCAGCGCTCCCGCCGCCAGCAGCGCCGCCGTGGTGATGGGTATCGCTAGTAGTGCCGTCCTGATCCTGGGTGCATCGTCTGCCTGCATTTCCTGCCCGCGGCTTGCGGGCTGCCGTGCTTCCGGGGCGCCGGGTGACCGGAAGACAGCCGGATGAGGGCGGCTCACCTCCTTTGCCGGACATCGGGTGACGGGGTCAGGCAGCTTGTCCGCCCGGCCGGCTTCCGGTCTTTCCCGGCACAGACCAAATCCGGATTACGGGGCCGGACCGAACGGGGAGCAGCCAGATTCGCGTGGCAGATCTCGGGCTGGGATCCGAGCAACCTTTACATAAGGCACTGCCCACGGGAGGAGGTGACGGAGTCAGCCACGGCGCTGAGAGCGCCGTCGACCTGACCGAGGAAACCCTCGCATCGAACGCATGGCCCTGATTACGTTGACGAGGCGCCGAGTTCGTTCTGAATTGCTGAGCACCCAGATCATTATGAGCGTACTGGCGATAATCAGCGCGGTGCCGACGACGGCAGCGGGCCACCCCGCAATGGCCGCGGTCGTGAGAGCGGCGGTTGTCGCGGCAAGCTTGGTCATGGAACCCCGTGGCATGATCTGCTGTCTCATTATGCGCCATACCGAGCCTGCGCCCGGCAGGCTACTGGACTGCGGTGCAGCAACGTCACGAAAACGACGGTACGTATACGCGGGCTGGCGGCTGACCAGCGGATATCATGGCAGTCGCGGGCGAATTGGCACGCCGGACAGAGGCTCAAGCTGATCGTCGGCCCAGAAATCAATGAGTTCCTCCGCAGTGAGTTCGGTAACCGGAACAGCACGCAACACCCGCCCGGTGCGGACAGCCCAGGTGGTAAACAGCGAACGCGCTAGCGCAGCGTCTGCCGCCGACCACATAGGCATGTCCTGGGAAACGGGGTGATCTGAAGCCTGCAGGGCCACGATGGGGGGTGGGGCCTCGGGCATCAACACTGTTCTCGCTTTCGTGGACGCATTGCACTGCGTCAACTGTTGCCTGGTCTCGCATCTGGGACACCGGCTTACAACGACCTCGGATACCGCCGGATAACTTCGGACAGTCACTTTCGCGAAGCAAACACGACCGCCTGCTACCAGCCGTATCGTGTGCCTTGCGCAGCAAGCGCGGGGGAATGGGCGATCTTGCCCGAATTGCCACCTCGGCCGCATCAACCCTGGGACGATGTTGCCGTGAGCGGCCGGCTACCGCTGGTAGTAGGAAGGGAACAGGCCCTATGGACCACCCTGACATGCGTCCACCTGCCCTGGTGGCCTTTACCGATGCGCTCTGGCTGGCGTGGACGAGAGGCGGTCCGCTGAGCTATCAGGAGTTCGCAAAACGATCGGGGCAAGTCCTTGGAGCGAAGAACGCATTGTCTAGGACGACGGTGCATGGAGTGTTCCATGATCTACGCCGCCAGTACCCGCCGCGTTGGCCGTGGGTTAGCAGGTTCTGGACGGTACTGCGCGTAATCGCGGCGGAACACGGTATCGATCCCGACAGTCTTGGCTCACTTGAAGAACTGAAGCGCCTGCATGAGGCAGCTGATCGGGCGCGGTGGCCGACCCGGCGACTGGCAGGCGTGTCGGGCATGGGAAGTGAAGAGAATGCACTGCCAGGGGTCGATCTCGGGTATGAGCTCGGTCCGTTCTATATTCCTGGGCAGCGGAGTGCTCTGGTCTATTCCGAAGCGGATGTCCAGAACGACGAGGTGCTCGCCTCGGTGCAGCGGAAGATCGGGGTTGGATGGTGGCATAGCTACCGAGATGTGGTGCCCGCTTGGTTCGGGACTTACCTCAGTCTTGAGGCTGCCACTAGCCTGATACAGGTCTACGACGCCGCGATGGTACCCGACCTTCTCCAGACCGAGGCGTACGCTAACGCGGTGCTCCAGTTGGAACCATGCGCGCTGCCCGCACCGGTCATTGCTCGCGTCGTCGAGCTGCGGATGCGTCGCCAGCAGATCATCGGTCAGCCGAACGCACCGACGTTGTGGGCCGTACTTGATGAGAGCACGCTACGCCGTCGGCTCGGCGGTACCGAGGTTATGCGCGGACAGCTCAAGCATCTCATAGACATCTGTGCTCAACCCAATGTCACTATTCAGGTAATACCCTCGACCACCAATATTCGCGTCAATCCCGGGTGGACCATAACGCGGCTGCGCTTCCGCGTCCATGAGGTGCCTGATGTAGTGTACATTGAGCAACTTACCAGCGCGTTCTACCTTTATGACCCGGATCACGTCAGTCGCTATGTGCAAGCCTTGGAAGGATTGGTTCTTGAGGCACTCCAGGCTGACGAGACCATTGAGTATCTCAACCTCATGCTTCGTGATTTCGGATAGCTCTGGCATGTACCAGAACGGCCAGGTGCTCTAGACTGGCGGCAGCAACGAGCATCCGTACTAGTTGGAAGCATCAATGTGAAAGCTCACAATAGGAGCTGCCGTGAATAGCGACGATACTGTGCCGCCGTGGGGTGACACGGCGGAAAATCTCGCAGCAAAGATCGACACCACGGTCCCGGTGTCCGCCAGGATCTGGAATTACTGGACAGGCGGCAAGGATTATTACCCCGTTGACAAGGCGGCCGGCGATGAGTACGCGAACGCGTACCCTGGCGTTTTCACCATGGCCCGATCCTGCCGGTATTTCATCGGCCGCGCGGTCCGCTTCCTGGCCGCTGAGGCAGGTATCCGCCAGTTCCTTGATATCGGGACCGGACTGCCCAGCCACGACAACACTCATGAGATCGCCCAACGAGTCGCGTCCGAATCGCACGTTATCTACGTCGACAACGATCCCCTAGTGCTGGCGCATGCACGTGTCCTGCTGACGAGCAGCGACGCGAGCAGCACTGATTACATCAGTGCTGACCTGAACGAGCCTGGTTCCCTCTTGGAGGCCGCCCGCCAGAAGCTGGATTTCTCGCATCCGGTGGCGATCATGCTCATGGGCATTCTCGGTCACATCGGCAACCCTGGGGAAGATGACGACCATTTTGCCAAGTCGGTGGTGCAGACACTCAAAGAAGCGCTGCCGACTGGCGGTTATCTTGCACTCGATGAGGCAATCGACACGGACCCGGCGCAGAACGCGGCACTCGATTACTACAACCAAACAGGTGCTGTTCCTTACCGCGTCCGCCGTGCCGACCAGATTGCTCAGTTCTTCGACGGGCTGGACCTAGTCAAACCCGGTCTCGTGCCAGTCCATCAGTGGCGTCCTGACCCGAGCCCGTTCGCCGCGACTCCGGTGCCAGTCCTTGGCGGTGTCGCCCGGAAGCAGTGATGCACCTCACATCCCACCACTGACCGAGCCGTGGGCGGCTTCCCGGGCTTCCCAGTAACCGAGGTCTTTCGTCACATCCGCGTGGTACCGCCATAGCCGCAGGACGTGCCGCAGTTCCTTCCGCCTGGCAGGTTCCGGGCTCCTCTCACAGTTGCGCGGTACTACTCGATAAAGGGCTCGCGCTCGTCCTCCGGAGGTTGTTGCCCGGCGCTGAAAATCCCCATCTTGGCGGCGTTCATGATGCCGATGGAAAACCGGGTATTTCGGGCACTGTCGTGGGGGCGGTGTCGGCTGCGTCGGCCCGGTGCCGGTCTGATGGCATGTTGAGAGCCGTGATTCCCGTGTCAGGGCAGGCGAGTGCCGGGAACGGCGCTTCGGTTCAGCCGGCCGGGGCCATATCCAGCAGCCGGCCGCGGGTCAGAATGCTGATCATCGCCCACAGGCTGACGTGCTCCAGCGCGAGCCGGCGGCACACGACAACGGCCGCGGCGCCCGGGCACTCCAGCGCCCAGCGCAGCCCGCCCCGGCCGGACGGCGCGGGCACGGCGTCCTGGTCGCAGGCGACGGCGGCACGGATGCCGGTGACGCGCAGCCCGGCGGCGGACCGGCGGGCACCGCGGATCCAGCCGCGCACCGTCCCGGCCGGGGCATCCAGGTCCAGGGCGATACGGCGGTGCCCGGACCCCCGGACGGCGGCGGCCAGGGCATGCCCGGTCAGCCCGGCCGCGCAGGCGCGGCGCGGCAGCAGCGCGGCGTCGAGGACGACGTGCGTCACCTGGCAGGCGGGGGTCCAATCAGGGTCCATGTTCATGTTCGGGGTTTGGCCCGCTGCGTGGCTGTCATTGGGCCGGGAGCGGGGCAGATATGTCCCGCGTTTCCGCGGAAACGCGCTGCGCAATTGCGTGCAGAGCCTCCCGGCGTGTGGGCTGGCCGCGCTTAACTCGTGGGCGGGACCGAAACATGGCCGCATTCGCGCAGATCAGAGCCAAACGTGCAGACCTCTCCAGTCGAACGCGATCGATTATCACCCTCTCACCAGCGATGACTCGGGAGAAGAGAGGTTCTCATGGCGTAGTCAGCGCTCCGGAAGTCCAAGATCAACACAGAAGTAACACAACCTGCCCGCGAGCGCGGCGGGCGGCGTTCATCGAGAACGGCCAGCGGAGGAACCGGCAGGCGTCGTCGGAGGTTGTGGTCTGTCGTACCGGGCGACGCCGACAAGTGCCCAGTATTTCTCGAGGTCGCCGGGGACGTCGGCTGGGGAGTCTGGCCGCCATTGGGGGATCCGGACCAGTCCGGGGTCGAGGAAGGTGAAGCCGTCGCACAGGCGGGTGATCTCATCCCGGGTCCGCGCGCGGAGTTGCGCGGTGACGCGGCTGTTGTAGACGTTCTCGAACGAGGACACCAGGTCCGGCTGCTCGTCCCGGTAAGCGTGGCAGATGACGAGGTAGCTTCCGGGCGCGAGTGCGCCGCGCAAGGTGGCGACGATGTCCGCGGCCTGGGCGTCGTCGGGGATGAAGTGCAGCACCGCGGACAGGACCACGGCGACGGGCTGGCCGAAGTCGAGCAGCAGTTGGGTCCCGGGGTCGGCGAGGATCTTGTCCGGCTCGCGCAGGTCAGCCTTGATGATGGTGGTGTCTGGATTGTCTTGCAGCATGAGCCGGCTGTGGGCGACGGCGATATCATCGTTGTCCACGTAGACCACGCGCGATCCTGGGGCGGTATCTTGGGCGACCTCGTGGACGTTGTCCTTAGTGGGGATGCCGGAACCGATGTCGAGGAACTGACGGATGTCGGCCTGGCCGACCAGGAACCGCACGGCGCGGCCGAGGAAGGCCCGGTTGGCGCGCATCATGGCGCGGATATTGGGGTCCAGGGCGATGGCCGTGCGAGCGACGTCCCGGTCGGCCTGGAAGTTGTGGACGCCGCCCAGCCAGTAGTCGTAGACACGGGCGATGTTCGCCTTGGTGGTGTCAATCCCCTCCGGCACCCAGCCTGGCTCCACGGTCATCCGGCTCTCCGTCCCGTCTGCGCAGCGCGCAGGACTCAGCGTAACGCCGTTCACTGTTCGTGTGGACTTGTGCTGATACGGTCGTTAAAGTTTCATTGTCTGTTCTGCGTGATCCGGGGGATGGATGGCCGGGGAGCCGGAATGGTGACCTGGCCGGGAAATCGAGGTACGGGTGACAGATGATCCCGGCGCCGCGACCGGCCTCCCGGGGAACATGATCCCCGCCGGGCTGGGCGCGGCGGAAGCGGAACTGAAGCTGCGAACCGGCCTGGACCTTGCCGAGATCGCCCGCCTCGTCGTGGATGCCACGGTCCCGGATTTCGCTGACGCAGCGGCCGTGTTCGCCGTCGAGCGCCTGCTCTGCGGCGGCGAGCCTGTGCAGTTCGATGACGCCTGGGAGATCACCGCACGCAGGCTCGGAACCCGGATCGCTCACGAGAGTCAGCGAGTGACGCAGGCGGCCTTCCCGGTGGGGGAAGTGATCGCCTTCGCCGCCGACTCGCCATATGCCCGGTGTGTCCGCGGCGGGGGACCGGCAGTGTTCGCGCAGCCGGACAGCCAGACCCTCGCGCGGACCCGCCCGGGAGGCCGGGAGATGCTGTCCCGCTATGCCTCGTTCCTGGCCGTGCCGACGGTCTCAGGCGAGCAGGCCGCCGGGTTCCTGGCGTTCGCCCGCACCGCCGATTCCGCAGCGTTCAGCGACGCCGATGTCACCACGGCTGCCCGGCTGGCGGCCGGTACCGGGACTGGCGTCGCCAACGCCCTGACGCTGCTGCGGCAGCGGTC
>Ga0335075_10003994_pt1 | contig 23141 bp, 18 predicted proteins | sample Lox_Sample_24_FD_206723 | JGI IMG/M metagenome (GOLD analysis project Ga0335075, IMG submission 206723) | Soil microbial communities from Loxahatchee National Wildlife Refuge, Florida, United States - Lox_Sample_2.4 | ecosystem: Environmental > Terrestrial > Soil > Wetlands | place: USA...
GCAGCCGGACACGGTCGAGTGGGGCGCGAACCCGTGTGCGACGGCGGAGACGGTGGTCCCGGGGCTGCTGGGTGATCCGACCTGCCCCTGGCCGGGGGTGAGCGCGAAGCCGCCCTTGACGGTGAACGTGCCGTGGCTGGTGGTGGACATGCTCTGCTCGTCGATGCCGACCAGCGGTTGGCTGCCGTTGGGGACGTTGGGCCGGTGCCGGGCGAGCCGGTCGTCGGCGAGACGACGACCGCAGGTGCGGCAGCGCGCGCCAACCCGGGCGCCAACAGCAACATCCCGGCCAGCGTGGCGATGAGAGCGACGGCCCTGGTCAGACGGTTGCTGCTTCGACCACGGCCAAGCACGAGCCCACGCTGCATGGTGATCCCCCGATGTTGTCCACGCCGACTCTCCTGGAGCGCCAGGAGAGGCCCTGATGGCGATCATCCCCGATGAGCACGGATGCCGCAAGGCGACCTAACAGGTCCGCAAAACGCGGCTGATCGCCGGCTCGAGGAATTGCGGTTCGCTGGCCAAAGGTTCTCCGCGACTACACTCGGCCGTCACTGCTCACCGGACCTGGGAGACGATCGCGACTCGCTCGCCGCGCCATGCGCCATGAACGGTGGGACGATTACCAGCCGTGACCTCGATCAAGCCGCGAGACGCCGGTGAACGGTTTGAGGGCGTCCTGTTCGACCTACTCACCGGCCTGCTCGACTCCTGGTCGCTGTGGGATGCGGTGGCCGGAGGTGAAGCCGCCGGCCGGGCGTGGCGACGCGAGTACCTTGCCCTGACCTACGCGACCGGGAGCTACCGGCCCTACGAAACACTCGTCGCCGAGGCGGCTCAGCGCCAGGGTCTGCCGTTCGGCATCGCCCAGGAGCTCGTCGCCCGATGGGATGAGCTCTTGCCGTGGCCCGAGGTGCCGGACACCCTGCGCGCGATTGAGGGGCTCGCGATCACAGGGGTCGTCACGAACTGCTCGGAGGAACTGGGCCATCGCGCCGTCGCGCGCGTCGGAGTCCCGTTCGACACGGTGGTCACCGCCGAGGCCGCAGGCGCCTACAAGCCCCGGCCCGAGCCCTACCAACGCGCGCTCGCCCGGCTCGGTCTTCCCGCGGAGCGTGTGCTCTTCGTCGCCGGCTCTCACTACGACATTCAGGGCGCCACGAGCGCGGGAATGCGCGTGTGGTGGCACAACCGGATCGGCTTGGAGTTGCCGTCGGGGCCCGTGCCGATCGCCGAGCACGACAGCCTTCGGTCGCTTCCTCGCTACCTCTCGCGCGACGAGACGTGACGCGTCGTCCTGAGGGTCGTCGGGCCCGCTGGTCAGCGCTTGCGCACTGTGCCGGCCGCCATCCGGCCGAACTCGAAGACCGCGGTCCCGGTCACGACCACCGGGTCCTGGGCCGCGAAGTCACGCAGCGCCTGCTCGTCATCGGTCTCGACGACCGCGAGGCCGTAGGAGTCGTCGTCGGTGAGGATCGGCCCGAACACGACCATCTCGCCGCGGTCCAGGTAGGGCGCCCAATGCGCGGCGTGGCGGCCCATGATCTCCCGCTCGGAGTCGGTCATCGTCTGCGCGAAGTTCGGTCGCGGCGCGATGAGCCGCAGGACAAAGGTCGGCATTAGGCGGACTGTACGCCTGCAGGGGCGAACGACAACAGCAGCTCCATCACGTCATCCACCGCCCGCTCGCGCCCGCGCGCATACGCTCGATCGGCACGTTGCTCGCCGAGTGCGGCGCGTGCCGAGGCGATCCGGTCCGACATGACGCTCGCCCAGAAGGTGTCAAGCTCGCGAGGCAGGATGTGCTCGCCGGTGAGGCTGTCGCTCGCGCCGAGCGCCTCGAGCGCATCCTCATGGCGCCCGAGGTCGATGAGCGCGGCGACGATTCCCTCGGCCTGAAAGCCCATGTCGATGCGCGAGCTCTTCTCGTGGGCGTCGATGAGTCCCCGGCCGTAGGCGGACACGGCCGCCTGGAACGCCCCGGCGAACAGGTGACAGTCGCCGACCATGTAGACGGGGGTCTGCGCGGCCCAGGTCTGACCGTCGCGTTCGATCGCCGCCTCGAACGCGGACGCCGCCTCGTCGAATCGGTCCTCCAACAGGAGCAGGTAGGCGTCCACGATGGTGGCGAGGTCTCGGATCTCCGCCGCCTCCGATGCGCGCAGCTTGGCGACGGCCAACGAAGCCTTCGGCCGCCAATCCGTGCTCGGCCGTTGCATCGCGTCCAGAACCGCGCAGGTGCCGAACAGCCAGCCGGCGAACTCGGTGGAGTCGTCGGTGTCCGAGCTGAGCGCGATGTCTAGGAGGTGGAGCTGCTCCCCTTGCGCGCGCGCGGCCATGGCGGCCGCGATGCGCACCTTCGTCCGCACAGCACCGGTCGCCGGACCCTTCGCGGCCGCCTCCTGGAGGGGCTCATGCCAGCGTTCCCGGGCCGCGTCTTCGCCGAGGGCGTCGAACACGCTGGCAACCAGGCGGCTGAACAGCTCCACGTCGCCGGACGCCGACCAATCGAGCAGCATGGTGAGATCGGCCTGCTCCGCGGCGAGCGCAACTCGCTTGCGCCGGTAGGAGATCATCGGTCGCTCGATCGCGATCGGCAACCACTCTTCGACGATCGCCTCGGTGTGGCGCCGGCACAACAGTTCGCGCTGGGCCGATTCGCTCAGGAGCTCACGTGAAAACGTCCGCAGGGCCGACGCGACCTCGAAGCGGCCGCCGCGGGTGCGCCGCACCAGCGACAGCTCGACGAGCTGGGCGAGCGATTCGAGCACGTCGTCGATATCGGCGCCGCAGACCTGTTCGATCCGTTCCAGCGTCGCCTCCCCCGAGAAGTGGCCGAGGCAGCGAAACAGACGCGCCGCGTCCGGGGCGAGGAGGTCGTATGACCGCTGCATCGCCGCGCGCAGTCCACGCTGGCGTTTGGGCAGGCCGCGTCCTCCCGTCCCGAGTGCATCAGGCGAGCGTTGCAGGCGCTCGGCCAGCTCTTCTGGCGAGAGCAACGCCAGGCGAGCCGCGGCCAGCTCGATCGCGAGCGGCGAGCCGTCGAGCTCGCGGCAGAGCGCCGACACCCCCTCAGCGGTGGACTCGTCCGTGTCGATCCGGTGCGACGCCCGCTCGGCATGGGCGAGCAGCAGAGCGATCGCCGACTCCTCGGTGAGCCCGGCCAGCGCATAGCGGTGCTCGTCGGCGAGTCGCAGCGGCGCCTGGCTGGTCACGAGCACCCGGAGGTCAGGTGCCGCTGCGAGCAGCTCGGCGATCCCGGACGCGGCCTCGAGCACATGCTCGAAGTTATCGAGGACGAGCAGCAGCTCCCGGCCGGCCAGCGTCCCGCGCAGCAGGCCGGCCGACGTGCCGATCACCGCCGCGATCGCCCCGGGCACGTCCTCCGCCGCGGTCAACTCCGCCAGCTCGACGAGGAACGCGCCGTCGCGCAGCTTGTCGAGCAGGCGGTCGGCGACGGCGAGTGCCAGCCGGGTCTTTCCCTCTCCGCCTCGTCCCACCACCGTCACCAGGCGCGCGGTTCCGAGCAGAAGGCGTTCGACCTCGTCCAGTTCCCGCTCGCGCCCGATGAGCAGCGCCGGCGCGCTGGGCAGGTTGGTCCGCAGGGGATCAAGCGTCTTCGGCGCCGGGTGGGGTCCCGGCCCCAGGGCGAACAACTCGCGCGGCACCGGGAAGTCCTTGAGTCGGTGGCGACCGAGCGAGCTCAGCTCGGCCTCGGATGCGAGCGCGGCGGTGGCCGCCGACACCAGCACCTGCCCCCCACGGGCCGCGGACGCGACGCGCGCGGCGTAATGGACGTCGGCACCCCAGTAGTCACCCTCCCGAACCCGCGGCTCGCCGGTGTGAACTCCCATGCGCACCTTGAGCTGCTCATTTCGCGGCCAACGATGCCCGGCGATCGCTGCCTGGGCCGCTGCGGTCGCCGCCACCGCACGGCTCGCGGAGTCGAAGGCGACGAAGAAGGCGTCGCCCTCGGTCGAGACCTCGACCCCACCGTGCCCGGACCAGACATCCCGCAGCAGAGCGTGGTGGGCGAAGAGGAGGTCGCCGTAGTCCTCACCGAGCCGGTCGAGCATCGCGGTCGACCCCTCGATGTCGGTGAACACAAACGTGACCGTGCCGGTCGGTCGCTCGCCCCTCACCACCGTGAGCCCAACGCCGCCAGGTCCCTCACCCCGCCCGGGCGTGAGCCGAGGTGGGGCCCGCGCAGAGCCGCTCCGCCGCGATGTCACACAGGGCGCGGACGGTCGCTCGGTTGTCATCGACGCGGCGTGCGATGGAGATCGTTGCGGGCGCGACGTCGATGAGCGGGATGACGTGCATGCCCTCTTGGGCGATCGCACGGGCGAGGCTGAGCGGGCCCACGCAGATCGCCCGGCCCGATGCGATGAGCCAGATCACCTCGTCAGGCGAGCGTGGGACCTCTCCGGTGACACGAGCGGGCCGCCGGCGGTATTCGCCGAGGTGCAGGGCATGGCTGACCGCAGCGGGGAACCCGTCCGGCGTCCTGGGAAGCGGCTCGTCCTCGATCTCCGCGAAGCGCAGTTCGGACCGCGCGGCGAGCGGGTGCGACGGCCCGACGCAGACCGCACGCGGCTCCTCAAGCACCGGCTCCAGCACGACGCCCGGTTCTGCGACTCCTGCCCACAGCAGCGCCACGTCCACCTCGCGGCGGGACACGGCCTGGCCATAGTCGGCGAGCGTGATCGGAGCGATGACCACGTGGATGAGTGGCTGGTCACGTTCATAGGCGCCGAGCATCTCGGTGGCCACATGTGTCAGCGGTGGGAGGAAGCCGACTCGGAGTTCTCGCTGGCGCTCGCGCCGATGTGCGTGGCCAACGGAGATCGCCTCGTCGGCGCTGCGCACCGCGGACTCGGCGTGCACGAACAGCTCCGTGCCGGCGGGCGTCAAACGCATCCCGCGTGGATGGCGTTCGAACAACGCGATCCCGAGCTCCCGTTCCAACTGGCGGATCGACTGCGAGAGCGCAGGCTGCGCGAGGTGCATCTCCTCGGCCGCTCGGCTCACCTGGCCGTGCTCGGCGACGGCGAGAAAGCAACGTAGGTGCCGCAGGTCGATGCTCACCACTGGTCCCTTCTGCGACGTCGGCGCGGTCAATGACCGGCCGGTATGCGAAGCAGCAATACCAGCGTGACCGATCCGTCTTGGACTTGCAACCCGCGCGACGCGAGGATCGGCATGAGCGACATGCTGAGCCGGTTGCTGAAAGGGGGAAGGATCATGGGCGGCGCGCTGGGGGCCGCGCTGCTCCTCCTCGTCTTCTCCGCCGGGCCCGCCGGAGCCACCGGCTCCTACCCAGGCGAGACGCTGTCCCTGTCTCAGGTCGGTCCGGCGGTGGCGGGTCAGGTGACGCACTTCACCGCCTCCGGCGACCAGACCGACGTTGGCGACTACGCCGGCGGCTTCAACCTCGAGGTATTCGCCAAGAACACCGACACCGACCCGACCTGCTCCGCTTCCTATCCGGGAGAGCAGCAGTCGTCGCTGAGCGATCCGTACGAGCAGTGGATCGTCGTCGGCGAGTGGCAGGGGTCCGCGACCACGTTCAGCGTCCCCTTCCAGTTCGTGTTCCCGCGCACCGGCCAGGTGATCCTCTGTGCCTACAGCGCCTACATCACCGACACGGCAGCGGCCGCGTCGCTGATCGTCAACATCTCCTCTGGCACCGCACCGGTGAGCAGGCCGACCAACACCACGCGGCCGCGCGTCACCGACTCGCGTGGAACGCTGCAGTGCAGGCGCGGAATGTGGACCGGCGCCTCCCGCTTCGCCTACACGTGGCGCAGCAGGAACCACGTCGTCGCGGGCGCTCGCCGGTCGAGGCTTCGCGTCACCAAGGCAATGGAGCGCCACACCGTGGTGTGCAAGGTCAGCGCGTCCAACACCGCAGGGACCACGACGGCGTCGAGCCGGCCGTTCCGCGTGCCGTAAGACGAGCGCAGCCCGCCATCGGGGGTCGAACGCCGCACCGGGACTTAAGATCTTCGCCAGGGATCCGGCCGGGATCCACGACGAAGGGAGCGCGATGCAGCCGAGAAAGCTCGTGGCGGAGGCGCTGGGGACGGCTTTGCTCGTCCTCCTCGCCGTGGGGGTCGCAACGTTGACCTTCGGCTTCAAACTGACCGGCGGCTCGACCTCCGCGGGTGTCCTGACCACCGCAACCGCGTTCGGCTTCGTTCTGCTGGCGCTCGCCTACACGCTCGGCCCGGTCTCCGGAGCCCACGTCAACCCGGCGGTGACGCTGGGCTTCGTGGTCTCGGGACGCATGGAGATCGGTGAGGCGATCGGCTACTGGATCGCGCAGTTCATCGGCGGCATCGTCGGTGCTGTGGTCCTGTGGGCAATCGTCTCCGGCGCCCACGGCTACAGCACGTCGACCGTCGGCCTCGGCGCCGATGGATGGGGCAAGGCGTCGATGGTCGGGATCGGGGCCGGCGGTGCGTTTGCCACCGAGGTCATCCTCACGTTCGTCTTCGTGTTCGTCGTCCTCGTCGCCACCAGCCGGATCGGCTCCCCTGGCTTCGCGGGCTTGGCGATCGGCGTCGGCCTGATGGTCGTGCACCTCATCGGAATCCCGCTCACCGGGACCTCGGTCAACCCCGCCCGGAGCCTCGGTCCCGCCATCATCGTCGGTGGCGAGGCGATCAAGCAGGTGTGGCTGTTCATCGTCGCCCCGCTCATCGGCGGTGCCCTGGCGGCGCTCGCCTACCGCTACTTCATCCCCGACGACGACGCCCTCGAGCAGCCGACCGCGGTCGCCGAGGGAGTGGTGGAGCGCACGGCGGCGACGCCGGAGGGCTGAGCAGGCGCTGACTGCGTGCGCTCGCTGGCTTGCCAGGCTCAGTCGGTGGCTGAGCTGCGGGCGTGGGTCCGCGCTGGAGCCTCGGAGGGCGATGCGGCGGTCGTGGCCTTGGCGGCCGGCTTGGTCGTCGTGTCGAGCAGGGTGGCGAAGCGTCGCGCGAAGGTGTGAGCGTCGCCTGGCCATCGAGCGGACACGTAATTCCCGTCGGCGACGACGTGTGCCGGGCGTGGGTTGTCCGGGCTGTCGCGGTGGAGCCCGTCGTTCTTGATGCGGGCGTCGGGATCGGCCGGTTCGACGTCGATGAAGTCCTCGGGGCGAGCGAGGGCTCGCGTGACCTCGGCCTGGACGGACATGTACCCGGTCGGCTTGTCGCTGGGGTCGGGATAGGTGCGGTAGTAGTTGGGCTCCCAGAAGCGGACGATCCGTCCAAGGAGGGCGGCCGTGCGTTCCTGTCTCCAGGTCAGAGACGTGGTTCGCCGACCGTGGAGCACCGAGTGCCCGGTATCCGGGTCGACGCTGCGAGCCACCAGGAGAACGCCGTGGCAGATGGCGGCCACCGGAAGACCGCGCCGGAAGGCGTCGACGATCGCCGCCTGCAGCTGCGGGCTCTCCAGATAGGGACGCATGCCACGGGCCCGGTGGCCGCCCGGGAGAAGGAGCCCGTCGACGGCATCGAGGTCGATGGCCTCCCACGGCGAGGGAGAGAGGAACTCCGCCGCGCGGCTCATCTGGTCATAGGCGGCGCGGCCTGCCTTGTCGGCTCTCAGAACGCGGCCGACCGCGGTGACGCGGTCCAGATAGGGGACGAACCCCCAGGTGTCGAGACCGCGCCCGCTCACCATGCGATCGTCAGCCGGAGCCGGCGACCCGCTCGGAGTCGCGAAGCGGACGGTATGACCGACGTCGACGAGACCCTTCCAGCTGACCGCGGCCTCCGTCGGGTCATAGTCGCGCGCGGGCAGCGGAATGAGGACGACTGACATTCGAATTGCTCCTCTTCAGCCTCTGAACGGGATGGCACCGCAAGCCTAAACGGCCACGCCCGACGGCGGAATGCTTGTCGCAGTCGAATGATGAGTGTCAGGCCGGGATACCGGGAGGGCCGAGGATCTCAAGGCCGTACTCGGCCGCCGTCTTCATCACCAGCCCCATGTCGGGCGGCGTTGGAGGCCCGGACGGGAGCTCGGGCCCCGGTGCGGGCTCAGCCAGCGCGCGAACGAAGCCCACGAAGTCGCCTGGCTCGGTGACCAGGAGGTATCGCGCCAGCTCGGAGCTGACGATGAACGTGTGGGGAATGTCGCGCGGCCCGAGGACGAACGAGCCGGCCGGCGCCACGTGGGTCTCGCCGTCGACCCAGACCGTGAGCTCACCTTCCAGGACGTAGAACCACTCGTCCTCGTTGTGGTGGACGTGCAGCGGCGAGCCGCTTCCGCGCGGGGCGGTTTGCTCGGTGACCATGGCGCCGTCGCCGGCAGCCTTGATCGTCGTCAGCCCGCCGAAGAACCACAGGTGCTCGCCGGTGCCGGGCTGCTGTGCGATAGGGGTGAGAGTTGTCATGTGCGCAGCATGCTGCGCACAGCACGATGCGACCATCCCTCACGCACGGGGATCTTTCTTGCACGCGGTGGGAGACTGCGGCGATGGCTCGCTCCGTGGCAGCGCTGACTGACGAGATCGATCTCCTCGCGTCCCGGGGACTGCCACGCAGGGAGTTCTTCGCCGAGCTCGCTGCCAGGGTGCGCACGGTGATCGACAACGACGCGAGTTGCTGGCACACGCTCGATCCGCACACGCGTCTGCTGACCAGCGACGACCCAGCCGAGCTGATCGGCCGCGGGATCCTCACCCCGGAACAGACTCCCGCCGCGGGCGAGCTGATCATCCGCAGCGAGTACATGATCGACGACGTCAACACGTTCGCCGGCCTCGCCGCCAAGCGGGTTCCGGTCGGAATCCTGGACCACGCCACCCGCGGCAACCCCGACAGCAGCCCACGCTACCGCGACCTCCTGCTGCCATCCGACATCCCCCACGAGCTCCGGGCCGCGTTCGTGATCCGCGGGCGCGTCTGGGGCGCGGTCCACATCGCACGCCGAGCATCCACCGGCCCGTTTGAGCAGAAGGACGCCGACGCCCTTGCCGTGATCACCGGCGCGGTTGCGCGCGGGATCCGCACATCGCTGCGGTTCGATGCGGCCCGGCGCATCCATGGACTCGAGGCGCCCGGTCTCGTCGTCCTTGGCCCGGGCGACGAGGTCGAGCTGATCACCCCACCAGCGAGAGAGCTGCTCGCTTCGATCGCCGCCAGCAACGTCCCCTACGCCGACGACGACATGCCTGCCGCGGTGCTGTCACTCGCGGGGTTCGTGCGACGGTCGCCGCTTGAGGCGCAAGGCGGCGCGAACGTCGTCACGGTCCCCGCCCAGGACGGGTGGGTGACGCTGCACGCCTCGCGTCCCGGCTCGGCGTCCGACGGCCGCGTCGCGATCGTGATCGAGCGCGCCACCGCGGCCCGCTCGGCGACCGTCCGCCTGGAGGCGTTCGGCGCCACCCCCCGCGAGCGCGAAGTCGCCACCCTGCTCGCTCGCGGACTGTCGCGCTCAGAGATCGCCGAGTCGCTGGTCCTCTCCCCACACACGGTCGAGGACCACACCAAGAGCCTCTACGAGAAGGTCGGCGTCGCCTCCCGGCAAGAGCTCGTCGCCCAAGTGTTCCTCGACGAGTACCTCCCCGAGGTCGCGCAGAGCACCCCCCTCACCTCCCGAGGACGCTTCGACCGCGCGTAGCGTCCAGGCTCACACACAGCCACGCCGCCGGAAGCTCGCGGGTGCTGGGTTCGCTACACGTAGGTGAACGTGTCCGCACCGCCCGTGGCCGAGGTGCCGGCCGGGGTCACGACGGTGACGTCGACCGAGCCGGTGCCGGCCGGGGTGCTCGCCGAGATCTCCGTGTCGGAGTCGACGTTGAAGGTCGCGTCGGCGGTGCCGAACAGGACCTCGCTCGCGTTCGTGAAGCCGATCCCGCTGATCGTCACCGAGTCGCCGCCGTCGGGGGAGCCGGTGTTCGGGTTGACGTTCTGGACCGATGGGAGTCCCAGTGAGGTGTAGCCGAACTCGTCGGCCGGCCCGGTCGCCGACGTGCCCGCCGGGGTCGTGACGGTCACGTCGACGGTTCCGGTCCCGGCCGGGCTGACGGTCGTGATCTGGGTGTCGGAGTCGACGGTGAGCTGAGTCGCGCCGGTCGTGCCGAAGCCGACCGTCGTGGCGCCGGTGAACCCGGTCCCGGTGAGCGTCACGGTGTCCCCGCCGGCGGCCGAGCCGCTCGTCGGGCTGATCGCGGTGACCACCGGGGCGCCCGTGCCCGTGCTCTGGTAGGTGAAGACGTCGGCAGCGACCGTCGCAGACGTGCCAACCGCGGTGGTGACGGTCACGTCGGCAGTGGCCGTCCCCGGCGGGCTCTGCGCCGTGATCTGGGTGTCGGAGTCGACCGAGAAGGTCGCTGGAGCGGTCCCGAAGGTGACCGCGGAGGCCCCGGTGAATCCGGTGCCTGTGATGACAACGCTCGTCCCGCCCGCGGCCGGACCGGCCGCCGGAGACAGGGAGGAGACGATCGGCGCGGGAAGCGTGAACGTGAACTGATCGGCCGCAGAGGCCGACGAGGTCCCTGCGGCGGTGGTCACGGTCACGTCGACGGTGCCGACACCGCTCGCGGGGCTCATTGCGCTGATCTGCACGTCGCTGTCGATCGTGAACGAGTTCGCAGCCGTCGCGCCGAACATGACGGTGCCCGCGCCGGTCAGCCTGGCTCCCGTGATGATGACCGCGGTGCCGCCATCGTCCGGTCCGGTCACCGGTGCGATCGCGGTCACTGCGGGCGTGCTCACCGCTGCGGTGTACGTGTACGGTGCCGCCAGCGTCTGCGCCGAGGCTCCCCCGAGTGCCGTCACGGAGAGGTTGACCGCCCCGCTTCCGGCGGGGCTCATGGCGGTGATCTGCGTGTCGCTGTCGACGTTGAAGACGACGGCGGGGTTGAGCCCGAAGTCGACCTCGGTCGCGCCCGTGAACCCGCTGCCGGTGATCACGACGATCGTGCCGCCGGCGGTGTCTCCGGACTGCGGGGTGAAGGCCGTGATCGCCGGCGCGGGCGGCAGGTAGGGCGTGAGCTTGGCGGTGATCACTCCCGCACACACCGCGCAGAACGTGTCGCCGAGCGTCCGCATCCGGCAGTTGAACTCGGGCCGGAAGATGCCGCAGTGGAAGTAGCGCGCGCCCTCGAAGGCGCCGACGGTTCCGGCCGCGACCGGCGAGGCCTGCGGATCGCACTTGGAGCAGTCGCCGTTGCTGGTCGTCGGCAGGTTGGTCGCCGCGGCGACCAGCGACGCCCACTTGATCGTCGCCCGGTTCGTGACGGTGGTGACGTTTGGCTCGGCCGGCTCGGCGCCCGTGTACGAGTTATGGCCGGTCTCTCCGCTGTCGCAGCCCGCGTAGTAGCTGTACTCGTCGGCGAAGCCGAACGCGGTGTGGCCCATCTCGTGCAGGCCGATCTCGTCCGCGCCCGCCGCCGTGGAGAACACCGCCACCGCGCCGCCCGAGCCGCCATAGGTCGCGCTGTTGACGATCACGAACGTCATGCTCACGGCGGGGACCTGGGCGGAGGCGACGCTGGTCGCGGTCGCGGTGTTGACGGTGAGCAGTCGCTGGATTGATCCATCACCGCAGAAGGTGGCATCGAAGTACGTGTTCGCGGTCGCGCCGGTCCCTCCGCACGCGACCGGGTCGTCGGCTCCGCTGTCCGTCGAGGAGACGTCGACCCGGTGGACGTTGACCGCCGCCCACAGCGTCTGGAAGGGCTCGGTCGTGCTCAGCGTGTTCGCGAAGGCCTCCGCGTCGGTGGCGTAGGTGGCGAGCTCCTGGCTCTGGTAGCCGTCGCCGAGAATGACGACGTTCCACCGGGACGCATCCGGACCGTGGTCGACGATCTTCGTGACGCCGACGACGCTGCCGTCCGACGTGCTCATGGTCGCTCCCCGGAGAGCGCGAAGCGCGCAAACTCGCCGGCCGGCTTGATGCCCACGCGCGGCCCGCCCTTTCGCTTGCGCTCGGCCGCGACATCACCGACCGGCGCGACCTTACCGGGCGGACTGGCGAACAGAGCGACCGACGAGCCCGGCGGTGCCGGCGGCACGACGACATCGAAGGCGCCCGTCCGGTCCCGGGCGGTGACGTGCGTCGAGACGCTGCCCGGATGCGCGTGGACCTCGCGGTAGGCGCTCGTCGGGTTGTGCAGGATCCGGCGGTAGATCGCCGCGTCCCGGGGATCTCGAACCTCCAGCCAGAACCCGGCGCGGCCCTGGTAGCCCTGCAGCGGATCCGACGGCGGTGGGAGCATCTCGATCCGCCGCACGCCGGTCAGATCGACGTCGTCGCCGTCGAAGGAGAAGGTGAGGCGGAGTGCGCTCGGGCGCTGGGCGCTCATTGCTCTCCCACTCAGCCGCCGGCGAACATCGAGCCGTTCCAGACGGCGCCCGAGCGTCCCGCCAGCGAAGAGCCGGCGATGTCCGAGGGCGAGTACAGGAGCGAAAGCTCGCTGCCGAGCGTCGTCGTGCCGGGCACCAGCCCGGTGAGATTGACGAACCGCGTCCAGCCGAGGTCGGTCACCGAGCTCGGGAGGTAATTCGTCACCGCCGGGGTGAAGCCCGCGCTGGCCAGCACCGGGGCGATCGGAACGTACTGGCGCCCCGCGGCCGGCGCCGGGGTCTGAGTACACGCGGCCGCGGTGCAGCTCAGAGCGACCCATTGCTGCGGGGTCACGCCGATCGGTCCCGTGCTCAGGCAACGGGAGACGACCTGCCATGGTCCCGCGTTCAGCTCCGCGACCGCGAGCGGATCGGTGTCAGGGTCGACGAGCGCGGTGCCCGGGACAAGCGTGAACTCGCGGCCCAGATAGGGGAGCACGTCGGCGGGTGGCTCGGTCCCGGCCGGCGGCAGCGTCATCGCCGGGGCGAGGATCGGCAGCGCACAGCCCTGGTCGTGCAGTCCTTGAAGGGCGAGCCGCAGCGACGGCGCGAAATCGCTGCGGACCTGGAAGGTCACCGGGATCGCCCCCTGCGCCGGCCCGGCCGGTCGGTCGTTGGGCAGCGCGAGCCAGGCGATCGTGGGACTGCTGCTCATCCACTCCACGCCACTGATGGATCCTGCGACTCCGAGCGCGCCGGCGAGTGCCTGGTTGCGCATGTCGGTCTGGCCGAGCGCGCCGAGCAGGTTCAGGTAGCCGCCGACCTCGGTGATGTTGAGCGGGGCAGGGATGCGAGATCCGGTGACGTCGCCCTCGAGGGCAAGCCGGCGCAGCATGATCGCCTGGGCCTCGAGCACCGCCGGGGACGTCGAGCTGCTCAGCACGCCGAGCAGAGCCTGAAGCGCCTGGGCCTCCAGGGTCGGCGGCACGGTCCCCGTGGGCTCGATGTTCGGCTCGCTCACGCTCATCTCAGGCTCCTGTTCGGATTCCGCTCTCGCCGGTCACGCGAGCAGGTCGCCCGCATCGCCGAGCAGCCCCGCGCCGCCGGTTCCGGTCCCTCCAGCGGCCGCGCCACCGGCATCGGCCCCGACTGCACCGCTGCCGCCGGCTCCAGCGCCACTGCCGGCTCCCGGACCTGCGGGCTGGGTGGCCTTCGTGCCGGAACCACCCTTCGTGCCGGAGGCGCCCTTCGTGCCCTTCGCGGCCGTGCCGCCGCCGCTGGAGGCCCCGCCGCCCGTCCCGTTCGCAGCCGAGGCGGCGCTCGAGCCCGCGCTCGTGTTGCCGCTCACGACACCGCCGACGATGTTGCCGACGGTGGCCATCGCCTGGGACTGGAGTGTCGTCACCTGTTTCAGCGCGTCGGCACGTGCCGAGTTGGAGACGTTCTGGGCGTTCGTGAGCAGGCCGGCGAGTTGCGTCGCGCCCGTCAGCGAGCTGCTGAAGTCGGGCTCGCTGGTGCCTGCCTTGGTGAGCGCCTGTAGAAGCGTCGTGTCGGGGGTGGGCGCGGTCAGCACGTTGTTGATGAGGGACGGCAGCTGGCCGAGCGTGTTCGGCGCCTGCAGGCTGTCCGCGATCGACGGGGTGGTCGTCGGGACCGTGACCGGCGAGATGGTCGGGGCGGTGTCGGATTCGCTGTCCTGCCAGTTCCAGAAGCGCAGCAGGTCGATCTTCTCGGCCGATGGGCAGTGCCCGAGCACGGCCTCACCGAGCACGCCGTCGGTCGGCAGCGCGATCGTCGAGCGCGGCGGAGCGAACGTCGCCTGCTGGTAGGCGAGCAGCGAGGACTGGATGGCGGCCGGATCGATCTTCATCGAGTCGGCGACCGACTGCGGGATCATGAACGGCAGAACCATCGAGTTGCCGAAGAACCCGAGCAGCTTGTTCTGGACGCAGTTGAGCAGCGGGATCATCTGGGTCTCGTCGCTGATCCCGTCGGGCGGTACCCCGATCGTGTACTGGTCGAGCATGATCGCCCGCTCCTCGGCACTCAGCGAGGACCAGATCGCCTTCGAGTAGAGGGTTGTGTTGCGCAGGACGTGCTGGGTCATCCGCTCGATCTCGAGGATCTCGTTGAAGCGCAGGACCGGGGCGACCTGGAGCGCGGGGACCGGGTAGGGCTGCGGCGGGAGCTCCACCCCATAGAGCGAGTCGTTCGCGTAGGTCTCCGCCGGGCCTGGGATGCCGGGGCCGGTGCCGTTCAGCTCCTCGATGTACGCGTAGAAGGTGACGAGCTGGGGACCGCCGAGATCATCCTCCAGAGTGCTCGGCGTGACGTGGACGGTCGTCCGCTGGTTGGCGGCGGTGTCGGCGCCGAGCGTCGACTCGATCGCGGAGTTGATCCAGTTGGACCCGGTCGAGCCGAAGAGCGCGTTGAGCGTGTTCAGCTCGGCGACCTCGGTGGAGATCAGCGTGTAGTCCAGCCGCCGGAAGGCGCGAGTGATCTCGAACCCGACGATGTTCGTGCGGCTCATCGACTGCGGCAGCGCGAGGTTGCCCTGGAGCATCGTCGGAGAATCGACGTCCTGTCGCGTCGCGATCAGCGCCGCGACGAGGTCGTCCTGGGTGGCGTAGGTGTCCTGGGGGAGGGTGAGCGGGTTGGAGAGGCGCACCGGGCCGACACGGGTGCCGCGGTCGGTCACCGCCGCGATCGAGATGTCCTCGCACGCGACGAAGGTGCCCGTCAACTGGAAGTTGATCACGTCCTCGGCCAACCCGCCGTAGGGCTCGACCGTCGAGGTCGGGTTCGAGGCGAACTGTTCGAGCAGCGTGAGACCGTGCTGGTACACGCGCGGGACCGCCTCCGAGAGCAGGTCGATGTGCTTGATGATCGCGGCGTACCGATCGAGCACCTGCGCGGGCGTGGACACGGCTGTGGGATCGGTGATCGTCAGCGGCTGGCCCGGTCCCATGAAGCGCACGATCTGCATCGGCACCAGGCAGGCGAGCGTCAGCCCGTCGATCACGGTCGTCACGTCGTAGAGCCGCTGGACCCCCCAATACTGGACGGTGAGCGCGTGGGCGTGATTGTGGTTGGTGATCGTCTTGGTGGTGACCGACTCCGACTCGGTCGCCGACGCCATCCGCATGGCGGTCCGGGCGGCGCTCCGCCGCGCGGAGGCCTGGTTCTCCGCCGCTGAGTGCGTCGACTGTGCCGCCTGCTCGGCGCTGTCGCGCTGGCCCTGCAGCCATGAGCTGGCGGAGCCGCTGGAATCCGACTCTCCGCTTCCGCCGCCGGCGATCAGGAAGTTCGCCCCCCAACTCGACGTGCTCGACTGGGTCTGGAAGGCGCTGCCCCCGCTCGCCGCCTCGTTGAACGCTGAATTGAACGTCGCCGCCGTCGAGGTGTCGGCGAGCGCCTGTTGCTCTTCGGCCTGGCTCTCGGTGAGAAACTCGCTCTCGGAAACGGTGGCCGTGTCGACCCGTTCGTAGACCGCGACCTCCTGTTGCTCCCCGGGAGCGAGCGGCAGCGAGTAGACGAGGTCGCCGAGGCCGACACCGCTGAACGTCCACTGCTGGGCCATCGACAGCACATACCCCAGCCCAAGCGTTGCCGCCATCGGCACCGTCTCGTCGGAGGTGAAGATCCCGGAGGGCTGCAGGCCCATGATCTGGTCGCGGAACCCGTCGGCCGACAGCGGCTGCTCCACCGGGATCCGATCGGTGTAGGAGGTCGTCGTCTCCTCGATGGTGCCGTTCTGGAACTCGGTCGCGTAGATCGGTGCCGGGAGGAAGTTGCGGCCGATCGGCCAGCGCTCCACCTCCTGGACGATGCTCAGCTGCGGCTCGACCAGGCGGAAGAAGACCCCGAACGGAAACGAGTCGACGGTGTTGTTCGCGCCGTAGGACAGCGAGCACGCCCCGGATTCGCCGAGCCTGACCTTGGGCAGCTCCGGAGGGTTGACCGGCTGCGGTGCCGATCCGTTCTGCTGTGCGGTCGGCACCAGCGCACTCAGGGCGCTGATGATGCTCACCGGCAACGGTGCGAGCGTGTCGGGCAGGTCGATCGTGCCGAGCATGCCGTTGGCGGCGACCTGGGCAGCGGGCACCGTCACCTGGGCGTTCCCGCCCGCACCGTGGATGGTGAGCGGAAGTCCTTCGCTGGGAACCGGAGTCCCACTCGGGATGGTGAGCGTGAAGCCGCCGTGAACATCGGTGATCGCGGTCACCGGCTGGCCGGTCCGGCCGACGGCCGAGGGGTCGAATTGGACCTGCACGGTGGATGCCGCCGAGCCGTCGGGCTGCAGGAGGGCACCGATCAGGGTCGGGGCGAGGTCGGGCGTGCCCAGCGCCTGCGTGAGATTCGCGAGGTTGGCCCGCACCTGGTCGAGTCCCGCGTAGATACGGGTGATCGCGGCCGTGCGGATCGGCTGGAGCGTCGACGCGAGCCCGGCGCCCTGCTCGCCGAACGGATCGATCGTGAGCGGTATCCGCTGGCGGGCGATGGGCTCGACTGCGATCGCAACCGAGCTCGTCGATGTGACTCCGGCGCCGTCTGATTGTGTGGCCACGAGCGCACTGTCCAGCCGGCCCGTCACCGCAGTGTCACCGCTGCGTCACACCGGGCGCTGGGGCTGGAGCCGATGTGAGGTTTGTGTAGCGTTGACCCCGATCCCATGGGCTGAGACACTGAATCCGGTCGGCAACAGGCGATCAAGACCGGGATCGGGATCGTGGGGTCAGAGCAAGCGATGGTTGCCCGTGCGCGAAGTGGGGCGGTCGAAACGCCGCCACCGCTAGAAGCGGTGGGACTGACCCGCGCGCTCGCTCCCGTCGCGCGCGGGTGGCGACTGGGGCTGCTGGGGGGCTTTCGGCTTCAGCATGACGGGATCGACGTCGCGGTTCCGCTGAGTGCCCAGCGGCTGCTTGCCTTCCTCGCGATCCATTCCGACGCACACCAGCGCGCGTTCGTCGCCGGTGGCCTGTGGACTGACTTCAGCGGCCACCACGCCAACGCGAGCCTTCGCACCACCCTGTGGCGGCTGCGGACTCTCGACTGCGAGCTGATCGTCTCCAGCAAGAACGAGCTGGCGTTGCACTCGACGCTGGCCGTCGACCTCCACGAAGCGCGGCGGTGCGCCCAGGACGTGATCCGCCATATCGGGCCCGCGGACGTCGCCGTCCACGTTCTGCTCGATCACGGAGAACTGCTGCCGGACTGGTATGAGGACTGGGTGCTGGTCGAGCGTGAACACTATCGCCAGGTCCGCTTGCACGCGCTGGAGAAGCTCTGTGATGAGCTCGTACTCCGCGGTGCCTACGCCGCGGCCGTCGATGCCGCGCTGGCATGCGTGGCCGCGGACCCGTTGCGCGAGAGCGCGCACCGCGCGGTGATCAAGGTCCACCTCGCCGAGGGCAATCTGTCGGATGCGATTCGACAGTTCCGCTTCTACGAGGCGCTCGTCCACGAGCGGCTCGGACTCCAGCCCTCGACTGAGATCCGGCTGATGATCGAGCGCTGCTTCCCGGCGACTGTCGTCTGAGCACCGCTGGGCTCACGCGTCGGGAAGTCATCCGGGAGCACCGCGGGCGGGCTCTGAGATGAGGGCCTGACCCCATTCCGGGGCGCCCCGGCTCCCACCAGACTGCGGGGTGACCATTCACCCTGCCGCGGCACTACGCGGCTGGAACCAAAGGAGCGGTCATGCTCAACGGCCTTCATCCCAGCGAATTACGACACCGTCGGCGCACCACCAGCACCCGCGCTCCACAGCCGACGCTCCGGGGTGCAGTCAGGCGGCCGGCAAACGAGTCTGACTCCACGCACTGGAAGCAACTGGTCGAGGCGGAGGCACGTCATCGCCTAAAGCGCACACTCAGCGCCCGGCGCAAGTAGTCAACTCCGCGCTCATACACCTACCCACACCGGGAGAGTTCACATGCAGCACGTATTTCTACATATCGCCACTCTCACCAACCTCGGCAAGGGTCTCGGGTTCGGGCTTTCGCTCGGCCTCGCGGGCCTCGGCTCCGCCCTCGGCATCGGTCTGATCTTCGCGACGACGATCAGATCCGCCGCTCGCCAACCCGAGGCCCGCAAGGAGCTCGAGCAGCTGATGTACATCGGGTTCGCAGTCACCGAAGCGATCACCTTCTTCGGGCTCGTCGGCGGACTCATCCTGATCTTCCTGATCTGAACAGATGCGGATCGCCGTCCGAGGTCTCGTACTGCTGCCGGCCTACCCGACCCGGTAGCTGTACGGGATCGCCATCACCTCCGCGCCGTGATAGTCCGGATCGATCTGGAACGCCCGTAGGCTCGCGTCGTCGATGTACAGCGTTCCGTGCACAATCGTCCCGCGCTTGGCATGCGGGGTGATCGTGACGGGGACGACCACGCTTCTCCTGGGCCCGGCGTTGATCGGGGCGAAGCGCCCCAGCTGCTGCGGTTTGACCGCGTCCGCCCATAGGTCGCCGCCGCGGGAGGTGACACTCGGATCGAAGGCGCGGGTCGTCACCGACATCGTCGTGGAGGCTCGCTCGCTCGCCATCTTCTCCGGACCGAACGGACCGACTGGCACCGGTGAGAGGCTCCACAGACCCGGCGCGAGCGGAGCGCCCGCGAAGCTCGCGGTGGCCTCTCGCCCCGCGCTCGATTCGATGTCGGGGTCGCCGATCGTCGTGTTCTCGCTTGGCACGCCGAGTGTCGGGCTCGCGTCGAACTCGATCGGGGTCGGGCCGCCGGTCCGGGCCGTCGCCGTAAAGGCGGTCGACTCGGTTGGGATGAGATACGCCGGGATCGGACCGTTATAGGTGAGCGGCTCCTTGGTCGTCGCGGAGTTGACCGCGGTGAGTGTCAACTGTGTCTCCGCCTGGAGACGCGCGTCAGCGAAATACGCCTCGGGTGCATCCCCGCGGTTGCGGACGTGGATGTCGAAGGTCCGCGGGACACCGCGCGCGAGGGTCTGAGACGACGAATCGGGCAGTCCGCCGGTATCGGTCGCGGTGATGGCCGTGTCGTTGGTCGTGATCCTCACCGGCTGCGCGGTGAATCGTCCGGAAACCTGCGGCGTGAACTCGACCACGAGCGTCCAGATGCCCGCCTGCGGCTGGAGGACATGCAGCTCGCCGCCGATCTCGTCCACGTACCCGGGGTCTGACGGGCTCGGGCGGTCGTTGCTCGTGCTCGCCAGTGCCTCGCCGCTGGGCGAGACCAGCCAGGCGGTGAATGGGTTGTGGCGACCGTCCAGCAGGCGAATCGTCGCGTTCAGCTCCGGAAGCCCCGCCGCGACGTTCAGCTGGTAGTACGAGGTCTGCCCGTTCCACGGGTCGCGACCGACCCCGCCGGTGAGGCGGGTCCTGAACCGCTGGCGACCGGCCGGGATCAGGCTGCGCAACGTGACCGGGACTGTCGACTGGGTCGGCTGGGTAATACCTGGCGTCGTCGTGTCAAGCACGATCGACCCCGCCGCGTCGCCCGGCACCGGCGGCGTCGACACATCGAGTCGCACGGTCTGCGAGTCGCCCGGGGCGAGCACCACGATTGACGGACTGACCGTGCCGAATGACGTGTCGCGCGCGACGCCGACCGCGAACTGCACCGGACCGGTCGTCCCTCCGACGCTGCTCTCCTCCGCCGAGATGTAGGCCGTCCAGTGGCCTGCGGCCGGATCGGTCACCTCGGCCACCCCGTGGTTGCCGGGCCCCTGCGGGTCGGAGAAATCGGCCATCTGACCGGTTGGCGACACCAGGGTGAGGAACACCGGGTAGGTCCCGCTGTGAAACGCGACCGACGCTCGGAGACGGTTCTCGCCTGCCGGTACGGTGAAATGGACCGCTGCGTAGTTGTTCTCGTAACCGTAGGCGTCGAGGATGTGTGGACTCGTCGCGTCCTCCAGGTCCACAGGCACACGCTTGAGGTTCGTGTAGTGACCGAGTGTCCGGGTCGACAGCGAGACGGTCTGCGCCGCTGTCGCACTCGGGTTCGAGATCGTTTCCAGTAATTGCTGTGGCGATCCTGGAGCGTCGGTCGCGCCGAGCTGGCTCGGACTGTCGAGCACGGTCGCGCTCTGATCTCCGCTGCCCGCCTGAGCGTCGCCTGCTTCGGCGGCCAGCACCGCGCGGTAGGCGTCGAGGCGGCCCGCACCCTGCTCCTGAGCGGGCGCTCCGATGTCGTCGGCGCTGGAGATGATGATCTGCTTGACCTGGGCGGGGGTGGGCGCCTGGCCGCCGTGCGCCTGCTCGTAGGCCTGGATCACGAGCGCGGCGGTGCCCGCGGCGTAAGGCGAGGACTGGCTGGTGATCCCCTCCATCACGATCGCCGCCGGCTTCCCGGCATCGCTGTAGCAGTCCGAGTACTGCTTCACATCGGTCGAGCAGTCCGTCCAGTTGAACTCGCCCGGCGCGACGAGGTCGACGGTCTGCCCCGACAGCGTGAAGCCGCTGGCGCTCGCCTCGCTGACGTTGTCGTTGACCCAGCCGGTGATCCCGGGGAACCGCGCCGGGAAGCCCGATTGGATGAGCGCCCGGTAGGTGGTGCTCGCGCCGACGGAGATGACCGAGGGATCCGATGCGGGTGACCCTTCGGTGTTGGTGGGTCCGGTGTCACCTGACCCGGCGACCACGGTGACGCCCGCTGCGACGGCGGCGTCCTGCGCTTGTTTGAGGGCGTCCATCGCCGGGGCGTCATCGGGATAGGTGGCTTGGACGAACGACTCGTTGAGCACCTGGATGTGATCGACGGTGATGCCGTAGTCGATGGCCTGCAGCGCCGCCGAGACGAAGCCCTCGTTGTCGTTGCCGAACGCGTCGAGGATCGCGACGCTCGCCCCGGGCGCGACTCCCTCGATGCGGACCGAGCATGGCTGGTTGAGCGGCACCGCCCCGTCGTGGCTGACGTCATAGGTCTGATTGCCCTGCGCGGCGAGTGCGGCGGCATCGAGGAACGCCTCCCCTCCGCCGGTCGGAACGTCCGTGCCCTTGCCGGTGAAGTCCGTGTCGTCGTAGATGACGTGCTGGCCGTCGGGACGGATGAAATCTGGGTCGTTGACGTCAAGGTTGTCGGCGATCAGCCCGATGCGAACGCCCGCACCCGTGATGCCGAGGGATCGCGCGGTGCGGACGTTGGGATCGTCTGAGTCGGCTCCGATCGTCGGGAGCGCCTCTGGGTCGAGTTCGGTCTGACCGTTGGGCGCGCACGCTTGCTGGGGTGCGGTCACGGCCGGCCCTGCGCCGTGACCGGCACGCTGCGGCGCTGCCGGCGGTGGGGAGGCGAGCCGGATGACCTGGTCGGGGATGACACGGGCGACCGCGGGGTCGTGCCGAAGCCTGGCTTCCTCGGCCGGAGTGACGGTTCCCGAGACCGCGTCGATGAGGTGGTAGGTGTGCAGGTCGGTCGCGTGCATCGCGCTCATGCTCCGAACCAGCGGTGCCTCGTCGTCGGTGAAGGCACGCTCGCTCTGGGCCAGCTGAGCGCGTGACAGCGGCACCGGTCCGAGCTGATTCTTCAGCATCACGATCACCCGACGCTCGGGCGGCCGACTGGTTGACGCCCGCGCCTGTGAATGTCCACCTGCGCACGCCACCGCGCAGCCCGCGCCCACCGCAACGGCGATCACCCCATCGCGAATCCTCACGACGACCCCCCGGTTCAGATTGGTTCCTGGGCGCCGTCCGAGCATCCGGCCGAACCGTGCGGCGCCGCGGGCGGCAACATACCAAACCCTAGAGAAATGTTCTAATTTCTTTTAGTGTGGGCGGGGCGCGCACCTGGTCCACACCGGCGGCGCCTGGAGCCGACCGCGGGGAGCCACCGAGGGAGACGCTCAGCTGAGCGACGCAGCCGCGGCGTGCAGCGCGTCGGCCAGCGCCCGCGCGACGATCAGGTCCTCGGCCGGCAGGCCAACGGACTTGAACACGGTGAGCTGATCGTCACTGGTCCGCGCGGCCGCGCCGCCGAGCACTTCGGCCAACGTCGAGGCGAAGCCCGCCTCGGGCAGTGCGCCCGAGCGGATCGCGCCGACGATGTCTCCGGCCTCGCTCAGCGCCGCCTCGAGCGACTCGACCACGACCAACGCGCGCCCCAGCGTCTCCGCAGGGATCTCGGCCATGTCGAGGCGGTAGGCGCCGATCGCGTTGATGTGCACTCCGGGCGTGAGTTCGCGGTCGTCGAACAGCGGTGTGGAGCTGGTCGTGCAGGCGCAGATCAGATCAGCGCCGGCGACCGCCTCTGGGCCGCGGGTAGCGGCATCGAGCCCGTCGGCGCGCAGGCGCTCGGCCAGCGCGTGCGCCCGCGGACTGTCCGGCGTCGAGCCGACGACCGTCACCTGCTCGATCGGCAGGACCGAGCACATCGCGTCGATGTGCGCCTCGGCCTGCGCGCCCGCTCCGAACACGACCATCCGACGGCAGTCCGGACGCGCCAGCCTGCGGGTCGCGAGCGTCGAGACCGCGGCGGTGCGCAGTCCGGTCAGCGCGGCGCCGTCGATCACCAGCTCGGGGGTCATCTCCTCGGCGCTGAGCAGGAGGTACAGACCTTGGATCAGGGGCAGGCCACGGCCCGGGTTGTCCCGCACGATCGACACCAGCTTCAGCCCAGCGCCCTCTCGGCCGAAGGCGGGCATCAACAGCATCTCCGCTGGGTCGTCGCGGTCCGGGACCTCCAGCACCGCGCGCGGAATCCCCTCGAGTTGCTCGGGGGTGCGCGCCCGCATACCCTGCTCCAGCGCGTCCGCCGCCTGCGCAGCCGAGAGCAGTGCGCGGACGTCATCCCCCGTGATCGCGGGCAGTCCGCCCGCGGGCGAACGTCCGTCGGGCCGCGTCTGCATGGGGTGCCCTCCGCGGGTCAGCTGCCCGGGGAAGGCGC
>Ga0335075_10003995_pt1 | contig 23140 bp, 20 predicted proteins | sample Lox_Sample_24_FD_206723 | JGI IMG/M metagenome (GOLD analysis project Ga0335075, IMG submission 206723) | Soil microbial communities from Loxahatchee National Wildlife Refuge, Florida, United States - Lox_Sample_2.4 | ecosystem: Environmental > Terrestrial > Soil > Wetlands | place: USA...
GAAGCTGGTCACCACGAACAACCTGCACGCGTACTTCACTGTCAACTCGCTCTTCTATGACCCGAACATCTTCGGGCGCTACCTGTCGCTGGTGATGATCCTGCTGGTGGCCGGGTTGCTCTACAACCGCCAGGGCCGGGCGCTCTGGGTCACGCTCGGGGCGCTGGCGATCATGTGGGCCTGCCTGCTGCTGACGCTGTCCCGGACGTCGCTGGCGGCGCTGCTGCTCGGCCTGGCGGTGCTGGCGGCGCTGCGCTGGAAGCCCTCACGGGCCCTGGTGGCCGCGGTCGCGGTGATCGTCGTGGGCGCGGCCGCGGTGGCCGCCAGCCCGCACACCTTCGGACTCGAGCAGGGGTTCAACGGCGTCTCGGGCGGCCGCGGCGGCCTCGTCTCCGGCGGGATCTCCCTGTTCGGCGATCGACCCGGTTGGGGCTACGGCTCAGGCTCGTTCGTGTCCGAGTACAAGGCCCACCATCCCAACCTCGACACGACGCTGGCGGCCTCGCACACGATCCCCATCACCGTCGCCGCCGAGCAGGGCCTGATCGGGCTCGCCGTCTACCTGCCGCTGCTGATCTGCGCGTTCACCGTGGTGCTGCGCCGCAGCCGCGGCGACCCGGTGCGCTCGGCCGTGGCGGCCGCCTTCATCGCGCTCGTCTTCCACACCCTGCTCTACGCGAACTTCCTCGAGGACCCGACCACCTGGGCGCTGCTCGCGGTGGGAGCGGCCCTGGCAGCGATGCCCAGGCGCGTGGTCCCGGGAGAGCCGCTCTCGCTCCGAATCCTCGCCTGAGCTCGTCGGGCCATCTCTGCCCGCCCGAGCGCCACGGATGGGCGGCGCGGGCAGACACGGCGCCTGGTGGGAGGCCGCTGCGGCCCGGGCGACCTCGCCGCGACCCCGCCTGGGCAGGCGTGGCGTGTCGCGCCACTGTCTGACAGACGCGCCGTCCGGGGCGGTCGCGGGATGGTGATCGGCGCCCAAAGCCCTGCCGGTCGATCTTTGTGCACCACCAGTGCACTTTTTTCGGCCGGCCGCAGTACTTCTTCCGGCCGGGTCGCGACGGCCTCTCCGGCAACTCTGGGAACTTGGAGCCGCGTCACACCGCGCCAGGTTCCCAGAGTGCCCCCGGCGGCCCGGCCCCGGCGGCCCGGCCCCCGCGGCCCGGCCCCGGCGGCCCGGCCCGGGCGGCCCGGCCCGGCCCCGGCGGCCCGGCCCCGGCGGCCCGGCCCCCGCGGCCCGGCCTGGCGGCCCGGCCCGGCGGCCCACCCACCCCCGCCGAGCCCGCCCCGAGCCGCCCCGCCCTCAGGCGCTCGGGTCGAGCAGCAGCTTGCCGGTCGTTGTCCGCGCCGCCAGGTCGCGGTGGGCCCGCGCGGCGTCGCCCAGCGGATAGGTCTCGCCGATCAGCGGTCTCAGCTCACCGGACCGCACCAGGTCGAACAGCCGCGTCAGCACGTCGGCGCCCATCTCACGCGAGCCGAGGCAGTGGACGAGCCAGAAGCCGATCACGGATGCGGAGCCCTGCATCAGCGCCCCGGCGTTGATCTCGACGGGCTCGCCGGAGGCCATGCCGTAGACGACGAGGCGGCCGAACGGGGCGAGCGCGCGGAGCGATTGGCGCAGCACCTCGCCGCCGGCCATCTCGAAGACGGCGTCGACCTTGCGGCCCTCGTTGGCCTCCACCAGCCGCTCGGCCATGCGGTCGGGCGTGGAGTCGACCGCCGCGTCGGCGCCGAGCTCCCGGCACAGTTCGCGCTTCTGCTCGCTGGAGGCGGTCGCGATCACGCGGCCGGCCTCGAACACGCGGCCGAGCTGGACCGCGAGGGTGCCGACGCCGCCGGCCCCGGCGTGGACGACAACCGACTCGCCGGGCCGCAACCGCGCCGAGGTGGCGTAGAGGTGCCAGGCGGTGAGGCCCTGGACCACCAGGGCGAGAGCGGCGCCGTCGTCGATGTCGTCGGGCAAGGGGAAGGTGAGTCCGGCGGGCGCGACGGCGTACTCGGCGTAGCCGCCGTTGCCGGTGAGGGCAACGACCCGCTCGCCGGTGTCGACCCGCACCCCCGCGACCTCGGTCCCCGGCACGAGCGGCAGCTCGGCGGGCGCCAGGTAGGTGTTCTCCCGGTTGTGGGTGTCGGCGAAGTTGACGCCGGCCCGGCTGACCTTGATGAGGACATCGGATCCGCCCGGCTCGGGGCGGGGGAGATCGGCTTCGAGGAGGACCTCGGGGCCGCCGAACTCGGTGATTTGGATGGCGCGCATCAAAACAACCTATTTCACTTGGCGCATCGGACGGATCCCTCTACGATTCGCGGTCCATTGACTTCGTCGATCTGGCTGATCCTCGCGGTCAAGGCACCGCTCGTGATCCTTCTGGGTCTTCTGATCTGGTGGGCGTCGCGCGGGCGACCGGACGAGTCCTCCTCCTCGGATGACGATGGCGGCATCCGCCGCCTGTCCAACCCGCATCCGCGCCGCCCGACTCCGCGTCCGCCGCGCCGCGGACCCCATGGCGGCCCGTCCCCGGACCCGCCGCCGCGCGTCCGCACCACCCGCGCTCGCGCCCGCACCCTCGGCCGCTGACGCGCCGCCCGGGGCCGCCGCCCTGACGCGCCGCCCGGGGCCGCCGCCCAAGACTGCCGGCGAGCAGCGCCACCCCCACCGCTTTTCGGACCGCCGCGGTTTAGAAGCGCGCGGCTCGTGGGTACCCGCCGGAACCTGTAGCCGGGCCGTTTTGCAGGGATCTCCGGCTACGCACATATCCGATACCGACCTCGGGAGGGTCATCAATGCGGAGTTGTCGATCGACGTTCCTTGCCTGCGCCGGGACGGCGCTGGCGGCCTTGTCGCTCGGTGCGGCAAGCGCCTCGGCCGCCGCCCCGGCGACCACACGACTCGGGACCCGGGCGGAGATTCCGTCCACCGCCCAGCCCCTCGGCACGCTGACAGCGACCCAGCCACTGACCACGACCATCACACTGGCGCCCCAGGACGCCTCGGCACTGCAGGCGTTCGTCCAGTCGGTCTCCACCCCCGGCAGTTCCACCTACCACCAGTACCTCACCGTCGCTCAGTTCGCCCAGCGCTTCGGTCCGACCAGCGCTCAGATCGACCAGGTCCGCTCGGTACTCGAGCAAGACGGCCTCACCCTCGGGGCGCTCTCGGCGAACGATCTCTCGTTCACCGCATCGGGCACCGCGAGGCAGATCTCGCAGGCGTTCGGCGTGACCCTGCGCCATTACCGCCTGTCGAGTGGGCGGGTCGGCTTCGCCGCCGGCAGCGCAGCCGCGGTCCCCTCCTCGATCGCCTCCGACGTCCAGGGCGTCCTCGGCCTCGACACGCTCGTCCAGGCCCAGCGCATGTCGCTGAAACCGGCGCACCCGCTCGCCCATCCCCAACCCCAGACCGAGAGCGCGGCGCAGGCTGCCACCGCGGACGCGGCGGTCTCGCCCTGCAGCGCCGCCACCACGGCCGGCAGTGAGTACGACGCCTACACCCCTGACCAGTTCGCCGAGGCGTACTCGTTCAACGGCCTCTACTCGGCCGGGGACACCGGCTCCGGCACGAGCGTCGCGCTCTACGAGCTCGAGCCGCACCTCTCCTCCGACATCTCCGCCTACCAGTCGTGCATGGGCACGAGCGCGACCGTGACGCAGACCAACGTCGACGGCGGCGCGGGCTCGGGTGCCGGCGAGGGCGAGGCGGCGCTGGATATCGAGGACGTGATCGGCCTTGCGCCGTCCGCGTCGATCGACGTCTACAACGGCCCGAACACCGAGAGCGGTGCCTACGACACCTACGCGAAGATCGTCTCCAACGACACCTCGAAGGTCATCTCGACCTCGTGGGGCCTGTGCGAGGCATCCGAGGGCTCCTCGAGCGCGGATTCCGAGAACACGCTGTTCGAGGAGGCCGCCAGCCAGGGCCAGTCGATGTTCGCCGCCGCCGGAGACTCCGGTGCCGATGACTGCGGCAACGGCACGCGAGCCGTCGATGACCCCGCCAGCCAGCCCGACGTGACCGGCGTGGGCGGGACCCATCTGTCATCCGACACGGCCGCCGCCAGCCAGACGGTCTGGAACGACGGCAGCGGCGAGGGCGCCGGCGGAGGTGGCACCTCGACGCTCTGGAGCGCCCCGAGCTGGCAGTCCGCGGTCACCGGCGGCTCGATGCGCGAAGTGCCGGACGTCTCTGCCGACGCCGACGAGAACACCGGCTACGTCGTGTACTACGACGGCAGCTGGACAGCGATCGGCGGCACCAGTGCCGCGGCACCGCTGTGGGCGTCGGTCGCGGCGCTCGCCGACACCTCGTGCGGGTCGCCGATCGGTCTGGCCAACCCCGCGCTCTACGCCGCCCCGGCGTCGGACTTCGACGACGTCACCAGCGGCACCAACAGCTACGACGGTGTGACCGGCTTCACCGCCACAAGCGGCTACGACGAGGCCTCGGGCCTCGGCACGCCGGTGGCGAGCTCGCTCGTCCCCGCGCTGTGCAGCTGACCTGACCGACATGCCCGGCGGGGCGTCTCCGACAGCCTCGGAGCCGCCCCGCCGTCGGCGATGGCAGACTGCGCGCCATGAGCGTCGAGTCCAGCCACGTCACCTCCGTCCTGTCGGACGCGACGATCGTCGAGCTTGTGAAGAGCGGGCGGATCCGGATCGATCCGTGGAGCCCGGACCACGTGCAGCCGGCGAGCGTCGACCTGCGTCTCGGCGATTCGTTCCGCGTGTTCACGAACCACAAGGTCGCGGCGATCGACCTGCAGGACGTGCCGGAGAACCTCACCGAGGAGGTCGTCGTCCCCGAGGATGGCGAGTTCGTGATCCACCCCGGTGAGTTCTGCCTCGGCCGCACGCTCGAATGGGTCGAGCTGCCCGATGACATCGTGGCCCGGATCGAGGGAAAGTCGAGCCTCGGTCGCCTCGGGCTGATCGTCCACGCGACCGCGGGCTTCTGCGATCCGGGGTGGAAGGGCACGCTCACGCTCGAGCTCAACAACCTCACCCGCGTCCCGATCATCCTGCGCCCCGGCCTGGAGATCGCGCAGCTGTCGTTCATGACGCTCGACCGCCCGGCGCAGCGCCCGTACGGCAGCCCGGAGCTCGGCAGCCACTACCAGGGTCAGCGCGCGGCGACGGCGAGTCGCTACCGCGCACCGCTGTCCGGCCGCTGACCCACTGGCCCGCCCCGGCGCCCCAAGGCGCTGTAGAGGTGTCGTCTGCCCATCGGTTTGGGTAATACAGTGGCCACAGAGACGGGTCGTCCCCTCCGACCGGGCGGCCTTCCCCCGGTTTCCGATAGGAGCGAGATGAGCACCGAGACACAGACTTCAAACGGGGGCGGCGTAGCGACCGGGAGCAACACGCTCACCGTCACCGACAACCGCACCGGACGGCAGTACGAGATCCCGATCGAGGACGAGACGATCCGGGCGACCGAGTTGCGCAACATCAAGGTCAACGACGACGACTTCGGCCTGATGACCTACGACCCGGCGTTCATGGCGACCGCGTCGTGTCGTTCGTCGATCACCTACATCGACGGCGACAAGGGGATCCTCGAGTACCGCGGCTACCCGATCGAGCAGCTCGCCGAGAAGTCCAACTACCTCGAGGTCGCCTACCTGCTCATCCACGGCGAGCTCCCGACGGCCAAGCAGCTGGAGGAGTGGGATCACCTGATCACGATCCACACCTTCGTGCACGAGAACGTCAAGGAGTTCATGCAGGGCTTTCGCTACGACGCGCACCCGATGGGGATGCTCGAGGCCTCCGTCGGCGCGCTGTCGACGTTCTACCCCGAGGCCGCGTCGATCAAGGACCCCGATGCCCGCTACATCCAGGTCATCCGCCTGCTGGCCAAGATGCCGACGCTCGCCGCGTTCGCCTACCGCCACAACCGCGGGATGCCGTACGTATATCCCGACAACGACCTGAGCTACGCGGGCAACTTCCTGTCGATGATCTACAAGATCGCCGAGCTGAAGTACGAGCCGGATCCCCGCCTGGAGCACGCGCTCGACGTGCTCTTCATCCTGCATGCCGACCACGAGCAGAACTGCTCCACGAGCGCGGTGCGCTCGGTCGGCTCCTCGCAGGTCGACCCGTACTCGGCGGTCGCCGCGGGCGTCGCGGCGCTGTACGGGCCGCTGCACGGTGGGGCCAACGAGGCCGTCCTGCGGATGCTGCGCCGGATCGAGAGCACCGACAACGTCCCGGACTTCATCAAGGGTGTGAAGGCGGGCGACGAGCGCCTGATGGGCTTCGGCCACCGCGTGTACAAGAACTTCGATCCGCGGGCGAAGATCATCAAGAAGGCCGTCGACGAGGTGTTCGAGGTGACCGGGAAGAACCCGTTGCTCGACATCGCCACCGAGCTCGAGAAGATCGCGCTCGAGGACGAGTACTTCATCTCGCGCAAGCTCTACCCGAACGTCGACTTCTACTCGGGTCTGATCTACGAGGCTCTGGGCATGCCGATGGAGATGTTCCCGGTGCTGTTCGCGATCGGCCGCACCAGCGGCTGGATCGCCCAGTGGCTGGAGATGATCCAGGATCCCGAGCAGAAGATCTCCCGCCCGCGCCAGATCTACACCGGCGACCGCGGCCTGGACTACGTTCCCATCGGCGACCGCTGACCGGCTGACTCACGCACCGTCGGTCCGGCCCCGGACCGACGGTGACGTCGGCCACACAGATCGCACTCCGGCCGTCCTTCACTACAAGCTGTGAGTGAATGCCTGCAGCGCGACACCCCGATCATCATCCGGCCGATCGACGGCGGCGACCGCGATCGGCTGCGTGACTCGCACGAGCGGCTCTCTCCCGAGACGCGCTACCGCCGGTTCCTCGCCGTCAAGCCGCATCTGACCAGCGCCGACATCCGGTACCTGGTCGACATCGACGGCCGCAACCACGTCGCGCTCGTCGCCACCCTTCCCGAGGCCGACGGGGCGCCGATCGTGGGCGTGGCGCGCTTCATCCGCATCCCCGACGAGCCAGAGGTCGCCGAGGTCGCGGTCGTCGTCGATGACGCGCTCCAGGGCCGTGGCGTCGGCACCGAGCTGCTCGCGCGGCTGGCCGAGCAGGCCGTGGCCCGCGGCGTGCATCGCTTCCGCGCGACGATGCTCGCCGACAACATCGCGGTCCAGCGCCTGTTCGAGTCGCTGTCGGCCGGCCCGGTCGATCGCCGCCGGCAGGGCGAGATCACCGAGATGGAGTTCCCGCTCCCGGTCTCGGCCGCCCTCGCCGCCTGAGCTGCCCTCGCCGCCTGAGCTGGCGTCGCCGCCTGAGCTGCCCTCGCCGCCTGAGCCGCCCTCGGCCGCCTGAGCCGTCTGCGCCGCCCGAGTCGCCATAACCGCCCGAGCCGCCACATCCCGAGCCCGGCTCTACAGCACGAGCGTCTGCCCGTTGCGCCGCAGCCAGTCCTTGTGGACGCGGTAGTCCGGGCAGAATCGCTCCAGCAGCGACCAGAACCGCGGCGAGTGGTCCATCACCTGCAGGTGGCAGACCTCATGCCAGACGACATAGTCGAGTACCGCGGCGGGGGCCAGCAGCAGCCGCCAGTTGAACGACATCGAGCGCTCGGCCGAGCAGCTCGCCCAGCGCGTCCGCTGGCCGCGGATGGTCAGACCGTCGTACGCGAGGCCCGCGCGGGCGCAGGCGCGATCGAGCCGGTCGGCGATCTCCTCGCGCGCCGCGCGCCGGTACCAGCGCTCGATCGCCGCCACCCGCTCGGGTCCGGCAGGGACGTGCAGCTCGTCGCCGCGCCGGTGCGCGCGGCTGCGGCCGTCCTGCTCGACCACCCGGAGGGTCTCGTCGAGATAGGGCAGCGTGTCCCCGCGCGCCGCGACGGCCTCCTGCGCTCGCTGCATCTCACCCACCCGGCGGCGGATCCACGGGCCGAGCTCACGCACGGCGGCGGCAGCCTCGCGCTCGGCGGCGCGGCGGGGCAGCACAACCTGCACGCCGCGCTGGAGATCGACCGTCACCCGTACGCGGCGCGCCCGTGGCGAGCGGCGCACCGTGTATTCGATGTCGCCGTCGTTCGTCACCCGATTCAAGATACGGTCCTGCGCTGACATGTTGGCCTTTCCGGACCCGCCGCCAACGCTCGCCGACGGGACGATCGCGCTGCGGCTCGCGGCCGAGCGTGACATCCCCGAGACGCTCATCGCCCACCAGGACGATCCGGGGCTCGCTCGGGCGCTGGGGCTCACCCGGCCACCGAGCGGCGCCGAGCTCGGGCGCCGCGCGGAGGCCTCGGCGGCCGAACGGGGCGCCGGCCGCGAGCTGTGGCTCACCGTCGTCACCGCCACCGGCACAGACGAGTGCGTCGGTCAGATCGACGTTCACGATGTGGAGCCCGACGACGGGCGCGCCGCGCTGACGATCTGGATCGCGCCCGGGCAGCGCCGCCGCGGGCTCGGCTCCGCAGCGCTCGCGCTCGCCGGCCGCTGGCTGATCGCCGAGGTCGGCCTGCACCGCCTGCAGATCCTCGCCGATCCCGCCAACCCCGCGATCCGCGGCGCCGCGCTGCGGGCGGGCTTCAAGGCCGAGGGAGTGCTCCGGGGCTACCGCCCGGGGGCAGGCAAGGCGGGGTTCCGCGCCGACGCCGAGGTGCTGGCGCTCGTCGCGGCCGATCTTCAGGCCTGAGCCGCGGCTCAGGCCAGCGCGCGAACCGACGGGCGCCCGCCCGCGCCGTGGAGGTCGGGACGCGGCTCCCACGGCCGGTGCAGCTGCAGCGCCGACAGGATCGCGCGGGTGGCGGGCGATCGGTTCTGCGTATAGAAGTGGATGCCGGGCGCGCCGGCGGCGAGCAGCTCGGCGCATTGCAACGTCGCGTAGGAGACGCCCAGCTGGAGGACCGCCTCGGGGTCGTGGGAGCGCCACTCGAGTGCCTCGCGCAGCGGCCGGGGGATCGCCGCCCCGGTGATCTCGCTCATCGTCGTGAGCTGGTGCAGGTTCGTGGCCGGCATGATCCCGGGAATGATCGGGACCTCGATCCCGATCGCCCGCGCCTCCTCGACGAAGCGCACGTACAGCTCGGTGTCGAAGAACAGCTGGGTGATGAGGAACGACACGCCGCGGTCGACCTTCTGCTTGAGGAAGCGCAGATCGTGCGCCAGGTCGGGGGCCTGGGGGTGGACCTCCGGGAAGCAGGCGGCTCCGACGCATACGTCGTAGCCCTCCTGGATCAGCTCGACCAGCTCATTCGCGTACTCGAGGCCCTCGGGATGCGGTGTCCAGTCGGTCTGTCCCCGTGGTGGGTCTCCCCGCAGCGCGAGCACGTTGTCGATACCCGCGCCGGTCATCTCGTCGAGCAGCTCGCGCAGCTCCTCGCGCGAGGCGCCGACGCAGGTCAGGTGAGCCATCGCCTCGATCCCGAGCTCGTTCTTGATCCACTTGGTGAGCTCCGGGGTGCGGGCCCGGGTGGCGCCGCCTGCTCCGTAGGTGACCGACACGAAGTCGGGGGAGAGCTGGCGCAGAGACTCGAGCGCCTGCCCGAGCACGCGCTCGCCCGCGTCCGTCTTCGGCGGGAAGAACTCGAACGAGAACACGGGCCCGTCGGCCTGCTCGATGATCCGGTCGATCCTCACGGACCCCCAATGTAGCTACCTTGACACGGTCGTGTCAAGGTTGTCCTCCGGCTCAGCCGACCGCGCCGCGCCAGTGCTCGAGTTCGCCGTCGAACTCGCGCGTGACCCGGCCCGCCCGCTCCAGGTGCTCAAGCACGCACAGCGTGAGCGGCAGCCGCCAGACGGCGTTGCTCGACCCTTCCGGGCGGCCGTCGTTGACCTCGCTCGCCACCTGCAGCGCCGTCCGCGGGCCGTCGGCGAGCGATGCGAGCGCTGTGTCGATCTGCGCGCGCACGGCACGCCGGGAGCCCTCGATGTGCCCGGGGACGTCGAGGAACGGCTTGCCGTGCCCCGACAGCGCCAGGCGCGCCCGCAGCCCGGCGACGACCTCGAGTGAGCGCAGGTACTCGGCGATCGGATCGGGTGTGTCGCCGCGATCGAACCACAGCACGATCCGTCCGAGCAGGTGGTCGCCGGAGACGAGCAGCCGGTGCTCTGGCTGATAGAGGCAGACATGGGAGGCGGCGTGCCCCGGCGTCTCATAGACGTGCCAGGCGCCGAGATCGCTGTCGATCTGCACCCCCTCGACGAGGTCGCGTGCGCCGGTGACCGCCCCGGCGAACAGCGGCTCTGATCCGACCTGTCGCTCGGCATACGCTTCGAGTGCCTCCTGGGGGATGCCGCTCTGTCGCCCGACCTCCAGGCGCAGGCGCAGCTCGGCCTCGGGGTCGGCGAGGTGGGCGAGCGCCATCGCGCTGGCCGGGTGCACCCACATCTCACAGCCGGTCCGCTCGACGATCGGCAGGGCCTGACCCCAATGGTCGTTGTGAGCGTGCGTGATCACCAGCCGCGTCACCTGCTCAAGGCGCAGGCCCACCTGATCCATCGCGCGCTCGAGTTGCTCCATCGAGTCGCTCGAATGCACGCCGGTGTCGACGAGCACGATCCCGTCCGGGGCGGCGATCGCCCAGGCGTTCCCGTGTGGCACGCCGGGCCAGGGCAGCGGCAGGCGCAGCCGCCACAGGCCCGCGAGCACCCGCTCGCCGCGACCGTTCTCTCTCTCACGGGCGCGAATCCCCATCGGCGGCACGATAGAGGTCAGCGCCCGCCGAGCGCCGCCGCGTAGACTCGCCCGCGCAGTGGACGCGACCCCCGCCGAGATCGCCCGGGCCTACTTCGACGCCCTGGCTGCGCACGACCTCGACGCCGCCGTCGCGGTGTGGCGGCCGGGCGGGGTCGACCGCATCGTCGGCGACCGCGATCTCGTCGCCCCGGACGGCCTGCGCGAGTACTTCGCCGGCCTGTTCGGCGCCTTCCCCGACTTCACGCTCACCATCAGGGACCTCACCTCCGAGGGCGACCGGGTCGCGGTGCGCTGGCATGCGACCGGCACGTTTGCGGGGCCCGGAGAGCTGAATGGGTTCGCTCCCAACTACGCCCGGATCGCGATCGACGCCTGCGACGTGTGCACGGTGCAGGACGGGCTGATCGTCCGGGGCGACGCGTTCGTCGACTCCGGCGACATCGCCCGCCAGCTCGGGCTGCTGCCCGCCAACGGCTCGCCGGCGCAAGTGCGGCTCGCCCAGCTCGCCAGCCTCGGAATCCTCGCCCGGCGTGCACTCAAGGCGGGGGAGCCCGAGCCGGTCGGCGAGGGCGTCTGGGTGATCCGCGGCGGCGTGCCGCGGACGATGAACGTGTACCTGATCAAGGACGGGGATGGCGTGACCGTGTTCGACGCCGGCATCGACGGGATGGCTCCGGCGATCCTGGCGGCGGCCGCCTCGCGCGGGGGTGTCACCCGGGTCGTGCTCGGCCACGCGGATGCCGACCACCGTGGCGCGGCCCCGGAGCTGGGCGCTCCGGTCTTCTGCCACCCGGCCGAGCGGGAGGCGGCCGAGTCGCCGGCATCGCTGCGTGACTACTTCGACCTGCGCAAGCTCCGCCCCTACGCCCGGCCGTTCTACGAGCGGATCCTCCCTGTCTGGGACGGCGGCGCGGTGCCGATCGCCGGAACCGTCTCCGAGGGCGACGAGGTCGCCGGCTTCCGGGTGGTCGAGCTCCCCGGTCACGCCCCCGGGCTGATCGCCCTCTACCGCGAGAGCGACGGGCTGGCGCTCGTCTCCGACACCGTCTACACGCTCGACCCCCAGACTGGCCGCAAAGGACCGCCGCGGATTCCCCACCCGGCCTTCGACCAGGACCTGGACCGGACCCGGGCGGCGATCCACCGCCTGGCCGATCTGGGTCCGCGCATCGTGTGGCCGGGCCATGCCGATCCCGTCACCGGCGACGTGGTCGCGCAGCTGCGCGCCGCCGCCGACGCGCCCCTGCCGTGACCCGCGCTCCGGAGATCGACGCCTGATGGGCAAGCGCAACCGCCGCCGCCGCAGCGAGCAGCCATCCGCTCCGACGACCGACTACACCGACGCGGACGGCAACGCGCTCACCCTGCGCGGAGCGCTCAGCCCCGCCACGCGCCGTCGCTACACCGAGACCCTGCAGGGCGGGCTGGAGCGCGAGGATGCGTGGCAGCGGGCCACCGAGCTGCTGTTCGAGCACCTCACCGTCGCATGGACGATCGCCGGGGTGCGCACCGATAAGCCGGGGGAGTTGCTCGGGCGGTACCGGATGGCCTCGGCGCCCGAGCGGACTTTCGTGCGCACCAGCCTGCGCACCCATCTCGCCGAGAACTTCCCCGACCTGGAGACCCCGTGATCGATCCGAACCGCTTCGCCGCGCTGCTCTGCGACTGGTGCCTGGAGGTCGCCCCGGGCCAGGTGGTCCTGGTCGGCTCCACGCGCCTGGCCGAGCCGCTGCTCGACGCGCTCTACGCCGCGATCCTCGATCGTGATGCCTGGCCGGTGATGGAGATGGACTCGCCGGCGTGGAACGCGGCGTTCTACGCGCACGCTCGTGACCGCCACCTCGATGGCCCCTCGCCCGGAGATCTCGCGGTGGCCGAAGCGATCGACGCGCGGGTGCGGATCGACGCGCCGAGCAATGCGGCGGCGTTGGCCGAGGTCGATCCGTCGAAGATCGTGCGCTTCGCCCGGGGGCAGGTCGGGCTGCGCGAGCAGATGATGGCCAAGCGCTGGGCGGGCACGCTGTGGCCGACGCCGTCCCTGGCCCAGCTCGCCGGCATGTCCGAGGCGCACTACGAGGCGTTCGTCGAGCGCGCTCTGTTCCTCGATCACGAGGACCCGGTCGCCGCGTGGCGTGCGCTGGCGGCCCGTCAGGCCGAACTCGTCGCCCGGCTGACGCAGGCGCGAACCGTCCGAATCGAGGCGGAGGGCACCGACCTGACGCTTGATGTCAGCGGCCGCACGTGGATCAACTCCGACGGCCGCCGCAACATGCCGAGCGGTGAGGTCTTCACCGGGCCGCACGAGAGCTCGGCGAACGGCACGATCCATTTCACGGTGCCGACCGGCCCTCCCGGGTTGCGCGTCTCGGGTGTGCGTCTCCAGTTCCAAGACGGCAAGGTGGTGCAGGCGCGCGCGGATGAGGGCCAGGACTATCTCGATGCGACGCTCGCGACCGATCCGGGCGCACGCTTCCTCGGCGAGATCGGGATCGGCACCAACACCGGCATCGACCGCGCCACCGGCAAGATCCTGCTCGACGAGAAGATGGCCGGCACCGTGCACCTCGCGCTCGGGCGTTCCTATCCGGAGTCGGGCGGCGTCAACGAGTCGGCCGTCCACTGGGATCTGGTCTGCGACCTTCGCCAGGGCGGGCGGATCACGATGGACGGCGAACCGCTCGCCGTCCCCGGCGTGTGAGCGCTCACACCCCGTTAGCGAGACAGGTCCGCCGGGTCGGCTACTTTCGGGGCTAGAGGAGATGGCACGCCGAACCAAGATCGTCGCCACCATTGGGCCGGCCTCCCGTGAGCCGGAGGTTCTCCGGCGACTGATCGAGGCCGGGCTGGACGTCGCGCGCTTCAACTTCTCCCACGGCAGCCGTGAGCTGCATGCCGAGAATGCCGAGCGGGTCCGTGAGGCCTCCGAGGCCGTCGGCCGCCAGATCGCGATCCTCCAGGATCTCCCAGGGCCCAAGCTCCGCATCGGCGCGCTCAAGGACGGCATCGCCGAGCTCAAGCCGGGCGAGAAGCTGCTGCTCAACTGCGGCTCGACTGATGAGGGCGACCACACCCGCATGTCGGTGTCGTGGTCGGGCCTGGCCGAGGCGGTCGATCCCGATGACGTGATCTACCTCGCCGATGGAGCGATCCGCCTCCGCGTCGAGGCGATCCGGCGTGGCGACGGCGAGATCGACACCGCCGTCGAGGTCGGCGGCTCGGTCGCCACCCGTCAGGGCCTGAACATCCCGGGATCCACCCGCGGCCTGCAGGCGGTTCCCGCCGAGGACATCGACATGCTCCACTTCGGGGAGTCGATCGGCGTCGACGCGGTCGCGCTGTCGTTCGTGCGTGAGCCCTCCGACGTGCTGGAGGTCCGCACCCACACACGGCTGCCGCTGATCGCCAAGATCGAGAAGCCCCAGGCGGTCGAGAACCATGTCGAGATCATCCGCGCGGCGGACGTGGTGATGGTGGCGCGCGGCGACCTCGGGATCGAGCTGCCGATCGAGGAGGTGCCGATCGTCCAGAAGCGCCTGCTGCGGACCGCCGGCAACCTCGCGCGGCCGTCGATCACCGCGACCCAGATGCTCGACTCGATGGTGAACTCGCCGCGGCCCACCCGCGCGGAGGCGACCGACGTCGCCAACGCCATCCTCGACGGCACCGATGCGGTGATGCTCTCTCAGGAGACCGCGGTGGGCAGCTACCCGGTCGAGGCGGTCGCGATGATGGCCTCGATCGCCGAGCACACCGAGCGCTCCCTGCCCTACGACCGCTGGAACGAGGAGCGGGTGCGGCGCGACGCCCGTGACCCCGCGTACACGATCGCCTACAGCGCCTGTGCCGCAGCGCGCGACCTCGGGCTCGCCGCGCTCGTCATCCCGACTCTCTCGGGCCGCTCGGTCAGGCTGATCTCCCAGCATCGGCCGAACGTGCCGATCTACTGCCTGTCGCCCGGTCACGAGACGATCCGCCGCTGCAACCTGATGTGGGGTGTGGAGTCGGCGTTCCTCCCGCGCTACGAGGTGACCGAGGAGATCATCGCCGCCGCCGCGGAGCGTGCGGTCGAGCTCGGCTGGGTGCGGCGCGGCGAGCGCATCGGGATCACCGCCGGGCTGCCCAGCGGCACGCCCGGGACCACCTCGCTGTTCCAGGTGCAGACGGTCTGAGTCCGGACCCCGTTAGGTCGACCTAATTAGGGCCGCCTAATTCTGATACGCTGCCCGCGAGGTCGCTCGAGAGCGCCCTGAAAACGCCCCCGAGTCGGACGGTCACCGTGTCAGAAACCACCTCCACCACCCGCGCCACCCGGAACCGCAGCGAGTCGGTCTCCATGTATGCGTGGACGGGCATCGTGCTCGCGGTGGCCGTGTTCGCGGTGGTCTTCGGCTGGCACGCCCAGGGAGGGACGGCCGATCCGACCGCCGTCGCCAACCCGCATCAGCTCGGGCGCACGACCGTCGTGATCGACTCCGCGATCCTCGTCTTCCGCGAGGGCCTTGAGTGCATCCTGGTGCTCGCCGCAATCACCGCCAGCCTGCGCGGCGCCAACACCCTGTACCGCCGCCCGATCGCCGCCGGCGGCGCGATCGGCTTCGGCGCGGGCATCGCCACCTGGTTCGCGGTCGTCTGGTTCATCGGCCTGTTCAGCTCCACCAACGAGCTCACCATCCAGGCCGCCACCGGCATCCCGGCGATCGTCGTGCTGCTCGTGGTCATGAACTGGTTCTTCCACAAGGTCTACTGGACCGGCTGGATCTCCTCGCACAACAAGCGCCGCCGCTCGCTGTTCAACGGCCCTGACGGAGAGCTCAACAAGCGCCGCGTCCTGCTCGGCCTGGCGCTGCTCGGCTTCTCCTCGGTCTACCGCGAGGCGTTCGAGATCGTCATCTTCCTGCAGGGCCTGCGCGAGGTCTACGGCACCGGCGTCGTGCTCGAGGGCGTCGTGCTCGGGCTGCTGTTCACCGCCGCGCTCGGCGTGCTCACGTTCGTCATGCATGCGCGGCTGCCCTACAAGAAGCTGCTCATCATCACCGGCGTGCTGCTGCTGCTCGTGCTGCTCATCCAGGTCGGCGAGGAGGTCAACGAGATGCAGCTCGCCGGCTGGATCGGCTGGGGCCATGTCTCGTGGCTCGGTCTCCCCGGCTGGATGGGGACCTGGTTCTCGATCTTCAACAACTGGCCGACCTTCCTGGCCCAGTTCCTCGCGATCGCGGTGGTCGTCGGCTCCTACCTGGGCGCGCAGTACCTGCGCGTCTGGCGTCCGCGCCGCCGCGGTGAGCAGGCCGCGCGGATCGGCGAGTTCGATCCCGAGCAGCCTGCGGACATCGCCGTCGCCGCTCAGCGCGCCCTTGGCTCGCGCCCGCTGACCGCGTGAGCGCGTGACCGCCCGCTGACCGCGTGACCGCCCGCTGACCGCGTGACCGCCCGCTGACCGCGTGACCGCCCGCTGACCGCGTGAGCGCGGCTCAGTCGGCGGCGTCGGTCAGCTGAAACCCGCCGAGGAGCGCCCGCAGGTCGTCCGCGGTGCGGGCGAGCTCCTGCGCCGTGGCGGCGACCTGCTGGCTCGATGCCGAGGTCTGGACGGTCGCGGCCGATGCCTGCTGGCTGGCGGCCGACGCCTGCTCCGCCTCGCTCGCGACCTGGTCCATCGAGATCCGCATCTCCTCGGCGCCGGTTCGGGCCACGGCGCACGAGCTCTCGGCGTCGAGGACGGCCTCGCGCATCTTCTCGACGTCCGCCGCGATGCGGTCGAACGCGGCCGCGGCCTCGAGGATCGTCTCCACCGAGCGCAGGCTGTGGGCGGTGCCCGCGTCGACGGCCTCGACCGCGACGCCGGTGTCGCCCTCGATCTCCTTCACGATCCGGGCGATCGACTCGGCCGCCTCGTGTGAGCCGTCGGCGAGCTTGCGGACCTCCTCGGCGACGACGGCGAACCCACGGCCCGACTCACCGGCCCGCGCGGCCTCGATCGCGGCGTTGAGCGAGAGCAGGTTGGTCTGTTCGGCGAGGGCGGAGATCGTGCCCACGAACGACGCGATGCGGCCCGACTTCAGCGCGAGCTCGGCGATCGCGGCCGACGCGTTCTCGGAGGAGCGGCTCAGCTCGTGGGCGGTCTCGGTCGCGATGCTGGCAGCTTTGCGTCCCTCGCCCGCGGTGTGCAGCGCCTCCTCGGCGGCGCCGCTGGCCAGCCGGACATGGTCGGTGCCGTCCTCGATCGCGGCGCTCACCTCGGCGGCCGAGCGGCGGGCCTCGGCGGTGGCGAGCGCCTGGCGGTGGGTGCTCTCGGCGATGTCGCTGAGCGTGGCCGCGACCTCGGCGACCGCTCGCTCGGACTCGGCGGTGGCGGCGGCGACCTGCTGAGAGGCGGCGGCGACCGACAGCGCGCTGCCGTCGATCCCGCGCACGAGCTGGGCGACCTTGCCGATGCCCCCGCGCAGCGTGGCGCTGGTCGCGAGGTCCTCGTCGTCGGCGAGATCGGTGGTGAGGTCTCCGGCCTGCAGCCGCGTCGCCAGCGCGCCCATCACCTGCTGGGTCCGGTCCTGCTCGTCGAGCAACTCGGCGACCCGCAGCGTCTCGGCGTCGAGCTGGAGACAGATGTAGATGAGCACCCCGGTCTCGAACACGACGAACGCGGCGTGTAGCGCCACCATGCCGATCCCGGACAGGACGCTCGAGCCGGGCATCGTCATCGAGGGCGGGAAGACGTAGATCGGCAGGCCGGCGTGCTGGAGCAGGAAGAAGCCGAGGTGGTGCACGGCGGCGAGCGCGGCACCGAATGTCGGCACGCGCCAGTCGCGGTAGACGATCAGGAAGGCGAGCTCGACGAAGATGTAGAAGTGGAGCACCGTGTCGCCGTGCGACTCGTCGATGAACAGCGCGGCGTAGCCCATGAAGGCGGTGGCGATGGTCAGGCGCGAGGCGAGCGTTCCGGGCCGGGCGGCGACCACGAACCAGGGGATCACGCACAGCGCGAGCCCGATCGAGACGCCGGGGACCCACATGCCGTGCAGCGCGGCCAGGCCGATCGCGATGGGGAACTGGGAGATGAGCAGGCGTGAGAGGAGTCGGTCCCCCTTGAGCTGCTCGGCGCCCAGCATGCTCGTATAGCGCGCGTTCACAGACGCGCTCTGTCCGGTCATGGCCTCCGTAGTCGGCCCCGGCGCGTGTCGCTTGAACCGATTGGCTCAGGCGGCCTGGGCGGCGTAGAACTCGGCCTCTTCGACGCCGAGCTCCGTCGCGGGCGGGTCGCCGTAGAACCACTCACGCGCGATCCGGTGGAAGTTGCCGCGCGCGCGGAGCTGTGCGATCACCGCGAGCGTCAGCACCTCCATGCGCCGGCCGAAGATGTGGTCGGGCGGCGCGGTCTCGTGGCGCAGGTCGCCGAAGTACTCCGACCGCGGATCGCTCATGTCGATCAGCACCTGGGTGGCGTACTCGGGGGTGAGCTGCACCTCGCGGTCGCACGTGTACCAGGAGGTGGAGGCGCGGAACTGGGCGAGCACGCGGTCGGGGTTGAACTTGTCGGGCTTGCCGAAGAACCCGACCTCGGTCCCCAGGCGCATGATCGTGTCGGCGTCGCCCTCGATGATCGCCCGTGCGACCTCCATCTCGAGCTCGACCGTCCCGGGCGGCATCCGCTTGAACAGCCCGAAGTCGAAGAACGCCATCTTCGGGTGCGCGGGATCCGAATCCAGCAGCATCGAGTTGCCGGGGTGCGGATCGCCCGAGAACTGGCCGTGGCGATACAGGCAGCCGAAGTAGAAGCGGAACACGATCTCACCGATCCGGTCGCGGTCCTCCTGTGGCAGCGCCTTCAGCTCCTCGAACCCGGTTCCATGGACGTAGTCGGAGACCATCACCCGCTCGTGCGAGAGCGAGGTGACCACCTGAGGGATGACGATGAACGGGTGGTCGCGGAAGATGCGCGCGAGCGCTCGCTGGTTCTGCGCCTCAAGCTCGTAGTCGAGCTCCTCGTCGATGCGGGCCCGGATCTCCTCGCCGATCGCCTGCGGGTCCAGGCCGGGCGCGATCCGCTTGACCAGCCGCAGGATCAGTCCCAGGTTCGACATGTCGGCGCGAACCGCGGCTGCGACCCCGGGGTACTGGACCTTGACGGCGACCTCGCGCCCGTCGAGCAGCACCGCGCGGTAGACCTGGCCGATCGAGGCGGCGGCGATGGGCTCGGTGTCGAAGTCCTCGAACACATTGGAGAGCTTGTCGTCCAGCTCCGACTCGATCACCTTGCGCATCTGCCCGAAGGTCACCGTCGGGGCCGCGTCGCGCAATGCTCCGAGCTTGCGCTGGAACTCCTCCCGATACTCCTCAGGCACCAGGCCGGTGTCCAGGAACGAGAGCACCTGGCCGACCTTCATCGCCGCGCCCTTCATCGTCCCGAGCGCTTCGACGATCTGCTCGGCAGCCTCGATGTGGCGCCGCTCCAGCGCGGCGCTGCGGCCCTCCTCGTCGCGGGCGACGTTCGCCGCGAGCGTCCCCGCCTGGCGGATCGCCTGACCGGCGGCCAGACTCCCGATCCTCGCCGTCCTCCCCACCCGGGAGGTGGGGATCTTGTCTTTGGACACGACTCCCGAGTCTACGGACCTCGGTCTGGCACACCCGCCGCGGCGCCGACATCCTCGCCGCGCGCGTCGGGGTCCCCGATCAGGCCGTGTTGCAGGCATGCCGCGCAGTGCCGGTCGCCGACATCCTGCAGCGCCGGGTCGATCCGGTCGCACGGCTCGAACACCTCCTGGCAGCGTGTGCGGAACCGGCAACCGCTCGGCGGCGACATCGCGCTCGGGAGCTCGCCCTTGAGCAGGATCCGGCGCCGCTCGCGCTCGCGTGACGGGTCGGGGACCGGGACCGCCGAGAGCAGAGCGCGGGTGTACGGGTGCCCTGCAGACGCGACCAGCGACTCACGCGGCCCCACCTCGACGATCCGCCCGAGGTACATGACCGCGATCCGATCGGAGAGGTGCTCCACCGCTGAGAGGTCGTGGGCGATGAACAGCAGCGTCAGCCCGAGCTCGCGCTGTAGCTCCCTCAGCAGGTTGAGCACCTGGGCCTGGATCGACACGTCGAGCGCGGCGATCGGCTCGTCGGCGACGATGAAGTCCGGCTCGCCGGCCAGCGCGCGGGCGATGCCGACGCGCTGGCGCTGACCGCCGGAGAGCTCGTGCGGGCGCCGGTTGCCGAGCTCGGACGCCAGACCGACCATCTCCAGCAGCTCGGCGACCCGGCGCGCGCGAGCGCTGCGACCGGGGTGCAGGCCGTGGATCGCGAGCGGCTCGGCGATCGTGTCGGCGAGCGACTGGCGCGGATTCAGCGAGGCGTACGGGTCCTGGAAGATCATCGCGATGCGCCGTCGCAGCGCCCGCAGGTTGCGCCGCGACAGCGCGGTGACGTCGGTGCCGTCGAACTCGATCCGTCCGCCGGTCGGTTCGACGAGCCGAAGCAGGGCGAGCCCGAGCGTCGACTTGCCCGAGCCGGACTCGCCGACCAGACCGAGCGTCTCGCCGCGGTGGACCTCCAGGTCCACTCCGTCGACGGCGCGGACATGCCCGACCGTCCGCCGCACCACTCCGCCGCCGTGGACGGGGAACGCGACGCGCAGCGCCTCGGTTCGCAGCAGTGGTTCGCTCATACCCGCTCCTTCTCGAACGTCGCCACCAGGTGACCGGCGGCCACCTCGCGCAGCGGTGGCACCTCACCGCGACACCGGTCATCGGCACGCACCTCGCACCGCGGCCAGAACGGGCACCCGGGTGGCAGGTTCTCCGGATCCGGCGGAGTGCCGGGGATCGACGGCAGTGCATCGGCATGCTGGCCGAGCACCGGGATCGAGCGCAGCAGGCCACGCGTGTACGGGTGCTGCGGGGCGTCGAAGACCGCGTCCACGGTGCCGTGTTCGACCACCCGGCCGGCGTACATGACGAGCACCCGGTCGGCGATTCCGGCGACGACGCCGAGGTCGTGGGTGATCCAGATCAGCGCCATGTCCAGCTCCTGCTGCAGCCGGCCGAGCAGCTCGATGATCTGCGCCTGGATCGTGACGTCGAGCGCGGTCGTCGCCTCGTCGGCGATCAGGACGCGCGGATGGGCTGCCAGGCCGATCGCGATCATCACTCGCTGGCGCATCCCGCCCGAGAGCCGGTGCGGGTATTCGTCCAGCCGGTGGCGCGGGTCGGGGATCCCGACCATCTCCAGCAGCTCCACCGCTCGTTCGCGCGCCGCGCGGCCGGAGAGCCCCAGGTGCACCTCCATGCCCTCGGTGAGCTGGCGCCCGATGGTGAGCACCGGGTTCAGTGAGGTCATCGGATCCTGGAAGACGATCGCCATGCCGGCGCCCCGCACCGCGCGCAGGTGCGCGGGTGTCGCCGAGACCAGCTCGGCGCCGTCGAAGTGAACCTCGCCGCTGACGACCGCCGGCGGCCTCGGGATGAGACCGAGCATCGCCAGTGCGCTCATCGTCTTGCCCGAACCCGATTCGCCGACGATCGCGACCGTCTCGCCGGCGTCGATCTCGTAGGAGAGCCCGTTGACGACCTGGGCGTCGCCGAGGCGCACTCGCAGGTCATGGACCGACAGCAGCGGGGCCATCACGCCCCCCTCGCATTGCGGATGAGCGAGCGCTGGCGCGGATCCAGCGTGTCGCGCAGCGCGTCGCCCAGGATGTTGAACGCGAGCACCACGACGAAGATCGCCGCGCCAGGGAACACCACCATCCACCACGCCTGGTTGATGAAGTCGGTGCCGTCGGACAGCATCAGCCCCCACGAGGGGTGCGGCGGCTGCGTGCCGAGGCCGATGAACGACAGCGCTGCCTCGGACAGGATCGCGAAGGCGAAGCTGATCGAGGTCTGGACGATGATCGGCCCGAGCACGTTGGGCAGCAGGTGCCGGCGCATCAGTCGCAGATCGGAGGCACCCGACGCTCGTGCCGCGCGGACGTAGACCTCCTCGCGGACGGGCAGGACCGCGGCGCGTGTCACGCGGGCGAAGATCGGGATGTAGACGATCCCGATTGCGACCATCGCGTTCGTCGAGCCCGGGCCCAGGATCGCCAGCACGGCGATCGCCATCAGGATCGCCGGGAACGCGAACAGCACGTCCATCACGCGCATGATCACGTCGTCGAGCACGCCCCCGTAGAACCCGGCGATCAGCCCGCAGGGCACGCCGACCACCAGTGAGATGCCGACCGCCACGGCGCCCACCTTCAGCGACACCGCGGCCCCGAGCAGCACCCGCGAGAACACGTCGCGTCCCAGCTCGTCGGTACCGAACCAGTGGTGGACGCTCGGTCCCTGCAGGCGGTCTGCGACGTCCACGCTGTTGTAGCCGTAGGGCGCCAGTGCCTTGCCGAACACCGCGACGACGATGAACGCGACCAGCACCGCCAGCGCCACGACCGCGATCCGGTTGCGGACCAGCAGTCGCAGCGTCTCGCCGCGCTGGCGCGCCGGCAGCGGCGTCGAGGTGGGGGCGACCGTCGCGCTCATCGGGACGCGTAGCCGATCCGCGGGTCCAGACGCGCATAGAGCAGGTCGACCGCGAGGTTGACGATCAGGAAGAACGCCGCGAACAGCAGGACCGCTCCCTGCAGGACCGGGTAGTCGCGGGACTGGACGGACTGCAGGGCGAGCATCCCGAGCCCCGGCCAGGCGAACACGACCTCGACCACGACGACGCCGGAGAGCAGGTATGCCAACTGCACGCCGGTGACGGTCACGACCGGCACGAGCGCGTTGCGGATCACGTGGCGGACGATGATCGTGCGCTCCCGCAGCCCCTTGGAACGCGCCGTCAGCGTGTAGTCGCGTCCGAGCGCCTCGAGCGCCGAGGCGCGGATGAACCGGGTGAGGATCGATCCCGACGAGACGCCGGCGGCGATGCCCGGGAGGATCAGGTGCTCCAGCCAGCCGCTGACGCTCTGGTCCGGGGGCACGTAGCCCGCCGAGGGCAGCCAGTCGAGCTTGGCGCCGACCACCAGGATCAGCAGGATGGCCAGCCAGAACTCCGGGATCGAGATGCCCGTCTGGCTGATCACGGTCGCGCCGTAGTCCAGCGAGGTGCGCGGCCGCAGCGCGGAGAGCAAGCCGAGCGGCACCGCGATCACGAGCGCGACCACGAGCGCCGCGCCGGCCAGTGACACGGTCGCCCCGATGCGCTGTCCGATCAGCTGCGTGACCGGCTGGCCGGTGCGGAAGCTCACCCCGAGGTCGCCGGTGAGCGCGTGGCCGAGCCAGTAGAAGTACTGGGGCACCAGCGGCTTGTCCAGACCGGACCGGCGGCGCAGCGCGTCGTAGGCCTGCTGGTTGAAGCGCGTCCCCAGCGCCAGGCGGATCGGATCGCCGGGCACGAGGTGCACGATCGCGAACACGACGATGCTGACGCCGAACAGCACGACGATCGCCTGCAGGGTGCGGCGGACGATGTAGCCGATCACGATGGACCCCTCACTTCGACAGCCTCACCGTGT
>Ga0335075_10003996_pt1 | contig 23135 bp, 23 predicted proteins | sample Lox_Sample_24_FD_206723 | JGI IMG/M metagenome (GOLD analysis project Ga0335075, IMG submission 206723) | Soil microbial communities from Loxahatchee National Wildlife Refuge, Florida, United States - Lox_Sample_2.4 | ecosystem: Environmental > Terrestrial > Soil > Wetlands | place: USA...
GGCGACAACATCAAAATGGTGGTGGACCTGATTGCCCCGATCGCGATGAGCGAAGGTCTGCGTTTCGCGATCCGCGAAGGTGGCCGCACCGTGGGCGCCGGCGTCGTCGCCAAGATCATCAAGTAAGCAGTAAAATGGGAAGTCGCCCGCGTTGCGGGCTGTAAAGCGCAAAGGTGGGCAGCCGCCGCACCCTTGCAGCGCCAGTCGCAGCTTTACAGCAGGCAATGCGAGCGACTTCGCCGATTTTAGTTATCCAACGTACGCCAGTAGCTCAATTGGCAGAGCAGCGGTCTCCAAAACCGCAGGTTGGGGGTTCGAGTCCCTCCTGGCGTGCCATCTTTCCGAGGAATGATGGCGGGTGTGTCGCGATCAGCCAAAAGGCGGATTGCACCAAGCATCCGCACGATGCACATGAATACCAAGGCTGAACAGTCCAAAGGCACGAGCGGCGCCGACATAGGCAAGCTGGTGCTGGCCGTGCTGGTGCTGGCGGCCGGCATCGTCGGATACACCTACCTCGCCAATACCGGCGCGTCTTCGCCGCTGCGCCTGGTTACCATCCTCGCGGCCGTGGTCGTCGCGCTGGCGATTGCCGCGTTCACGGGTCCGGGCCGCCGCGCACGCCACTTCCTGTCCGAGTCGCAGTTCGAAATGCGCAAGGTGGTCTGGCCCACGCGGGACGAGACCATCAAGACCACCGGCATCATTATCGCGGTAGTCATCGTGCTCTCGCTGCTGCTGGGGCTGATTGACCTTATCCTGAAGTCGGTCGTGCTCGACTGGCTGCTCAAGCTGGGTTCGTGAGGAGCGTGCGATGAGCAAGCGTTGGTATGTCGTCCATGCCTATTCAGGCTTCGAGAACCAGGTGAAGAAATCCCTGGTAGAGCGCATCCATCGCGCCGGCATGGACGAAAAGTTTGGCGAAGTGCTGGTTCCCACCGAAGAAGTGGTCGAAATGCGCAGCGGCCAGAAGCGCCGCAGCGAGCGCAAATTCTTCCCTGGCTACGTGCTGGTGCAGATCGAGACCGATACCGAGGGCAAGGCGCCGCGCATCGACGACGAATGCTGGCATCTGGTCAAGGAAACGCCCAAGGTCATGGGCTTCATCGGTGGTACCGCCGATCGCCCGCTGCCGATCCGCGATAGCGAGGCCGACACCATTCTCAGCCGCGTGCGAGAGGGCGTGGAAAAGCCCAAGCCCAAGGTGCTGTTCGAGCCGGGCGAAATGGTCCGCGTCACCGATGGCCCCTTCAACGACTTCAATGGCGTGGTCGAAGAGGTCAACTACGAAAAGAGCCGCCTGCGCGTGGCGGTGCTGATCTTTGGCCGCTCCACCCCGGTCGAGCTGGAATTTGGCCAGGTCGAAAAGGCCTGAGCCGCCGTTTCGGCACAGGGCTTGCTTAAAGCCCGTTTCATCTCTAAGCTACGCGGTTCACGCCGGGGTCTTTTGACTCGGCGTGTCCGTATTTCTGGAATTCGCAGGATCGCGAGCTCCCCTCCCACCAGGGAATGTGCACAGCGAGGAGCCGCAAGGCACTTGGACTCGCGAGGAAAATCCAATGGCAAAGAAAGTTGTCGGTTACATCAAGCTGCAGGTAAAGGCCGGTCAGGCCAACCCGTCGCCGCCCGTGGGTCCGGCCCTGGGCCAGCGCGGCCTGAATATCATGGAATTCTGCAAGGCGTTCAACGCCGCTACGCAGAAGATGGAGCCGGGTCTGCCCATTCCGGTCATCATCACCGCCTATTCGGACCGCAGCTTCACCTTCATCACCAAGACCCCTCCCGCCACCGTGCTGATCAAGAAGGTCACCGGCGTCGCCAAGGGTTCGTCCAAGCCCAATACCGACAAGGTCGGCAAGATCACCCGCAAGCAGCTGGAAGACGTTGCCAAGCAGAAGGAGCCCGATCTCACGGCTGCTGATCTGGACGCCGCGGTGCGCACCATTGCCGGTAGCGCCCGCAGCATGGGTTTCGTGGTGGAGGGCTAAGACATGGCAAAGATCACCAAGCGTATGAAGGCCGCCCAGGCGGCTGTGCAGCCAGGCAAGATCTACGGCCTGGATGAAGCCCTCAAGATCGTCAAGGACAACGCCAAGGCCAAGTTCGCCGAGTCGGTGGACGTGGCGGTGCGTCTGGGCATCGATGCGAAGAAGTCCGACCAGGGCGTGCGCGGCTCCTCGCTGCTGCCGCACGGCACCGGCAAGACCATCAAGGTCGCCGTGTTCTGCCCGGCCGGCGAGAAGGCCGAGGCCGCCAAGGCCGCCGGTGCCGACGCCGTCGGCATGGACGACCTGGCCGAGCGCATGCAGGCCGGCGACCTCGACTTCGGTCGTGTGATCGCTACGCCGGACGCGATGCGCGTGGTCGGTAAGCTGGGCCAGCTGCTGGGTCCCCGCGGCCTGATGCCGAACCCGAAGGACGGCTCGGTTACCGCCGACGTCGTTACGGCCGTCAAGAACGCCAAGGCCGGCCAGGTGAAGTTCCGCAACGACAAGGCGGGCATCATCCACGCCACCATCGGCAAGGCCAACTTCGAAGCCGCGCAGCTGGCCGACAACCTGAACGCGCTGATCGGCGACCTGCTGAAGGCCAAGCCGGCTACCGCCAAGGGCCAGTACCTGCAGAAGGTTGCGCTGTCCAGCACGATGGGCGTGGGCGTGCCGGTCGATACCTCGACCCTGTCCGCGGCCTCGGCCAAGTAAGAAAAGTTCAAGTCCTGCGCGGGGTTAGTCCTGCGCAGGCAGTTTTTGAGGGTAGCCCCGGTCAACCGCCGGAGCCGCCGTCAAAGACCGCAGGCGCGATCAGCGCGCAACGGCGACGAGCAGGGAGCTCGTAGTGGCAAGGAACCGCCGTCGTTGCCAAGCGGGATCGCTTAATCGGGTTCCTCGCGAACCTGGCCTGCGTAGATGGTGCTGCCCTTTCTGGAATGGTTTTCTGGAATGGCCACCACCCGGGACCTTGGGTCCCCGACGTCACGGACGGCGTCGCTCAGGACCGCCAGCGGCAGGAGCCGTAAGCGGAGTTCATCAGAGGAGTGAAAAATGGCTCTGAATCTCTCTCAGAAGCAAGAAGTAGTCGCCGAACTGGCAGAAGTTGCTGCCAAGGCGCACTCCTTGATCGCTGCCGAGTATGCGGGCACCACGGTCGAACAGATGACCGCGATGCGCAAGAAGGCCCGCGAGTCTGGTGTGTACTTGAAAGTTGTCAAGAACACGCTCGCCGCGCGCGCCGTAGCCGGTACCGAGTTCGAGGTCGTCAAAGACGCCCTGACCGGTCCGCTGCTGTACGCATTCTCGACGGAAGAACCCGGCGCCGCCGGTCGTCTGATCAAGGAATTCGCCAAAGGCAACGACAAGCTCAAGCCCAAGGTCGTTTCCGTGGAAGGCAAGTTGCTGCCGGCTGAGCACGTTGAAGTGCTGGCCTCGCTGCCGACCCGCGAACAGGCCCTCGCCATGCTGGCCCGTGTGCTGGCCGAACCCGCTGCGATGTTCGCGCGCGCCGTCAAGGCCGTGGCCGACAAGCAGGGCGGTGGCGAAACCGCGGCCGAAGCTGCGTCCGCCTAAGTTCGACGCGAATCCAATCGAATCCATTTCCAGAGGTTAATCAACATGTCCCTTACCAACGAACAGATCGTTGACGCCGTTGCCGCCAAGTCGCTCATGGAAGTGATGGAGCTGGTGAAGGCCATCGAAGAGAAGTTTGGCGTTTCCGCCGCCGCCCCGGTCACCGTGGCCGCCGGCCCGGCCGCTGCCGGCCCGGTTGCCGAAGAAAAGACCGAATTCGACGTCGTTCTCGTGAACGCCGGCGAAAAGAAGGTCGACGTGATCAAGGCTGTCCGCGCGATCACCGGCCTGGGCCTGAAGGAAGCCAAGGACCTGACCGAGCAGGGCGGCGTCCTCAAGGAAGCCGTGTCGAAGGAAGACGCCGAGAAGTTCAAGAAGGATCTCGAAGCTGCCGGCGCCAAGGTCGAACTGAAGTAATTGGCGCTCTTGCGCGCCATCAGTTTGATCGAACGTCACGCAAGCCTGGGAGCGTAAGCTCCCGGGCTTTGCCCGTTTCACTGGGCAGCCCTCGTTGTGGGGTGCTCAACGCGACTCGCGGGCCATGGATGACCCGTCGTGAAGCCAGCGCGAAAGCGTGGGCTTCATTGGAGTCCAGTCCTAGGACTGGGCAAGTCTAAAAAAGGCAGGAGCCCTTTTTAGACATCAAGCACGGATGCTTTGGATGTAGGGCATCGCGAATAGGGCTTTGCGACTCGAGAGCCTCTATTCACGATCCCCCAGATCCAAGCCTTCCCAATTTAGCCGGTGCGTGCACCACCGGCGCCACTGCGAACCGAGGCGTCACCGACCATGACCTACTCGTTTACCGAGAAAAAGCGCATCCGCAAGGATTTCGGCAAGCGTCCGCCCGTACTGGGCGTGCCGAACCTGCTGACTATCCAGACCGACTCCTATCGCGAGTTCCTGCAAGAGGATGTCAACCCCAAACAGCGCGAGGACAAGGGCCTGCATGCGGCCTTGAAGTCGGTTTTCCCCATTGTGAGCTACTCGGGCAATGCCGCGCTTGAATACGTCGATTACCGCCTGGGCGAACCGCCGTTCGACGAGCGCGAGTGCCGCAACCGCGGCATGACGTTCGGCGCGCCGCTGCGCGTGACCGTGCGCCTGGTGATCTACGACAAGGACAGCCCGGCTTCGAAGAAGGCCGTCAAGTACGTGAAGGAACAGGAAGTCTACATGGGCGAAATTCCGCTCATGACCGATACCGGCACCTTCATCATCAACGGCACCGAGCGCGTCATCGTTTCGCAGCTGCATCGTTCGCCGGGCGTGTTCTTCGATCACGACCGCGGCAAGACGCACAGCTCGGGCAAGCTGCTGTTCTCCGCGCGCGTGATTCCCTATCGCGGCTCGTGGCTGGATTTCGAGTTCGACCCGAAGGACGCGCTGTTTACCCGTATCGATCGCCGCCGCAAGCTGCCGGTGACGGTGCTGCTGCGCGCGCTTGGCTACACCAACGAAGAGATCCTGCGCATCTTCTTCGAACACAACGTGTTCCATCTGGGCAAGAAGGGTGTCACGACGCTGGAGCTCGTTGCCGAGCGCCTGCGCGGCGAGACGCTCACCTTCGACCTGATGATCGGCGACAAGGTGCTGGTGGAAGCCGGCAAGCGCATCACCGCGCGTCATGTGCGCCAGCTGGCCGCGGAAAACATCACCGCGCTGGAAGTGCCTGACGATTATCCGGTCGGCCGCATCCTGGCCACCGACATCGTCGATGCCAAGACCGGCGAGCTGCTGGCTTCGGCGAACGATGAAATCACCGCCGAACAGCTGGAAAACTTCCGCAAGGCCGGCATCGAAACGTTGCCGACGCTGTACGTGAACGATCTCGATCGCGGCGCGTACATCTCGCATACCCTGCGCATCGACAACACCAAGACGCAGCTCGAAGCGCTGGTGGAAATCTACCGCATGATGCGCCCGGGCGAGCCGCCGACCAAGGAAGCCGCGCAGAACCTGTTCTTCAACCTGTTCTTCACCTTCGACCGCTACGACCTCTCGGCCGTGGGCCGCATGAAGTTCAATCGTCGCGTAGGCCGTCGCGAAATCGTCGGCCCCGGCGTGCTGTACGACCACAAGTACTTCGGCGAACTTAAGAGCGAAGAAGCGCAGGCGCTGGTCGCTGCGCAGGCGGACACGTCCGACATTCTGGATGTGTTGAAGGTGCTGATCGACATCAAGAACGGTCATGGTACGGTGGACGACATCGACCACCTGGGCAACCGCCGTGTGCGTTCGGTCGGCGAAATGGCGGAGAACACCTTCCGCATCGGCCTGGTGCGCGTGGAGCGCGCCGTGCGCGAGCGCCTGTCGCTGGCCGAGGCCGACGGTCTGACGCCGCAGGATCTGATCAACGCCAAGCCGGTCGCGGCGGCGGTGAAGGAATTCTTCGGCTCCTCGCAGCTCTCGCAGTTCATGGACCAGAACAACCCGCTGTCGGAAGTGACGCACAAGCGTCGCGTTTCCGCGCTGGGTCCGGGCGGCCTGACGCGCGAGCGCGCCGGCTTCGAAGTGCGCGACGTGCATCCGACCCACTACGGCCGCGTCTGCACCATCGAAACGCCGGAAGGTCCGAACATCGGCCTGATCAACTCCCTCGCCGTGTATGCGCGCACCAACCAGTATGGCTTCCTCGAGACGCCGTACCGCAAGGTCGTGAACGGCAAGGTCACCAACCAGGTGGATTACCTGTCGGCGATCGAAGAGGGCGATCACGTCATTGCCCAGGCCAACTCGCCGCTCAGCAACGGCGCCTTCACCGAAGACTTCGTGTCCTGCCGTTTCCGCGGCGAGTCCGAACTGCGTCCGTCGTCCGAGATCAACTACATGGACGTTTCGCCCATGCAGACGGTGTCGGTTGCGGCGGCGCTGGTGCCGTTCCTTGAGCACGACGACGCGAACCGCGCCCTGATGGGCGCGAACATGCAGCGCCAGGCGGTTCCCACGCTGCGTTCGCAGACTCCGCTGGTGGGTACGGGTATCGAGCGCGCCGTGGCGCGTGACTCGGGCGTCATCACCAGCGCCAAGCGCGGCGGTGTCATCGACCAGGTCGATGCCGGCCGTATCGTCGTGCGCGTGAACGAAGAAGAAGTCGGCGACAACGATGCCGGCGTCGATATCTACACGCTCACCAAATACACCCGTTCCAACCAGAACACCAACCTCAACCAGCGTCCGCTGGTAAACGTCGGTGACGTGGTGGCGAAGGGCGACACGCTGGCCGACGGTTCGTCCACCGACCTGGGTGAGCTTGCGCTCGGCCAGAACATGCTGATCGCCTTCATGCCGTGGAACGGCTACAACTTCGAAGACTCGATCCTGCTCTCCGAGCGCGTCGTGCAGGAAGACCGCTACACCTCGATTCACATCGAGGAGCTGTCCTGCATCGCGCGCGACACCAAGCTTGGCGCGGAAGAAATCACCGCCGACATTCCGAACGTCGGCGAACAGGCGCTTGCGCGCCTGGACGAGTCCGGCATCGTGTACATCGGCGCGGAAGTGAAGGCCGGCGATATCCTGGTCGGCAAGGTCACGCCCAAGGGCGAAAGCCAGCTGACCCCGGAAGAAAAGCTGCTTCGCGCGATCTTCGGCGAGAAGGCGTCCGATGTGAAGGACAGCTCGCTGCGCGTGCCGCCCGGCATGGACGGCACCGTGATCGACGTGCAGGTGTTCACGCGCGACGGTATCGAGAAGGACAAGCGCGCACGCCAGATCGAGGAAATGGAAATCAAGCGGATCCGCAAGGACTTCGACGACCAGTTCCGCATCCTCGAAGGCGCGATCTACAACCGTATGCGCGCGCAGCTGCTCGGCAAGGTCGCCAACAGCGGCCCGGCCGGCCTCAAGCGCGGCGCGGAAGTCACCAACGAATACCTTGATAGCCTCAAGAAGGACGATTGGTTCAAGATCAACGTCAAGGACGAGGACGTCACCGAATTCCTCGAGCGCGCTTCCGAGCAGGTCAAGCGCCATCGCGAGGAGTTCGACAAGCGCTTCAAGGAAAAGCAGGGCAAGATCACCCAGGGCGACGACCTCGCTCCGGGCGTGCTGAAAATGGTCAAGGTGTTCCTGGCCGTCAAGCGCCGCATCCAGCCGGGCGACAAGATGGCCGGCCGCCACGGCAACAAGGGTGTGGTGTCCAACGTGGTGCCGGTGGAAGACATGCCGTACATGGCTGACGGCACGTCGATCGACATCTGCCTGAATCCGCTGGGCGTGCCTTCGCGTATGAACATCGGCCAGATTCTGGAAGTGCACCTTGGCTGGGCCGCGAAGGGGCTTGGCAAGAAGATCCAGAACATGCTCGAAGCGCAGGCCAAGGTGGCGGAGATTCGCGATTTCCTCGACCAGATCTACAACCACCACGTCGCCGGTGCCGTCCAGCACGTCGACCTGAGGTCGCTCACCGACGATGAAATCTTCGCGTTGGCCAACAACCTCCAGGAAGGCGTGCCGATGGCTACGCCGGTGTTCGACGGCGCCGAGGAAACCGAGATCAAGGAAATGCTGCGCCTGGCCGACCTGCCCGAATCCGGCCAGACCATGCTGTTCGATGGCCGTACCGGCGAGGCGTTCGATCGCCCGGTCACCGTCGGCTACATGCACTACCTGAAACTCAACCACCTGGTGGACGACAAGATGCACGCCCGTTCGACCGGTCCGTACTCGCTCGTCACGCAGCAGCCGCTGGGTGGCAAGGCGCAGTTCGGTGGTCAGCGTTTTGGCGAAATGGAAGTCTGGGCGCTGGAAGCCTACGGCGCGGCTTACACCTTGCAGGAAATGCTCACGGTGAAGTCCGACGACGTGCAGGGCCGCAACCAGATGTACAAGAACATCGTCGACGGCAACCACGAGATGGCGGCGGGCATGCCGGAATCCTTCAACGTGCTCGTGAAGGAAATCCGCTCGCTCGGCATCGACATCGACCTGGAAGAGATCAAGTAACCCGCGGGTTACAGGAGCTTATGCAATGAAAGATTTGCTCAATCTGTTCAATCAGCAGCGCACCACGCCGGAGTTCGATTCGATCAAGATCGCGCTGGCGTCGCCGGAGCTGATTCGTTCGTGGTCGTACGGTGAAGTCAAAAAGCCCGAAACGATCAACTACCGCACCTTCAAGCCCGAGCGTGACGGCCTGTTCTGCGCCGCCATCTTCGGGCCGGTGAAGGATTACGAGTGCCTGTGCGGCAAGTACAAGCGCATGAAGCATCGCGGCGTGGTCTGCGAAAAGTGCGGCACCGAAGTCACGCTGGCCAAGGTGCGCCGCGAGCGCATGGGCCACATCGAGCTGGCCAGCCCCGTGGCCCACATCTGGTTCCTCAAGTCGCTGCCTTCGCGCATCGGCCTGATGCTGGACATGACGCTGCGCGACATCGAGCGCATCCTGTACTTCGAAGCCTTCGTGGTGATCGATCCAGGTTTGACCGCCCTTGAGCGTGGCCAGCTGCTCAGCGAAGACCAGTACCTGGAAGCCGTGGAAGAACACGGCGACGAATTCGACGCCCGCATGGGTGCCGAAGCCGTGTACGAGCTGCTGAAGTCGCTGGATCTCCCGGGCGAAGTCATTCGCCTCAAGGAAGAGATCGCCTCCACCAATTCGGAAACCAAGCTCAAGCGCCTCACCAAGCGCGTGAAGCTGATCGAGGCCTTCCTGGAATCGGGCAACCGTCCGGAGTGGATGGTCATGACCGTGCTGCCCGTGCTGCCGCCGGACCTGCGTCCGCTGGTGCCGCTCGACGGCGGCCGCTTCGCGACCTCCGACCTGAACGACCTGTACCGCCGCGTCATCAACCGCAACAACCGCTTGAAGCGCCTGCTCGAACTCAATGCGCCCGACATCATCGTGCGCAACGAGAAGCGCATGCTGCAGGAATCGGTCGACGCGCTGATGGACAACGGCCGCCGCGGCCGCGCCATCACCGGCACCAACAAGCGTGCGCTGAAGTCGCTCGCCGACATGATCAAGGGCAAGCAGGGCCGCTTCCGCCAGAACCTGCTCGGCAAGCGCGTGGATTACTCCGGCCGCTCGGTGATCGTGGTCGGCCCGACGCTGCGCCTGCATCAGTGCGGCCTGCCCAAGAAGATGGCGCTGGAGCTGTTCAAGCCCTTCATCTTCGCCAAGCTGCAGAACCGCGGCGAAGCCACCACCATCAAGGCCGCCAAGAAGCTGGTCGAGCGCGAAGAACCGATGGTGTGGGACATCCTCGAAGAGGTGATCCGCGAACATCCGGTGCTGCTCAACCGCGCGCCTACGTTGCACCGCTTGGGCATCCAGGCGTTCGAGCCGAAGCTGATCGAAGGCAAGGCCATCCAGTTGCATCCGCTGGTGTGTACCGCCTTCAACGCGGACTTCGACGGCGACCAGATGGCCGTGCACGTGCCGCTGTCGATCGAAGCGCAGCTGGAAGCGCGCGCGCTGATGATGTCGTCCAACAACATCCTCTCGCCCGCCAACGGCGAGCCGATCATCGTGCCGACGCAGGACGTGGTGCTTGGCCTGTACTACATGACGCGCGAGCTGGTGAATGCGAAGGGCACCGGCATGGTGTTCTCCAGCATCACCGAAGTGCGCCGTGCGTACGACAACCGCGTCGTCGAGCTGCACGCCAAGATCCAGGTGCGCCTCAAGCAGGTGCACGTGCACGACAACGGCGAGCGCACCAGCTCCATCTCGCTGGTCGACACCACCGTCGGCCGTGCGCTGCTGGCCGAAATCATGCCCGAAGGGCTGCCTTTCGAACTGGCCAACACCGAGTTGTCGAAGAAGGCCATCTCGCGCCTGATCAACCAAAGCTATCGCCGCCTTGGATTGAAGGACACCGTGGTCTTCGCCGACCACCTGATGTACACCGGCTTCCGCTTCGCCACGCGTGCCGGCATCTCCATCGGCATCGATGACATGATCATCCCGGCCGAGAAGAAGCCGATCCTGGAAGAGGCGGAGAAGGAAGTCGTCGAGATCCAGGAGCAGTACCAGTCCGGTCTGGTGACCGCTGGCGAGCGCTACAACAAGGTGGTCGACATCTGGTCGCGTACCAACGAACTGGTCGCCAAGGCGATGATCGACGGCATCGGTACCGACAAGGTCACCAATGCCGCCGGCAAGACCGTCAACCAGAAGTCGATGAACTCGCTCTACATCATGGCCGACTCCGGCGCCCGTGGTTCGGTGGCGCAGATTCGTCAGCTGGCCGGTATGCGCGGCCTGATGGCGCGTCCGGACGGCTCGATCATCGAGACGCCGATCAAGGCGAACTTCCGTGAAGGCCTGAACGTTCTGCAGTACTTCAACTCCACGCACGGTGCCCGTAAGGGTCTGGCCGATACCGCGTTGAAGACGGCGAACTCCGGTTACCTCACCCGTCGTCTGGTCGACGTGGCGCAGGACGTGGTCATCACCTCGACCGACTGCGGTACCGAGGAAGGCTTGATCATGCAGCCGATCGTGGAAGGCGGCGACGTGGTCGAACCGCTGCGCGAGCGCGTGCTCGGCCGCGTGGTGGCCGAAGACGTTTACGCGCCCGGCGGCGATGACGAGCCGATCGTTACCCGCAACACGCTGCTGGACGAAGCCCTGGTCGAGAAGCTCGACAAGGCCGGCGTGCAGTCGATCAAGGTGCGCTCGTCCATTACCTGCGAAGCCCAGCATGGCGTCTGCGCACTGTGCTACGGCCGCGATCTTGCACGTGGTCACCTGGTGAACATGGGCGAAGCCGTGGGTGTGGTGGCGGCCCAGTCGATCGGTGAACCGGGTACCCAGCTGACCATGCGTACGTTCCACATCGGTGGTGCGGCGTCGCGTGCGGCGGCGGTGGACAACGTATCGGTGAAGACCACCGGCACGCTGAAGTTCAACAACCTCAAGACCGTGCAGCACAACCAGGGTCATCTGGTGGCCGTGTCGCGTTCGGGCGAGGTGTCGGTGATCGACGCCAATGGCCGCGAGCGCGAGCGCTACAAGGTGCCCTATGGCGCGACCATTTCCGTCAAGGACGGCGCGCCGGTCAAGGCCGGCCAGGTCGTGGCGAACTGGGACCCGCATACCCATCCGATCGTGTCGGAAGTGGCCGGTACCGTGCGCTTCATCGACTTCATCGACGGCGTCACCGTGCAGAGCCAGACCGACGAGCTCACCGGCCTGGAATCGGCGGTGGTGACCGATCCCAAGCGCCGCGGTACCGCGGCCAAGGACCTGCGCCCGATCGTGCGCCTGGAAGACAGCAAGGGCCGCGAGCTCAAGCTGCCCGGCACCGACATCGCCGCGCAGTACTTCCTGCCGGCCGGTGCGATCGTATCGATCCAGAACGGTGCCGAAGTGGGCGTGGGCGACGTAGTGGCCCGTATCCCGCAGGAAACCTCCAAGACCCGCGACATCACCGGCGGTCTGCCGCGCGTGGCCGACCTGTTCGAAGCGCGCAAGCCGAAGGAGCCGGCGATTCTCGCGGAGCGTTCGGGCATCGTCAGCTTCGGCAAGGACACCAAGGGCAAGCAGCGCCTGATCATCAAGGACGTGGACGGCAACGAGCACGAAGAGCTGATTCCCAAGTGGCGCCAGGTCATCGTGTTCGAAGGCGAGCACGTGGAGAAGGGCGAAACCATCGTGGACGGCGAACCCAATCCGCATGACATCCTGCGCCTGCTGGGTGTCGAGCCGCTGGCGGCCTACCTGGTCAAGGAAATCCAGGACGTTTACCGCCTGCAGGGCGTGAAGATCAACGACAAGCACATCGAAACGATCATTCGCCAGATGCTGCGCAAGGTCGAGATCACCGAGCCGGGCGAAAGCCACTACCTGCGCGGCGAACAGGTCGAGCGCGTGCGGATCAATGCCGAAAACGACCGTGCCCAGACCCGTGGCGAGCGCCGGGCTGACTTCCAGTCGGTGCTGCTTGGCATCACCAAGGCGTCGCTGGCGACCGAGTCGTTCATTTCGGCCGCGTCGTTCCAGGAAACCACCCGCGTCCTGACCGAGGCGGCGGTTCGCGGCACCCGCGATACCTTGCGTGGCTTGAAGGAAAATGTTATTGTCGGCCGTCTGATTCCGGCTGGTACGGGTCTGGCGTATCACGCACAGCGTCATCGCCAGGGCGGTTTGACCGCCTCGGAACTGGAAACCCTTTCCGGCTCCGCTTCCCACGCTTCCTTTGCGGAGGCGCCGGTGGGCACTGATGCAGGTGTCGAGTAAGCCCCGAACGGCTTCACTCACCGACATACGAAATGAGGCGCAGGGAATGCGCCTCGTGTTCGAGTCAGGGATGGCGGGCGTTTTCTTGCCTGAGGTAGGGCGCCCATGTTAAATTCCCGCTTCTCGGCAGACCGGTTTATTCGGTCTGCCTTTATGTTTCCCAGGAATAGCTAGGCATGACGACAGTCAATCAGCTGGTGCGCAAATCCCGCAGCCCGAAGAGCTACAAGAGCGCTTCGCCGGCCCTGCAAAGCAGCCCGCAACGCCGCGGCGTCTGCACGCGCGTGTACACCACCACCCCGAAGAAGCCGAACTCGGCCCTGCGTAAGGTCGCCAAGGTGCGCCTGACCAACGGCTACGAAGTCATCAGCTACATCGGCGGCGAAGGCCACAACCTGCAGGAGCACTCGGTGGTGCTCATTCGCGGTGGCCGTGTGAAGGATCTGCCGGGTGTGCGTTATCACACCGTCCGCGGCAGCCTCGACTGCGCCGGCGTCACCAAGCGCCGCCAGGCTCGTTCGAAGTACGGCGCCAAGCGCCCGAAGAGCTAAGTTAAAGGACACGAAACATGTCGCGTAAAGGTTCACACCCCGCCCGTCTGGTCCTGCCCGATCCCAAGCACGGCAGCCAGCTCATCGCCCGTTTCATCAACATGGTGATGAAGAGCGGCAAGAAATCCGTTGCCGAGGCCATCGTCTACGGCGCGCTGGATCATCTTGGCGAAAAGCATGCCGAGCCGGTGCAGCTGGTCGAGAAGGCACTGGGCAACATCGCTCCGGCCGTCGAGGTGAAGTCCCGCCGCGTCGGTGGTGCCACCTACCAGGTTCCGGTCGAAGTGCGTCCGGGTCGCCGTATGGCGCTCGCCATGCGCTGGGCGATCGAAGCTGCGCGCAAGCGCGGTGAAACCTCCATGCCGCGCAAGCTCGCCGCCGAACTGCTGGAGGCCTCCGAGAATCGCGGTGGCGCCATCAAGAAGCGTGAGGAAACGCACCGCATGGCAGAAGCCAACAAGGCCTTCTCGCACTATCGCTGGTAAGTAGTATCGTAAGGATTCGAGGTTAGTACCGTGGCCCGCACCACTCCCATCGAGCGCTATCGTAATTTCGGCATCATGGCCCACATCGATGCCGGAAAGACCACCACGACCGAGCGCATCCTGTTCTACACCGGCGTCAGTCACAAGATTGGCGAGGTGCATGACGGCGCAGCGACGATGGACTGGATGGAGCAGGAGCAGGAACGCGGCATCACCATTACCTCGGCGGCTACCACGGCGTTCTGGAAGGGCATGGATCGCTCCCTGCCCGAGCATCGCTTCAACATCATCGACACCCCCGGTCACGTCGACTTCACCATCGAAGTGGAGCGCTCGCTGCGCGTGCTCGATGGCGCGGTATTCGTGCTGTGCGCTGTCGGCGGCGTGCAGCCCCAGTCCGAAACGGTGTGGCGCCAGGCCAACAAGTACAACGTGCCGCGCCTGGCGTTCGTCAACAAGATGGATCGCACCGGTGCCAATTTCAGCAAGGTCATCGACCAGCTGAAGTCGCGCCTGGGTGCGAACCCGGTGCCGATGCAGGTGCCGATCGGTGCCGAAGACAATTTCGAAGGCGTGATCGACCTCGTCAAGATGAAGGCGATCGTATGGGACATGGAGTCCCAGGGCATGAAGTTCGAGTACAAGGACATCCCGGCGAACCTGAAGGACGCTGCCGACAAGGCGCGCAATTTCATGGTGGAGTCGGCCGCCGAGACGTCCGAAGATCTCATGAACAAGTACCTGGAGGAGGGCGACCTCCCCGAGGAAGACATCATCAAGGGTCTGCGCGCCGGCACGCTGGCGAACACCCTGATCCCGGTGTTCTGCGGTACCGCGTTCAAGAACAAGGGCGTGCAGGCCATGCTCGACGCGGTGATCCAGTTGCTGCCGTCGCCGGCCGACCGTCCGCCCGTCAAGGGCATCGACGAGAACGAAAAGGAAGCCAGTCGTACGGCTGACGACAACGCGCCGTTCTCCTCGCTCGCCTTCAAGATCATGACCGATCCGTTCGTCGGTTCGCTCACGTTCTTCCGCGTCTATTCGGGTACGCTCAATTCCGGCGACGCCGTGTACAACCCGGTGAAGTCCAAGAAGGAGCGCATCGGCCGCATCTTGCAGATGCACGCCAACGAGCGCCAGGAAATCAAGGAAGTCCGTGCCGGCGACATCGCCGCGGCGGTCGGCCTGAAGGATGTCACCACCGGCGATACGCTGTGCTCGCAGGATCACATCATCACCCTGGAACGGATGACGTTCCCGGAGCCGGTGATCTCGATGGCGGTCGAACCCAAGACCAAGTCCGACCAGGAAAAGATGGGCATTGCGCTGGGACGCCTGGCTGCCGAAGACCCGTCCTTCCGCGTGCGCACCGACGAAGAGTCCGGACAGACCATCATCGCCGGCATGGGCGAGCTGCACCTGGACATCATCGTCGACCGCATGCGCCGCGAGTTCAACGTCGAAGCCAACGTCGGCAAGCCTCAGGTGGCTTACCGGGAAACGATCCAGGGTGCCTACAAGGCGGACTTCAAGCACGCCAAGCAGTCCGGCGGTAAAGGTCAGTACGGTCACGTGGTCATCGAGTTCTCCAAGATGACCGACGAAGACCACAAGAACCCCGACGTGAAGGATGATTTCCTTTTCGTCAACGAAATTACGGGCGGTGTGGTTCCCAAGGAATACATCCCGTCGGTGGAAAAGGGCCTGCGCGAATCCATCACCAGCGGTCAGCTTGCTGGCTTCCCGGTGGTCGGCGTGAAGGCGAAGCTGGTGTTCGGTTCCTACCACGACGTCGACTCGTCGGAAATGGCCTTCAAGATCGCCGCGCACGGCGCGTTCCGCGAGCTCTTCAAGGAAGGCGCGAAGCAATCGCAGCCGATCCTGCTCGAGCCGATCATGAAGGTCGAGATCGTGACGCCCGAGGATTATCTCGGCGACGTCATGGGTGACGTAAGCCGTCGTCGTGGTGTGCTACAGGGTTCTGACGATACGCCGTCGGGCAAAACCATCAACGCGATGATTCCGCTTGGTGAAATGTTCGGTTACGCCACGGCACTTCGCTCGCAGACGCAGGGTCGAGCCACCTTCACGATGGAATTCGATCACTACGAACCGGCACCGAACAACATCGCCGAACAGGTCATGAAGAAGGCCTGATAAGGCCTTCTTCTCCAAACAACACAGTTCTTTCAGAGGTTTGAACCATGGCAAAGGGTAAATTCGAACGCACCAAGCCGCACGTGAACGTGGGCACGATCGGTCACGTGGACCACGGCAAGACGACGCTGACGGCGGCGCTGACGAAGATCGGCGCGGAGCGGTTCGGTGGCGAATTCAAGGCGTACGACCAGATCGACGCGGCGCCGGAAGAAAAGGCGCGCGGCATCACGATCTCGACGGCGCACGTGGAATACGAATCGCCGAACCGTCACTACGCGCACGTGGACTGCCCGGGCCACGCCGACTACGTGAAGAACATGATCACGGGTGCGGCGCAGATGGACGGAGCGATCCTGGTGTGCTCGGCGGCGGACGGTCCGATGCCGCAGACGCGCGAACACATTCTGCTGAGCCGTCAGGTGGGCGTGCCGTACATTGTGGTCTTCCTGAACAAGGCGGACATGGTGGACGACGCCGAGCTGCTGGAGCTGGTGGAAATGGAAGTGCGCGAGCTGCTGAGCAAGTACGACTTCCCCGGAGACGACACCCCGATCATCAAGGGTTCGGCGCTGAAGGCGCTGGAAGGGGACCAGTCGGAAATCGGCGTGCCGGCGATCATCAAGCTGGTGGAAGCGCTGGACAGCTACATTCCGGAGCCGGTGCGTGCGCTGGACAAGCCGTTCCTGATGCCGGTGGAAGACGTGTTCTCGATTTCCGGGCGTGGCACGGTGGTGACCGGTCGCGTGGAGTCGGGCGTGATCAAGGTGGGCGAGGAAATCGAGATTGTCGGTATCCGTCCGACCACCAAGACGACGGTGACGGGCGTGGAGATGTTCCGCAAGCTGCTGGACCAGGGCCAGGCGGGCGACAACGTGGGCCTGCTGCTGCGCGGCACCAAGCGTGAAGACGTGGAGCGCGGCCAGGTGCTGGCGAAGCCGGGTTCGATCACGCCGCACACGCAGTTTGAGGCGGAAGTGTACGTGCTGTCGAAGGAAGAGGGCGGCCGTCACACGCCGTTCTTCAAGGGCTACCGCCCGCAGTTCTACTTCCGTACGACGGACGTGACGGGCGCGTGCCAGCTGCCGGACGGCGTGGAAATGGTGATGCCGGGCGACAACATCAAAATGGTGGTGGACCTGATTGCCCCGATCGCGATGAGCGAAGGTCTGCGTTTCGCGATCCGCGAAGGTGGCCGCACCGTGGGCGCCGGCGTCGTCGCCAAGATCATCAAGTAAGTCGCCGTACCGAAATCGCCTGCCACGCAGGCGGTTTCTTGCTGATAGTTGTTCTATGGCGTTAGATGCGCTATAGTCGCCGGCCTAACTTGTCAGCCAGCCATGGCGCTGGCCGACTCACCGCGAAATGAGGCGCAGGAAGTGCTTCGAATTCGCTAACAAGGATGTTGCGGGGTCCCTCGGTCGTAGAGCGTAAGTCTCTGTAACCAATAGGGTTTCCGCGTATGTTATCTGTCTGGGCAGGCCGCTAAACGGCCTGCCCGGCGTTTTGGAGTCTTCCGGGCAAGTCATTTTCCGGGTGATTCGTTGCAACACCTGTAGTGCATTGGGTTGTGCGAGGTGGTGAGAAGCCATCTCGATTCACAGTTTTGTTCTTTAGATAACAGGACACGGTTTATGGCGAACCAAAAGATTCGCATTCGGCTCAAGGCGTTCGATCATCGTCTGATCGACCGTTCGGCCAGCGAAATCGTCGAGACGGCCAAGCGCACCGGCGCTACGGTTCTCGGTCCGATTCCGCTCCCGACCAAGATCGAGCGCTACACCATTCTGGTGTCGCCGCACGTCGACAAAGACGCCCGCGATCAGTACGAAACCCGCACCCACAAGCGCGTGCTGGATATCGTCGATCCCAACGACAAGACCGTGGACGCGCTCATGAAGCTCGATCTCGCCGCTGGCGTTGACGTTCAGATCAAGCTTGGTTGAGCGATAAACAGGATACGAACATGAGTATCGGACTGGTTGGCCGCAAGTGCGGCATGAGCCGACTCTTCACCGAAGACGGACGCTCGATTCCGGTGACGCTGATCGAAGCGACGCCGAACCGCGTGACGCAGGTGAAGACGGAAGATAACGATGGCTACAGCGCGGTGCAGGTCGCCGTTGGCGTCAAGCGCGCCAGCTTGCTGACGGCCCCGGAGAAGGGTCACTACGCCAAGGCGAAAGTCGAGCCGGGTCGTGGCCTGTGGGAATTCCGCCTGAATTCGGCCGACGCCGGCAAGTATGCCGTTGGCGCCGAAATCAAGGCCGATGAGGTGTTCCAGGTCGGCCAGATCGTTGACGTCGCTGGCGTCAGCAAGGGCAAGGGCTTCCAGGGCACCATCAAGCGCCACAACTTCAAGATGGGTGACGCCACCCACGGTAACTCGCTGTCGCATCGCGCACCGGGTTCTATCGGTCAGCGTCAGACCCCGGGTCGCGTGTTCCCGGGCAAGAAGATGTCCGGCCACATGGGCGCGGTGAATCGCACCCAGCAGGGGCTGGAAGTGGTCAAGATCGACGCCGAGCGTCATCTGATCGCGGTGAAGGGCGCGGTACCGGGTGCCACCGGTGGCGACGTCGTGATCCGTCCGACCACCAAGGGTTGAGGAGAGGCGTGATGGAACTGAATGTTATTGGCGCAACATCGCCGAATAAAGCAGCGCTCAGCGTCTCGGACGAAGTGTTCGGCGGCGAGTTCAAGCAGGCCTTGATCCACCAGGTGGTCGTCGCCTATCAGGCGGGCGGTCGCGCGGGTACCAAGGCACAGCTGTCGCGTGGCGAACTGTCCGGCACCACCAAGAAGTTCAAGAAGCAGAAGGGCGGCGGCGCCCGTCACGGTGACTACCGTGCCCCGATCTTCGTGGGCGGTGGTGTGACGTTTGCGGCCAAGCCCCGCAGCTATGAGCAGAAAGTCAACCGCAAGGCCTATCGCGTGGCGATCCGCTCCATCCTTTCGGAGCTGAACCGTCAGGGGCGCCTGAAGGTCGTCGAGGGTTTCAATATCGATACCCCGAAGACCAAGTCGATGGTCGCCAAGCTGGCCGAGTTGCAGGTGTCTGGTCGCGTGCTGCTGGTGTCGGAAGATGCGAACGAAGCGCTGTTCCTGGCGTCGCGCAACATCCCGTACCTGCACGTGGTCGATGTAGTTGCGCTGAACCCGGTCAGCCTGGTCGGTTCCGACCACGTGGTGATGACCGTTGAAGCGGTCAAGAAAGTCCAGGAGTGGCTGGCATGAGCAACGAACGCATTCTGAACACGCTGCGCGCGCCGCACATTTCCGAGAAGGCGGCCCGTCTAGCCGAGGGCAACCAGTACGTTTTCGTGGTTGCTCCCGAAGCAACCAAGGCCGATGTCCGCGCCGCTGTCGAGAAGATGTTCGACGTCAAGGTCGAGCAGGTGAATCTCGTCAACGCCAAGGGCAAGGTCAAGTCCTTCCGTTTCCGCGCGGGCAGCCGCCAGGGCAAGCGCAAGGCATACGTCCGTTTGGCCGAAGGCCAGACGATCGACGTGTCGGCGAAGGCCTGAGCCAGGAGTTCTGACAGATGGCACTAATCAATCACAAGCCAACCTCGCCCGGTCGCCGCGACGCCGTCAGCGTCCGCACCGAAGGGTTGCACAAGGGCGCACCGTACGCGCCGTTGACCGAAAGCCAGTCCAAGACCGGTGGCCGCAACCACTTTGGTCACATCACCACGCGTCATCGCGGCGGTGGTCATAAGCAGGCTTACCGCATCATCGATTTCAAGCGCGACAAAGAAGGCATCGCTGCCAAGGTCGAGCGTCTGGAATACGACCCCAATCGCACCGCGCACATCGCGCTGCTGTGCTACGCCGATGGCGAGCGCCGCTACATCATCGCGCCGGCCGGCGTGGCGGTGGGTGATCGCGTGGTCTCCGGTCATGATGCCCCCATCAAGGTCGGCAACTGCCTGCCGCTGCGCAATATCCCGGTCGGTTCGACGGTGCATTGCGTGGAAATGAAGCCCGGCAAGGGTGCGCAGATCGCGCGCTCCGCCGGTGCCTCGGTGCAGCTGATCGCCCGCGAATCCGGCTATGCCACCCTGCGCCTGCGCTCCGGCGAAATGCGCCGCGTGCCGGTCGATTGCCGCGCCACCATCGGTGAAGTGGGCAATTCCGAGCACAGCCTGCGCAAGCTCGGCAAGGCCGGTGCCACCCGCTGGAAGGGCATTCGCCCGACCGTCCGCGGCGTGGTGATGAACCCGGTCGATCACCCGCACGGCGGTGGTGAAGGCCGTACCTCCGGCGGCCGTCACCCGGTCAGCCCGTGGGGTACGCCGACCAAGGGTTACAAGACCCGTAACAACAAGCGCACGCAGCAGTTCATCGTGCGTCGTCGTAAGTAATAGGAAACCGACATGCCGCGTTCATTGAAGAAAGGTCCCTTTGTCGACCTTCACCTCGTGAAGAAAGTGGAAGCTGCGGTTTCCACCAACTCCAAGCGCCCGATCAAGACCTGGTCGCGCCGCTCCATGATCCTGCCCGAAATGGTGGGATTGACCATCGCCATCCACAACGGTCGCCAGCACGTGCCGGTACTCGTCAACGAAAACATGGTCGGGCACAAGCTCGGCGAGTTTGCCGTGACGCGCACCTTCAAGGGCCATGGCGGCGATAAGAAGGGCAAGTGATGAGCACCGAAGCCAAAGCGATCCTGCGCAGCGCTCGCATTTCAGCGCAGAAGGCACGCCTGGTAGCTGACCTGGTCCGCGGTTTGCCCGTGGGCCGTGCCAGCGACGTGCTCCAATTCACCAATAAGAAGGCCGCGCACATTGTTCGCAAGGTGCTGCTGTCCGCCGTCGCCAACGCCGAAAACAACCTCGGCGCCGATGTCGACGAGCTGAAGGTCTCGCGCATCTTCGTGGACGAAGGTCCGGCGATGAAGCGCATGTACGCCCGCGCCAAAGGCCGCGGATCCCGCATCCTTAAGCGCACGAGCCACATCACTGTGGTCGTTGGTAACTGAGAGGACGTAGACGATGGGTCATAAAGTTCATCCCACCGGTATCCGCCTCGGCATTGCCAAGGACTGGAACTCCAAGTGGTACGCCAACAAGGGCGAATATGCGCGGTATCTTGCCGCTGACCTGAAGGTCCGCGAGATGCTGCGTAAGAAGCTGGCTGCGGCCGGTATCTCGAAGATTCAGATCGAGCGTCCGGCCAAGACCGCCCGCGTGACGATCCACACCGCCCGTCCGGGCGTGGTGATCGGCAAGAAGGGTGAGGACATCGAGAAGCTGCGCAAGGAAGTCAGCGACATGATGGGCGTCCCGGCGCACATCAACGTCAACGAAGTGCGCAAGCCCGAACTCGATGCGCAATTGGTTGCCGAGTCGATCGCTCAGCAGCTTGAGCGCCGCATCATGTTCCGTCGCGCCATGAAGCGCGCCGTGGGCAATGCGATGCGCCTGGGCGCCCTGGGTATCAAGATCAACGTGTCCGGCCGTTTGAACGGCGCCGAAATCGCCCGCTCCGAATGGAGCCGTGAAGGTCGCGTGCCGCTGCACACGCTGCGCGCCGACATCGATTACGGCACCGCCGAGGCGAAGACCACCTACGGCATCATCGGCATCAAGGTCTGGATCTACAAGGGCGAGATCTTCGACCTGTCCCAGGCCGGCCAGGAGCCGAAGGAAGAGCAGCAGGCGTCCCAGCCGCGCCGTGAGCGCGAAGGTGGCGAAGGCCGTCGTGAAGGTCGTCGCGAGGGCGGTGAAGGCCGCCGCGAGCGGACGAAGTAAGGGAGAGTTGCCATGTTGCAACCCAAGCGAACCAAATACCGCAAGCAGTTCAAGGGCCGCAATGACGGCCTGGCGTTCAGCGCCAACCTCGTCAGCTTTGGCGAATACGGCCTGAAAGCCACCACGCACGGTGCTCTCACCGCGCGTCAGATCGAAGCGGCTCGTCGTTGCATCACGCGTTTCGTGAAGCGTGGCGGCAAGCTGTGGATCCGCGTGTTCCCGGACAAGCCGATCACCAAGAAGCCGATCGAAGTCCGAATGGGCGCCGGTAAGGGTGGCGTGGAGTACTGGGTCGCACCGATCCAGCCAGGCCGCATGCTCTATGAAATCGAGGGTGTCGACGAGGCAACCGCGCGCGAGGCGTTCCGCCTGGCCGCTGCCAAGTTGTCGGTGCAGACCCAGTTTGTATCTAGGGCGGTGATGTGATGGCCATCAAAGATCTCAACAACAAGTCGGCCGAAGAGCTGAAGCAGCACCTGCTGGACCTGCGCAAGGAGCAGTTCAACCTGCGCATGCAGAAAGGTACTGGCCAGCTTACCCAGCCGCACCAGCTGCGCCGTGTTCGGCGCGATATCGCCCGCACGAAGTTCGTGCTCGGCGGCAAGAAGTAAGGGACGGCCGACATGAGCGACAACACCAAGCAAGCGCGTACCCTTGAGGGGCGCGTTATCAGCAACAAGATGGAAAAGACGGTCACCGTGCTGATCGAGCGCCAGGTGCAGCATCCGCTGCTGGGCAAGATCGTGCGCCGTTCCACCAAGCTCCACGCGCAGGACGACATCGGCGCGAACGAGGGCGACGTGGTGCGCATCGCGGAATGCCGTCCGCTTTCCAAGACCAAACATCACCGCGTGGTCGAAATCGTCACGCGCGCCGAAGCGTAAGGGGAGGGTGCAGCCATGATCCAGATGCAAAGCACGCTTTCCGCCGCCGACAACAGCGGTGCCAAGGAATTGATGTGCATCAAGGTGCTCGGCGGTTCCAAGCGCCGTTACGCCGCGATCGGTGACGTGATCAAAGTTACCGTGAAAGATGCCATCCCGCGTGGCAAGGTAAAGAAGGGCGAGGTCTACAACGCCGTGGTGGTTCGTACCTCCAAGGGTGTGCGCCGCGCCGATGGCTCGCTGATCCGTTTCGACGGCAACGCGGCCGTACTCCTCAACAACAAGCTCGAGCCGATCGGTACCCGTATCTTCGGGCCCGTGACTCGTGAGCTGCGCGGCGAGAAGTTCATGAAGATCGTCTCGCTCGCACCCGAAGTGCTCTGAGGCGGAGAAGAACCATGAACCGTATCCGCAAGGGTGATCAGGTCATCGTGATCACCGGTAAAAACAAAGGTCAGCGCGGCGACGTGCTGCGCGTTGAGGGCGATCGCGTGTTCGTCTCCAACGTCAACCTGGTCAAGCGCCACACCAAGCCGAATCCGCAGGCCAA
>Ga0335075_10003997_pt1 | contig 23134 bp, 18 predicted proteins | sample Lox_Sample_24_FD_206723 | JGI IMG/M metagenome (GOLD analysis project Ga0335075, IMG submission 206723) | Soil microbial communities from Loxahatchee National Wildlife Refuge, Florida, United States - Lox_Sample_2.4 | ecosystem: Environmental > Terrestrial > Soil > Wetlands | place: USA...
GTGTTTTTTATAAAAAAAACCTTTTTTTTCGCGGGGGGCGGTCGCCCCCCGCGACCGCGCTCGCCTACGGCTCGCGGCTAAACGGCGAAGCCATGAAGGAATCACTATGGCCCTGCGCGTCTACAACACACTGACCCGCCAGAAGGAGGCGTTTCAGACGGTCGAGCCTGGCAAGGTGCGCATGTACGTGTGCGGACCGACCGTCTACAAGCCCAGCCACATCGGCCACATGGTCGGCCCGGTCATCTTCGACACGGTCAAGCGTTTCCTGACCTATCTCGGCTATCAGGTGACGTGGGTGGTCAACATCACCGACGTGGACGACAAGCTCATCGTCCGTGCCCGCGAGCTGGGCACCACCGTCAAGGAGCTGGCCGAGCGCATGACCGCCGACTATCTCGATTGCCTGAAAAAGCTCAACGTCGCCGGCATCGATCACCTGCCGCGCGCCACCGAGCACATTGCGGAGATGATCGAGATCATGCGCGGCCTGATTGACAAGGGCCATGCCTATCCGTCTGACGGCGATGTGTACTTCGACGTGACAAGCGATCCGGATTATGGCAAATTGTGCAACCGCGATCCAGAGCAGCTGGAGGCGGGAGCGCGAATCGAGGTTAGCAATAAGAAGCGCAATCCCGGCGATTTCGCCTTGTGGAAGGCGTCCAAACCCGGTGAGCCGGCCTGGGACAGTCCCTGGGGACCGGGCCGGCCCGGCTGGCACATCGAATGCTCGGCCATGAGCATGAAGCTGCTCGGCAAGACGCTCGACATCCACGGCGGCGGTCTCGATTTGCAGTTCCCGCACCACGAGAACGAATTGGCGCAGTCCGAGTCCTACACCGATCAGCCGTTCGCGCGCTACTGGATGCACAACGGCCTGCTCAAGATGGGCAATGTCAAAATGGCCGGCTCGATCGGCAACGTGGTTAACATTGTTGATTTGCTCAAGACGCATTCCGCGGAGACGGTGCGCTTCCTGCTGCTGGGCACTCACTACCGCAGCCCGATTGATTTTGAGATGAGTGAGGAGAGGAATCGCTTGGAGGAAGTGCGCCGCAGTCTGGAAGGCTTCTATCGCTTTTTTGAGCGTTACCAGCGCATCCGCGGCCGCAGCTTCTACCAGCTGGCGGCGCCGGCGAAACATGCGCAGCTCGATACCGGCTCTTCGCCGAGCGAGTTTCTCAACGAGGTGGCACGGCTGCGGGCGACATTCCTCGACAACATGTCCGACGATTTCAACACCGGCGGCGCCATTGGAGCGCTGTACGAGCTGCTGACGGCGCTCAATCGCTTCGCCGACGCACGGCAGCTCGAAGGAACGGGAAGGACGGAAGGCGCCGTCGCGGAATTCGAGCGCGGCGTGCTGGTGTTGCGGGAGCTGAGTCAGATCCTGGGGTTGTTCCATCAGCCGCAGGAAAGCGGCGGCGGTGCCAGCGATGAGCTGGTCAACGGCCTCATGCAGCTGCTTCTCGATCTGAGGGCCGAGGCGCGCAAGACCAAGAACTACGCTCTGGGCGATCAGATTCGGCAACGGCTGGGACAGCTGGGCATTACACTTGAGGATCGCGCCGGCGGAACCGGCTGGCGTCGGGGATGAACAAGCGAGCAAACCGAGGAAGTCCAGATCCGATTTATACCGATATTACCTCGGCACGAAAGAAACGCAAGAAATGATTAGCGACGCTTCGCAGAAGCGTCGGGGCGCAACGACGCTTCTGCGAAGCGTCGCTAATCCGATGTGACCTTCTTTCGTGCCGGGGTAATAGCAAAGTGTTTCGATGCGTTGTAGAAACGCCTACGGCCCGGCGCATCGGGTCATCCCAGACGCACCGGGCCGCAGGGGACGCGGAGAGACGCATCCTCAATGATTGAACTGGAACGCCTTGGCGTTGATGAACGCCCAGGCCAGATCCTGAGCGCCCGGCAGTCGCTTATCGACCGGCATCGGATGCTCGACGGCAAGCTGGCGCAGTCGAGACAGCTCCGGATCCAGCGAACGATGATAGCTCGTCAGCTGGGCCTTCTGCCGTGGCGTGCGCTTGGCCGGCTCGATACTGAGGATCTTGGCGATGGCCGCCGGCGGACCTTTCAGCGACAATGTCTTGCTGGTCGTCGCCGAGAGACGGAAACGGCCGATGACATGCTGTTGGCCGAACTGGTGCAGCATGGTCACGGTTAGCGTCGTGCCGGTCGTCAGGCTGAGCGGCTTCGCCAGCGGGAAGTAGGCCGTATGGGCCTTGCCGAGCTGCGGCGAGATCGCCCAGCCGGTGGCCGGATTGTTGTCGATGGCATTGCGCACGAGAAAGTTCGCCTGCTCGAAATCGGCCTGAGCATTCTTCAAGGCGAGCGGTTTGGCCTTCTTCTCGCCCGGCGGCGTGAACGCCAGCTTGAATTCGCTGAGCACAAAGTTGCCGGTAGGTGATCGGCCCGGTCCCTTCGCCGGCAGTTTCGCGTCGGGGAGCACTTCCAGCCGAATCGCCGTGATGCCGTTCAGCTTCGTCTGTGCCGTGATCGTGTAGGCGTCCCTCGGCGGGTTCTTGCCGCCGGCCAGGAGGGAGCCGTCCATTTGCTTGGTCAGCGTCGCGCCGCCTTTGGATTGGGACTTGACAATTTCCAGCGTCGTCCACGTCGGCGGGATCGTTTGCTTGATGCTTGCCTCCCACTGCGGCTGGCGAGCGTCGAACGCTTTCTCGTAAGCGGCCAGAGCATCCTGGTGCTTCTTCGCCTCAACGACCAGCGATTCGTAGGTTTTCTCGCCGTCGCGGAGCGATTGCAAGCCGAGCTGCAGCTCCACCTTCGTCGGCAGACGACCAAGGAAAGCGAGAAACAGCTCCTCAACGACCTTGACATCGTTCTTCTGAGCTGCGACGAGCTTGGAAAGGCGATTGTTCGGATCGTTAATGGCGGCGGCCGGCACCGGACCGTTCACCAGGTTGAGGACGGAGCCGAGCATCATCGTCGGCGAGCGCTCGCACTCGCAGGCGCTCTCGCGAGCCGGCTTGCCGAACAGAACGAAGAAGCCGCCCGGCACGTCGTCGCGCGAATCGAGCAATTCCGCCGCCCGCGCCCCCGACGGCAAACCGGGAAGACGACTCTGCGAGCCTGCGGCGCGATAGATCGTGTCGTACAGCACCTCGGCCGGCAAGCGGCGGACGAGAGCGTGCGAATAGTTGATGTCGTCGTCGCGGTTGAAGGCGTTGGTTTTCACCGACTGCTGATAGACGCGCGACTTGCAGATCGTTTTCAGCATGTGCCGCACGTTGAAGCCGCTCTTCACGAAGTCGTCGGTAAGGGCGTCGAGCAGGGCCGGGTTGGTCGGCGGATTGCCGGCGCGGATGTCATCGACCGGCTCGATGATGCCGACGCCGAGGAGATAGCTCCACAGGCGGTTGACGTAGCTGCGGGCGAAATAGGGGTTGTTTTTGGAAATGACCCAGTGCGCCAGCTGCACGCGCCGCGCCGCGGTCGGCGGCGCCAGATCCTTGTGCAGATAGGGGAAGGTCGGCTTCGCCACCTGACCGGTGCGCAGGTGCGTCTCCTCACCGGACTTCTTGTCGGCGATGATCTCGACCAGCGGCTTGGCGCCTTCGACAGCCGTACCGCCCACTCGCTGGCCCTTGAACTTGGGATCTTCCTTGCGATCCACCTGGGCGAAGAATGCCGCCGTCTGATAATACTGGTCCTGCGTCCAGCGCTCGAACGGGTGATCGTGGCACTTGTTGCAGTTGAAGCGCACGGCCAGGAACAGCTGCGTCGTGTTCTCCATCGCCGCATCGGCGTCGCGTAGGATCTTGTAATAGCTGGCGGCGGGGTTCTCCATGTTCGAGCCGCTCGCCGTCAGAATATCGTAGACAAACTTGTCGTAGGGCTTGTTGGCCACGACGGCGTCGCGGATGTACTTGCGGAAGGCGGCAGCACCCTTTTCGCCGAGGAACTTGCGATTGACTTGCATCAGGTCGGCCCACTTGTTCGTCCAGTGCTCGACGAACTCCGGGCTGCCGACCAGCTTATCCACCAAGGCTTCGCGCTTGACGCGCACTGGCTGACTGTCGGCGAGGAAGGCGCGGATGTCCGATGGCTCCGGGGGGAGGCCGGTCAGGTCCAGATAAACCCGGCGAATGAACTCCGAATCGGTGCAAAGCTCGCTGGGCAGGATTTTCATCTGCTTCAGCTTGGCATCGACGAGCGTGTCGATGTAACTATATTCCGGCACGTCATGCCATTGATAACCTTTGCGGTCGCCCATGATGACAATGCGGGCGGCGGCGTAGGCGCCTTCATAGCGGGCCAGGACGGTCGTCTCGCCGCGGCGGACGGCAGTGACGGTGCCGGCGCGATCGACGGTCGCCACCTCGGTATTGCTGCTCTCCAGAAACGCCTCGACGCTGACATCGCGAACGCTGCTGTCGGTGAAGGTAGCGCGAGCCGCCACCTGCTGTTTCATGCCCGGCAGCGGGATGACCGAGCTTTTCGGCAGCAATTCCAGGCTTTGCACGCGCGGACTATTGAGATCGAGCTTGACGCCATCCGCGATCCAGCTGCGCAGCAGCTCGTAATACGGCTGGCCCGGCTGTGTCAGCACGCCGCCGACGTGGGCGACGCTGCCGGTACATTTCAGAAGCATGAGGCTGGCATCCGGCGCGGCGCGGTTGAAACGGCGGCCCTTGAGGTCATCGGTCAGCGAGCGGTGATCGAAGAGCGGATCGTAGCCGCGCAGCGAGAGTTTGAAGCCGTTCTTGCCCTTTGCGGCTCCGTGGCACGTCCCGGCGTTGCAGCCCATGCGCGACAGCGTCGGCATGACATCGCGCACGAAGCTGACCGTGTATTTCTCTTTCTGTCCCTTGATTTCGATCGGCAGCGACAGCGTTTGCCCTTGCAGACTGATCTTGAGAACACCGCTGCCGTCGGCGACGGGCCGCACCACACCGGTGGCGCTGACGCGCGCCAGCTGGGCGGGCACCTCGATCTTCGCCAACCGCGTCACGTCCATTTGCTCGCCGCCGGTGAGATGGGCGCTCAACAGCAGCTGGCTGTACTCGAAGGGAGTTTTCAGCTCGATGCGCTGTGGATGCGCTTCGAGCTTGATGATCTTGGCACCAGGTGGCAGGGTCTCGGGTGCCGGAGCAGCGTTCACGGTCGAGGCGACCAGCGAGAGCGCGACAGCAATGATGACATATCGATTCATGGCGGTCCTCATGGAGTGTGATCCCAACAAACTACGCTGGGAGCAGGAGCGGCACCCAGGAGTGAGGGGGCTGACGCTCCCCGCTCCGTTTACCGGGCCTTCGCCGTTCGGCTCAACGGCACGGGAATGAATTCCTTGACAACCTTGCTCGTCTTGGCGTCGCTGAGGCGTACCACGCCCTCGAACCCGGCCGAGGCGACCACCTGGCCGTCCGGCCGAAACGACACCGAGTAAATCGGTCCAATGCCGGTCAGCTTCGACACGACGGGAGACGTAAATTGAGCCTGCGCCGTCAAGAAATAACTTGAAGCTGCTACCGCCGCGAGGGGCTGATTTTGCAGCGACATCGTGACACAGGCGTTCGTCTTATTCCTTGCTCTTTCCGCGGCGTCCGCAGTCTGATAGACGCGCAGCTCCCCCTTGCCGTCGAGGCTGCTGCCGGCTGCAAATAGACCGCCGTCGGCGTTGAAGGCCAGGCAATACACCAGGCCCGGCATCTTCTCGAATTCGCGAATCTTGTTGGCGTCGTCGCCGATGACGCGCTTGGTGGTACGATGCATTTTGTACAAACGGGGCACGCCGTCGTCGCCGCCGATCAGCAGCTCGTCGTACCACTTCTCGCTCTTATCGGTGCCCTCGGCGGTGTTTTTGACCTTGGTATCGCGCTGGACCGGATTGCGCGCCACGGCCAGCAGGCCGCCCTTGAGCGCTCCTGGCGTGATGCTGGTGACATTGTCGATGAAGCGCTGGGTTGCTACCTCCGTCAGCTTCATCGAGCGATCGCGGCTGACGGAGACGAGGAAGGTTGAGTCTTTCGAGAAAACGGTTCCGAGCACCCAGTCGCTGTGCGCCCCCTGGTAAACCACCTGCTTGCCGGTGGTGCTGTCGATGGCGCGGACGGTGTTGTCGGCACATCCGAAAGCCAGCTTGCTGCCGTCGTGCGACCAGCTGACGCCATAGACGGTATCGTACGTGACCGACAACGACAGCTTTAGCTTGCGCTTGGCCAAGTCCCAGACCTGGATCTCGCCGAAACGTCCCGGTGAGCCGCCGGCGACGGCCAGCCGCTTGCCGTCCGGCGAAAAAGCGATCGACTCGATGCGCTCCGACTCACCGACGAGCCGAGCAACCAGCCCGGAGCCGTCGCCCTTGTGCAGCAACACCTCATGATAGCCGGAGACGGCCAGCAGCTGCCCGTCCGGCGAGAATGTGACGCAGCTGAGGTCCGGAGATACGGTGTAGACCGGCGGATGGGCCGCGTCGATGACGTGCTCCTGCGTTTTGGGCGTGTCGTTCTTGGCCCCGGCGGCGATCCACTTCTTGATCATCTCGACATCGGCGGCGGACAGCGGCGCGTTGTCCTTGCCCCGAGGCATGGCCGGCTTCTTGCCGTTTTTCGGCAAGATCTGCTCGACAACCAGACTCTGCTCGGGATGGCCCGGCACGATGCCGGGCTGCTCGTGATCGCCCTTCTTGAGCAGGTCGGCGTAGCTGGTCATAACGTAGCCGCCCTGCGGCTTGGCCGGCTGATGACAGCCCTGACACCGCTGCTGAAAGATACGGCGAACGTCCTTGTAATAACTAACCTCGCCGGATTTCGTCTCGGCGGCGGCGGCGAACGAGGAGAACAGAGCCAACAGCCCTCCCGCGAGAAGGAGAGATCGAGCCGAATTCATGAGGCGTTCCTCGGAAGGCAATCCCCGGCGCACCGGGATGGATGATAGTTCACGCTACAGCGTACCCTATTCTTGGTGTGCTTCAACAGCTGCCTACTCTGGGCACGAGTAGAAAAATCCCTCGTCGCAACGAGGGTAGCATGAGGGCAGGTCAGGTTACCTAGAGACCATCTTCGCAGATGGGGGCGCGCTATTCAAGGATTTTCCTGTCCCGGAGGAGAGATTTCTGTGCTCCTCATCGCGAGGCGGCGGCGACTTCGTGGGAAGGTCGTCACGACCCGCTACAATAGCACAATCATCACGGCAAATAGAACCACGACGACAACGGGGGCATGGGCATGCGCATCGCCATCACGGGAGCGACAGGATTTGTCGGCCGCTATATCGTCCGTCATCTGGCTCAGGCGGGGCATTCGCTGCGCTGCTGGTATCGGCCCAGCAGCGATCGCGGCGGCTTCGAGGACGCGGGCGGCGCCGTCGAGTGGCAGCCAGGCAACCTCGTCGATCATCAGGCGCCTGCGGCGCTGGTTCGCGGCGTCGATGCCGTCGTTCACGCCGCCCTGCAATGGCAGCGGCGCGGCAGCTTCCGCGCCAGCGGACAGGACGATCTCGAAGACTTCCTCAAGGCGAACTTCCTCGGCTCGCTGCGGCTTTTTCAGGCGGCCAGGGCGGCCGGCGTGGGGCGCTTCATCTTCATCTCAACCTGTGCCGTTCACGAGATCATCCTCGGCGATCGACCGCTGGATGAAACGCATCCGCTCTGGCCGACCAGCCATTACGGCGCCCACAAGGCCGCCCTGGAGAAATTCGTTCACAGCTTCGGCTTCGGCGAGGGCTGGCCGATTTGCGCCCTGCGGCCGACCGGCGTCTATGGACTGGCCCATCCTGCACGGCAGAGCCGGTGGTATGATCTGGTCGGGCAGGTGATGCGCGGCGAAGCGATCCACAGCGAGCGCGGCGGCAAGGAAGTGCATGCCGCCGACGTGTCCCGCGCGGTCGAAGTCCTGTTGCACGCCGACGACAAGGCCATCACCGGCCAGGCGTTCAACTGTTACGAGCGCTATATTGCCGAGCAGGAGGTGGCCCGCATCGCCAGGGAGATGACGGGCAGCTCCAGCACCATCGCGGATGTCAATAAGGGGCCAAAAAACCAGATTGTCACGGACAAGATCCGCGCCCTGGGCATGCGCTTCGGCGGTGAGCCGCTTCTGCGGCAGACCATCGCGGAGCTGGTTCAGGCGCATCGCCGGCAGGCGACGTGAGGCACCCTACTTGCTGACAACCGAGTCGAAAACGCGGACCTTCTTCCAGTTGTCCTTGTTCTCCGCGATGAATTGCTTGTGCCGCTTGTCTTCCTGATACTTGTCGTGGGCGGCCTTGTCCTTGAAGACGATGTGCAGGGAGACATCGAAATCGCGATCGTTGACTTCACGGGTGAGATCCTCGGCGCGGGTGCCGGCCGCGAAGAAGACCTCGCCGGGATGACTGCTGAGGTATTTCTTGCAGGCGTCCACGAGCTTTTTTCTGGCGTCCGCGGAGCTGTCCTTGAGCGCGAAATAAACGTTGTGAGCCAGCATGGGTCTCTTGTCCTCCTTCGCCGCGACTCGCTCGCGCCCAGCAACGATGGCGAGCGCCGCGATGGCCGCAGTCAGCACGATACCGCATACGAGATGCTTGCGCATGGTCCTCTCCTTCTTTTCGGGGCGATCAGCGCCGGTTGTTTTTTGATGTAGCCGGCCGCGCGGCATCGACAAGGTGAGGGGAAAATGCTGGAGGAGGGACTCGAACCCTCACGAGGCTTTCGCCTCTTCGGATTTTAAGTCCGATGCGTCTGCCGATTCCGCCACTCCAGCATGGCGTCCACTGTATCGGCTGACATCGCCGCGAGCAAGTCATCGATTAGCGACGCTTCGCAGAAGCGTCCAAGCCCGCCGACGCTTCTGCGAAGCGTCGCTAACCGCATCAGCCGCGCAAACCGACCTCGCGCATCAGACTATCCGTGGCCTCATAGGCTTCGCGCACCCATTCGACGATGCGCTCCGGCTGCGGCGAATACTCCAGCTCGATGCTGACGGCGCCGTCGATGCCCAGAGCCTTGATCTCACGCAGATAGGGAATGAAATCGACCACGCCGCGGCCGGGCGGCAGGTCGCCATGCACCTTGCCGTCGCAATCGCTCAAGTGTACGTGCGTCGCCCGGCCCTTCAAGCGCCGCAGCTCCTCCGCCTTGGTGCCCGACAACTGCAAGTGCGACACGTCGATGTTGGCACGCACGGCGGGATGATCGACATCTTGCAGGAATTGCAGCATCGTCTCGACGTTGTTGACAAGCGAGAGCTTGAACGGCTCCAGCTCCAGGGCGATTTGCAGACCAAGATCGGCAGCGTACTTGCCCAGCTCGCGGACGTTGCGGACGCCGGTTTGCCACTGCTCGGCCGGCGGAATGACCTGGCGCTCCCAGATGTACTCGCCCAGCACCAGAAGCACATTCCTGGCCTCATATTCGTAGGCCAGATCAAGATAGCGGCGGCAGCGCTCCAGGTGGAAACACTGCACGCTGGGATTGAAGTCGATCAGTCCGACGGCGACGCAGGCGATGCTGACGATCGGCAGCTCGGCGCGTTCGCATTCGCGGCGGATGAGACGGCGCTCACGGGCGTCGAGGTCGAGCGGATCGGCGAAGATGTCGATGGTGTCGAAACCGATCTCCTTGGTCATGCGGATGCCGAAGGCGGTGTCGCGTCCGGCCTGTGCCCAGGCCGAGCTGATGAGACCGAGTTTCATGGTACACGCTCGCGGCTGGAGAGGGGCGAAAGCTCTCCGCCAGAGTAGCAGGGACGGCTGTTACTGACCAGGCTTTTCGCCCGTCTCGCAGGGAGAGAATGTTCGCCTTATCGCGTTGTCATCTTGTCACGTCGGAACGGGTGTGGATAATGCCCAAAGGGGCCATCCGCGGGACGTGGACGCGGGACGAGCCATTGGGAAATCGCGTCGAGGAGTGACTGCGTGGTGTCAGCGGGCGAGCTGTGGGTTTACCTCGGCTTTTTTGTCACCCTGGTCGCGGCAGGCCTGGGTCTGCCGGCTCCGGAGGAGCTGGTAATCACCGGTGCCGGCGTGTGGGCGGGCCAGCGGCAGTCCGAGCCGCGGATCGTCAAAGTGCCGGCGGCCTATCCATCGGTCGTCGGCGTGCTGGCCGCTGACCCGCAGGCCGGGTTCCCTGGCACAGTGCCCTGGGCCGCTCTTGCCCGCTCCACCGCTCCTCACCAGCTGGCTCCCGAAGATGTCGCCGCCCTGCTCGCCGTCGATCCGCAAGCCGGCTCCGTCGCCGCCTTGCCGTGGGCAGCCCTCGTCCGTGCCTCGCCGCCCGTCGAAGAGCGGATTCTTGAGCCGCCCGACGACAAGATCCACGTCCGCTGGTGGATCCTGCTGCCGGCGTGCATTCTCGGCGTCGTCCTCAGCGACATTGTGCTCTACGTGGGAGGCCGCTACTTCGGCGAGTGGCTGCTCAAGCGCCGCTGGATGGCCCGCGTTCTGCCGCCGGCCCGACGCCGCCGCACCGAGGCGAATTTCCATCGCTACGGCGTCGGCATTCTCGTGTTCGGCCGGCTCGTGCCGGGAATCCGCGCGCCACTGTTTTTGACCGCCGGCTCAATGCGGCTGCCGTTGCCGCGCTTCCTGCTCGCCGACGGAATCGGCGCCATTGTCGGCAACAGCTTCTTTTTCTTCCTCGGCTTCTGGCTGGGGGACTCCGTCAAGATCTTGATTGAAGGGGTGGAGGCAAGGCTCAAGCCGGTCCTCATCATTGTGGGGGTCGGCCTGGTCGTGGCCTACCTGTTGTGGCACTTCCTGCACTATCCGGTGTCCACCGGAGATCCGTCGGAGGTGCCGCTGATCGGTCAACAAGTGGTTTCGCACCTGGAGCACCCCGAACAGCACGAGAAAGAATCGCTGTCCGCGGACAAACCCGACGACAAGAAAGCGTCCCTGGCCGATCCTCCGCCTGCGCCCAACCCATCCCGGCGCAAGCTGCCGCCGCTTCTGATCCTCCTGTGTGTGGGCCTGCTCGTGACGTACTTGCTCTGGCATCACGGCCGGTACAATCGCGGATAGTCCTGGCCCGGTTCGAGAAGACGCCGTTTCACTCACCGGCACCGACGTGTCCGTCCGGATGCAGATGTTCGAGATAATGGCGGAAGTCGTGCTCGAAGGCCTTCAGCGATTGGCCCGTCAGCTCGCGGAACGCTTCCAGAGGATCGGTGCCGCGCTGGAGCCGGCGCACGTAAGCATTCAGGGCCGGCGTGCCCAGCAGCTTGCGGTCGAAAGTGAGATAAAACGCCAAGGCCCACGAAGCCAGATAATAGCGATCCGATACCTGCTTGTCGCCGTCGTGCGCCACCTGAAACTGTTTCGCTCCCGAACGGAGCAGGTCGGCCAGCGGCAGCAGGGTGTTCTTGTTCAGCGCGTGCCGCACGGCGCGGAGACGCTCCTCGTCGGCGTGGCCGACGCGCAGCTCGCCGACCTCGAAAACCGCCGTCTCGAAGATCTGCGCCAGTCCCTCGTTGAGCCAGCGCGGCAATTCGCCTTCGCGCGGCGGATACACGAAATTCAGCAGATAGGCATGAAAGGCTTCATGGAACAGTCGCTGAAACAGACGCCGCTGCGCGCGCGCGAACGTCTCCTGGTTGCGCGTGTCGGCGGCCTGAAGGCGGCGGCGCTGCTCCGCCAGCACCGCCTTCCAATCGTCGGGAACGTCTCCGCGGTAGGCCTTGCGCAGCTCCTCCTCGCACGCTTTCGTCTTGGCCCACAGCTTGACGTGCTCGGCGTGAATGCTCTTTAGCTCCGCGCTCATGTGCCGCCAGTCGAAGGCGCAGACGATTTGATTGCGCTCGGGGTCAAAGAAGGCGGGGTTGAGCAAAGTGCGGCCCTGGCCGCGCACGAGGGCCTGATAATCGTCCCGCGATTGCGGCAGCAGAATGGTGGTGGGCCGGCCCTTGGCGCGCGGCGGCAGACAGCGGACGTAGGCGGCATACACCTGCTCGAGCTCGCCGGCAGCGACCAGCACGATTCGCCGCGCCGCATTGGATTCCAGCTCAAAATGCGTTGAGCGATAGGCAAGTGCCTTGACCTTGGCATCGCCGCGCCACGGCGTCTCGTGGAGCTTGATCTTGTCGGCGCCGGGGATGACGACCTTGTCGAGCTGGAGCGCCTTCAAGGGATCGGGCGCCTGGCGATGTTCTTCACGCAGAGCCTCGAAGCGCCGCCGTAAGACTTCGTGGTCCTGGTTCGGCAGCATCACGACATGGTCGATTTCGAGGTCGGAGAATACTTCGCCATTGAAGATGGTGGGTCTTCCCGGCTTGCGGACGATGTTCCACATCCGCACTTTGCCGCCGCCGCGCTCAAACACCAGGCCGCGATAGATTTTACCATTTTTGAGGTAGACAAGGTCGTATTTCCAGTCGTCGCCGCCGAGGGTGCTGTCGGCGGCGCGAGCGGAGCAGCTTGCCAGCAGCACAAACCCGGCGCACAGCAGCGAAAGCAGCCGCGACAGGGATAAGGTACGCATCATCGCGAAGACATGCCTCCAAAGTCGAAGGGGTTGTTACCACTCACTATAACCCTGGAGGGAGAGCTTGCCAATTACTCCCCGCGGCGCAGTTCGACGATGATGCCGCCGAGCTTCAACAGCCGGTGCATGTCGGAGAACCACATCTCGCGCTCCCAGCGCAGGCCGCATTCGGTGCAGACCTGGCGCAGCTCGACACGGTTATACGTTCGACAATGCCACAAGCGGCTGCACATGGCCCCGGTCAGAGTGTCCTCGGTGGATAGCAGCAGCAGCTTTCCGCCCGGCGTCAGCACGCGGGCCAGCTCGCGCAGTCCCAGCCGCGGATCGGGCAGATGCTCGAGCACCCAGCCGCACACGACGGCGTCGAAGGAGGCGTCGGCGTAGGGCAGGCGTGTCAAGTCGGCGACGGCATGACTGACGCGCTCGCTCTTGAGGCGGGCACGGGCGCGCTGGAGCATGCGCGGCGACAGGTCGAAGCTGGTGATGACGGCGTCGGCGTCGGCGTTGCGGAGCAAAAAGCGCGAATAGCGGCCGTTGCCGCAGGCGGCGTCGAGGATGCGCTTGCAGCCGCGCACGTCGAAGGCGCCGCTACGAATCAGCCGGCCGGCCAGCGCCTCATGTCCTGTCAGCAAGCCCGTCACCGAGGTGAGCGCGCCGGGCAGGCCGTCGTAGTGATTTTGGATGAAGCGCCGATAGGCGTCGAACGGCCGCCGTCGCGGCTCGGACGATTCCAGGACGCCGCGGAGCCCCTTGCGCGGAGAAGTGGTCGAGGTTGAGTCAGCGGGGGAAGTCATGAGGATCCTGTTCGATTAGCGACGCTTCGCAGAAGCGTCTTTGCCGCAACGCTTCTGCGAAGCGTCGCTAACCACCTCTTTCAGAAGAACACGCGGCGATGATACACGGCCCATTCGAGAACCAGCAGCACCAGGGCGGCCACGGCGATCCATTTCCAGATGTCGTACGTTTGCCGGCGGGATTGTCCGGCCGCCAGCCGTTGCTCGCCGATCTTGACGGCGTCGCGCGGCTGGATGTTGCTTTCGTCGGCGTCGAGCAGGTTGACGGCGAAGCGGCGCTGGCCGCCCGCCCAGGCCGCCTCGTAGACCCCGACCGTATCCGTATTTTTGTAGGAAAAATCGCCGGCGGTGCCGCGCGTTATCGTCTCTCGTCGGCGGCTGGGAGCGATCACGTCGAGGGCCTTGACGGCGGCGTCGGGCCGCAGTGTCTTGATCTGGCCCGGCTGCACGTTTTCCTCGGCGGCGGCGTCGGCGACGTTGCCGAGCGTGTAGAGCACGTTTCGCAGAAACACCGGAAAGCTCAATTTGCGGTTCCAGGTCGTTCCCCACTCGCCGCGGTCGTCGATCAGCGGAAAGGCCAGCACCACATCCTGAAAGGCGCGGCGCGGCAAGACGAACAGCACAGCGGTCTCGCGGTCGGTTTCGAGAAGTCGCGGTGTCCGCGGCGGCACACCCGGCGCCCGTAAATCGAAGCGAAATGCGTCGCGGAAAGCGATTTCGTCCAGCGCCGACAAATTGCGCATAAGTGGATGATTGCTGGTCGGATTGCGGATCTGCATCTCGTTGAGCGGCGGCATATCGGCGCGTCTCCACGGCGGCGGCACACGGGCGATGAAGAACGTATTGCCCAGCGGCATGTCCTCTTCTTTCTCCGGAGCGCAGCGATCGAAGAGGACCAGATCGTACTCGCCGTTGCGCGCGGGACCGCGATACTTGGCGTCGTCGTTGAGGTCGGCCGGCGTCCGATAGGTGACATCCGCCACCTTCGCCGTCGCCTCCTGATCGAAGAATTTGTGGAGAATCTCGTTGCCGGGAGTGACGATCAGTACGCGTGCCTTGCGCACCACGCCGACGACCAGCCAGGCTTCGTCATCGAGCGGAAAGGCATCGTGAGCCTCGCGCAGCCGGGCATGAATGACGACGTTGACGCTATCGTCCACACCGCCGAGCGAGAAGAGGACACTACCCTCGCCAGGCTCATCGCTGTTGGCCTCCTCGGTGTTGGGACCGGCGTCTCGCCGGTCCTGTGTTGTGTTGGGACCGGCGTCTCGCCGGTCCTGATTTGTGTTGGGACCGGCGTCTCGCCGGTCCTGTTTTGTGTTGGGACCGGCGTCTCGCCGGTCCTGATTTGTGTTGGGACCGGCGTCTCGCCGGTCCTGTTTTGTGGTGGGACCGGCGTCTCGCCGGTCCAGTCTTGCGGTGGGACCGGCGTCTCGCCGGTCCGAGCCTCCCAGCTTGCGTCCGGCCATCGTCACTGTCTTGTCGAGCAGGTTGAAATCGTCCCGTCCCGGCACGCGCCACTCGATCTCGACCTTGACGGTGGCCGGCTCGCTGCGGAAATTCAACAGCCTCGCGAACACCTGGAGCTTGCTGGGATCCTGCTCATCGCGGGCCGCATTGAGATTACCCAGGCCGATATTGTCCACGTTCTCCGCACCGGCCTTGCCGATGCGATGATAATTCAAATCGAGATTGCCGGCCGCGAAGCTGGAAACATCGGGAAATCGGCCGTCGGAGAACAGGTGGACCTCGGCCGCGATGCCTTCGGCGGCGACGTAGGTGCGTGCCTGGGCCGGATCCTCGTTGGCCGGACGCACGGCGGCGTCATCGGTCGAGCGCAGCGGATTGGCGAGGCTGTCGGCCAGCTGCAATGCTTCATCGATGCGCGTCGGCCGCTGCGTCTGTGTGATCTTGGCCACGGCGGCGCGCATCAAGGCGCGATCGCTGGTGTACGGCTGCAAGATCGAGGCCCGCGAATTGAAGGCGAGGACCATGCCCATGTCGCCCTCGTTGTGGGCGTCGATCTCGCGCAGCGCCTCGTCCTTGGCCGCTTCGAGACGGCTCTTGCCGACATCGGCCACGGCCATGCTTGCCGAGCTGTCGATCAACAGGATGTAATGCTTGCCGGCGCTGATGTTGCCGTGGACCTGCAACGACAGCACGGAGTAGATGAGCAGCAGCACGATCAGCAGCTGCACCAGCAATAGCATATTGTCGCGCAGCCACTGAAACAGGCTGTTGACTTGCAAGTCCTCGATGCTCTTGCGCCACAGAAACGTGCTCGGCACTTGCAGCGGCGTGCGCTTGAGCTTGAGGAAGTAAAGCAGAATGAGCAGCAGCGGCACGAGCAGCAGAGCGACGGCGGTCCACCAAGGCGTCGCCAGGTGGTAGGTGACGCCGAAGTGGTCCTTGAGCCAGCCGTTGAGGGCCGATTCCTTGCCGAAAAGATGCAGCGCCAGGAAGACGACGCCCGGCAGCGCCAGCAGCAGCAGGACGATGAGCACGGCGGGGAACCACATTCCCGCCAGACTGGGAGCACGCCGGAACGATCGGGCCATGTTCTTCGTTCCACGCCGGAAAGAGAAAGAAGGAAACCGCAGCCGCTTGCCGCTTCTCGTCCTTTTCAGCGAGTGGGGAATGTCCGCCCGTTAACGGCGAACGCGAGACACAAAAAAACGACTGCCACGATGAAAGAGATACCGCAACCGACGGCGAAACCAATCGCGTAATTTCGGGCTGCTCGCCCTTGCTTGGCCACGTTGCCCTCAGCCACCAACAACGCCTCCTCGTCGTTCACCTGGAAGCAAAGCTCGCGGCCCTCCATCAGCTCGACGGAGCCTAATACCGTCGCATCGGCCCCGGGCAAAAGCACTTCTTCCTCGAAACGCAACGTCTTGAATTGCCCGCGCTCATCGACGGCCTCGAGGCCCTGTTCTTCGCGCAATCTCTCCGTCAAGGGAAAGAGAGCGAGAACCGGCTCGTGCATGCTCGTGGCCATGCGAGCTTTCGCCTTCGGGCTGACGGTGGCACCGCGAACGTCCACCTCAACCGACCCCGTGTCATCCTCGATGCAAAAGGGAACGCTTTCGACTTCGTCGAGAACATTATGCCAGGAATACACGCTGCGCTCGTTGGCTGGATCCTGCCCGCTGGCGAAGCTATCGCCAAAGCGGTAGACGAAGAAACCGCCGTGCAATGCAGGGGGGCTGTGCAAGGCACTGCGCAGCACGTCCGTCGGCCGCGACTTCTTGCCTTGCTCATAGACGCGCAGGCGATAGTAGACACATTCTCGATTCGTCATGGGACTGTGTAACACTTCCGCGCAGACCGCGATTTTGCCGCGTACTTTCCGAGGGCCGGGACGCAGCTTGCCGATGCGGGTCAAAGGCCGCGCCAACCACGCCGCCGTTCGATGGCTGTACCACCCGACCGCTGCCAGCACAACAGCGCAGACCACGCATGCCACAGCGCACAAAAAGAAAAGGAGTGCTGGAATCATCTCGGTATTCCCACTAGCATCGTACGCCGCGAAGTTCTCGACCGACTTTGCTATTCGAATCCGATCTTTCCCAGATGATGGCCGCCTGGAGCCTCGACTGCAACTCCAAAGAGCCAGATTATCTACCCGAACGAACGATTGCAACGACCTTCCCCCAAAATCGGGTAATGTCCTAATTTGAGCTGTAAGTCCTTTCTGGATAAGGATCGCCAATGCCAAATTAGGACACCGCCAAAAAAAGTGCAAAGTGAGCAGGAAGGCAGCGGGCCAGCAATCCCGTGGGACCGGCGTCTCGGCGGTCCCACCCGCGCGGAGGTGATTCTTGGACAAAACCTCATCCAAAGAGAATCGCCAGCGCAATCGCCGCAGTCTCCACGCGCAAGATGCGCGGCCCCAGATCCAGCAAGCGCCAGCCCGACGCCCGCGCCGCGGCAACCTCCTCCTTCGTGAAGCCGCCCTCGGGACCGACCGCCGCCACCGTCTCGCAACGCGGCGATGTCTCCGCATCTCGCCGCATCCAGTCGCCGCCGGGATGGCCAAGAACACGCCGGGCCGGCAGCTCCGCCGCGAGGCAAAAGGCCGGCCAGTCTACCATCGGCCGCACTTCCAGAAGGACATTGCGGCCGCACTGCTTGCTCGCCTCGATGACGTACCGCTGGAGCTTGTCGAGCTTCGTCTCGCGCGGATGGACCACGCTGCGCGCCGTCTGCAACGGCGTGAACGACGTGACGCCAAGCTCGGTCAGCTTTTCGATAAGAAGCTGAGCGCGGTCGCCGCGCGGCAGCGGCGCGGCGATCTCCAGTCGATAGGGCAGCTCGCGCTCAGGGCTTTCGACGGCGAGCACCTGCAACGAAACCTCGCGCCGATGGACTTCGTCGATGCGCGCGGGGTATTGATGACCGTCGCCGTTGAACAGGCAGACGGCGTCGCCGGCGCGGAGACGGCAAACGACGGCGAGATGATGCGCCTCGACGCCCTGGAGAAGCACCGGACCCGGCCGCAGCTCCGAATTGACGTAGAATCGTTCGGCCATCCTTGTTAATGTCCTGCCCGTTTCGCGGGAAAACTTTAATCGAAATCCGCAATCCGCAAGAGCCGGCGTCCTTCACGGATGACCGGCGGGGACGCCGGTCCCACTGGGAAGGGACGCGCCTGGAGCTGATTTTATTTCGGATTTCGGATTTCGTACTTCGGATTTGCGAAGAGGGTGTGGTTCTTGAGGGGGAAAGGGACGCGCCATGACGACTTCGGTCTCAGCTCGCTCGCCGGGCACATTGAACCCGACGCGGCAGCAGCTGGATGAGCTGGACGCCCTGCTCCAGCGCATGCTGGAGCTGCCGGTTAACAAGCTCGATGACGTAGGGCAAGTGGCGGCTGAGGAGCCGGCCGACGAGCCGCTTCCGCCCGTGCAGCCGGCTCCGCCGCCGCCCCCGGACCCCTTGCCGACCTTGCAGGCAGGGAGTGGGCATACCGTGAGAGCGACGCGGCCGGCCACGCCGCCGGTTTCGTACATGGTTGTGGAAACGGCCAGTCCGCGGCCGCTGCCTCCAGCGTCCGGGTTCGAGCCGCGGCCATCGGCCCTGACGCCACGCCTGATGCCGGTGACGCCGCCCAAGGTCGAGACCCGCGAGATGCCGGTCCCACAAGAGCAGAAGAGCAAGGAGACGCCGGTCCCACAACAGGAGACGCCGCTCCCAACGAAGGACGAAGAGCTGTGGGTGCCGCTGCGCTCGACCTGGCAACCCTCGGCGCAGACCTGGCAGCCGCTCGCCGAAAGCTGGCATCAGGCCCACAGCGGGCAGCCGGTGTCCGAGCCCGCGCCTGGTGCGATTCCCAGCCCTCCGATTGAGCAGTCGCCGCCGTTGATCGGCGACGCGAGCCATGCGTCGCCTGGGAGCAGCCCCATTTCGCCGGACCTGCCGCCGCCCAAAACCGACACGGCGCCCGTCAGCCCAGCTCCCGCCGCTGAGCCGCCCTTGAGCTTGTCGGCTGAGGATGCTCCGGAAGCGGTGCCGCCCCTGCTCCTGCCGCTGTTGTGGTTCAATCAGGGATTCGATGCTTGCCTGGCACCGCTGGGCGCTCCGGGGCGCTGGCTGTGCGGCTCGCGCGGGCGCCAGACGCTCGGCATCGTGGGGCTGACGTGCCTCGCCGCCGCCGTCGCTATCGCGGTCAGTGCCGGGATGGGTTGGACTTGGTGAGCACCGCTGATAGAATGCACTAAGAGAGCCGCTTGCGGCTTAGCGGGACACCCGCTAAGCCGCAAACGGCTGCCGGCCTTCACCACGGAGAACTCATGTCGAGCGCTGCCTCATCCGCGAATGCTTCGCCCCTGGATCAGCCCAGCAATCCGGTCGCTGCCGTCCTCAGCTATCTCATTCCCGGCCTGGGACAGATCTATCAGGGACGTATCGGCAAGGGCATCCTCTTTTTTGTCTGTGTCTACACGATGTTCTTTGCCGGCACTTACCTCGGCAGCGGCACCGTGCATCTCAAAGACGAAACCTTCACCGTCACGAGCAATGTCTATCTGCCGGACACGGCAGAGCAGAACAATCCGTTCAACCTGCCGCGGCTGGCGGCCAATCTCTACAATCGCCCGCAATTCGCCGGTCAGTTCTGGGTTGGCATGGCGGCCTGGCCGGCCGTGTGGCAATACCTCAGCTACGACCCCCGCCAGGAGCACGGCGATGCTCTGCTTGGCAATTTCGAGCGCACGCCCAGCGAGGCCGCCCTCAACGCCGTCCACACCAGCGGCGACAAGCTGCTGGAGCTGGGCTGGGTGCTTACGGTCATCGCCGGCGTGCTCAATGTCATGGTGATTTATGACGCCCTGGCCGGCCCGGCTTTCTTGCCCGCCGACGAAGACGACAAGGTGGCCTGACATGCATACGCTGTTTCCCGGACACAACATTTATTTCGTCGATCTGCCTGTGCTGATCATCCTTATCAGCCTGGTCTACAGCGCCACGCGCTTCGACGAGTGGCGGCCTATTCTGCACGAAGCGTTTCGTTGGGGCCTGCGTCTGCTGCTTTTCCTTGTTGCCATCGGCTTCGCTCTGTACATCCTTGACCGCATCACCTGATTTTTCGGCACCCATGAGTGAGGAACAGCCGAGCGATACGACCGCAAAGCACCCAAGGCGTCTGGCGAAGACCTTTCGCTGGCAAGCATTCTTCCAGCGCTGCGCCGAGCCGCTCTTCGTGCTGGATCGCCGTCGCCGGCTGCTGTTCGTCAATGCGGCCTGGGAGGCGCTGACGGGGATCGCCAAGGAACAGGCGCATCTTCTCGTCTGTCGCCGGCCGCGGCCCACGTCGGCGGACGATTCTCCCGAGGCCATTCTGGCGCACGCTCTAACGCCTCCACGCGAGGTATTGCACGGCAACACGGGATGCATTCGCCGTCAGCTGCCCGCTCACCACCCTCTCGCCGGGGTTTCGGGATGGTGGGAGATTGAGTTCTTCCCTCTTCTTCAAGAGGGCCCTCAGGGCGGCTATCTGATCCTCGGCCGCATCCGCGCCGTGCCTGCGGTGGAACCGGTCGGCGAAGCTCGGCCATTTGAGGACCTCATTCCCCTACGACAACGCCGCATCCATCGCTTTCCACTGGAGAGCTGGGCCAGCTCCCTGCCTGCCGTGCGTCGTCTTGCCGATCAGGTGCGTCTGGCCAGTCAGACGACGACGCCCGTTCTGCTCATCGGTGAAGCGGGCACCGGCAAGCAGACATTGGCACGAACCATTCACTACCTGAGCTCTCACCGCGACGGCGCCTTTGCCATGTTGGATTGCCGGCACCTGCCGCCCACCGCCCTCGCCGGCTTCCTGTTTCCGGAACACATGCAAGGCGATCCCGCTTCGTCGCTTGCGGCGATCTATTTGCGTGAGCCGGCTTCTCTGCCGCGTGAGCTGCAATTGCAGCTGAGCCAACGTTTGGCGCGCGGCAGCGTTCTTGGTTGGCCGCGTATCTTCGCCGGCTGCCGGATACCCCTCCTTCAAGCGGTGCGCTCCGGTCAGCTGCTCGAAGCGCTGGCTTACGCGCTAGGGGTTCTGGTCCTCGAAGTACCTCCGTTGCGCGAACGTATGGCCGACTTTCCCTCCCTGGTGGAGCGCTTGCTCCCGCGTGCCTGCGCTGGCCGCGATGTCCGCGTCACCAGCCTCAGCGCCGACGCCTGGACGCTGTTTCGCGGCTACTCTTGGCCGGGTAATCTCCGGGAGCTGTATAACGTCCTCCGGACAGCCTGTTCGCGAGCGCAAGGCGAGCAGCTTCGTGCCGCCGAGCTTCCCGCCGAGCTGCGCCGAGCCGTCCAGCACGATCAAATGCCGGCGCGGCCCGCGGATAAATCGCTGCCGCTGGAACAGCTCCTCGAGGAAGCGGAGAGACGTTTGATTCAGCTGGCCCTCCAGCGCGCGCGGGGAAACAAGGCCCAGGCGGCGCGTCTGCTGGGGATTCCGCGTCCGCGCTTATGGCGGCGCATGCTCAAGCTAGGCATTGTGGACCCGGAAAAGGAAGCCGATTGGTCCGACGACGACGCGGGGCCGGAGTAAGCCATGCGTTATCCTCAATTGCTTGTCTACGAAACCGATCGCCGGCTCGCGATCTTGTTGCAACGCCTGGCCGACAAAAACGATTGGGTGTTGCGCGAGCCGCGTCGGCCGTCCTCGGTCCTGCGTCTGCTGGACCGCAGCGGGCCGGGATTATTGCTGCTGCGTCTGAGCAGCGATCTCGAGCGCGAATTGGCCATGCTGGAACAGGTGTCCTGGCTGCACCCCGACACAGGCACGGTCCTTGTCGCCGATAACGAGCAGCGGAGGTTGTCCGGCCTGGCCTGGGATCTCGGCGTCCGCTGGGTGCTGCTGCCGCCGCACACACGCGAGCGCCTGGAAGAGATTGTCGCCGGCCTCATGATGCAATATCAGCCGGCGGCCGGTGGTGCAACATGATCGAGCTGCCTTTGCTGGATGAAACCCGTTGTAGTCGCTGCACCGATTGCGTGGCCGTCTGCCCCACGAATTGCCTTGCCATGCAAGGGGCAGTGCCGTTTCTGGTCCGGCCGCGGAGCTGCGTCAGCTGCGGTCTGTGCGTTCTCGTCTGCCCCAGTGCCGCGCTGAGTCTCTCCGAGGCGGAGGCGGCGTGACCTCGCATCGAGCCAGGAACGATTACCGGCGAAGAGCGAAGCAAGCCCTGCCTCTTCCGTAGGGTCTCAAAACTCGTTTTTACTCGGAAACGTTCTTGACTTCGTTTCTCGACCTGAGAGAATGCATTAGTGTCTGGGGACAAAATCGAGCCGAGCCTGAAGCATACGCGAGGGCAAGTCCCATCTTCACCTACCCTTCAGGCTCCGAGGCTCAATCGTCTATTGGTTCGTTTACCTCTCGCCATTGTCGGCCTGGTCCGTCAAATCCGCCCGAATGACCTGATGATGCCGCGCGGAAGTGCGAAAAGTCCCAATCCCTATTCCGCGAAGGAAAACCGAATGCTCGTCCTCCCTGGCCGACAATCCAGGAGCTCCGCTTTCACGCTGATCGAGCTGTTGGTGGTGATCGCCATCATCGCCGTCCTCATCGGCCTGCTGCTGCCCGCCGTGCAGAAGGTTCGCACAGCGGCTGCCCGCACGCAGACCCTGAACAATCTCAAGCAAATGGGCCTGGCCGCGCAGAACTTTCACGACACGTACAACCAGCTCCCAAGCGCCGTGGGGCCTGTTGCTGCTGATCCCGTGGGCGGCGATGCATTTGCCGTACATACGCAGCTATTGCCGTTCATCGAGCAGACCAATCTCTACAATACCGTCAACACAAATTCTTCTAACTGGGCGATGTCGGTCGTTCCGGCTTATCTTTCACCTCTGGATGCTACCAGTCAAAACGGTAAGGGCATCCTGGGCTATGGGGCAGGCAATCTCGCCGTCAACTTTCAGGTCGTGGGGAACCCGGCGGGGTCGGATTGGGTTTCGGCCATGATTGGTGTGAATAAACGGATGCCCGCCTCCTTCCCGGATGGTACGTCCAACACCATCTGCTTTGGTACCAAGTATGCTGTTTGCGGTCAGGGCGGCAGTGAATGGCCCATTATCGTCCTTTCTCCCTGGACCCTACAACAGCTTCCCGCGACCGACGGAGCCTTCTTCGGGGTCTCCATGCCCAATGCAGCGGGGGTGGGGACGACCTTCCAGGTTCAGCCGACACAATCGGCTTGCAATCCCGACTACGCGCAGGCATTCACCGTCTCGGGGTTACAGGTGGCCCTTGTGGACGGCAGCTGCCGCTCGGTCTCTTCCAGCATCAGCGGCCTGACCTGGCGAAACGTGCTGCTTCCGGATGACGGACAGGTTCTTGGCAGCGACTGGTAACGTCGTCTTTTTTTGGAGTGCGGCGCTTTTCCGCCGCTTTTTTTCTTTCGATTTTCAAGAA
>Ga0335075_10003998_pt1 | contig 23133 bp, 21 predicted proteins | sample Lox_Sample_24_FD_206723 | JGI IMG/M metagenome (GOLD analysis project Ga0335075, IMG submission 206723) | Soil microbial communities from Loxahatchee National Wildlife Refuge, Florida, United States - Lox_Sample_2.4 | ecosystem: Environmental > Terrestrial > Soil > Wetlands | place: USA...
CGCCGGAAACGCGAGATAGCTGAGTGGGCGTCCGGCCTGAGCCGCGATCGTGCTGAGCACGATCAGCGTGACGGCGAGCAGTCCCAGCTCGCCGAGGCGCCAGTCGAGCCTCGGCCGCGACGGTGGCGGGATCCAGGCGATCGCGAGTGGCACGACGATCAGCGCGCCGCATAGATCGCCCAGCCACCATGTACGCCACACGCTCGGGAGCGAGTCGAAGGAGACCACATGCCCGAGCGCCAGCGAGATCGACCCGAGCGTGGCGCTGACCGCCGTCCCGATCATCAGCGCCAGCAGCAGCCCGGCAATCCCGGCACCCGACGCAAACAGCGCGTTGCGGGCCGCGAACCGGCGCAGGAGCAGCACCGCTACCAGCACCTCGAGCAGGTTGCCGAAGCTCTGCCCGACCGCGGAGCCCAGCGGTACCGCGGAGTAGTTGTTGACGAGCAGGTCGCCGATCACGACGGCGGGCCAAAGCTGGAGGCCCAACAGGTACAGGCCGGCGATGCCCACCCCCACGGGAAGCCACACGATCGCCGCGACTGGGCCGGAGAACTCGAACGCGTACCCGATGTGGGCGGCCGCATAGTACGCGGCGACGATGAGCCCGAGCTGCACGACGTAGCCGCCGCTGAGGCGGACGGACGGATTTCGCAGACTTGTGCGAGCAGAAAACCTGTCGGGGAACTCTGCTGCGGAGTGCCCCATCGTCGCGCTGTCGGCCATGTCTCCCCCGAGGAGTGCCGATCGTTGGTCAGTCCGGGCTGGTGCGAGGCCCGGGAGTACTAAAGGTACAGCAGAGTGTTGGAAACCAACCCGACCTGCAGGACACTTCGACGCGCACCTGACCAGGTGGATAGGTGCGAGGCGACCTCAGGAGCGATGTGCGCTCGAGCCGCCCTGCTCCTGCACCTGACGGATCTCGATCAGCTCGAGCCCGAGCGCGTGGATGCGATCGAGCAGACCATGCAGCGCCGCCTGGTCCTGAAGTTCGCCGCGCAGCACGGTCTCGGCTGGCCTGATCGATGCGTCGAGCTCGCCGAACGACTGCAGTAGCGGGTCGCCCACCCGTCCCTTGATCCGGATTTCATAACTGGCCGGCGTCACATCCGTGCGCACTCTCTCAGCCGGAGGGGTGAGCGAACGTCACCCGGCGGGGGTGAACACGACCCCGTCGAGGTCGATCGCGGCGGCGACCGGATCTGTGTGTAGGAGCGCTGCGCTGATTCCCGTCTCGAGGTCCGGCTCTGCCCCTGGGCCCGTGATCACGAGAGCATGTCTCGCGGCCAAGCGAGCCAGTGCGAGACGCGAGCTGCGGAAGTGGGCCGGATCGTCGGCGGCCATCACGACGGCGTCGGCACGGAGCTGCCCGGCCAGCGCCCTGGTCCGCCTGATCGAGGTGCCCGCTCCAAGGTACGCGATGCGCCATCCGCGTCGGCGCAGCACGAGCCCGGACGCGATGGCGTAGATCGGGTTCGTCTCCAGGGGGGGACACGCGATCACGGCGGTCCGGCCACCACCGTGATCCCACCCGCTCGCCAGCGACAGCAGTCGCCGCTCGAGTAGCCCTCGGGCGAACTGCTCCTGCGCGACGTCGGGGCGACGTTGCTGGCCCGCCTCGAGTGCCTCGAGGCAGGGCAGGATCACCTCGGCCAACGCGACCTCGGTGCCGAACGCGAATAACTCGTCGAGCGCGTTTTCCGCACCCTGAAGATTGTGGCGCTCGAGCGCCCGACCGAGGCGTACACGCAGCTGGTCGAGAACGACGCGGCCGCTCGTGACGTCATCCTCGGCCATGGCGATCGCGGGGGACCATCGGGCCATCACGGGTGATGGGGGATCACCCGCCGGGGGTGATTGCCCGTCACCCGAGACGGATCTAGCATTTCGGACGCGAGGTGAACGCCCGAACAGACCCAGCCAGCAGCGCAACCGAGCAGTCCGAGGCGACGCCGGCGCTCGGCGAGCGGGGGCGCACGCGCGGACGGATCTGGGGCGTTCGCGGGCTGCTTGTGGTGGCGACGATCCTGACCCTGGTTGGCGCCCTCGCGGTGTGGGCGAACCGGCAGGTGCTCAATGCCGAGAACTGGTCGGGAACCAGCACGGCCCTGCTCCAGGACACCGCCATCAGGACCGAGATCTCGGACTACCTCGTGCAGCAGCTGTACGCGAACGTCAACGTGGCCGGCGAGCTGAAGACCGCGCTGCCGCCGCGGCTGCAGCCGCTCGCCGGCCCGGTGGCGGGCGGGCTGCAAAACCTGGCTGAGAAGGCTGCCTACGAACTGCTTGGACGTCCACGCGTACAGGCCGCCTGGAAAGCCGCGAACCGGATCACCGCCAAGCAGTTCATCGACATCGTCGAGGGGAAGTCGAGGCTCGTGCGGCTGAACGGCAACGCCGTGTTCCTCGACCTGCGGCCGATCGCCGTCGACCTCGGCTCGCAGCTCGGGCTCCCGTCCTCGCTGACCAACTCGATCCCTGAGGACGTCGGCCGGCTGAAGGTCATCTCGAGCAATCAGATCACGGTGGTTCAAAACGCGGTGAAGGTGGTCAGGGGCCTGGCCATCGTCCTCCCGGCAATCGCGCTGATCCTGTTCGCCCTCGCCGTGTATCTGGCCGAGGGTCGCCGGCGGCACGTCCTGCTGCTGGTCGGCATCGACGCGGTGATCGCCGGGCTGATCGTGATCGTCGCGCGCAACGTGGCGGGCCACCAGGTCGTGGGCTCGCTCGTCGGGTCTGATTCGGACAAGCCGGCGGCGCAGGCCGCATGGTCGATCGGCACCTCGATGCTGAGCGACATCGCCCAGGCGACGATCATCATCGGCCTCGCCGTGATGCTGGGTGCCTCGCTCGCGGGTCCGAGCCGGCCGGCCACGGGCTTCCGCCGAGCCGCCGCTCCGTGGTTCCGCGATCGCCCCGGCGCCACGTACGGCGTTGTCCTCGTGCTGCTGCTACTGATCGTCCTGTGGGGACCGATCCCGGCGACCAGGATGCTGATCCCGGTGCTGCTGATGATTGCGCTCGTGTGCCTCGGTACCGAGGCGCTCCGGCGGCAGACCGCGGTGGAGTTCCCCGACGCGCGAATCGGCGACACGTTCACCGGGATCCGCGCCCGGCTGGCGCGAGCGAGGGCCTCCGGCCGGCATCGGCATGCCCCTCCCACGCCGCCGATCGCGGGCGGGAGCGAGCCGCCCTGGGGGGCGGGTCGGGACGACCGATTGAGCCGGCTCGAGAGGCTCGCCGCGCTCCGTGCGGCGGGCGCTCTGAGCGATGAGGAGTTCGCGGCCGAGAAGGCCCTCGTGCTGGCGAGAAGCGATAGCGAGCCATAAGACACAGCGAGGAAAGGCGATGCGATGTTCATGAGACGCAGACGGCCGCTGCTCGGTGCGGCCATGCTCGGCGGTACGTACATGGCGGGGCGCGCCTCGCAGCGGGCCGCATACCGTGAGGAGGACCAGGACGAACGGATAGAGCAGCTCGAGCAACAACCGGCGGCCGCGCCTGCGCCGGCGCCGGTGCAGGCCGCGGCGTCGCCGGCCGGGAGCTCGCTCGTCGACCAGCTGAATCAACTGAGCTCCCTGAAGGAGTCCGGGGCGCTGAGCGCCGAGGAATTCGAGACCGCCAAGCAGAAGCTGCTGGCGGGTTAGGAGAAAGCGATGTCAATTGGACCCGTGCAGGTGCTCGTCCTCGGCTTCGCCGGCGGCGAGTTCCATGGTCAGATCCGGGACGAGCTCGCCCGGCTCCGCGACAGCGACACCGTTCGCCTGATCGACGTCCTGTTCGTGCGCAAGGACGCCGACGGGAACATCGAGCGCCTCCAGCACTCAGACCTCACCCCCGAGGAGGCGAGCGAGCTGGGCGCCGTTGCCGGCGCGCTGATCGGCCTCGGTGCGGGCGGCGCCGAGGGCGCTGATGAAGGCGCCGCACTCGGCGCGGAGCTCGCGGGCGAGGATCACGTGCTCCCGGAGGGCGTGTGGTATGTCGACGACGTGCTGCCCAACGACACCGCGGCGGCGGTGGCGCTGATCGAGCACCGCTGGGCGATCGGCCTGCGGGATGCGATCCGTGAAGCAGGGGGCTTCCACCTTGCCGATGCGTGGGTGCACCCGCTCGATCTCGTCGCGATCGGCGTGATCGCCGCCGAGGAGGCCGAGCAGGTGGCTATGTGATCGCGAGACCCCGGGCCGGCGCGAGCTCGTCTTCGCTGTCCCAGCGCACCACGGTCCCGGCGATCCGGTCGTGAAGTCCGCGCCGCCGGTCGTCGGTGAGCACCGGCAGGAACCCAACGCCGAGCGTGAGTATCGCGAGTCCCATTCCGGCGACGCGACGCAGCGCCTGCCGTAGCCCGATCCGGCTGCCGTCTGCGCTCACGACGCGGATCCCGAGGATCCTGCCTCCGGGCGTCTGCCCCGTGAGGGTCCAGAAGATGGCGAAGTAGAGCGCGCTCCACACCGCCCACGCGGCGGCTCCGAACAAGGCCTGAATCAAGTTGATGCTCCCGTGGTGGCCGAACAGCGACGCCACCAGGTTGACCGCGCCGCCGATGAGGATCGCAATCACGTCGATGAGGAGCGCGTCGATGACGAGCGCGACCGCGCGGGTCACAAACCCGGCATAGCCGGACGGCGCTGCCCGGTTCACTCGATCTGCGGGCGGTGCCGGCGCCCGATCAGGCGTCGCGCGAAATTCTCCGCGGCCACGTCGGCCACTGCCGTGCGCGACCGGACGCCCGCCGCTACATCGTCGGCGAGTCCCGCCGTCTGGTGGGCGAGGGCGGCGCGCAACTCGGGCGAACGTGTCACGTAGTCGAGCACGAGGCGCATCTCCTCGCTTGCGAGCAGGCGGGCGGTGAGCTCATCGATCAGCCGGCTGTCCATCACCCGAGCGATCAGGCGATCGAGCCCAGGATCGTCGAGCGCGCTCGCCACCAGTGCCTCGGTCGCGGGATGGTTGATGACCACGGTGACCACCCGGTCGAACGCGCCGCTGCTGAGGAGGCGATCGACGACCTCGTCGGCCAGCCCGGAGGCCACGAGCTGTTCGCCCAGGCGGCGGACCAGCGTCGTCCCGGCCAACCTCGTTCGGATCCGCACCTCGCGGACGAGCTCGCGGCCATCCGCTTCGAACGTCGCCGACGCGTCGACCGCGCGGCGGCGAAGCGGCGCGCCGAGCGGCGAGCGCCAGACCTGCTCGGCCGGCCAGGCCGCGACCGTAGCCACATGTGCGGCGGTGGACACGACAGCGCGCGTTCGCCGCTCGGCGGCCGCCGTGGCGCCGAGAACCAGGTAGGCGAGTGTTGCTCGGTCGGACTCGATGACGCGACGATCGCGAATGACCGGGTGAGCGGGCCTCACCCAGCGGGGGTGAACCTCACCCCCGGGCGGCGGCGACTGCCTTCTCGACGGTGGTGAACGAGCGGCCGCCGGGGTCGGCGCCGTAGCGTTCGAACATCCGCTGCTCGGTCGGGGTCAGGCCGGCGGCCCAGACTTGGGTTCCGGCGGCGCGCTCGGTGTCGGCCAGGTCGTGCAGCGCCGCGACTGCTGTCACCTCCAGGTCCGGCGTGGCGGCGAAGTCGACGATCAGCAGCCGCGGCCGTGGATCGCGCGCGTCGACCATCGTCTCCACGCGGACGCACACGTGCCTGGCGTTGGCGAAGTACAGCCGGCCCCGAGGCCGCACCACGAGGACGCCGGCGGGAAGGCCGTCGGGCTCGCCGTCGGACAAAATGCGCATGTCGCCGGTCTCCGGATCAAGCCCGAGGCGATCGACTGGCGCGTGGTTGGTCTGGTAGGTGAGCATCGCGATCGAGGCCGCGACGGCCAGGATCACGCCGTTGAGTACCCCGAACACGAGCACGCCGGCCAGGGCCACGAGTGATAAGACGAAGTCGCGGGTGCGCACGCGAGCGATCAGGGCAAGCTCGGCGGGCTTGATCAGGCCGACAGCGGCGACGATCACGAGCGCGCCGAGGGTCGCCTGCGCGAGGTGCGCCACCAAGCCGGTCAGGACAGTCAGCACGAGCGCGACGACCGCTACACAGGAGATCGAGGCCACCTGCGTGCTGGCCCCGGCGTCGGACTGCACCGCGCTCTGGGACAGGCCTCCGCCCGACGGGTAGGCCGAGAACAGCCCGCCGCCGAGGTTGCCGGCGCCGAGCGCGATCAGCTCTCGGTTGGCGTTGACCGGCGGATCGTCGCGGCTGACGAGGGCGCGCCCGGCAGCGAGTGACTCGACCGAGGCCATCAGCGCGATGCCGGCCGCGGCCGGGACGAACGTCCGCCACCCGGTGAAGCTCGGGACGCCAAACGGGGGCAGACCGCCCTTGACCGGGCCGACGACCGCGACCCCGTGTGACGCAAGGTCGAAGATCTCGACCGCGAGGATGCCCAGCACCACCGCCACCAGTGGCCCGGGGATCTTCGGGACCGCTCGGCGCATCCACACGAGCAGCGCGATCGTCCCGAGCCCCAACGCCACGGTGGCGCCGTTGATCTGGCCCAGGCCCTTCACCAGGTCGCCAACGTTGCCGAAGAAGTCAGTCCCGCTGGTGTGGATCCCGAGGACCTTCCCGAGTTGGCCGGACAGGATGAACAGCCCGGTGCCCGCCTTGTAGCCGGTCAGGATCGGGAGCGAGATGAGATCGGCCAGGAAGCCGAGCCGGGCCAAGCCGGCGATGATCAGGATCACGCCGACCAGGATCGCCAGCAGCGCGGCTCGCGACTCGGGGTTCGGTGCGCCGGCGATCGCCGACGCGGTCAGGATCGAGATCGTCGAGGTGACGCTGACGCTGAGCACGCGCGAGCTTCCCAGCAGTGCGTACAGGAGCATCGGCACGGTCGCTGCGTACAGCCCGACCTGGACAGGCAGTCCGGCGAGGCCGGCGTATGCGATCGCCTGCGGGACGACCACGCAGGCCGCGACAATGCCGGCGAGGGCGTCGCGTGACAGCCACTGACTCCGGTAACCGCGCAGCCAGGGAGCTATCAACGGCGCCTACCTCATGGCTCGGAGCTGGTGCCTAGTCACGGGCCATGGCGGCGGCGAACTGCGCCTCGAGGTCCACGTAGGCGTCGTCGCCGACGCTCACCTCGACCTTGCTGATCCGCCCGCCGGTGAACGGGAACGGCGAGCTGTACTCCTCGCTGACCGCATCGCCGGTGTCCCGGCCAACCGCCAGTCCCTCGCCGCACAGCGCGAAGTGGGCTGGCTGGGTTCGGATCTCCTGCTCTGCCACGACCTCGTCGTCGATGTAGAGCTTGGCCGTCCCGTGAGTAGCGTGGCGCTCGTCGACCGACACCTTGATGAATTCCATTCCGAGCACATGCCGCCCCGGTTTGAGGCTGTTCGACACGAGCTTCTGCTCGGGCGGGATCCCGATGAAGTTGTAGACGTAGTACAGCTTCTTGTCCTTGACGAACAGGCTGTGCCCGCCGAAGCGCGCGCCCTGGGCGAAGATCACGCCGCCGGCGTCGGCATCGTCGATCTCCACCTGGGCGAGGATCTTGTACGACCGCCCGCGTGTGTTCGCAGCCGAGAACTCCGGGACCTCGGTCGTGTCCGGGTAGTAGGTGTAGAGGCCGCCGGGCGGGAGGGCCCCCTCCGGCTGTGCCGCGACGATCTCGGCCAGCGATCGTCCCTCGAGCGGGAGCACGTCGTACTTGCCCGCTTCGACATACCAGAGGTCGATCAGCTCGGCCAGCTTCTCCGGGTACTGCTCGGCGACATCGTGGGCCTCCGAGCGATCCTCGTCGGTGTGGAACAGCTGCCACTTCTCGGTCGCGAGGTCCTGGGTGCCGATGAACGGCGCGCGCTCGGTGGCCGCCTTCCAGCCTTCGCTCCACAAGCCCCGTGTGCCCAGCATCTCGTAGTACTGGATGTTCTTCTGGGTCGGCGCTCCGGCGTCGTCAAAGCTGTAGCGCATCGACACGCCGGGCAGCGGAGTCTGCTCGTAGCCGAGTACGAAGTCCGGCATCTCGATTCCGCAGCAGTCGAGGATCGTGGGCACGATGTCGGTGGCGTGGTGGTACTGATGGCGGACGCCGCCCCCGGTCTTGATGCCCTTGGGCCAGTGGATCACCAGCGGATCGGCCACTCCGCCCTGGTAGCAGAAGCGCTTGAACATCCGGAACGGCGTCGAGAACGCCATCGCCCAACCGGTCGGGTAGTGGTTGTAGGTGTCGGGGCTTCCCAGCTGGTCGAGCATGGCGAGGTTCTGCTCGATCTCGTCCGGCCAGGCGTTGAAGAACTTGTTCTCGTTGACCGATCCGTTGGGGCTGCCCTCGCCCGAGGCGCCGTTGTCAGCGCAGTAGAAGATCAGCGTGTTGTCGAGCTGGTCCGACTCCTCGAGGTATTCGATGAGGCGGCCGACGTGGTGGTCGGTGTACTCCGAGAAGCCGGCGTACACCTCCGCCATCCGGCTGAACAGCCGCTTCTCGTCGTCGCTGAGCGATTCCCATGGACGGACGAGGTCGCCCGGGGTCACGCGATCGCTCGGGAGCGGGTTCATCTCGGTCAGCTCTGTGCCCGGGGGCAGGATGCCCTTCTCGATCATCCGCGGAAGCGCCCACTCGCGGTACGCCTCGTACCCGTCGTCGAACTTGCCCTTGTACCTGTCCGCCCACTCCTTTGGAGCGTGGTGGGGCGCGTGGTTGGCCCCCGGGCAGAACCACATGAACCAGGGTTTCTCGGCCGCCGACTGCTTGCTGTCGCGGATGAAGCTGATCGCCTTGTCGGCCAGGTCCTTGGACAGGTGGTAGCCCTGCTCGGGGGAGTAGGGCTGCTCGATGTAGTGGTTGTCCTCGACCAGGTTCGGATACCACTGGTTGGTCTCCCCGCCGATGAAGCCGTAGAAGCGGTCGAAGCCGCGCGCCAGCGGCCAGTTGCGCTTGCTCGCGCCCATGCCCCATTCGTCGACCGGGACGTTGTGGTTCTTGCCGAGCCAGAACGTGTTCCAGCCCTTCTCGCGCAGGACCTCGGCCACCGCCGCGTTTTCCATCGGAACGTGTCCGGAGTGACCGGGGAAGCCCTGGGCGCCCTCGGCGATCTGGGCGAACCCGTTTTGATGGTGGTTGCGGCCGGTCAGGAAGCAGGACCGGGTCGGCGAACACAGCGCGGTCGTGTGCCATTGCGAGTACATCAAGCCGCCGTCGGCCAGCCGCTGGAGGGTCGGCATCTGGATCCGCCCGCCGAACGGCGACCAGGCCGCCAGTCCGGTGTCGTCGTAGAGGATGATCAGGACGTTCGGTGCACCGTCCGGCGCCTTCTCTTCGCGGAACGGTCGCCAGTCTTCGATCGAGTCTCGGACGTCAAGCTTGACGACGCCGTTGAACTGTTTCGGCACGTTCGGCTCCTTAGGCTGGCGGACGATGTGCGCAAAGCGTCGGCCGTCATCGGGTGAGCTGGCATCACCCGGTAGGGGTGAGGCACGTTCACCCGCATGGCACGGATCGTTCGCATCCAATGCCCACGCCCGCCGATCAAGCGCTAAGCGCCGCAGCCCACGCTGCGCCTGGCCTTTCACCTGATCAGCTCCATCAGCTCATGCAGCTGGTCAAGGAGGCCGATAGCGTCGAGCTGAAGACGAGCGTGCCCGAGTCCGAACAGCGCTCGGCCGTGCGCGCGCTCGGGCTGGATCCACTCGTGGCGCAGATCCGGCAGGTGTACTTCTTCGACACGCCCGATCTGCGGCTCGACGCGCACGGCTTGATCGTGCGCGCCCGACGCGTCGCACGCCGCGGCGACGACACGGTCGTCAAGCTCCGGCCCGTCGATCCTGAGCGGATGTCGAGCGGTCTACGCCACTCCGCCGACTTCGGCGTGGAGGTGGATGCGATGCCGGGCGGGTTCGTGTGCTCGGGTTCACTGAAGGGCGCCCCGAGCCGGGCCGAGGTCAGGCAGGTGGCCGCCGGCAAGGCGCCGATCCGCAAGCTGTTCACCAAGCCCCAGCGCAAGCTGTTCGCCGAGCACGCACCGGATGGCCTTGAGCTTGACGACCTGTCGCTGCTCGGACCAATCTTCGTGCTCAAGTTCAAATGGCCGCCGATGGGATACGACCGCAAGCTTGTCGTGGAGCTGTGGCTGTACCCGGACGATTCCCGGATCCTCGAGCTCTCGACGCGGTGCGCGCCACACGAGACCTTCGACGTCGCCACCGAGACACGCTCATTTCTGACCGACAGCGGCGTCGAGCTGAGTGGGGAGCAGGCCCCGAAGACGCGCCGCGCGCTCGACTTCTTCTCGCGCCAACTTCAGGACTCGACCTAGAACAGGGAGCTCTGGGCCTTCCGGCGCTCGCGCGGCGATTCAAGGCCCGCTCACCGCTGGCGCGTGGCCGGCGGCCAGGCTGACGCTCATCTTGATCGCCTTGACCGCACCGGTCGCGCCCGCCTGCAGCGTGAACCCGAACGCGACCACGAACACCCCCGGGACGAGGAGAACATGCGAGCCGAGCATCAGCAGCCCGAGGCGGCCGAGGAGATAGCCCGGGGTGGAGACGGCCGCGCCGACCGCTCCGCTCACCGCGCTCGCGGTGAGCTTGTCGCGTCTGGAAGCGGTTCGCTTGACGCCGAGCAGCCGCGCGGGCACGCCGATGTAGCAGACCATCATCAGCCCGACCACGGCGCTCAGGACCAGCCCGAACCACGGGCGCCCCGAGCGCGAGACGATCAGGGTGGAAACGGCGAGCAGGATTCCGACGCCGCCGCCCCAGGCGAGCACGACGCGCAGTTGCGAGCGCGTGGTGTCGAACCCGCGCCGGATGTCAGGCGGCCCCCCGCCCGCGATCGCGAACGCGAACACCGCGTTCAGAAAGAAGCTGGCCGCGGTGATCGCCGCGACCAGGAGGACGAGCGGGATGAGGATCGGGCCCCGGATGACGTGGAAGGTCTTGCCGTGCAGAACGTGGAGCTTGAGATCGAGCATCGCGAGCCAGATCCACATCGCAGGCAGGATCTGGATCAGCGTCAGCCGCCAGTTGGAGAAGACGAGCCGGAGCCCGTCGAACAGCATCGTGAACGCGCCGACCACGAGCGCGAGCGGCGCCAGCCATCGTCGCGACCGGCTGAGGCGGAGGACCGCGTCCTCGACCATTGCGTCATCGCCCTCGCGAATCGCGCTGACGAGCGCCCGGACGCGCGTTACGGGGGCAGCGCGCTGCAAGGTGGCCGGACGTTAGCGCCCGCCCGGGGTGATCGGGCATCACCCCGGCCGGGTGAAGCGGCGTCCGCGTCACCGCGCCCTCGCTAGGGTTCGCCGCTCCGAACCCTGACCAGGAGAGCATTCTCGATGCCAGAAGCAGTCATCGTCGACGCCATCAGGACCCCGATCGGCCGCGCCGGCAAGGGGTCGCTCAAGACCGTACGCGCCGACGACCTGGCCGCGATCCCGCTCCGTGCGCTGATCGAGCGCAATCCGCAGGTCGACTTCGGTGAGACCACCGATCTGATGATGGGGGCGGCCTCGTCGGTCGGCGAGCAGGGCTACAACATCGGCCGCAACGCGTCGCTCCTGGCCGGGATCGACCACCACGTGCCGGCCTGCACGGTCAACCGCTTCTGCGCCTCGTCGCTGCAGACGATCCGGATGGCGTTCCACGCGATCAGGGCAGGGGAGGGAGACCAGTACATCGCGGCCGGGGTGGAGGCCGTCTCGCGGGCCGGGCTCGGCGCGGGCATGATGGACGAAGCCAAGCATCCTCAGCTGAGCGGCTCGGGGGGCGCCCCGTACGACGTCTACATACCGATGGGGCTGACCGCCGAGAACGTGGCCGAGCGCTGCCACGTGACGCGCGAGCAGCAGGATGCGTGGGCCGTGACCTCGCAGAACCGAGCGGTGGACGCACGGGACTCGGGCCACTTCGACGCCGAGATCGTGCCCGTGCCGGTGCCGGCGCACACCGATCAGGACAAGGAAGGCAACGAGATCGAGGTGCCGGACGCGGTCGTGACCAAGGACGATGGCCCGCGCGCAGGAACCACGATGGAGGTACTCGGCAAGCTCAAGCCGGCCTTCCGTGAGAACGGCACCGTCACCGCCGGCAACGCCTGCCCGCTGAACGACGGCGCCGCGGCCGTGCTCGTGATGTCAGCCGAGAAGGCAAAGCGGCTGGGACTCGAGCCGAAGGCGCGGATCATCGGCTCGACCGTCGCCGCGATCCGCCCCGAGCTCATGGGCCTCGGACCGATTCCCGCCATTCAGGCGCTGCTGAAGGAGACCGGGGTGAATATCGACGACGTCGACGTCGTCGAGATCAACGAGGCGTTCGCGGCGCAGATCGTGCCGTGCAAGGACGAGCTCGGCATCCCCGACGAGAAGCTCAACCCGTTCGGTGGCGCGATCGCGCTCGGTCACCCGTTCGGGATGACGGGCGCACGCATCATGACCACGCTGATCAACGGGCTGCGAGCGACGGGCGGCACGCTCGGGATCGAGTCGATGTGCGTGGCCGGCGGGATGGGCCAGGCCATGCTCATCGAGAGGCTGAACTAGCCATCGGTCTCGCGCGACCTGCATAACCCGTCACGGCGGGCGATTCCCGTGAGCCGTGTCGAGTTAGCCATGCCCCAGCTGCGTAACCCGTCACGGCTCCACGGTGGCGCACGGAATGTCGAGTTACGCAGGTCGGTCGGCGGTCGGCGGCGCTCAGAGCATGCTGCTCGGCTGAGACGGACTGATCCAGCCGGGCTGGGAGAGCGCCACGCCTATCGGCGCCGGCTTGCCCACGTAGTAGCCCTGGGCGTAGTCGACGTGATGCTTGTGAAGCAGGCCGATCGTCTCCTCGTCGGCGACCGATTCGGCCACCGTCTTGATCCCGAGCGCCTGTGAGACGCCGACGATCGCCTCGACCATGTGCTCGTCAACCTCTGAGCGAGGCAGGTTCTGGATGAACTCGCCGTCGAGCTTGACGTAGCTCACCGGCAGGTGCTTGAGGTAGTAGAAGGAGCCGAAGCCGGTCCCGAAGTCGTCGAGGGCGAGGCTGCAGCCGAGGTCGGTCAGGCCGTGCGCGAAGCGGGTTGCCTCGGGCATGTTGGCAATCGCGGCGGTCTCGGTCACCTCGAAGATGAGCTTGGACGGATCGATCGCGGAACGCTCGAGCTCCTGCTCGATCATCGCCAGCAGTTGTGGGTCGCCCACGATCGACTCGCCGCTCAGGTTGATGCCGACGCGCGGTACCCGATCCATCGACTCGGCCACCATCTGGATTGCTTGTCCCACGACCCAACGATCGATCGCGTGGATGAGGCCGAAGCGCTCGGCGGCGGGGAGGAACGCTCCCGGGGCGATCAGCTTGCCGCGGTCGCCCTTCATCCGGAGCAGCAGCTCGCCGTGCTTGATCTGGCCGGTTGCGAGCTCGAGGATCGGCTGGAGGTGGAGCACGAACCGGTCGCGCTCGAGGGCGTCCTGGATGCGCTGGGCCCAGGTCAGCTTGGCCACCGCGCGCGCTCGGCGCGCCTCGCTTGCCGTGTACACGACGACGCGGTCGCGCCCGGCGGTCTTGGCGGCGTACATGGCGAGGTCCGCGTTGACCATCACGTCTCCGGAGGTGACGTCGTCTGACTCGAAGGCCACGACGCCGATGCTCGCGCTGACGCGGAAGGGCCGGCCGCCGTACATCGCCGCCGAGCTGCGGATCTCGCCCAGCAGCTGTTCGGCGGCGGTGCGCGCGTCGTCGGCGCCGACAGAGGAGAGCAGCACCGCGAACTCGTCGCCGCCGAGGCGCGCGACCACGTCGCTGGCGCGCGAGCGATGGCTGAGCACGTGCGCGACGTGGCTGAGCACGGCGTCGCCGGCGGCGTGCCCGGCGGAGTCGTTGATGCCCTTGAAGTTGTCGATATCGATGCTGAGCACGGCGCTGTGGTCGGTGGCGTAGCGTCCGGCCCGGGCCAGCTCGCGCTTGAGCTCCTCCTCGAAGCGCCGGCGGTTGAACAACCCGGTCAGCTGATCGTGGTCGGCCATGTGTTGCAGCCGCTCCTGGTAGCGCACCCGCGCGGTCGTGTCGCGCGCGATGATCGCGGCCGAGACGATCTGCCCGTTCGCGTCGGTCACGGGCGAGACGGTCAGTGACACCGCGATCTTGCTGCCGTCCTTGCGCACGCGTTCGGTCTCGAAGTTGTCGATCGACTTGCCCGAGAACACGGTTTCCAGCAGCTTCTGCCACTCGCCGGCGCGCTCGGGTGTCTCGGTCAGCCCGCTGGCCCGCCCGATCACTTCCTCCGCGCTGTAGCCGTACAGCTGCTCGGCGCCGCGGTTCCAGCTGGTGATCGTGCCGTCGGGTGCCTTCGTGATGATCGCGTCGCCGGTCGACTGGACCACGTAGCTGAGCAGGTCGCGCGCCGAGCGCGCCTCGGCCTCCTCGGTGACGTCCTGCAGCGTGCCCACCACTCTGACCGGCTCGCCGTCGGGTGAGATGACTGCCTCGCCGCGCGCACGCACGACTCGCTCGGCGCCGTCGAGGCGCTGCACGCGAGCCTCGAACAGAAGGGGCTCGCGCTCGCGACCGGCTCGCTCGAGCGCACGCTCGACTACTGCGCGATCCTCGGGGTGGACGCGTTCGAGGATGAGGCCGGAGGTCAGCGCGAGGTCGTCGGGGGCGCCGAGGATCCTCCGCAGCCCGGGGGAGTAGCGCGCCTCGCCGGACCGGAGATCCAGCTCGAAGCTGCCGAACCCCTCATTCTGTTTGGTGTTTTCGACTGGCCGCTCCATCATGGTCGGCCTGGCGGCGTCGCATGGTCGGACGCTGGTCGCCGTTCACCACCCTGCATGGTGAGCGCCAACTCGGTCTCCCTTCCTGGATGGCGCGATAGTACCCCGCAAATTGCGGACAGCTGCCAGGACTCGAACAAATGTGTAGGGTTGGTGGCTAACGAGGAGGCATTCTCAGTGCGCCGTCCAGTCTTATGACCTCCCCGTTCAGCATCTCGTTCTCGATGATGTGCTGAGCGAGGGCGGCGAACTCGTCCGGGCGGCCGAAGCGGGAGGGGAACGGCACGACGCGACGGAGCTCCTCGCGCGACTCCTCGGGTAGCGCGGCCAGGAGCGGCGTGTCGAACGTGCCCGGCGCGATCGCGCACACACGCACCCCGAGCGGCGCGAGATCGCGCGCGGCCGGCAGGGTCATGCTGACGATCGCGCCCTTGGAGGCCGAGTAGGCGATCTGGCCGATCTGGCCGTCGAACGCCGCGATCGACGCCGTGTTCACGCACACGCCGCGCTCCCCGGCCTCGGTCGGCTCGTTCTCCACCATCACCGCGGCGGCGAGCCGCATGACGTTGAAGGTGCCGATCAGGTTGACGCGGATGATCGTCTCGAACGGCTCGAGTGCGTGGGCGCCGCGCCGGCCGACGACGCGGCCGGCCCAGCCGATGCCGGCGCACGAGACGGCGATCCGCAAAGGGGCGGGTTGCTCGCGGGCCACGTCGACCGCGGATTGGACCGCCGCCGGGTCGGTGACGTCGGTCAGGGCGAAGCTGGCACGGTCGCCGAGCTCAGCGGCCAGAGCGGTCCCGCGCTCCTCGTTCTGATCGGCGATCACGACATGGGCGCCTTCGGCGTGTAGCCGGCGGGCCGTCGCGGCGCCAAGACCTGAGGCGCCGCCCCCGACGAGCGCCGCACTACCTCCGATGTGCATCGCTTCCTAACCCTACTCGCGGCAGGCCAGCGACAATGCAAAAAGGTTGTCGGGGTCCGTGTACCAGCGCTCGAGCCTCAGGTCGGCGGCGTCGAAGTCCTCCTGCAGGCGGGCGCGCGTGAACTTGGCGCTGATCTCGGTCCGCAGCTCCTCGCCGGCGGCGAACTCGACCCGCAGCCCGAGTGCCCCCACCAGGACGCTGCACGGCCGCCTCGCGCGCAGGCGCATCTCGACCCATTCGTGCCGGCGGTCGAAGAACGCGATGTGCTCGAACGCGTCAGGCGAGAAGTCGGCGTCGAGCTCGCGGTTGAGCACGTGCAGGACGTTGCGGTTGAACTCGGCCGTGATGCCCTGCGCGTCGTCGTAGGCAGCCTCGAGCACGGCCGCCTCCTTGACCAGATCGGTGCCGAGCAGAAGGCGGTCCTCAGGGCCGAGCAAGGCACCAATCTCGCGGAGCATGCGGCGGCGCGTGCCGGGCAGGAAGTTCCCGATCGTGCCGCCGAGTAGGGCGACGATCCGCGCCGTGCCTCCGGCCGCCGGGATCCGGTCGAGGTGACGCTCGAAGTCGCCGATCACGCCGTGGACCGACAGTTCCTCGAACTCGTCGACGAGCTCGATCGCGGCCGCTTCGAGCGCGCTCTCGGACACGTCGAGCGGGACGTAGCGGCGCAGCGTTCCGGCTCTCGACATCGCGGCGAGCAGGATGCGCGCCTTCTCGGCCGACCCGGAACCGAGCTCTACGAGCTCGCCGGCGCCGGTCACCTCGACGATCTCATCAGCGTTGGCGAGCAGGATCTGGCGCTCGGTACGCGTCGGGTAGTACTCGGGCAGCTCGCAGATGCGCTCGAACAGCTCCGAGCCGCGCGCGTCGTAGAAGTGCTTGGGTGGGATCTCCTTGAACGGACGCGTGAGGCCGTCGAGCACGTCGTTGGCCAGAGACCGCTCCTCGCCCTCGGAGAGGTAGGAGTCGATCCGGATCTCGGGGCTGCGGGTGACCGTCTTCACGCGTCGCTCGCGACCCGGAAGCCAGCGAAGATCTGCCGGCGCTGCGGATAGTCCCAGTTGCGGAAGGTCGCCGTGGCGACGCGGGACCGGGTCGCCCATGACCCGCCGCGCAGCACGCGGTACTCCTCGCCGAAGAACACCTCGGAGTACTCACGGTAGGGGTGGGCCACGAAGCCGGGGTAACCGCCGAACACGCTCGAGGTCCACTCCCAGACGTCGCCGATCATGCCCAGGCAGCCGTACGGTGAGGCGCCCGCGGGGTAGGCGCCGGCGGGGGCGGTACCGCAGCCGCGCTGGTCGAGGTTGGCGTGAAGGCCGGCCACGGGACGTCGGCGACCCCACGGATACGGACGTGCGACCTGCGCCGGCTCGTCCCAGCTGGCCGCCTTCTCCCACTCGAACTCGGTGGGGAGACGGAGGCCGTGGGCGCGCGCGAACGCGTCGGCCTCGTACCAGGTGACGTGTACGACGGGGCGGTCTGGGTGGAGCGGCTCAAGGCGTCCGAGCCGCCACTCGCCGGTGTGGTCGTCGGTCCAGGCGCCCGGGGCCGTGATGGCGAACTCCTCCTTCCAGGCCCAGCCTTCGTCCGACCACCACTCACGACGCTCATAGCCGCCGTCCCGCACGAACCGCAGGTAGGCGGCGTTGGTGATCGGGGTGCGCCCGATCTCGAAGCCTCCGACGTCGACGCGGTGGCGGGAGCGCTCGTTGTCGTAGGAGAAGCCGTCCGCGGGTGCCCCGATCGTGCATGGGCCGGCGGGGATTGCGATCAGCTCGAGACCGGTGTGGACCTCCTCGGGCGCGTCCGGCTCGGTACGCCGACCCGCCAGCTGGTAACCGGGAAGGCTCGCGAGCTGGAGCGTCTGGAGCATCGTCTCGTTGTGCTGGTGCTCGTGGCGGAGCACCATCTCGTGCAGGACCCCATCGCCCACCCCGCGCTCGTCAATCACCTCGAGCACGCGAGCCCGTACGTCGCTCAGGTACTGGCGTGCAGCATCCGGCCCGAGCAACTCGATGTCACCGCGCGCCGCGCGCGGCGTCTCGAACGCGTCATACGTGGCGGCGAGGTCGTCGCGGAGGAGTGGTCGCTCGCCGTAACGGTGCACCAGCCACAAATCCTCGTAGGCGGCGATGTGCGCGAGATCCCACGCCAGCGGGCTCATGAGCGGCGAGTGCGTCCGCTCGAGATCGGCGTCTGACACCGATGCCACCAGTGCCAGAGTGCGGCGGCGCGCCTCCTTCAGAGCCTCCACTAACCGTGACGCGGCGATGGACGTAGTCGCAGCGGTCGAGGCGCTCACGATTGTCATTCTGCCAGGTCACTTATTAACTTGAAGCGAATTGGAGTGAACCTGCGGAAGTCACTCGTGGGTTAACCGGTTCACCCAGAGAGGTGAACCGGTTAACCAATTAAGGTGAAACGATTCACCTCAGCGCGTAGCGCAGGAACAGCGAGCTGTCGAGCTCGAGCAAGGTGACCAGATCCAGGTGGCGCAGGTGCGGCAGCTCGGGCCCGCTGGTGATCGCCGGGGCGTTCCCGCCACCCGTCAGCTTGGGCGAGAGCGACAGGAACAGCTCATCGACGAGATCCTCCTCGAGCAGCACGCTGAACAGAGTGGGGCCGCCTTCGCAAAGCAGGGACCGAACGTCGTAATCCGCACGGAGCCGGCGCATCATTGTCGTCAAGGTCAGCTCGCCGGGATCGAGGTGGACGACCTCGATCTGGGCGCCGAGCTCCGATGTGTCGAGGGTGGCGGCCGTGAAGATGACGATGCGCGAGGCCGGATCGTCGAACAGCGGGATATCGGTGGGGATGTCGCCGCTCCGGCTGAAGATGCAGGCAAGCGGGTCGGGAGCCAGCCCCGAGGCGGCCCGACGCTGGCGGCGCTCGGGATCGCGCACCAGGCGTCCGTAGCGTTCGACCCGAAGCGTCCCGGTGCCGACCAGGATCGCGTCGACGTGCTCGCGCAGGCTGTGGAAGAGCTCGCGGTCGCCGTCGTCGCTCAGCCAGCGCGACCGGCCGCGGTAGGCGGCGTGGCCATCCGCGCTGGCCACGAAGTTGACGATCAAGTACGGGCGGTGGGCGGGGGCACGCGAGGGTAGGTTGAGCGCCTCGAGCAGCTCGCGGACGTGGATCTGACCGCGCGTGGGGAGAAGCTGATGAAGTGGTGGGACGGATTCGCCGCTGGGAGGGCCTGGGGACATGGCGTGATAAATACACCTCCGGCGCGACCCACGCTCGGAGGGAGAGGAAATGCTCGACTGCACCTACCGTGTTCAGATCCCCCACCACGCCGGCCAGCTGGCCCAGGTGGCGCGGGCGATCGGCGACGGCGAAGGGCTGATTGGCGACGTGGTCACGGTATCGCTGGGCCGCGAGCACTCGGTCCGGGACATCACGGTCGAAGTGCGAGATACCGCTCAGGCGGCGCGGATAGCGGAGCTGGTCGAGGCGCTGCGGGGCGTCACCGTGCTCTGGCACGAGGACCGGGCGCTGCTCCGCCACGCTGGCGGAAAGCTTCGGATTGATGCCCGCTCGCCGGTGCGCACCGTCCAGGAGATGCGCGACGTATACACACCGGGGGTCGCCCGGGTGTGCACGGCGATCGCCGCCCAACCCGAGCTCGCGGCGCGCTACACGATGATCGCGCGCAGCGTGGCGATCTGCACCAACGGCACTCGGGTGCTCGGGCTGGGCAACATCGGACCGGTCGCGTCGATGCCGGTGATGGAAGGCAAGGCGGTGTTCTACGACCAGTTCGCCGGGATCTCGGCCATGCCGATCCTGATCGACGCGACCGACGTCGACGCGTTCGTCGAGACCGTGGTGCGGATCGCGCCGACGTTCGGGGGCATCCACCTCGAGGACATCTCCGCGCCGGAGTGCTTCGAGATCGAGCGGCGGCTGATCGAGCGGCTTCCCCAGCCGGTCATGCACGACGACGTGCACGGCACCGCGGTCGTCTCGCTGGCTGCGGCGATGGTGGCCTGCCGGTACGCGGGTATCGAGTTGCAGGCCGCCACGGTGGGCCAGCTGGGGCTGGGTGCGGCCGGCTTCGGCATCGCGGCGCTGATGGTCGACGGCGGGGTGAGGCGGGTGATCGCCTTCGATCCGGTGGAGGCCTCGCACGCGCGGGCCCGCGCGCATGGAGTGGAGATCACGACGATGGAGCAGGTGATGGCCGAGGCTGACGTGGTGGTGGCAACCACCGGGCGGCCCGGCCTGATCGAGCCGGCCATGATCCGGCCTGGCCAGGTGATTCTGGCCCTGACCAACCCCGACCCGGAGATCGAGCCCGAGCTGGCCGAGGCGGCCGGCGCAGCGTTCGCGGCCGACGGCCGCAGCGTCAACAACGTCGTCGGCTACCCCGGCATCTTCCGGGGCGCGCTCCAGGCCGGCGCGGCCGGGATCAACGTGGAGATGAAACTCGCCGCCGCGCGCGCGATCGCGGCCCTGGCCCCGGCGGGAGAGCTCGTGCCCAACGCGCTCGATCAGCACGTGCACGACGCGGTGGCCGAGGCGGTCAGGACCGCCGCCGCGGACAGCGGGATCGCCCGGCCCGAGCGCGCTACGACCGAGCTCTAAGGCGCCGCCGTCAGGCGCCGCCGATAAGACCTATACCGGACGCCAGGTGGTTACGCAGACCCCGGCCCAAACCGGCTAGGCTGCCCGCCGATGCACTTCAGGCAGCTCGACCGCGGGGAACTCGTGGCGGTCATCGGCGGGGCGGTGCTGGGCGTGTCGCTGTTCCTCACCTGGTACAAGCTCGGCGACAAATTCACCGTGCTCAACTCCTGCCGGGGCCCGGGTGGCACGTGTACCGCGTGGGAGTCGCTCCTGATCCTCCGCTTCCTGCTGCTCATCGCGGCGGCCGCGCCGGCGGTGCTGGCCTGGATCATCGTGCGCGGTCACGCGCTGTCCTGGCCGCGCGGGGAGATGACCGCGATCATCGCCATCGCCGCGCTCACCTTCACGCTGTTCCGCGGACTGATCGACCGGCCCGGCACGCCGTCGGGTGAGATCAGCATCGGGTTCGGCTGGTGGATCGGGCTGGCCGGAGGCGTGTTGATCCTGATCGGGTCGGTGTGGCGGGCGCAGGAGAGCGCCACCACGCGCAAGCCGCCGGGGCTGCCGTGAGCCTGGGTCACGAGAACGTCCGTGTCGATCGGAACCTGGCCCTCGAACTGGTTCGGGTCACCGAGGCGGCCGCCCTGGCCGCGGCGCGGATGGTCGGCCGGGGCGACAAGGAGGGAGCCGACCAGGCCGCCGTCGACGCGATGCGCCACGTGCTCGAGTCGGTGTCGATGGACGGGGTGGTGGTGATTGGCGAGGGGGAGAAGGACGAGGCTCCGATGCTCTACAACGGCGAGCAGATCGGAGACGGCTCGCCGCCCCAGGTCGACATCGCGGTCGATCCGCTGGAGGGCACGCGTCTGACCGCGCTCGGGATGCCGAGCGCGCTCTCGGTGATCGCGCTGGCCGAGCGCGGCTCGATGTTCAACCCCGGCCCGATCGTCTACATGGAGAAGATCGCCGGCGGGCCGGAGATCGCCGACCTGCTCGATCTCGACCGCCCGCTGCCCGAGACCCTGGGGCTGATCGCCGAGCGCAAGAAGATCGACATCCGCGATGTGATGGTGGTGATGCTCGATCGCGAGCGCCACCACGAGGCGATGGCCGAGGTGCGCGACGCCGGCGCCCGGGTTCGGTTGATCCTCGACGGCGACGTATCAGCGGCGCTCCTCGCCGTCTCGGATAACTCGCCCGTCGACATCCTGTGGGGCATTGGCGGCACGCCCGAGGGCGTGATCACGGCATCGGCCATCAAGTGCATCGGCGGCGAGCTCAAGGGCCGGCTGTGGCCGCGCAATGACCAGGAGCGCCAGGCGGCGATCGACGCCGGCTACGACCTCGACCAGATCCTCACCTGCGACGACCTCGTGCGTAGCGAGGACGTGTTCTTCTCGGCCACCGGCGTGACCGACGGCGACGTGCTCCAGGGCGTGCGGTACCAGGGCGACCGGGGCGCCAGCACCGAGTCGCTCGTCATGCGCTCGCGCTCGGGGACGGTCAGGCGGGTTTTCGCCCGCCACGACCGCACGAAGTTGCGAACCCTCACGGGTATTCGCTACGGCTGACCCTGCGCCCGCCGGGCATGGAGGTCCGGCGGAACGGCCCCATGGATGCTGGCGAAGCCAGCCCCGATTAATCGCGCTGGCGAACCGATCGCGCCCGGGCGATAGCGGCGCGGCCGGCGGCGCGCACGTCGGCGGTCGCGAAGCGGCCCACCTTTGACTTGGCCAGGTTGAGCCGCGCCAGCGAGCGCAGGAAGGCGTGCGTGACGAGCACGTGGATCGCCGACTGGGTGACCTCGTACACCGGCACGCTGAAGCCGGCGGCGATGGCCGGGTAGAAGTTCGCGACCTCGACCTCGATCAGCAGCCGCTCCCGCTCGCCGTCGTTCTCGCCAACCAAATGGGTGACGGCGAGGGCCAGGTAGCCGCAACCCCGGCCCGCGCGCGCGACCAGCAGCCCGTCGCGGATCCGCCAGCGCACACTGCCGTGGTCGCGATCGAGCACGTACTCGGGGGCGTCGAAGCGCAACAAGGTGAACGGCTTGAACAGGAACACGACCGAGCGCTCGTTCTCGCCGTAGACGACGCGGATCAGGCCCAGCGTCATGCGCGAGAGAAACCGCCAGTAGGTGCGCGCCAGGTTCTCGAGATTGGCCGCGTTCCACAGTCGGCGCCAGTCCTCCCGGGCAAGCGTGAACTCGGCCAGTTGCACCGAGCGGACCGCGCCGTCACGCGCCACGACCGTCGACTTGGGCGGCGAGATGATCACGGCCTGAGCCGGGGTGTGTCGCCGGCGCCGGCGCCGGCTGGCCACCAGCGCGCTGAGCGCAGCGAGCAGTGCCACGAACACGCCCACGGTCCAATTGTGTCAGCGGGGGAAGGGTTGGAGCGCCACGGTGGTGCCGGCGGCCAGCTCGCCCTCCCCGGCGGGGATGAACGCCAGCGCGTCGGCGCCGAGCAGCGAGGTGACGATGTGGGAGCCCTGCGGACCGTTGGGCGTCGCGAGGAGCCGCCCGTTGTCGCGCTCGAGGCGGACGCGGACCACCTGCTCGCGATCCCGATTGCGGGGAACGGCGCGCGCGAGCACGGCCTCGCCGTCGAGTTGCTCGTCCTCGGTCCGGCCCTGCAGGGCGGCCAGCGCGGGTGCCACGAACAGCGCGAAGGTGACGACGGCCGAGACCGGATTGCCGGGGAGGCCGAACACGAGCGTGGCGCCGCGCCGACCGAACCAGGTCGGCTTGCCGGGCTGGAGCGCCACGCGCCAGAAGATCTCCTCGACGCCGAGGCTGGCGAGGGCGGGCTTGACGTGGTCGTGGGGTCCGACCGAGACGCCGCCCGAGACGATCACGACGTCGGAGGTCTCGAGTGAGGCCGCGAGGCCCTGTTCGGTCGCCGCGCGCTCGTCGGGCAGGCGTCCCGCCGGCGGG
>Ga0335075_10004000_pt1 | contig 23129 bp, 18 predicted proteins | sample Lox_Sample_24_FD_206723 | JGI IMG/M metagenome (GOLD analysis project Ga0335075, IMG submission 206723) | Soil microbial communities from Loxahatchee National Wildlife Refuge, Florida, United States - Lox_Sample_2.4 | ecosystem: Environmental > Terrestrial > Soil > Wetlands | place: USA...
GGGGGGGGGGGGCGCGCCCCCGCCGCCGGGGTCGGGGTCGGGGGCCGGTCCCCACCCCCCGCTCGCCAGCGACAGCAAATCCATCAGGGCGACACAATCATGGCATCGCATCGTATCACCTGCCCCGATTGCAAATCCGTATTACGACCGGCCAAGCCTGTGCCCGACGGCAAGAAGGTCAAGTGTCCCAAGTGCGGCACGATGTTCACCACGCCCGGACTCGGTGCCGACGAAGAGAAGCGGCCGCGCAAGAAGGAATCGAGCAAGCAAAAAGCCAAGGCGGGCATCAAGAAAGCCAGCAGCCCGCCTCCCCCTCCCAAACCGGCCGCGGATGAGGACGACGACGAAGGCGGCCTCTACTCCTACATCCCCGAAGAGGAGAAAGCCGAAGAAGACAAGCCGCAGATCGAATACGCGCCGGACCTGTCGATCAAAGATCTGCGCGGCCCGGCCCAGGAAGCAGTGGTTACGCCGTCCAACTTGATGCTGCTTGTCGGCGGAATCTCATGCCTCAGCAATATCTTCCTCATTTGCGTCATGTTCTGGCCGATGGTTTTCACGGATTCCGTACTCTCCGAGGCCCAATGGAAACAGGTCCTCATCGATCACTACGAGGGAGATAAGAGCGCCAAATCGCGGATTGAAGGAATCAAGGAGCGCAAGGATCTCAAGGACGACGAGGATGAGATCGTGCGCAAGGCGGAGCGCAGCGCAAGCTTCTGGCGTTATCTCGCGATGGGGGGATTCATTCTCTTGCTGATCTACAACGGGGTCGCCATCATCGGCGCGGTGAAGATGCAAAACCTGGAGTCGCGCGGCTGGGGCATTGCCGCCAGCATTATGAACCTACTGCCGATGGGGGCCGGCGGTTTTAGCTGCTTGGTCGGCGGCGTCTTCTACAATACGCTCGGCGCCTGGATCCTTGAGGAAATGAACCTCTACTACTCGATTGGTATAGCCGTTTTGCCGTACCTTGCGGCGCTCTTCATCGGCATCTCGTCGCTGCGCACCCTGATGAGTCAGGAAGTGATCGACGGCTTCGAGTACGTCGCGGAATGAAGCCAGCCGCTTGCGGCTTAGCGCTCGCTGACAAGCCGCGAGCGCTAAGCCGCAAGCGGCTAAACTTTCAACATGCCGCGTTGCTGGGCAAAGGGAAAGATGCCGCCCGCTTCGAGGATCGGTGCAACCTCCCCCAGCGGCTTCAACGCGAGCTGCTCGCCGGTCGTCACATTATGGAGTGTGTGATGGGCCACGTCCAGACGCAGCTCGTCGCCCGTGCAGACGCGCTCGCACAGCCGCTCGACGCTCTCAAAGGGAATCAGATAACCGCCGTTGACGGAATTGCGATAGAAGATGCGCGCGTAAAACTCGGCGATGACTGCTTCGATGCCGGCCGCGTCGAGAGCGATGGGAGCATGTTCGCGCGACGAGCCGCAGCCGAAATTCTTGCCGGCGACGATGATCTTGTACGGCGAGACAAATTCGTCGTCGGTGTGAAACGGCACATGTCCCTTGGGCAGCCCCGCCTGCGACGGCGGCACGCTGCTCAGCGCGTACTTGCCGAACTGCTTGTATTCCTCCGGGATGGCCGGATTGAATGTCAGATACTGCGCCGGGATGATCTGGTCGGTATCGATGTTGTCGCCCAGGACGTAGGCCTTGCCGGTGATGGTCGCTTGCATGCTTCGCTCCAGTAGGCAGTAGGCAGTAGGCAGTAGGCAGTAGGCCGATGCTTCTTGACTGCCTACTGCTTACTGCCTACTGTTCTCATTCCAGGTACTCGCGAGGATCGGTGATGACGCCGGTGACGGCACTGGCGGCGACGGTTAGCGGGCTGGCGAGGTAGACGCGCGCTTCTTTGTGGCCCATGCGGCCGGGGAAATTGCGATTCGTCGTGCTGATGCAGCTGAGCGGCTGATTGAGCCGGCCAAACGTGTCGCTCGGACCGCCGAGACAGGCAGCGCACGATGGTGGGCCGACCTTGGCTCCCGCCGACAGGAACACTTCTTCAAGCGTTTTGCCGCCGATCTTCTCGGTTTTCAGCTCGGCGGCGACCTCGCTGGTGGCCGGCACGACGAAGGTGTCGATCTTGACGCTCTTGTCCTTGAGGATCTGAGCGGCGGCCTTGAAGTCGGTGAGCTTGCCGCCGGTGCAGGAGCCGATGTAGGCGCGATCGAGCTTGGTGCCGCGCACCTCGCTGACGGCGGCGCGGTTGTCCGGACTGTGCGGCTTGGCGACGGTCGGCTGCAACTTCGTTACGTCATAGACCTTCTCGAAGATGAATTTCGCTCCGGAGTCGGTGAAGACCGGCGTGTAGGCGATGCCGTGTTTGTTGCGGGCGTTGACGTAATCGAGCGTGACCTTGTCCGGGGCGATGACGCCGTTCTTGCCGCCGGCCTCGATGACCATGTTGCACAGCGTCATGCGCTCCTCGATGTTGAGCGCGTACACGCCGTCGCCGTCGAACTCCATGGCGCGATAAGTGGCCCCGTCGCAGCCGATGTCGCCGATCACTGCGAGGATGAGATCCTTGGCCATCAGATACGGCGGCAGATTGCCGTGGAAGACGAAACGCATGGTCGGCGGCACTTTCACCCACAGCTTGCCGGTGCCGAGGATGAAGCCGGCGTCGGTGTTGCCGATGCCGGTGGCAAACTCGCCGAAAGCGCCCGCCGTGCATGTGTGGCTGTCGGTGCCGAAGAGCACCTCGCCGGGCCGCGTGTGTCCCTCTTCCGGCAAGGCGATGTGGCAGACACCCTTGTATTTGTCGGTGCCGACGTCGTAGTAGTACGGCAGCTCCTGCTCGCGGACGAACTGGCGCAGCACATCCACGTTGCGATTGGCCATCTTGTCGGCGGTGAAAATGTAGTGGTCCGGCACGATGACGACCTTGCTGCGGTCCCAGACCTTGGCGTCCGGGCCGAAGTGCTGCTTGAAAACGCCGATGGTGCCGGGTCCGCAGACATCGTGCGTCATGAGGACGTCAACATCCACCCAGATGTTGTCTCCGGGCTGGACGGCCTCGCGGCCGGCATGGCGGGCGAGGATCTTTTCAGTCAAGGTCATCGGCATCATGTATGGCTGCTCCTGTGAGCTTCAAAGCAACGGAAAGAATCATTATATCGAAATGACGAAAGGAGAACACGACGGCCTGAAAAGACGTTAAGGCTCCATTTGTCTCCCTTTCCCGGACGAAGTATGTTTGAGTGCGCTCCGTGTCTGAAGTAATTCGCCCACTCATGATTGATAAACGAGTGCGGGCGGTTTGGTCCCAACATCTCCGTGTCGAGGAACCAATACGATGGGAGCCGCCAACACCCTTTCGGGCGACCTGTCGCCGTGCGCCGGCGAGGCCGCCGGGACTGTCGCGCGGCCCGCGGCCTGTGACCGACTGGCAACCTTTCTTGCCGTGGTTTTGACGCTCGAAGCCTTGCTGGTCTTTGTCTCGTTCGCGTTGGTCTCCCTTAGCCGCCTCAACGACCGCCGCGGCCTGGACCACGTCTCCGGCGTTTGGATCGGCCTCAGCTGTCACCTGAATCACGGCACTCTTTACCCCGCCGTTTATGATGGCCAGACCTACGCGGGCACCCGCTACATGCCCGGTTACTTCACGGCCCATGCGCTGCTGGCTCGCGTCACGGGAGAGTACCAGGTGTCGGGAAAGGTGTTGTCCTTGCTCGTGATGGCAGCGTGCTGGATGCTGGTTTATCGTATCCTTCGCGGAGCGGGCTGCTCGACCTCGCTGGCTTTGGCGCTGGCCGCCTTGGGTCCGGTCAGCAGCCTTGGCCTCGAGGCCGCCAGCACCATTCGCGGCGACGCGCTGGCCGTCCTGTGGCAGCTGTCGGCCCTGGCCGCGGCGGCTCAGGATCGCTCGCGTTCCCATGCGGCCGGGGCGGCGCTGCTCTGCACACTCGCCGTGTTCACCAAGGTTACCGCCTTGTGGGCGCCGCTGGCCATTACCTGCTATTATTGGCCGCGCGATCGGCGCTACGTCTTCGTGTTCCTGGCGGTCTGGCTCACCAGCCTTTTCGCCGGCCTGGCGGCACTGCACCTGATCATCTCCGGCCGCATGCTCGACAACTTCCGTGTCATCGCGGAGTCGTCCGGCGGTCGTCTGCTGCTCCTTTTCAAATCCCCCTTCCGTCTGCTACGGTTCCTCAAAGGCAGCTCGCTGCTGATGCTCCTGACGCCGTTCCTCGTCCTGGAGATCGTACGCGCCATTCGGCAGCGCCGTCTGACGGTTTATCACTACGGTTGCCTGTGTTGCCTGCCGATCTTGCTCCTCATCTACGGCGACCGAGGCACGACAGCGAATCACCTGATCGATCTGGTCGTGCTGGCGCCGCTCTTGATGGGGTTTCTGTGGTCCTCGACGGCTGGATGGACGAGCCGGCAAACGGGCCTGCCGGCCCTTGTGGTGACGGCGATTCTCTGGGCCTTGGCAACGTTATGGTCGGACAATCTAGGGGTTTGTCTACGGGACACGTTCGCCGTCGGGCCGTCCCGAGCCGCTACGGCGCCGAACGCCGGACAACTGGCCGCCGTGCTCCTCGGTGAACGCGGTCTTATCCTGGCGGAAGACCCCGCCATTGTCGTCGCGCGCGGGCAGGTCCCTGTCGTGCTCGATCCCTACATGCTGCCTTACATTGAAAAAAAGCACCCCGAGTGGATCGCGGCGCTGGCACGCCGCATCCACAACAAGGAATTTGCCTGCATCGTCTTGAGCTACCGCCTCGATCTCGATCCCGAGGTCAACGAGGGATGGTATCGAATCCTTTTCGGACAAACCATCGCGGGCGCCATCCGTGTCAATTATCGATTCGCGGGACAGGCCGACGGCCGTTGCGTCTACGCTCCTGCCGACAATTAAGACGACAAATAGCAATCTTAGGTGGCCGGCGAGCGGGGTTGCGTAAGCGCCCCGAGGAACGCACTCGGGGCGCTTACGCAACCCCGCTCGCTAATAGGACACCACCACCAGTTATCGGTTACAGATCGAGCGGCATCCAGTCCTGGATGTCGAAACGCGCATGCGGCGACGACTGCGGCACGTTGACCGCCTCCTCGTAAGCTGGGCGCGAAGAGCGCAGCATTCGCTCGAGATCTTCCAGACTCAGCTCTTCCTGCTCGCGGCAGAACATCAGGTCGGCCTGACCGGGCACGTTGACCAGCTGCAAGTCGGCTAGGTTTTGCTGGGCCTTCTCACCATAGCGTTTGCCGGCGTCGCTGGCGGGTACCAGCAAGAAACCGTGTTCCTTCCCTGACGGCTCGGCATCGCCAGGGGCTGGCGACACGCCGGTCCCAGCGATCGGCGTGTCGTCAAGAGCCGGACCACCGACGGCGGCGACTTGATGAATGCCGCTGCGGCGCTTGCGCGGCGTGTGCCGTAAAGCCGGCACCGCCCGCTTGTAATACTTCTGGATACGGACAGCGAGATCGGCGGCGGACAGACCGCACGAGTCCGCCTGACCCTCGACGGAAAACTCCACCTGGGCGACATCCGTGATGGGCAGATGATTGCCCAGACAGCTGACGGTGTGGGTGATGAGCGGCGTCATCAGATGGCGAACGAGATCCGTCGTGCTGAGGAGGGCTTTTTGCAAGCCGTCGCGTCCGGCCAGCACCTGGTCCTGAAGGACCTGATCGAGCTGGGTCCACTGCTCGGCCGTCAGCGTCTCCAGAAAACGTCGTGCGGCCTCCTCCAGATCCTTCGCGCCGTCGGGAAGGACGACGCGGGCCGTGGTCGATTCGCGAATCGAGTCCCAGAACGATTCGGTGGACAGCACCGGCGTCGGACTGTACTCCAGTCCGCCGTTCAGGGCGGCTGCCCCCGTCCACTCGTCGAGCGGAATGTGCAGCGAGCCGGTGGCGGTGTTGCCCGCCGTCTCGGCCAGCGCTTCTTGCATGTGCCGCAGGCGCTGACGGCAGAAGGTCAAATCGCGCAGGCGATCCGCGAATCGGCCTTGCAGGAAGCTGTAAAACTGCTGCACGGCAGACAGGGTGTCCTCGGCCAGACACTGGCGAGCGAAGGCGGCCAGGTGATCGACGAAGACGCGCAGCAGACGGCGCGATTTGCCGCCGAACCAGCTGAAGCCGCCGGTGCCTTCGATGCAATTATCGAGGGCGGTTTGCAGCTGCTTCTGGCTCTGTTCCGATTTGCCGGCCTGCTGCTGCAAGCGCTGTTGCTGGGCCTCGGTCGCCTCGCGACAGTAGTGGAGGAAGCGGTTGAGGGCAGCCTCGGCCAGAGCGATACGACGGCCCGGATGCTCCATCAGGCCGGTCGCCGCCGCTGCGAAACGCTTGTCCCAGCTCTCGGCCAGCTTGGCCGCGGCATGTTCCAGGGCGCGTGTCAATCGGCTCTTGCGCTGGGGGCCAAGCGTGGTGGTTCCAGGTGGCTGCAATCCGCCGCCCAGCCAGTCCTGCACGCGCGTCAATGCCTGCCGCGCCCAGGCGCCGGGATCGTCCAGGGCCACCATTTGTTGCGATTGCTCCTCGATAGCGGACAGCAAACGGGTCAGCAGCTCCCGCGGACTGCTTTCCAGCTGCTGGCCGGCCAGCTCCAGGATGCGATTGGCCAGCGCGTCGGCGTGCAGCTCCGGATCGGCCAGCACGCGCGCCTGGGCGGCCTCCAGGAGATCGTGCGCGGTGATGCGCGGCTGATCATCGAGGACACCGAGGGCGGAGCTGTCTGCGAGCAGGGAAGCATGCTTGTCCGAGATGACGGTATATTCATCGAGCGTGGCGGCTTGCCATTGTTCGAGGAGACGCTGGCAGGCGCCGCGCGCGGCCAGATGCAGCAGCAAGCCGCGAGGGAACCACACCCCGTAGGTGCCGAAGCTGCGGAACGGCAGCACGCCGCGCGACAGACGCGTCCGCTCCAGGCGCGCTCCCAGCGGCGTCGTCAGCTCGTGGAACAGATAGCTGCTCAGATGGGCCATGGCGTCGCGCCGCGCCTCGGGCGTGCGGTGCGTCAACGTCATCAGGTAAGTGCTGTCGAAGGCTGCGCCCTCGTCGATCAGCCGTGGACCGTCGCTGCCGTACTGGGCGGTGAAGGGCACGGCCGGATCGCTAAAGTGGTAAACCTCCGTCAGCGTGGCGTAGAGGTTGGCCAGCTCGGTCGGCGGTGTAGCGGGATCGTCGGGCGCACCGCAGAACAGAAAGCTCGTCACCAGACCTTCCGGCTGATGCAGCTGATTGAGGAGACGGCGCAGCGAGTAGCCGAGATCGATGACGAAGCCGCTGCCGCCGCCGCTGGCGCAGGCGATGACGTAGATCCTCGGCACATTGTCGCGCAGGGCCAGGCCGGTCTGACTAACCGTCTGATAGATGCTATCGGGATGGCAAGCCGTCTGAATTTCACGGCGAATGCGAGCAATGAGACGCAGGTAGTTGTCGGTGAACGCCAGGCGTCCCAGGGCGCGCGATCCCTGCGTCTTGAGCGAGCGCGGCAGACTGAAAAGCTTTTCGCGCGGCAGCCATTCGCTCAGCTGATCCAGCTGGCGGCGGCGATAGTGCGAGACCGGCTGCAAGGGCAGGTGCTGTACCTCGTTGGAGCTTAGGGCGACTTCGGGCGCGCCGCGCGTGGCCGCCTTGACAGCATCGCCATCCGAGTCGAGGTAGAGAAAGCGGACCAGCGGTACCTTGTCGAGATCGCCGAAGCGGTCGAGAAAGCGGCAGCGCAGCTCCTGCAAGGCCCGCCGGCCGAACGAGCCGATGCCGATAACGACCGTTGGCCGCAATGCCCCGGTCTGCGGCTGGGCGATGGTCATGCCCAGCCGCGACACGTCGTCGCCGTCGCTGGGGATCTCGACGAGAACATCGCCCGGCAGAGGGCCGTTCTCTCCCGGCAGCTGCTCCAGCAGCATGTTCTCCATCGTGTCCGCGATGGACTTGGGCCGCATTCCCTCTAGGGCCGGTGAATCGGAGTGCAGCGTCTCCGGACGCGACAGCGACCGCGCTGTGTACAGCGCACGGACGAAGGCCAGGCAGTTGGGGAAGCGTTTGGCGGGATCCTTGGCCAGGGCGCGGGCGACGATGGGCCGTTCGCCTTCCGGCAGCGCCCGCAGCTCCGGCTCCTCGTTCATGTGCTGCTGCGCCAGCGTCCGCGCGTTCTTGCCGTTGAACGGCCGCTGGCCGGTCAGCAGCTCCTGATAGACGATGGCCAGGCTGTACTGATCGCTGCGTCCGCTGATGCTGCCGCTGAACGTCTCCGGCGGCGCGTACAGCGGCGTCACGCCGCCGAGTATGCCCGACGCCCCCGAGCGCTCCAGGTGCTTGACCAGCCCGAAATCCGCCACTTTGACGCGATCGCTGATGAGGAACAGGTTGCGCGGCTTGATGTCGAGATGCTGGAGATTGTGCTTCTCGTTCATGTGATCGAGCGCCTCGGCGGCGTCTCGAATGTAGCGCAACAGCGCGTCGCGCGGGATGCCGACCAGGCCGGCCGAGATGCACTCCTGAAACAGATCGTGCAAGCTGCGGTCGGCCAGCTCCATGACGATGACCAGCTCGCCCTCGACGACCTCAATACGGTCCATCGACAGAACGAAGGGATGGCGCACTTCCTTGACGCGGTTGAGGGCGCGCAGCTCCTGCTCGGCGCGGGCGCCGTCCACGTCCAGCGAATTGAGATTGCCGAACACGAACTTGATGGCCTTGAACAGCCCACCAGGGGCCTCACACTTCCAGGCCTCGCCGAATCCACCGCTGCCCAGCGGCTCGATAAGGCGATAACCGGGAATCGGCTCGGCATTCGGCTCGCGCAAGACACTCATAGATGGTCCTCGCCCCACGTCGGGAGGGGGTATCACACAAACGTAGTTCGTAAGCGAGCGGTTGTCCAATTGTCTGGCCGCTTGCGGCTTAGCGGGTGTCCCGCCCGCCATGCCGCAAGCGGCCGCGCAGTCGCTGCAATCGATCTTCTCCGCGCAACAGGATTCGTTGCGGTAGTTACCCCATCTGCATCTTGCCGCATAATCGGCGGAAAACGCGGGAAAAAGTCGGCACGGCGCGGCGAGAGCTGTTGATTGATTCAAGCGGCGAGCCTACCGTGTAAAGAGAAGCACGGCGAAAAGCCGTTGCGGCCCGGAGCAGAGGCGCCGGTGGTCCGCAGCCGAGTCGATGGTTTCTCGACGCGAGAGGGAGCTGCTTCACCCTCATGGACGAGAGGGCCGTTCGCTGAAGGGCGCCGCGTGGGCGTCGCGGCGGGCGGCTGTATGTTTTTGGCGTCGGTGGAAACCTCCGGCCGCCGCGCTGTTCCGGTGGAGGTATGAGATCATGTTCATGCGACAACTGATGATCGCGGCGTTGGTCAGCGCGGTTCTCGCGTGTGCGGGCTGTAGCTGTTGTCACAAGCGAGCAGCTGCTTACCCGCCTTGCTGTGGCCCGGCCGTGCCCGCGGGGCCGGCCGTAGCGGTCCCGGCGGCTCCCGCGCCCTGTCCCACCTGCGTGGGCCAGTAAGCCACCCCGTTGAATGCGGAATGTCGAAGGAAAACCCGATTTGTCCTTCGGCATTCCGCATTCCCTATTCTCGCTGTACTGGGCACTCTCGCGCCGCGCGGCGCGATTGTTTCGTCCGTTGCATGTCGCGCCCCGCGCAGCCTTTCTCAGCGGAGACGGAAAAAAGCCGCTGTACCGCAAGCGAGCTGTTGCTTCTCACCGGGGCGGAGTCATACTTTCCGCGGTGAATCGCGGCGGCGTCTCCGCGGCGCTCCGCACGAACCTGCCTTGCCGAGCTGCCCGCCAGCTCGCGCTGTTGTGTCAACCCGCCAACCCGACCCAGGGTCGTTCGATCGGCGTCCGCCTGGCCTCCAGGACGGTGGCGTACGACCCTTGTATGGCCGTACATCCCAGGAAGAGAGGAACCCCTCCCATGCGTCTTGCCTACCTGTTATTGCCCCTTACGCTGGCCTTGCTCGCGATGACATCCGGTTGTCACCACAAGCATTGTTGTTGCGGCGGCTGCATGGCGCCGTGCTGCTCCCCATGCTCCTGCTGCTACACTCCGCCGGCAGAAGGCCCGGTCCCGCCGCTGGCTGCCCAACAGGCGCCGATCGTGGCGCCGATTGTCCATTCGCGTTAGAACGATCGGATGAGAAACACGATGGAATTGGAAGGAACGTCCCTGGTGGGAACACGGGTGCGGGTCGATAGGCCATGGACCGATAGGTCACGGGATTGCACCCCAACCGGCATGATGCCGGCGCTCTCCCGATTATCCTAAAGGGCGCCGCCAGTGGCCCACCAGGGACATTTGATCCTACCTTAACTTTTTTCCCATCACATAGCAAGGCGATCGCCTTCCAGGAGATTGAGACCTTGTTTCCACTTGGATTCGGCCAAAGGAGGAGCGTAAAATAGAGAAACCAAGAAGGAGGAATCGGAAACAACGTGAGTCTCGACACAAAACGCGATGAGTTGACCGTCCATCTCGAACGTGCATTTCTGGTCAGTGTGGCCCTTCCGGATCGGCCGTGGATCAGCAGCGACCCGCTGGATGAGCTGCGCGGCCTAGCGACCACGGCCGGCGCGATTGTCGTCGGCGGTCTCTGCCAGCGCCGCGACAAGATCAATCCCAACAGCTACATCGGCAAGGGCAAGCTCCAGGAGCTGCAAGAGCAGGTGGAGGTCGCGGACGCCGATGTCATCATCTTCGACAACGATCTGTCGCCGGGGCAGGTTCGCAATCTGGAAAAGGCCACCAAGCTCAAGGTGCTCGACCGTAGCGAGCTGATCCTCGACATCTTCGCCACGCGGGCGCGCACGGCCGAGGCCCGCCTGCAAGTCGAATTGGCCCAGCTGGAGTATGCACTGCCGCGTCTGCGGCAGATGTGGAGCCACCTTGGCCGTATCACCGGCGGCATCGGTACGCGCGGCCCCGGCGAAACGCAGCTGGAAGAGGACCGCCGCCTCGTCGATCAGCGCATCCGCGATTTGAAGGCGCGCCTCGTCGAAGTGCAGGCACGCAAGGAGCGCGAGGTGCGCAGCCGCGGCGAGGAGCACACCGTCTCGCTGGTCGGCTACACCAACGCCGGAAAAAGCACGCTCATGAACGCTCTGACCGGCGCCGGCGTCTACGTCGAGGACAAGCTGTTTTCGACGCTCGACACGCGAACGCGGCAATGGCACCTCAAGGACTGGGGCCGCGTGCTGTTGAGCGATACGGTCGGCTTCATCCGCGATCTGCCGCACCATCTGATCGCCTCGTTCAAGGCGACGCTGGAGGAAGCCCGCCAGGCCCGGCTGCTGCTGCACGTCGTCGATGCGAGCAATCCCTACGCCGAGGAGCAGATCAAATCGGTTGACGCCGTGCTCAAGGAGCTGGGTTGCGGCGACAAGCCGATGCTGCTGGTTCTCAACAAGGCCGACCGCGTAAGTGATCCTTCCTATTTGCAAGTGTTGCAGCGTCATCATCCGCGCTCCGTTGCCATCAGCGCCGTCGAGCGCTGCGGACTCGACGAATTGCAAGAAGCCGTCATCGAGATGCTCAGCGCCGACTTCGCCGACGCGGCTATCGAGACCAGCGCCGGCAACGGCAAAGTGCTGTCGTATCTCGCCGCCCACGCCGACATCTACCGGCAGGAGTTCCACGATAATCGCGTGAGCATTCGCTGTCATCTGCCGCGCCATCTGCTGCACCACATCCAGGGGCCGGACGTGCAGGTGCGGTTTCTTGCCGATGGGGAAAATGACAAGCCCTGTTTGTCCGGTGGGGAGCGCGGATAAGACAGCCAGGGATGATAGATTGCGATAGACTTGTGCTTTTCTGGCGACACGAGGGTTGGACGTTTATATTAATGCGCTATCGCGCCGGTCGCGTGAGAATAAATTACTTAATTCAGCGAAGGGAGGCATAGGTATGGCATTTGACTGGGACGAACCTGAGTCTGAGGTTGAATCGCCGCCTGATGAGGAGTTAGAGCAAAGAGGGAAGACGAGCGAGGGTTTCACGCGATGGTGGCAGTACGGCCTTCTCGGTGGCTTCGTCCTCTCGCTTACTACCCTCGTCAAGGTGCTCCGTGCCGTTGTCCGTGGGGCGGTTGGGGAGGCCAAATGGACCGAGGCTGTGGGCTTCGCTGTCGCCATTTTCGGGATGGGGTTCGTATGTGGACTGGTCGCCTGGGCTGGGCGAGGACTGTCGCGTCGTTTTGGGTTGGTCGGCGACGCCTTCGTCGGCATGGTTGTTATGGTTGTGTTCTTCGTGGCCTGTATGCTCCTGTTCTCCCCAGAGCTGCTGGGGGCAAAATGGTCCGTGGGTGGACTCCCCATGCTTGGCCTTGGGGCAGTCGTCGGCCTGATCGGTGGGGTAATGGTTGGGCAGGAGTTGAGGAAAGACAAGACAAAACAGAAGAGAAAGCGGTAAGAGCCTGAACAATCCGCTGCAGATGGAACGATCTGATCGGTCTCGCCACGGTTTCCCTACGGCTTGCACGGGTCAAAGAACAAAGGAATAGGGCAAGGTATGACTCTGCGAGTGGGGACTGCCCGACCTGGCACGACAGAAGTACCGCTGGCCGACCTCAACCCGTTACATCCGGTTCCTCGACCGAACAAGCCGCCAAACCACATAGCGGATTTGGCAAATGCGATCCGGACGAACGGTTATGACTTGCCCCAAGCTATTCCGGTCGCTCGAATGCCCGATGGACGACTCGTCCAACTTGGAGGCCATCATCGTGCTGCGGCGATGGGGCAGCTGGGCGAGACGACGATCCCAGCCAGAGTAGTGGACTGGAATTCTCTCTCTCAAAGAACCCAGAGCTGGTGGCGGCAACGGTTTCCCAACTTCCCATGGGATGATTTCATCACATGAACACAAAAACCAAACCCTGGTTCAGTCTCAGCGCGGAGAACGGCACTGTCCTGCGCTGTGTGGAATGCGGCAGCTCCTTTGACCTGGGAGGACCGAGCGCCGATCATCATCCCGCTGTCTGCCCCATCTGCGGGGTCGAGTGCGTCTACCTGGACTGGAAAGAGCGCATCATCCAGATCGTACTCAAGAACGCTCCTCCGGTACTCGCTCAGGCCATCCGAATCATGCAAGATCGCTTTGATGAGCTGGAGTACGTGGAATTCCTCGTTGCCTTGGAGGAGCTGGCCGACGCTCTGTACAAGCCAGCGTCCTGAAACGGAGAGCCGACGAGAGGCCCCATCTAGTTCTACTGTCCTTGGGGCGGTGTTCCTTCCTGCTCATAAAGCCCCGCTTCTTGCGACAGCTGGGCCATTTCATCCGCCGCTTCCTTGGCACGCTGGAACATTTTCTCGCGGTATTCCACGAGAGCGCTCGTCGGGATGCGATGGTGCTTGCCGACCATCCGGCAAGGCAGCTCTCTCCGCTGGATAAGCTTGGCGACGAATGGCCGCGATACGTCCAAAAAGGCCGCGGCCTGAGTGGTCGTCATCTCCCTTGGCAGGGGTTGAAGGAGTCGTTTGTACATCGGAATCGTTCACTTTCCGCCCACAACCCGGACGCGGGCCGGCGAGCCGGGTTTGTCCGCCAGCTCACACCGCAATCCCTCACGCCGTTCGTCGCGATCGACCACGAACGTCAACGTATGCACGCCGACCGGCAGGCTCACCTCCAGCGTTTCCTTCACCGCAATTGGGTTTTGATCGACCCACAGCTTCAAGCCCTTCGTGGGGTTGAGTCGCACAAGAAATGGTCCGGCCGTGGTGACATCGACATGACAGCGAATCAACGAGACGGTGTGTTTGCCCTTGCCCAGCGCGAACGAGGGAGCGTCCGTCAGCGGCAGCACACCGGATACCGTGCTGTACAGGGGATTCCACTGCAATCCGCGTACATTCTTGGCCGGCGTGGACAGGCCGCCGCCGAGATGGAGAAAGCCCCAGGCTTCGCGCGTCGGCTCCAGCGCCTGCCAGCGGCGCACCACGCGCTGCGGGCCTACGGCGTAGGGACCAACTTTGCCCAGCTCCGACAGGAAGCGCACCAGATCGAGTAGCTCGCCGCGCGTCAGCGTGTCGGCCAGGCCGTCCGGCATCAGCGAGCCGCCCTGCGTCCGCTCGTCGATGTTCCGGATCGGAATGGCGATCTCCTTGTCCTCGGCGTCGCGCAGGACCAGCTCCGTTTTCGTCTCGCGCACCTTGATGCCGGTGTATTGCTGGCCTTTCGTGGTGGTGACGAGCAGAGCGTGATAGTTCTCTTTGACAGCCTTGTTCGGCTGCAACAGCGACTCGATGAGGTAATCGACCTGAGCGCTGCCGCCGATGCTGCTGAGATCGGGACCAACCTGACCGCCGGCGCCGCCGATGGCGTGGCACTTGAAACACACCTGGTCCTTGCGGCGGAAGACGACCTCGCCGCGTGCCGCATTGCCCTTCTGGGCCACGTCGGCGACCATCGCTTGCAGCTCTTTCGGCGATAGCGTGCGGGCACCGAATTTCAAGTCGCCGGCCTTTGTCAGCGCCTCGGTCAATCCCTCATCGGGCCGGCCAGTGCTGCGCACCGCGCGCACGCCGATGCGGGCGATGTCGGCGGGGAGCTTGCGATCGCGCAGCGCCGCGGCCAGCAGGGCCACTCCGCCCTTGCGTTGCAAAAACGCCACGAAAACAGCGGCAGCCTCGTCGTTGTTGCGGAGGCTCGCCAGCACAGCCGGAGCACGGCCGGCCGCTGCCCTGGCATCAAGGCGCACCAGGGCGATCAGGGCCAGGCGACGCCGGACCATCGGGCCCGCTTCGCCGGCCAGCTTCTCCAGCGCCTCGATGCTGCTTTTGCCGCCGAGCGTGGCCAGGCCATCCACGGCCGCGAGACGCACGGCATCGCTGGTGATGTCGGCGCGGGCCAGCTCCAACAGCCGCGGTCGTGCGGCCTCCAGTTTCCAAAGGCCCGCCACGCGCGCGGCGATGGTTAGCAGACCTTCGTTGTCCTCTTTCAAGAGCGGCAGAAGACGCGCGAGGTCGCCGGCCGGGCGGACGTTGCGCTGCCGCGTCGCCTGCTCCAGCGCTTCCAACAGCCGCGTTCGCTCCGTGATCGGCCGCGATGATCCGGCGACGATGCGGTCAAGCAGCAAAGAAAGCTCTTGTGGTCCGCCAAGCGTGGCGATGAACGCCAGGACGCTTGTTTCGCTGGCGCCGGCCTTGCCCGAGCGCACCAGCTCGACCAGCGGCCGCAGCACCGCACGCGAGTCCGCCGCTTGCAGGGCGAACAACAATTGCTGAGAATTGCCGGCTGCGAAGCGTCCCGCCTGCAAGGCCGGCAGCCAGTGCGGCTCCAATTCGCGCATCGTCAGCCACAAGCCGTATTCGAGATACCTATCCATCGGCTTGCTCAGAGCCTGAAGTGCCAGCTCGGCCGCGCGAACGTCGGGGATCTGCCCCAGTGCCCGCACCGCCTCCAGCCGCACCTGCGGATGCTCGTCGGCCACGCGCGGTGCCAGCAGATCCAGCGGCCGATCGAGCCGGTCGGGCCACGCGGCCACGAAGCGCACGGCGGCAGCGCGGATGCGATAATCGTTCGCCCGCAGCAACGTCAGCAACGTCTTCTGCAATTGCGGCTCGACCACGTCCAGCGATTGATACGTCCACAGCGCTTCGAGCAAGAGAGGCTCAGCGCCGGCGCTGGAGGTATTTACCTTCGCCGTCCACGCCTTCAGCTCCGGCAGGACGGACGCCCCGCGCTCCTTGAGGACGCGGCGGGCGTGATGGCGAGTCCACTGCTCCGGCGCCTTCAGCGCTTCGAGCAGCTCCGCGGTTTTGGCTCCGACGAGGCGGGGCCGCGTCACGAGAGGCCGGCCCTTGGCGGTGATGCGCCAGATGCGGCCGTGGCTGACATCGCGGCGCGGATCGCGGAAATCGACCTCGCCGTGCTGGATGATCGGGTTGTACCAGTCGGCGATGTAGATGGCGCCGTCCGGTCCCATCTTGACATCGACCGGGCGAAACGCCGGGTGATTGCTGCGGATGAGATCGCTTTGCAGCGTCGCGGTGTAGAAGGAGCCTTCCGGAGCGAGCGTGAAACGACAGACGCGATGGCCGCGGAAATCGTTGGTGATGAGACTGCCGCGCCACTCCTCCGGCAAATGCCGGCCGCTGAGGATCTCGCAGCCGCAGTATTTCGGATGACCGGGGTTCAGTCCTTGCAGCACACGCGATGCGCGCGGCGTGGCCGTGTAGCTGGCGCCGACGATCACCGGGTTGACACCCTCGGTGCCGGCGCCGTCGGTGACGAACGATTGGCCCCAGCGGTCGAAGTGATGGCCCCACGGGTTCCACCAGCCGCGCGCGAACACCTCCAAACGCCGCGTTTCCGGCCGAAATTGCCAGACGCCGCCGCCGCCGAGACGACGCGGGCCGTAGGGCGTTTCTATGTGCGAATGAATATAGATGGATTGATTGAAGTACAGCATACCGTCATGGCCCCAGCGCAGCGTGTGGACCAGGTGATGCGTGTCCTCGGTGCCGAAGCCGGACAGGATGACGCGGCGGCGCAGCGGCCCCTTCTCGCCGTTCGGCCGCGACAGGTGCAGCAAATCCGTGCTGGCGCCGACGTAGACGCCGCCGTCGCCCGGCTCCAATCCCGTGGGAATGAGCAAGCCATCGGCGAAGACAATGGTTTTGTCGGCCTTGCCGTCCCCGTCGCGGTCTTCCAGGATGATGATTTTGTCGTTGGCTTTCTGGCCAGGCTTGATCTGCGGATACGACTCGCTGCACGATACCCATAAACGACCGGCGGAGTCGAAATTCATCTGAATCGGCTTGAGTAAGAGCGGATCAGCGGCGAAGAGGTTGACCTCGAAACCGTCGGCGACTTGCAGCGTCTTTCGCTCAAGCTCCGGATCGGGATCGGGCACCTTGGCATCGCGCTGGGCGAAGAGCGAATTAGCCACAGATGGACACAGATAAACACAGATAAGAAAAACCAAGATTCGCAGGCACCGCAGAGAGATCGTTGCTCGTGAGGAAAGCGAGTTCATCGGAGAGTTCCTTTTATTGATCCGTGTTCATCTGTGTTTATCTGTGGCTATTTCTTCTTGTCCACTTTCAGCTCGTAGGTGTGGGCGACGGGCACGCGCAGCTTGGCGATTTCTTTTTCCTTCGCGGCGATCAGCGGATCGAACTGCGGGATCTCGCGGGCATTTTTACCCTGCTCGTGTTTGCGGAAGCCGAACAGGTATGTTTCGTTTTCCGGACGCCAGCGGTAGAAATAGAGACGATTTTTGGCGATGATGGCCTGGCGCAGTTTCTCAGCTTGGTACCATTCCGGCCAACATAGGATGTTCATGCCGCTGATCCAATATTTCGCTGGAGTCGAATAATTCTCCCTCTTATTTTCCTTTAGGATGTCTACCCCCGATTCCCGTAGTGTCTGCTCGCGGAGGTAGTCGAAATCTGTTTTACCGTCGGTGGAAAGCGTGTAGGAACCTTGTGCTAATCCTTCGACCTTCATAAAGGGGGTTGTGTGCCGTTCCACCTTTTCAAAATGGTCTGGCAACCCCTCATAGGGTACTGGCGGAGGAGGGAGCATGAAGCCTGTAACGCGCAAGTGGAGCTTGGCTCCTTTTTCTTTTTCCACCCGTGCGCCGCGCGCAACAATTTCTCCATCGCTTTTCACCTGAAGAGCCCAGAAAGCATTTGGGAGTCCCAGAGCGCGTTCGAGGACGAAAGCGGAGCGCCAATATCCCCAAGGTGTCATGTGAATGCCGTTGTCAGTTAATGGGTGGCCCTTCTCCGCGTCCGTTCCAAGCAACTCGTAGAAATCAACGAAGACATGGCCGTGTTTCTTCGCCACGTCGCCGATGGCATCGGCGTACATGCGTAAGTTCTTGTTGTTCTCCGCCGGATCGGGCAGCGGCGGACCGAGGTTTTCCTGTTTCAACGGCGACAGCAGCACAATGCGCGCCTTCATCGGCGCGAACGCATCCAGCAGTGTCTCCAGTCCCTTGACGAAGCGCGGCAAACCCTTCGGCCCCTCGAACGATTCGTTCGTACCGTAGCCGATGATAATCACCGTCGGCTTGAGGGCGAGAACATGCTCTTTGAGATGCCGCAATCCATCAACCTGCGAACCGAAACCGGCGCGAGCGTCTCCGAATACGGTGTCGCCGCTCCAGCCGAGATTGCGAAACGTGATCGACTTATCGGGATAGCGCCGCGTTAGCGCCGCCTCCCAGTAGCCGTAACGCTGCTCGCGCTCGATCAGCGTGCTGCCAACCAGCACGACGCGATCGCCGTCGCGCAGCTCCAACTTCTCGGCCGCATGGGTGGGAGCAAGGATGCCCAGACTGCAACAAACGAACAACGGAAGGAAGAGAGATTTCACGATGACGGCTCTCCCGACAAGGGCAGGAAACGGAACAATGGCGGTAAAGCGATTGTACCGGAATGATGCGGGAGAGCAATCGGTTAGCGACGCTTCGCAGAAGCGTCGAGACCCGCAACGCTTCTGCGAAGCGTCGCTAACCAGAATCTTTTCTCAGTTGCCGATCTGGCTGTCATCGACGACAAGCCCGTCGTGCCAGCCGGAGGCGGCGATGTAATTGTCGTAGGCCGTCGTGCCGGCCGCGATGCCCTTGCGAATGCCGCGCACCGAGCCGTCACCCATGCCGAACTGAATCATGCCGGTGTGCTTGCTGTTGAACTCGAAGACCGCGGTGTCGCCGACCGAAGCCGTGCCGTAAGCCGTCGGCAGCGAGCCGGTGCCAATCCAGGCGGGAGCATATTGGCGCGGGCCGGAGGCGAAATCGTCCAGCCATTCGCCGAACATCAAGGTGTTGCTGGCACCGTCGCTGGCCGTAAGCTGCGCCAGGCTGATCGAGGAGCGATTGCTGAAGAGGCCCGCGTACTGATCGATCGACGGATTGTTGATCCGCCCGCCATAGCCAGCCACGCCGACGTAACTGGTCCGCCCCAGACCGGCCCCGCCTTCCGTGACGCCGATACCGCCGACGAACAGATCAAACCCCTGGGCCGTGCGGAAAGTGTGCGTCAGGATGTCCGTTCTGAACGTGTTGGAATAGGGATCGTCCGAGGGACAGAGGTAGAGCTTGATGCGGGTCTGCGCCGCGGCGACGGCGGAGGAGTAGTTCCACCACGGCGGATAAACGGTGTAGGGATTCAGGTAATCGCCCGGCAAATCTTGCAGCAGCAGGCGATAGGTATTGTCCTGCTCGATGTAGGGGAGCAGATAGGTGAAGACGCCGACAAACTGGGTGTTGAAGGGAGGCACTCCGAGGCCAACGTCCGGATACGGTCCCAGCTGGCCGGGCGGTAGAACGCTGTGGACATCGGCATAGCTGTGCGAGGCCAGCGCGATTTGCTTGAGATTACTGCTACACTGAGTGCGGGCCGCGGCTTCGCGCACCCTCTGGACCGCCGGAAGCAGCAGCCCGACGAGGACGCTGATAATGCCGATTACCACGAGCAGCTCGATGAGGGTGAACCCGGAACGCCGAACGGAACGGAGCATGCAAGCATCCTCGAAGTGGAGCCAGATTGGATTGCAGCCCGATAGACGGGGACCGACATACCCTTCGCGCAGAAAGGTCCAGGAATCGATACACTCGACGTGGAGGTATCCGGCGATGACATTATTCAGGGGCGGAACGGACGATCATCCTGGGCTCGAGTGAGGGTCAGAAGAGGCTCAAGCAGTGACTCCAAGAAAGACAGGTAACAAATCCTTAACTTTCGACACTATAGAGACCATCGCAAGGGGCAGCAAGGAAAAATTGAAAAGGGCCGCATTTTTATCAATTTTTAATGATGAGCCGCTCCGCGTGAGAAGGCGGAGGGAGGCGAGCATGCGTCTACTTCTGACCGGGGCCAGCGGACAGCTCGGAAGCTACCTCGCGCGCGAGTCCCTGCGGCGCGGCGAGACGGTCATCGCCTGGAGCGGCCAGCGGCAGGGCGAGCTGTTCGGCTGTCCCTTGCGTCCGGTCGATCTGTCCGAGCCGGACGCGATCCTGACCGCCTTCCGCGACGCCCGACCGGATCGAATCGTGCATACGGCGGCGCTGGCCGTCGTCGCCGACTGCCAGCGCGAGCCGCAGCGTGCCGAGCAGATCAACACGCGCGGCAGTGCGATCCTCGCCGAGCTGGCCGACCGGGCGAAGGTGCCTCTCGTCTATGTTTCCACGGACATGGTTTTTGATGGCGAGCATGCCCCCTACCGTGAGGAGGATGCGCCGGCTCCGCTGTCGGTCTATGGCCGCACCAAGGCCGAGGCGGAGTGCGCCGTCCTCGCTTACCCGCGCAGCACCGTCGTGCGCCTGCCGTTGCTCTTCGGACCGACGTTGGTGGGACGGCCTACTTTCTTCGATCAGCAAGTGCTGGCTCTGCGGCAGAGTGATTCCATAACGCTGTTCCACGATGAATGGCGAACTCCACTGAGCTTGCTTAGGGCCGCTCGGGCGCTGTTGGCCCTCGCCGAGCCGCTTGGCGTACTCCATCTGGGCGGACCGGAGCGGCTCAGTCGTCTGGAGATGGGGCAGCGGCTGGCCGTCTTCCTCGGCTGCGAGCCGACTGCGATCGTATCCGTCTCGCGCAAAAGCGTGGCCGCCGCCGAGCCGCGGCCGGGCGATCTCTCCCTCGATTCATCCCGATGGCGGAGCCTTTTTCCGCATCAGGAATGGCCAACCTGGGAAGAGGCGCTATCTCAACTAACAGAATGAATTCCCAGCACGCAGCGCAAGCAAGTGCAGCACTTGCTTGCGCTGCGTGCTCAAGAAGGAGCGAGCTGTCTCATGTCCCAAGCTCATGTCGCCGTGGTGACGGGCAGCGGCAAGAAACGCATTGGCTGGCACGTCGCCGCCGCGCTGGCCGAGCGCGGCTACAACCTCATCATCCACTATCACACCTCCGCGGCCGATGCTCATGCCGCGGCTGAGGCGTTTCAACGGCCCGGCCTGGAAGTGTTGGCCCTGCAAGCCGACCTCACCGACGAGGCCGCTGTCCACGGCCTTTTTCAAACGACGCTCGATCGCTTCGGGCGGCTCGATGTCTTCGTGCATTGCGCCGGTTTGTGGGGCAAGGGGCAACTGGAAGACGTGCGAGCCGTGAACGTGCGCCGCAACTTCGAAGTGAATGTGCTCAGCACATTCTTGTGCGCCCGCGAGGCAGGTCTGGCGATGACTCGCCAGCCGGAGGGGGGCTGCATCGTCACGCTCGGCGATTGGGCCGTGGTCCGCCCTTATCTCCATCACGCCGCCTATTTCGCCTCGAAGGGAGCCATTCCCACCCTGACGCGCTGCCTGGCCGTCGAGCTGGGCACACGCAATCCGCGCGTGCGCGTCAACTGCATCGAGCCGGGACCGGTCCTGTTTCCGCCCGATCTGCCGGAGCAAGAGCGCCGTGAGGCCATCGCCTCGACTCTAGCTCAGTGCGAGGGATCGCCCGATCACATCGCCCGCGCCGTGCTGGCGCTGATCGACAACGATTTCATCACCGGCGTCAACCTGCCTGTCGATGGGGGGCGCAGCATTTTCGCTGGCGGGGGACGGAGTGGGCGCGTCATTTGAGCTGCTGAACATTTGCTCGTTGAGTGTACTGGGATCGCCAGAACACCTCTCATTGGCCATTCTCACTGCGACACAACGCCCGCACATGACCCAACGGATTGCCGGTACCGCAGGTATTCACCGACTGTCGAGATGCCCACACTTGTAGTAGGGCCGGGACTGGGTGGGGCAGAGTGGTTCGGCGTTGCCGGCCGCGATCCGAGTCGTCGAGCACCTGCGTCGCAATCACCTACACGCCATCAAGGTCGCCCAGGAGCTGGTGCTGGCTTACCTGGAGCACCAGGAGTGCTGGGTCTGTGACCGACGTTCGTGGAGCTTGATCGCTTCGCCGAGGCATTGTGAGCCGACCCACGACGGTAAGGGAGCGGCGTTCAAAACCGCTCCCTTACCGTCGCGGCTCAGCCGCGTGCGCCGGCCGGTTCCGTCGCCTGCCGTTTGCGTTCGGAGCTTCGCCCGTCGTGACCGAAGCTCTCCTCGGCGATCTCCCGTGCTTTCGAGGAGATGTGAGAAATATCCTCGATGCTGGCGTTGGTGATGCCTTCGAGGATGAGGGCCAGGCCGGCCGTGCCGAGGACGCAGGCAGTCGGAGCCTCGCGTCTCAAGCCGCTGAGAAAGAGTCCGCCGCCGATCAGTCCGAGCAAGGTCCGTCCCGTCGGCGACCAGCTGCCGCGCAACGGATTGCCGCGCAGCGCGTTCTTGCCGCCGATCAGCACCGACAGATCGCCCGCCGCCAGACCCTGCAAGCGATTGCGCACATCGCGGCGGATCACCTCACCGGCGTCCTGGATCTCGTGGGAAAGGCGGATCATCTTATCGCGAACGAAAGTCCGGCGTCGCCGGCTATTCCGCGCGTCAAGAAAATACATCATCCCCGCTCCCAGGCCCCCAGCGGTCAAGCAGCTTATGGCTCGATTCATAGCATACTCCTTTCAAGCAACACCTTACGCAAGTGCCAGAAAGTGCGGAGCGAGTCCATGCTCCCTCTCACGATCGGCATTGTTCCATTGCCTTATGACATGTTTGTGCAAATGCCGCGCCTTGCGGTGGGTTGCCGGCTCGGATCTCAAGATCGCGTATCAACTCCACAAACTTTGCGGTAGACTAATGCAGAATGGTTACCTGCTCTCGTAGGGAGTTCCGCAATGTCCACAACCTCTTCCATAAAGTCAGAAGCTGTTCGCCTGGTTGAGCAATTGCCGGACGATGCCACCTGGGATGATCTGCTTTACGAGATCTACGTTCGCCAAGCGATCGAGGCGGGACTGAAGGATTGCCGCGAAGGACGTACTATGCCCGTATCGGAAGTGCGTCGTCGTTTGGGATTGCCCACATGATCGTCACATGGTCTGAACGAGCCGCGGATCAATTGCAAGCGATCCGAGATTATCTGGCTCGATCCTCGCCTGCTTACGCGCAGACCCTCGCGGAGCGAATTATCCAGCGAACGGAGACGCTAGCGGAGCTCCCCTTGCTCGGCCCAGAAGTCATGGAATACGGGGACGAATCGCTACGGGAATTGTTCGAGCATCTGGCTTGCCCCCATTTTATGTACCAAGCGCTGTGAGAGTCGGATCAACCGCTACAGATGTGTCCTCGGCCCGGCGTAGCGCAGCGGAGTCGGGCCGAGGACACATCTCCCCGAACTCTGCTGGCGTC
>Ga0335075_10004002_pt1 | contig 23121 bp, 18 predicted proteins | sample Lox_Sample_24_FD_206723 | JGI IMG/M metagenome (GOLD analysis project Ga0335075, IMG submission 206723) | Soil microbial communities from Loxahatchee National Wildlife Refuge, Florida, United States - Lox_Sample_2.4 | ecosystem: Environmental > Terrestrial > Soil > Wetlands | place: USA...
CAAGCATGTGATGTTGCTGCCAGGCAGCGTCAAAGAATGCTTTGAGTTTGCCCAGACCGCCTTCGATCTCACGGAGCAACTGCAGACCCCCGTTTTCGTACTGTCAGACCTCGATCTGGGGATGAACAACTGGATGTCCGAACCATTCGAATACCCGGAGAAACCACTGAATCGCGGCAAGGTGCTGACCGCTGAAGATCTCAACCGCCTGGGCGGCTTTTCTCGTTACAAGGATGTCGACGGCGACGCGATTCCCTATCGCACGCTGCCCGGAACGGACCATTCCCAGGCCGCCTACTTCACCCGCGGCAGTGGACACAACGAAAAGGCCCTGTACACCGAGCGACCTGACGATTATCAGAATCTGATGGAGCGACTGAATCGCAAATTTGAGACCGCGCGAACGCTCGTACCAAAACCCGTCGTAGTCCGAACAACCGAATCAAAGATCGGCCTGATCGCTTTCGGCACATCTGATTTCGCCGTGATGGAGAGTCGTGACCAGCTCGAGAAAGAATACGGCGTCGAGACCGACTACCTTCGCATTCGAGCTTTCCCTTTCACCCACGAGGTGCACGATTTTGTCGCAGCGCATGAACGCGTCTACATTGTGGAGCAGAACCGTGACGCGCAATTACTGAGTCTGCTCAAGCTTGACTTGCCAGCAGCAGACACCGTGAAACTGCGCAGCGTGCGGCACTTTAATGGCCTCCCGATCGATGCACGGTCGATCACCGACGCACTCGTTCTGCAGGAGGAGATTTAATGGCAACCACGACGGCCACAAAACCGAATCCTAAGGTCAACCGCCTCGGCCTGCAGGTGATCGATTATCGCGGCGGCAAGACAACGCTTTGCGCTGGATGCGGTCACAACGCGATCTCCGAGCGAATAATCGACGCACTCTATGAAATGGGCGTTCAGCCGGAGCGGCTGATGAAGCTTTCGGGCATCGGTTGTTCATCAAAGAGCCCGGCTTATTTCTTGTCGCGCGCGCACAGCTTCAACAGTGTGCACGGACGGATGCCCTCTGTGGCGACCGGAGCGCTGCTGGCGAACAAGACGATGAAGGCCCTCGGCGTTTCAGGCGACGGCGATACGGCCTCAATTGGGGTGGGGCAGTTTGTTCACCTAATGCGCCGTAATCTTCCCCTGATCTACATCATCGAAGACAACGGCGTGTATGGTCTAACGAAGGGTCAGTTTTCAGCGACAGCTGATCTCGGGTCGAAGCTGAAAACCGGTGTCATTAATGACTTGCCGGCGATCGATACATGCGCATTAGCGATTCAGCTTGGCGCGACGTTCGTCGGGCGGTCGTTTTCTGGCGACAAGAAGCAACTCCTGGCCATGCTGAAGGCAGCGATTGCGCACCAGGGTACGGTAATGCTTGACGTCATCTCGCCCTGCGTCACCTTCAACGACCATGAAGGCTCTACGAAGAGCTATAAGTACATGCAGGAGCATGAGGACGCGATCAGCGAAGTCGGATTCGTCCCGCACTTCGAGGACATTTCCATCGAGTACGATCCGGGCTCGACGTTCGACGTGACCATGCATGACGGCTCTCACTTACGCCTGCGCAAACTGCACGAGGATTACAATCCGACCGACCGAATGACCGCCGTCAAAGCACTGATGGAAGCGCATGAACGGGGCGAAGTTCTAACCGGAGTGTTTTATGTAGACACGCATCAACCAAGCTTTACCGACCTGCTGAATCTCGTCGACGAGCCGCTGGCGACCCTGCCTGAGGCGCGGACGCGGCCTTCGAAACAGGTGCTACAGGAGATCATGTCACGACTGCAGTAGAGTTTTATCTTAGTCTGAATCACACACAAACGGCCCCGCGATTGCGGGGCTTTTCCTTGTAGTCAGATGGATAAGGCCGTCATGCGGCGGATAGATTCTCTCGCGCGGTAAAAAACGCGACTGCCAGGCAAGCCGCGATGGCGGCCGAGGTGATGGCGGGGCCAAGGAAGGAGTAGCGCCCGGCGATAGGTGATTGGGCGGCGAATTCAAGGCAGAAAAGTGCCAGCAGTGGTCGCAAAAGCGCGCCATCGATCTTCACCAGGGCGCTAAGCTGCCAGAACACCAGGCTGTGGATGAAGAGAACCACCGAGAGAATCAAGCCGTACCGCAAATTAAAGTCCCAGAACGTGCGCATGCTCCCCATCGCATTGAAAGAATTCGACTTCATCGTCTGGGCGACAAACGTCTGCACGCCCGGCGCCGGCTTGAAAAGTACCCCGCCTACGGTGTGCAAGGCGCAAAAGATGAGCGTTAGTACGGAGGCGAAGCGAAGAAAGAGCATTGGTTTCAAGGAAAAACCTTCCGATTTATTGATCGCAGTGGATAAGCCATCGCTAACGGTAAGTTAATGCTTACTAATTACTGTGTCAATAGAACTTAAGTCATGAACGCTGAAGCGTGCGATTTAAGATCTTCCGGCCTCTTCGGGTCCTGGCGAGTACACGATCGACGGACAACGCTCCCCGCCCTTAACCATGATTACAATGCAAATGGTTATCGCCAGCAGATGGACTCGTACCCCTCGCCCTTCTGATTGCCATACCAGTTCATGAAGATGCCGTTGCGCAGGTGAATCATAGCGACGGCAGCAAGCAAATCGATCGCGATTCCAAAGGCCGCGATTCGAGACAGAAAGCCAACAATCAAGCCAATACCACCCAGGAACTCTGCGGCGATGGCTAGAATCGCAAATGTCGAGGAATACCCACGGTTAACGTGAAGAAATGCACCGTGGTGTCAAAGCCATAGCCGCCGAACCAGGCGAGCGTCTTTTGTGCACCGTGCATGAAGAAAATGAAGTCGAGCCAAGGCAATGGTGTGGTCATTTACGGTAGAAGCAAGGTTTTCATTTTTTATTTCTCCGTCGAAACTAGTAGGCAGCAGTTGCTTGGGGGAAAGCGGGCAACGGTTGTACTAATGGATAGCCGAACGAAACCATGCTCGCAAGATGATTCTTCGATGTACCGATGACAAATTGTTGCCTATTCACAGGAAGTGGCCGCAGAGTGATAAAGTGTTCAGGCAGTACATCGATTTAGTTGGGGGTTGGGCGTGCTTCTGGGTCTTGATGTCGGCACCGGCGGTACCCGCGCTGTTTTAGTTAACCAAGACGGTGATGTCGTTGGCTCCGCGGCGGTGGAGCACGCTTCGTTTCGCAGCCCCCACCCCGGTTGGGCCGAGCAGGATCCCGAGGATTGGTGGAGGGCAGCCCAGGGCGCGATCCGCGAAGTGCTCAGCACGGCTGGGTCGCCGGCGATTGAGGCGGTCGGGCTCACTGGCCAGATGCACGGGGCGGTTATGCTCGACTCGGCTGGTGAGGTGCTGCGTCCGTCATTGATCTGGTGCGATCAGCGGACACAGGAGGAGTGCGATTGGCTGCACGCCGAGATCGGACGCGAGCGGCTGATCGAGCTGACGGCGAATCCTGCACTGCCCAACTTCACGTTAACCAAACTGCTGTGGGTGAGGAAGCACGAGCCCGAGATCTTCGCGCGGATCGAGCATGTTCTCTGTCCGAAGGATTATGTGCGTTACCGTCTGACGGGGACTTACGCGATGGATGTCCAGGAAGCGTCGGGAACCCTCCTGCTCGACGTCTCACATCGACGCTGGTCATCGGAAGTAGCGCGCATTGCGGGAATTCCCGAGTCCTGGCTGCCCGAACTTTTCGAGTCTCAGGAAGTTTGTGCGAGGGTCTCGGAGGGGGGTGCCGGGCATACCGGGCTGACGGCGGGGACGCCGGTGGTTGCGGGAGCTGGGGACCAGGGGGCCGGGGCTGTCGGTATGGGCATCCTGGCTCCCGGGTCGGTGTCGGCCACCATCGGGACGTCGGGGGTGGTATTCGCCGCTACCGCTTCGCCCACCCGCGATCCTCTGGGGCGGCTGCACACCTTCTGCCACGCCGTGCCGGGGCGGTGGCACGTGATGGGGGTGACGCAGGCGGCTGGGCTGTCGCTGCGGTGGCTACGGGATACCATCGCTCCGGGCGTCGACTACGACACACTCACGTCGGCGGCGGCACAGGTTGGGGCCGGAAGCGATGGGCTGCTGTGGACGCCTTACCTGCTGGGCGAGCGGACCCCTCATCTCGACTCCACGGCGCGAGCGGCGTTCGTAGGGCTGACGGCGGGGCATACACGGGCGCACCTGGTGCGGGCGGTGCTGGAGGGCGTGGCCTACTCGCTCAACGACACCTTTACCCTGTTTGCCGAGCTGGGGATTCCGGTGAAGGGCGTCAGGCTGGGCGGCGGCGGCGCGCGTGGTCCGTTATGGCGGGAGATCCAGGCGGCGGTTTATGGCCATACGGCCGACGTGCTGGTGGCGGAGGAAGGCGGGGCGTTCGGGGCGGCTCTGCTGGCAGGCGTCGGAGCCGGCGTGTGGCCCGATCTCGAGGCGGCATGCGGCGCGGCGATCGAGGTTGCACAGCAGATCGTGCCTGACGCGAAGACCGTGGAGCAGTATTCTGTGGGGTATAAGGCGTACCGGAAGGTTTATCCCGCGCTGAAGGGCATTCAGGGCTAGCCTGCGGGAGGCGATGATGCTTCTCGAAATCGGCAAGGCGGTTTCGTTCGTCACGAGCATTCTCTCGCTGTGTGCCCTGCTGGCGAGGGCGTTCTTCGTTCCCGGGAGCCGGTGGGAAGAGCGACTGGTGGGATCCCTTCTGTGGATCGCCCTCGCCGGGTGCGTATGCTTTGCCAGCGGGCTGATCTTCCAATGGGCCGGGCGGTCAGTCGAGCATATCGAAGCTCCGGTGATGCGGACTCTGCCGGTAAGGCTGTTCTTCTGGGCGCTGGCGGGAATGACACTGCTCTTCGTGTTGTCCTGGTATCTCGAGGAGTATTACGTTCCGCTGCTGTGGCGGAATCAGCCGCACTGATTTTCCACACTTGTTCCGCGGTTTGGAACTTTCTGCGGCCCAGACCCTCCCCCTCCTTTTTTTATGGTTTTTAACTCATTGATTCAGCATTGGTTATGAATTGTGCTTTGTAACTCACTCATTTGAGGGGCGAATACTGTAACCCATTCTTGTGAAAAGACTTATGGAGCACTGAGTATTGCCTGGCCGTAACCGTTTCATTTCATTGGACTAAGGTGTAACCGATTCTTCGAGTTAGGGTTGCGGAATTCTCCGCTGGTGGAGGCTTGCTCACAACAGACAAGGCCCGCCGGAGCGGGCCTTTTTGAGCTTCTATATCTATTTTATCGACACAGCAGAAATAGTCGGCCAAATTTTCGGAGCCAGCTTCGGCTCAATCGTAAATAAGTTGGTGCGTGCAGAGTTCACAGAAGCACGGTTTGTCCAAGGCAAAAGCCCTCCTTTGCCATAGTCTGGTAGATCCGAACGAGATGCAAATGCCTAGAGAGCAACTGCGATTTTCTTATAAATCCTGCATTATTTCTTCATGCCTGAAGTGTGGGAAAACCCGTTCGCCAATGCTCTGCTCAAAATAGAACGGGCCAAAAAGCACATCGCGGATATCGAGCATCGACTCACTGCCGCAGCTAACAATCACGGCGTGAGCCTGCACATAGACCCTAAGACGGGGGAGCAGTTTCTCTACTACCTGTGGATGGACCGCGCCCTTCGTCCGGACATTGCCTTGATCGTTGGTGATGCGGTCCACAATCTCCACTGCTCTCTTGATATCGCCTATCGGGGTGTCCTTCAAGTTGTCAATCCCGCAGGATTCGATCCCTCCCGCACAAAGTTCATTGTTGGGAATGACAGGAAGCATCTTGAATCCTCGCTCTTGAAGACAGCTAAAATACCGGCCAACTCTCCGCTTTTCGATTTTCTGGTGAATCGAGTGAAATCCTACCGCAAGGGAGGGGACCGCGATATCGTTGCCCTCCACGATCTCGACATTAACGACAAACATCATTCGCTCATCCCGATGCTGACCATCGTTGGGGTCAACGGTGTGCAACTGGAGTACGAAGACGGAACTGTCGATAACTTGGCCATTGCCATCACGAGCAACGTCCCATGCAGCCGAAAACTCCGAGCGCACCCCAAAATCAAGAACCACGGAAAGACGATTTTTCGCGTAACCTTCAGCGAGGGAGATTTGCGAGATATTGAAATGCTGCCCACCCTTCGACTGTTCTCTGGTAAGGCCGAAAGGATCGTCCGAAGTTTTCAGCGGATGCGGTAGGCGAAACGAATCCGCGCTCATAACGCGGTGGATTATCGCATGGGCCTTTGCGACAATCTGTCTTTATAAGTCGGTAAAACACCATAGCTTTTTGGTGCGTTATGTATCTACCTGAGAATCAGTGTTACGGGCGCATACCTAAAAACAAAGGACTTAGCCTGCTTTCCAAGCGGGTCGAGTTCCCTTTTGGAACTCAAGCAGAAAGGCCCAGACGCGACCGGCGACTGGGCCTTTTATTCTCTTTCTATTGTGGCGGGTTTTGGGAAATTGTCGGCCAGGAATCGGCGTATGCGTTTGGCGGGCGGCGATGAATCTGTGGGTGAGCATCGTTGCTCCCGACTGGCACGCGGCCAGCGGCAGCAGCGGCGAAAGCCTGACGGGGCACGTTTCGTCCTACCTGAGCAGAGCCGATCGTGGCCGACCTCGGTCGACTATTCGGCTCTGAGGGCTTCTACAGGATTGACGGCGGCGGCGCGGCGAGCCGGCAGGTAGCTGGCCAGCGCGGCGGCGGCGGCCAGGACAATCGGCACAGCAGCAAAGGAGACCGGATCGAACGGGCTTACGCCAAACAACAGAGTTCGCATGAGGCGCACGAGTGTGGCTGCTGCGCCGAGGCCCACGGCTGTCCCAATGCCGGTAAGCACCAGCGCAGAGCGCACGAACATCCACGCCAGTTCGCTCTTCTTTGCGCCGAGCGCCATGCGGATACCGATCTCGCGCCTTCGCTGCGCGACCGCATAGGAGATCACACCATAGATGCCGAGGATGCCGAGAGCGAGCGCCATGGTTCCGGCAAGGGCCAGCATGACGAGCGTGAACGAGGTGCGAGCCATGGATTCGCTGTAGATATCCTGCATGGTGCTGATGGAGGCCACCGCCAGATTCGAATTCACCGACCAGACGGCCTGCTGGATTTCGCTGATGAGGGCCTGCGTTCCGGCGCGATTGGTGCGCATCGCAAAATAGACTGTGCGCCGGGCATCGAGAGGTCCCGGCCCATAAAGATTGCCCATCAACGAAGGCCAGTACACGGTTGCGGGCGAGACTTGATTGATGCCGTTCTCACGAACGTTCTGAACCACTCCGACGATTTCATGCCAGGGCATACCCGGAAATTCGCGGAAGTACTTGCCGATGGCCGCCTGGGGCGATCCGCATAGCTCGCGGGCCAGGTTCTCAGAGAGCATTCCTACGGGTCTGAGGCCGTAGATATCGGCCCACGTAAAATCGCGCCCGGCAATGATTCTGGTGCCGGCGGTATGGAAATATCCGGGCGAAACGTAGTTGAAGAGGCGCAAGGGAAGCGTTTCGCCACCGTATTTTTTGCCTTCGATGAAGATCATGTCCCAGTTCGGTTCGGCTCCACTCATGGGAACGGAAGCGGCGAAGCCAGCCGAGGAAACTCCAGGAATCGCGGCGAGCTTGTCCTGGATGTTGTTCTGCGTCCGCAGGACTGCCTGCGGATCGTGAACCAGGGTGTCCGGAATCGACATACGCATCACCTGGAGCGATGCGGGATCGGAGAAGCCCGGATCGACATTGCGCATCGCGGCGAATGTGCGGATCATCAGGACCGCGGTGATGAGTAATACCAGCGCCATGCCTACCTGCGCCACCACCAACAGATTGCGCCCGCGCGATCGCTCCCTGCTTACACTCGCCGTTCGCGTCGCGCCGAGCAGCGGTACGTTCTTTCGCGAAGAAGCGTAACGCAGCACGGGAACAGAACCGAACAACAAACCGGAGACCATTGAGAGGATCAGGGTGAATGCGATAGATCGGCCGTCGAGCGAGATCTCGCTCAGGCGTGGCAGATTCTCCGGACCGATGGCCGCTAGCAGGCGCAGTCCGGCATAGGCAACTCCCACGCCGACTGCGCCGCCTACCAGGCCAAGCGTAATACTCTCTACCAGCAGCTCGCGGGCAATCCGCCATCGGCCGGCGCCGAGCGCCGAGCGCACGGCGAGTTCCTGCTGGCGGGCATCGGCGCGCACCATGAGCAGGTTCGCGACATTGGTGCAGGCGATGAGCATGACTACGCCGATTGTGCCCATCACGACCCACAGGAGGTTGCCTATGCTGCCCACTACGGCTTGTTTCAATGGCTGGAGCGCCGGCGTGATCTTCCAGGTCTTGTAAAAGAACGGATCGGTACGGGGACCGTTCGTCCAGGAATGCATCCAGAGATCGATCAGACGGGCGACATCGGAATCGGCCTGGGAGATCGCAATGCCCGGACGGAGCCGCGCGATGCCATGGTAGGCAAAGCCGGCCAGAATCTGCTTGACGGGATCGAAGGCCAGAGGCACCAGCAGATCGAAGTCGTAATTGACCACCTTGAATCCGCGCGGCATGACACCGGCGATCTCACGCGGCTGGGAGTCGACGCTGATGATGCGGCCCACGACGTTCGGGTCGCCGCCGAAGCGCCGCTGCCAATATCCATAGCTGAGCATTACGCGCTGCGCCCCGCGCGGGTCCTGATCGGCGGCGGTGAGCCATTGTCCGGCAATGGCGGGGACGCCCAAGGTCTGAAGAACGCCATCGGTGATGAGAGCGGTGTTGACCTGCTCGGGCTTCGCCAGGCCGGTGATGCCAGCCGTGCCGGGCAGCCACACTCCGATGGATTGGAAGCTGCGATTGTGCGCGGCAAAGGTGAGATACATCGAGGGCGACATGCGCAGCTCATCGCGAAACTCGGCCAGCCCGGGCGCTCCCGGCGCGGTGAGGCGGAGCGAGACGAGCTGTTGCGGATCAGGGTAGGGCAGCGGCCGGATCAGCACACTGTTGAGCACGCTGAAGACCGCCGTGTTCGCTCCGATGCCGATAGCCAGCGTGAGCACCACCGTGATCGCGAATCCCGGCGACCGGCCCAGTCTTCGGCATACGTGCTTGAGATCCACCAACAATGATTCGATCTTCTGCGACTGCCAGACTTCCCGGCTGTGCTCCTGGATGAGTGTCAAGTTGCCGAATTCACGGCGCGCCAATCGTTCGGCTTCGCCACGCGACGTACCCTCTTCCATCAATTCGTCGATCCGTTCGTCGATGTGCTCCTGGATCGAGATAGAAATGTCGTTATAGCGGCGGTTCCGAAAGAAGAAGCGACTCAACAGTGACAAGCAACACCTCCTACGCCCTGGCTGCGGCGAGCACGCGGGTGATACCAGCGAACATCTTCTCGAAACTGACAACCTCACGTTCGAGATGCCGAACGCCTGACTCGGTTAATCGATAGATCCGTGTTGGACGACCCTTGGCGGAGATTCCGGCTTCAGCTTCCAGCCAGCCTTCTTTCAGCATTCGCTGCAACGCCGGGTAGAGCGAACCTTCTTCAACCTGGAGCAGGTCGTTGGAAACCTGCTTGATGTGCTTCACCAGCGCATAGCCATGCATGGGCTTCAGCCGGAGCGATTGGAGAATCATGATCTCCAGAGCCCCCGGAAAGAGGTCACGATGTTCGGGATTCTTCGCCATTTCGATGAATTATAAACTTAAAATACCTATTGTAAAAATAGGTATTGCATGACTTTGACATCCCCATACCTCTAGGGTAGTTTGGGGAATACCAAGAGCTAGAGGTATCAAAAATGCCCAGATATGAGCTTCAGGGAAGTCTTGATCTGCTGGTACTGAAGACGCTGGCACAACGCGAGAAGCTGCACGGATACGGGATTGTGCTCCATATCCAGCGAGTGAGCGATGAGCTGGTGTGCGTTGAGGAAGGCTCGCTGTATCCGGCGCTGCACCGCATGGAGCAGAGCGGGTGGATCGCGTCGGAGTGGGCGCTGACGGAGACGGGTCGGCGGGCGAAGTATTACAGGCTGACGGCGGCGGGACGTAAGCAGCTAGAAAAAGCCGAGGAGAGTTTCGAGCAGATGGTGAAGGGTGTACGCGCGGTGCTGCGCTACGCGTGAGGGACTGGCGGTCCTGGCGGGCGCGGATTCCATCTTATTAGCAGGAAAAGTAACGAGGCGTAACGATGGGGATGTGGCACCGATTAACGAATCTGTTGCGGCGGGAACGCGTGGATGCGGAGATCGATGAGGAATTGCGCGCGCATCTGGAGATGGCGGTCGAGGATGGCACGCGGGCGGGGATGAGCGACGAAGAAGCGCGACGGGCAGCGCGGCTGCGGTTCGGGAATCCGGTAACCATGCGCGAGCAGACGGCGGGAGCGGATGTGGCCCTGTCGCTCGACGGAATGTGGCGTGATGTGCGCTATGCGCTGCGACAGTTGAAACGGTCTCCGGGATTTGCAGTGACGGCCGTGCTCACGCTGGCGCTGGGGATCGGGGCGACAACGGCCATCTTCAGCATTGTGGAAGGCGTGCTGCTTCGACCACTTCCCTACCAGCATCCGGAGCGGCTGGTGGTGGTCTGGCAGTCGAGTGCTGAACATCGGACGACGGGCGAGTACTTCAGCACCTATCGCGAGTTTGAGGCATGGCAGCAGAACAGCCGGAGCTTTGAAAAGCTGGCGGCGCTGTCGTGGGCGACGGGCGTGAGCAGCAGTCCGGTTCTGTGGCGTGGCCAGCCGGTCGACATGCTGGCGATTCCGGTGAGTATGGATTTTTTCCCGATGCTGGGCGTGTCGGCACAGATGGGCAGGACTTTCTCTCAGGCGGATCTGAACAATAACTGCACGCTGGTTCTTTCGCACGCATTCTGGCAGGAGAAGCTGGGCGGAGCGAGGGATGTCGTGGGCCAGAGCCTTTCGACGGAAGATTCGAACTGCCTGGTGGTGGGGGTGATGGCGAAGAGCTTCTCGTTTTATCCCGCTAAGACGGCGGCATGGAAGCTGATCACGCCGGGGAGCGAGTTCGCAAAGAAGCCGTGGAGTGCGATGGCCGGCGTCTTCGGACTGCTGAAACCTGGAGTGACGCGGGAAGCGGCCGCGGCGGAATTGCAGGCAATACAGACCCCGGTGGTGGCGGAGGCTCCCGCGGACGAAGGGATTTTTCGCAAGCTGGCTCCGGTGGTGATTGGACTGCAGGACAACTTTACGTGGCTGACGGGGAGAAATCTGCGGCGGGGTTTGTGGCTGCTGCTGGGTGCTTCGAGCCTGATTCTGCTGGTGGCGTGCGTTAATGTGGGAAATCTGCTGCTGGGGCGCTCGATTGAGAGGGCCCGCGAACTGGCGGTCCGCGCGGCTCTGGGCGCGGGACGTGCGCGCCTGGTGAGCCAGCTTATGGCGGAGTCACTGCTGCTGGCTGCGTGCGGTACAGCTGCGGGCATGGCGCTGGCGATGGGATTACTGCAGTGGTTTCGCGCAGCGAGCCCGGTTGAATTGCCGCCGGGGAGCACGATCACGATGGACTGGTGTGTGCTGGGGTTCACCGCAGGCGTGGGAATCGCAGCGCTGCTGATGTTTGGATTGCTTCCGGCGTGGCGAGGATCAGGCACTGATCCGAATACGGTGCTCAAGGCGTATGGATGGGCGCAGGGCCACACGGTGTCTGCGCAGCGCACAACGCGCACGCTGGTGGTGGCGCAGGTGGCGCTGTCGATGCTGCTGCTGGCGGTGGCTGGGTTGTTGGCAGAGAGCCTGTGGAAGCTGATGGCGACCGATCTGGGATATCGCACGGAGGACGTCTTCACGGCGCAGGTGCAGCTGCCGGCACATCGGTATCCCGATGCATCGACGCGATCACGGTTCGCGGCGGAGCTGACGGGAAGCCTGGGGTCGCTGCCGGGGGTGCGGGCGGTGGGGCTGGGGTCGCGATATCTGCCGATGGGGCCGACGGATTCGCTTTCGGTGGAAGGCAGAGCGGAGTCGAAGGAAGCAACGGCTGACGTAACAGAACTGGATGTAAACGCGGGCTACTTCGCGGCACTGGGGATCCCGCTGCTGCAGGGCAGGCTTTTCGATTCCGGCGATCACAGCAAAGCGCCGGAGGTCGCGATCATCAACGAGGCGGCGGCGAAGAGATATTTTCCGGGCATGAATCCGCTGGGGCACAGTATCAAGCTGGGGCGCGCAGATGACGGGAAGCTTCCGTGGCTGACGATTGCAGGGGTTGTGAGCAATGTAAAGACGATGACCGTGTTTCAGGAGATGGGCTATGTAGAAACGCCCGCGGTGTATCGTCCGATTGCGCAGACGGGGCCGCCATCGCTGGCGCTGATGATTGCAGTGAACGGAAAGACGGCTGATCTGGCGAGCGAGGTTGAGCAGCGGCTTTCTGCCATCGATCGCGGGCTGGTGCTCGAAGACATTGGAGGCATGCAGGCGATGCGGTCTGCGGACCTATCACAGCCACAGTTTCGAACAATGCTGTTCGGCGGGTTCGCAATGCTGGCTCTTGCGCTGGCGCTGGTAGGACTGTACGGCGTGCTGTCTCAGATGATTGTGCGCCGACGGCGGGATATCGGCGTGCGCATGGCCCTGGGTGCGGATCGCGAGCGCATTCTGCGGTCCATCGTGCTACAGGCATGCGCAATGACGGTCACGGGTATCGTAATCGGAGCAGCGGGCGCGGTGGCAACGATGCGGCTTTTGCACGAACTGCTGTACGGGATTCACGCCAAGGGCGCGGGAGAAATGGCTGCCGCAGGCGCGGCGATGCTGGTGGTAACGATTGCTGCGGCGCTGATTCCGGCAAGGCGTGCGGCGGGGCTCGATCCGGTGGAGACACTGCGGGCGGAGTGAGGGACGGGGATGGGTTGGGCGAAGCGGCTGGGAAATCTGTTGCGGCGGGAACGCGTGGATGCGGAGATCGACGAGGAGTTGCGCGCACATCTGGAGATGGCGGTCGAGGATGGCATGCGCGCGGGGATGAGTGAAGGAGAAGCGCGACGGGCGGCGCGGCTGCGGTTCGGGAATCCGGTGGCAACGCGGGAGCGGACGGCGGGGGCGGATGCGGCTCTGGCAGTGGATGGGATGTGGCGCGATGTGCGCTATGCGCTGCGGCAGCTGAAACGATCTCCGGGGTTTGCGGTGACTGCGGTGCTCACGCTGGCGCTGGGGATTGGGGCGACAACGGCGATCTTCACGCTGGTGCAGCAGGTGATGCTGCGGTCGTTGCCGGTGGCGCGGCCCGAACAACTGTGGCGCATTGGCGACTCGGACGACTGCTGCTACTCGGCGCGGTACTCGCAGGGCGACTGGAGTTTCTTTTCGTGGGAGGCGTACAAGCACTTTCGCGCGAATACGCCGGGGTTCGAGCAGCTGGCGGCTTTCCAGCCGGGTGAAGGCAATGCTGAGCTGGGTGTGCGGCGCGCCGGTTCGCCGGCTGCAGCGGAGACGGGCAACGGCGAGTATGTCTCCGGCAATTTCTTCGTGACGCTTGGGATCTCGGCGTGGCGCGGACGCCTGTTCACCGATGGCGATGACAAGGAAGGCGCGGCGCCGGTTGCGGTGATGAGCTTTCACCTCTGGCAGCAGAAGTACGGGGCCGATCTGTCGGTGGTGGGAGCGACGTACCAGATCAACGGGCATCCGTTCACGATGATCGGTATCGCGCCGCCGGGCTTTTTCGGAGCGAAGCTCGACGCCGATGACATGCCGGACATCTGGCTGCCGCTGGTGACGGAGCCGCTGATCGCGGGCGCATCGACGCGCCTCAAGGATTCGCGCTCGGCGTGGCTGGACCTGATTGGACGTGTTCGCCCGGGAACAGATGAGAAGGCTCTGGAAGCGCAGATACAGACGGAGCTGCACCAGTGGCTGGCCAGCCATGTGCAGGATATGTCTCCGCAGGAGAAGACGGTGTGGGAGAAACAGACGGTGCATCTGTCGCCGGGTGGCGCAGGCGTCTCGCTGATGCGCGAGGGCTACAAGGACGACTTGCGGCTGCTGCTGGTGGCCTCTCTGTGCGTGCTGCTGGTGGCCTGCGCCAACATCGCGAACCTGCTGCTGGCGCGCGGGCTGAAGGACCGGCAGCAGACCGCTGTGCGGGTGGCGCTGGGCGCTTCGCGCGTGCGCCTGGTGCGGAAGGCGCTGGTCGAAAGCATTGCACTGGCGGTGATCGGCGGCGCGGCGGGCATTGCTGTTGCATACGCCGGGGCGCGCCTGATCCTGCACCTGGCGTTCACGGCGCAGGGGCTATGGGTGCCGCTGGAGGCAGCGCCATCGATACCGGTGCTGCTGTTTGCGCTGGCGGTGTCGCTGATCACCGGAGTTGTCTTCGGCGTGGCGCCGGCATGGATGACCTCGCATGCAGAGCCGGTGGAGGCGATGCGGGGAGCGAATCGGACGGTTTCAGGTAACGCGGGAGGGCGTGGCGGCGTACTGGGAACGGCGGGCGCGCAGAAGGCACTGGTGATCGCACAGGTGACGGTCTCGCTGGTTCTGCTGAGCGCCGCGGCGATGCTTGGAGAGAGCCTGCGCAATCTGGAGCAACAGAAATTCGGCTTCGATCTGAATGGAACTTATCTGCTCTCGATTGATCCGAAGATATCCAACTACAAGCAGGAAGCGCTGGTTCCGCTTTACCGCACCATCGAGGAGAGGCTGCGCGCCATCCCCGGGGTGCGCGAGGTGAGTTCATCACTGCACGCTCCGCTGACCGGCTACTGGACTCACGATGTGCGAGTCGAGGGCCAGCCGGAGCCAGGGACAACGGATGATGTAACGGCGGGATGGACGCGGGTCACTCCGGGATTTTTCGCGAGCTTCGGCGACAGGATTTTGATGGGACGGGCGATCACAGACGAGGACAATGCGACGACGAGGCCGGTTGCGGTAGTAAACGAGGCGTTCGTGAAAAGGTTCCTGGGAGGAAGAGATCCGGTCGGGCAGCACTTTGGTCCGGCGCCGGGAAAAAACGCGGGTACGTACGAGATTGTCGGCGTTGCCGCGGACATGCCCTACGCAGCGACGAACACGCGCGAACCTGTACCGCCGATGTACTTTTTGCCAGAGGCGCAGACCACACACTTCGATGAAGTGGACCTGGAGAGCCGCGAGGTCTGGTCGCATTATCTTTACTGCGTTGCGATTGTGACTCCGGGGAATCATCCGGACCTGCAGGCGCGGGTGAAGAAGGTACTGGAGGATGTCGATCCGAACCTGGTGGTGTACGGCATTCAGCCGTATTCGGAGGTCTTTCGCGCACGGTTTACGCAGCGGAACATGATCGCCAGCCTGACGTGGCTGTTTGGCGCGGTCGGGCTGGTGCTGGCTGCTGTTGGCCTGTACGGCGTGACGGCCTACGGTGTGGAGCAGCGGACGGGCGAGATTGGCGTGCGCATGGCGCTGGGCGCGGACCGCGGATCGGTGGTGGCTATGGTGCTGCGGCGCGTCTTGTGGCAGGTGGGCATCGGTGTGGCGCTGGGGATTCCGGCGGCGATTGGCACGGGGTGGGCGATGGCGAGCCAGCTGGTCGGAGTAGAGCCGTGGAGTCCGGCGGTGCTGGGACTGGCCACGGTGCTGCTGGTGCTGACGGCAGTGGCGGCGGCGGCGATTCCGGCGCGGAGGGCGGCGGCGGTCGATCCGATGCGGGCGTTGCGCAGCGAGTAAGGGACGGCGTGCCTCCACCGAAGCGATAGTCACCGGGCGAGTAAAAAGAGACTTAAGAGGACTAGAAGCTGATCTTCAGAATCTGTCCGTTGTTGCCGACGAACCATCCGGCTTCCGGATTCGCAAAGGCGACCGCCCAGTAACCGCTCACCTGCGGTAGTTTGAACCAGGTTTGCCCTTCATCGGGAGTCCAAGCGGCTTCGCCGGAGTCGAAGTTCGGCTGCGTCTCGGTCGTGATCACGACGGTCCGGTCGTGCTCATGGCCGAAGTGGTCTTGATTGCCCCAATTATCGTGTTGTTCAAGGCTGCGTGCATAAGCGAGACAGAAGATCGCTCCTGGAATGGGAGGCTTGTTGGTAAGCGTCCATGTTTGGCCACCATCATCCGAGGTTGCGGCCTGGACAGCGCTGTCCGTAGTCAAGTCGCCACCGCCCACAATGCCATGCCAGGGATCGCGGAACGCCACCGAGAAGCCGCCCGCATTGGCGTTGCTCACCAGCGGAGTGTCATACGCATTCCATGTGTTGCCGCCATCGCGAGTAGCCAGGATCCGTGCGATGCTTGAGCCGCCGGTGGTAATCCAGGCGTTTTGCCGCCCTTGTGTGGTGATGCAGGTTCCGCTCGAAGAGAACGAAGCCTCCCCCGTCAAGGCGGGGGGCATATTACCGGCGATTGACTCCCAGGTCTTGCCATTGGTGGTGCGAATGTCGGGAAATACGCCGTTGACCGAATCGCTATGCGTGACGCCGTGATCCGGCGTCCAGAACGCGAAGCAGTCATAGAAGGCGTTCACCGTCTCATTCTTAAACTGAATAGTCCAGTGCTTGCCGCCGTCTTCGGTCTTGTAGATGCGAAAATCTCCGGTGTTGTTCCCGATGGACATCAGATACGCGACCCGGTCGCTCACGCCTTGCACATCGCGGAATTGGAGGCTTTCGGCTCCCGGAACGACCCCGGATTTCCATGTCGAACCGCCGTCGGTCGTAACCACATACGTACCGCCGGCTCCGGCGGCCCAGACGATTCGGGAATTCACAGGACTGACGGCAATCAGCAGTTGGGTCGTACCGCTCTGCTGTGGAGTGAGGGTGGGTTGACGACCTTTCCAGGTATCTTGCGCATACCCGGCAGTAGCACTAGTGACAACCGCGAGAATGAGCAGCAGCGAACGCTTTAACATAGACTTCCTCCCGGATCGGCATTTCGAGCGTGGTGAAGTATAGGAACGCTGCAGAAGCCGCGTCAAATCAGCGACACCTGGCTGTCGCTCTCCGTACAGACTTTGTCCCGAAGCAGTCACCAGTTGGGGGACGGACTGGGCTGGGCTCCGGTGTAGGGCGAACAGCACGGCTTCTGTACCGGGTCGAACTCCATGAATTCGATCCGTGTGCCATCCGGATCAGTCAGGTCCAGCTGCATCTTTCCATCTACTCCAAGTACCTGCGGGTTTTTACCGGGTGCGGGTTGCCATCCGCGTACCTCCAGCCTTTTCTGCAACTGCGCAACGCTGACGACGCCAGGCGCGAGATGGTTGGCGCTCCCAAGTTGAGCGAGAGAGGGGTTGGCAGGGAGATACAGCATGTATTCAATCCAGTCAGTCCCGTTCGGCACCTGCATCATCACCCAGTCGACGCGATCAGGCGGATTTCCCCCTTGCCAATACAGGTGAAAGCCAAGCAGGTCCTTATAGAAGTGGTCGAGAGCCGCTCGATTTCGGACGACGTACCCGGCATGGATGATGTGGGAGCTCAGGCTCTCTGACGCCGAAGCCGGCTCGGCAGGCGGGTGATTGCCGTCCTGGGTAAACCCGACCTTGTTCCCTTCTGGATCATGGACGACGAAGCTCCGGCTCCCATCGGCGTCCGTGGTAAGAGTGTGCGGAACAGCAACTCCGTGGGCGCCGAGATACTTGCGCAACGCCTCCGCGTCGCTGGTGGAAAAAGCAACGGCTTCCAGACGGTCAGCGAGCCCTGGAGATGGCGGAGATACCAACTCGACATATTGTGAGTGATTGGCGTAGAAGCGCACACCCGACTTTGCAGCAGTGGCTGGCACCTGGTCCCACCCCAGCAACTTCGCGTAGAACTGTTCGGACTTTGGGATGTTGTCAGCGAAGAGCGTGATGTGCGAAATGCCGGTTATGGCGGGTCGCAGCGTAGGCGCAGGTTGAGCGATAACCAAACCCGGAACAATAACAGCGATGGATGCAATGATAGTCCTGAGCACTGTGGAGGGCTCCATGGATTTTGAATCCCCGGCGTAGACGAAGGCGGCGGGATCAGGCAGTTCTCGATTCGTCGAACTGCCCTGGTTCGAGCGCTCTACCAGCATACTTGCAATTCGGAGGTTGCCGTGTCCTCCTTCTCCACGAGCGATCGCGTCTCTCACGAATCCAGGACTTCCGCCCTCGTCGCACTGCCCGGCGAGCACAGGAACCTGTAGAACTATGCTGCCTGGACTGCGTGCGGTGCCACACCATGCCGGCTTCGCGTCAGCTTTACTGCAGCCAGTACCATCCAGACAAATCCAACGTAGCGCGTTATCGGAATGAAGAAGTTGGCCGGATAGGCGACCAGGCTGAGCCAGGAGAGCTCTCCGGCGACTGCGACAAGCATTCCAAGGACGACAAGCCAGCGCGGAAGGGTACGAGTGAAAAAGCTCGTGACTGAGACTCCGGCGGCGAGCAGGCCAAAGCCGATGGCGTAGGCGGCTCCGCCGAAAAGGAAGCTCAGGAAGCTGATTCCCTTGGCCACGGACGCAGACGCGGTGACATCAGGCAGAGACAGAACCCACCCGAACAGCCCCGAGAAGATCAAGGCAAAGGTGGCGATCAGGCCGCCCAGCAGTGCGATGTTTGTGCCGGCGGCGCGGATTCCGAGGTATCGCAATCGGCTGACGACGGTGACAGCGAAGATTCCTAAGGGCACGGCAGAACCGAACAGCAGAAAGTTGCCGATGCGAACGGCGGCGGGGTTCTGGGCCAGGAATGCTCTTATGGTGTCGGCCGGCGCATATGGATTGACGTATAGCGCACCGTGACGGAGCATCGCAACTGCAACCATGCCGGCCACGAAGATCAGGATGTGGACAGACGCGAGGAGAATCAGAGAGGGACCACGGAAGCGAGGATACTGTTTCATAACAAAATCATTTATATAATAAATTAATTAAAATTGCAATGATATTCTTTACGGCATGGGTCATCAGGGTACGGCCGGAGGGGATCCGGCGTTTTTGCTGTCACAGTTGGGGGCGCATGCCGCGGCTCAGTTTGCAGAGCGATTGAGTGGTCTGGAGCTTTCGCCGGCGGATGCAGGCATTCTGCGGCTGCTGCGTATGTCGTCAGGAATCAGCCAGCAGGAGCTTTCGACACGGCTGAGGATTCATCCCAGCCGGCTGGTGGCGATTCTGGACAATCTTGAGCGGCGGGGACTTGTAGAGCGAAGACCGAATCCAGATGACCGGCGGTTGTACTCACTCCATCTGACTGCGGACGGCGGGGAGATCCTTGGCCGTATTGGCAAGGTTGCGCGAGAGCACCAGGATGCGTTGCTGGCGGCGCTCAGCTCAGAAGAACGTGCCGAGCTTGGCGGGTTGCTGCAGAAGGTGGCTGATCAACAGGGCCTGGCGCGCGGGGTCCATCCTGGTTATCAGCGGCTGGGAAGAGCGAAGGCGAGCGAAGAGAAGTGTCCTTGAGATCCGAGGAGAAACTCGGGATGGAAGCTATGCCGGGCGGCCTGCCATTCAGACTCAGGCTCTCAGACAGCTTTGATCAGCACGCAGGTCACATCGTCGTGCTGCGGGGCGCTCCCGACGAAACGGTCGAGATCGGTGAGGATACTGTTCAGGAGCATATCGGGAGGGAGTATTACGCCTGAGTGGAGCATAGTGATGAAGCGTATCTCTCCGTACTCCTGCTGGAAGGTGTTTTCGGCTTCGATGACTCCGTCGGTGAAGACCGCCAGCCAGTCGCCCGCTTCGAGTATCTGTTCGCCGCACTGATATGGGACATCTTCCATGATACCGAAGGGCATTCCCCCTGCTTCCAGCCTTTCGATTGCGCCCGATTTACGGCGCAGGATCGGATTGTTGTGTCCGGCGTTGACGTAGGTCAGGCGACGCGATGCGGGATCGTACTCGGCGATGAACGCAGTGGTAAACCGGCGGCCTTTCTGGCTGTTAGTGCAGGCATAACGATTCATACGATTGGCCAGCTCGATTAAAGAGCCAGGGATGCTGCTGAGGGTCTTGAGGCTTGCCTGAAATGTCGCCATGAGCATGGCTGCCGGAACGCTTTTGCCGGCAACATCGGCGACGGCGATAAGGAAGCTGGAAGCTCCCGAGTCAGAGGGGCGGGCGAAGACGTCGTAGTAGTCTCCGGCTACGGTGTTGGCGGGAAGCGTGGTAAATGCGATCTCGAGGCCGGGCACATTGGGCGGCTGCGATGGCAGCAGCCACGCCTGGATCTCCTTGGCGATCTGCAGGTCGCGCTTCATGACGACGCGGTCGGCGACTTCCAATATGAGCAAGGCGAGCATCAGCAACCCGCCGTAGAAGTGAAAATCCAACGCAAAGACCTTCACTTCATGCGACTGGGTGGTCCAGGTCCATTCGCCTCCGGGAATGACGATCAGCACTAAAGCGACTAGAAGGAGGACGCGGCGGGCCGGCGTAAGCTTTTCGATGATGGCCCAGAAAAACAAGCCTGCCACGCGAAAGAAGTGCTCGCTTCGAGAGACGCCTTCTACACGGGTTCGATCGACTTCCTGTGAATACAGGCGGTAGCTGGATTGCGCATCTCTCCGGAACTGGGACCAGAGCTGGCTAAGCTCCATGCCCTCGGTGACGCGCTGCCAGAATTGTTCGACCTGCTGCTTAAACGCAGGCTTCTGTCTGAACTGCTGCTGCCCGATCTGCGGCGTCGCCATGCAGCTAGTCTACTGCGCCGGTCTATTACACCAATTCGGCGGACCGGCGCCTGGTTCTGTACCGGGCTAAGCTCTGGCGGACTGAGCGATGGAGAATTCGCGGGCGTAACCGGCAGGGTCGGCGGAGATTTTGACGCGGAGGTTGCCGCCAGCGTCACAGGTGTATTCCTCGCGAACTCTCAGGTCATATGGGCCGGAGAGCGGACGGACCGGCTGCGCGGCCAGGTCGGAGTAGCTCTGCAGCTGGGGATCGAAGGGAAAGCGAATCTGGTCCCAGTTGGTGATTTCGCCCACGGGCTGACCGTGGTCGTCGAGCTGGGAGCATTCGAGGTAGCGGAAGTGGCCGATGTTGTGAGCCGGCTGATAGACGCGCTCGCTGCGCAGGGCGGGCTCGCCGGGCGCGGGCAGACGGGATCCGCGGGGAAAGATCAGGTCGAAGACGATTGTTCCGCCGTGGTCGGTTTCGCGCCAGATGCCAAAGTTTCTGTTGAACTGGTCGTGCAGGCTGTCGGCGGCGACGCTGGCGCGGATGGCCAGGCCAATCGCGCTCGCCGAGCGCATGTAGGATGAGCGGCGGACGCGGCGGCCGAAGGTCTCGCGCAGGATGCGGGCCACGGGCGGCAGTTCGGATCCTCCTCCGGTGACGTACAGGGTGTCGAGAGGGGTCTCGGAGTGCGCAGCGAGCAGCTTTTCAACCATCTGCCGGGTTGATTCGATCAGCGGGCGGCAGCGCTCGTAGTAGGAGTCGACGGCGATGGTGACTTCCTGCCATCCCGGGCGCACGCGTTCGAGATCGATGGTCACCTTGCGCGTATTCGGGTTGAGGGACTCTTTCTTCTCGCGGCACTCGTCGAGCAGGTGGCGCTTTTCATGCGCGGTAAGGCCGGCGAGGTGACCGGCGGTTTCGAGCACCAGCGCGGCGAGGATTTCATCAAAGTCGTCGCCGCCGAGGTTGGGGATTCCGTCGGAGGCTTTAACGGTGTGTTCGATCTCGCCCATGACAACGAGCGAAACGTCGAAGGTGCCGCCACCGAGGTCGTAGACGAGCAGGCCGCTACCGGCACGGTTCTTGCGCTCAGCGCTATTGCGGTAGGCGAATTCAATGGCGGCGGCGGAGGGCTCGTTGACCACTCCCAGTACCGAAAAACCGGCCCTGAGGGCGGCTTCCTCGGTGAGGAAGCGCTGGTTGCTGTTGGCATTGGCGGGCACGCCGATCATGGCCTCGAGGGGCTCGCCGGATTCTGCGCCCAGGTTCGAACGCTCGAGGAGCTGGGTGCGCAGGGAGGCCATCATCTCTCCGAGGAGAACGGGCACGGGCAGAGACTGCCCGGCCAACTGCAATTCGGAATGAGGACCGGCGGTGCGCAGGAGACGCTTCAAAGAGCGAGCGGTGGTCCAGGTGTCGTCGTCCTGGACGGCGATGGCGTCCCATCCGTAGAGACGCGTGCTGCCCTTCGCTGCCACGACTGAGGGAAACCAGTCGTGCATCTGGCCGTCGGCCGCTTCGAAGTTTACGAGGGGATAATTGCCGCGGTCCACGGAGGCCACGACCACCCGAGTGGTTCCAAAATCTATGCCAATTCTCATCTCTTCAAGTTTACCGTGAAGTTACTCTTCGGCAGAGCTGCCTCAGTAGGTTCCCTCTAAGCCGCTGATTTCACGTTCTCGATGAGACGCTTCGGCGCAAGCAGCAGGTAGCTGGCGATCAACAAGTCGCGTACTTCGGCCCAATCGACCTTGCCAATGTCGAGGCGCAGAGCTACCCAGCCTCTGGAGGCGACGTAAGCCGGCAAGTAGAAACGCCGAGGCTGAGCAGCCACAAGTGCGTTGTTTTCGCCGGGCATGACCTTGCAGGTGACCGCGACAATGCCGTCTTCGTGATGGTTGTCGAGGAAGTAGGCGAAGGTCTTCTTTCGGACCAGGAACTGCGCGTGCGATCCATAAATCCGACGGGTCGCCTCGGGAAGGGCAAGGGCGATCTCGGTCAGGCGTGTAAGGCGCGGGTCTTGGCGGGAGTGCTTCGGCATACGAAACCGACCGATGCTCATCTTAGTCCTTCCGGCAAAGCTATTCATCCCTCAAGGCGACCATGGGATGCACAGCTGCAGCGCGCTGGGCGGGTAACAGGCTGGCGATGAGGGCGACCAGAGTCATTCCCAGAATCGCTGCGATGTAGGTGAGGGGGTCTCGGGGTTTCAAACCATAGAGCAGCGACGCGGCAGCGTTTCCTGCGATCAGGCTCAGGACGGTGCCGACGACGAGGCCGATGCCGAGCAGGATGGCTGCTTCGCGCAGGATCATGGTAAGGATGTCGCGGCGGCTTGCACCGAGGGCCATGCGCACACCGATCTCGTTGCGCCTCTGAACGACCATGTAAGAGATGACTCCATAGAGGCCGACCATGGCGAGGATGGCAGCGAGCGCTCCGAAGAAGCCGGAGAGCATGGCCATGAGCTGCTCACGGAGAAGGCCGTCACGAAGTTGCGTTTTGAATACGGTGAAGTCGAGGACCATTGCCGGGTTAAGCTCGTTTGCCGTTTGC